>Ga0302326_10027313_pt1 | contig 11508 bp, 7 predicted proteins | sample Palsa_T0_3_FD_202264 | JGI IMG/M metagenome (GOLD analysis project Ga0302326, IMG submission 202264) | Peat permafrost microbial communities from Stordalen Mire near Abisko, Sweden - Palsa_T0_3 | ecosystem: Environmental > Terrestrial > Soil > Palsa > Peat permafrost | place: Sweden: Abisko...
CACTCCGGGCAAGCCAAGACGGCTGCATATCGAGCAGATAACTCACCGTCCTGCCTGGCTGTGCACGACCCGATGCCAGCCGTTCTGCCAGCCGCGCCGCCCCGAGCTGGTCGGTTCCCTCGGCCCGGCGCAACGGCCTCACCGCAGCCGCCGGCAAGACAGGGTAATACGCTGGCAGCTCCTGGATCAGCCCGCCGTAGCGCCTTACCAGTGCTCCCAGCGCATCGCGGGCCGTTCCGTCGAAGCGCTGGCTGCGGGGTATGAGCATAGTGAAGGTTTTCTTGTGCTCGGTGACTGTCTTCGTGCTGACTACCTGCCAGAAGGCTTCCTTGTCGTTGTTGACCATTACAACGACGATCGGAACGGAGTACCCGAGCCAGTAGGCCAGATGATCGTTGCTCTCCTTGAATGTCCAGCCCTTGTCTCCCTTGGCCCGTTCGAACCAGGAACCGCCGCCCTTGATCTGGAAGCCGATCAGCCCACCGGTTACCCGGTCGTCGTCGTTGACGATCTCGGCCAGCGCGTCCGCCCCGTAGTCAGGCAGCGAAGCGCAGCCGAAATTCCACTTGAGGTCGTCCTCGACCACGTTGTTGACGTGCCGGACCGCCCAGCTCTCCACGGTCTGCGTATGCCCACGTCTCATCCCGGGTGTACGGTCAGCCAGGCGCCCTCTGGCCGCCCGTCCCGGGTTCCTTGCGCTCATCATCCCGTCCGAATCAATGCTGCCGGTGGGACCGGTCTCCTGCTCGCTCCTCGCTCACCGGAGGGGTACGGTGCCTGCTCCTCTACCGCTGCCGCAGGCTGTTCTTAGCGGCAGCGATCCCTTCTTCAAACTTCCGGCGGCGTTCGCCCGGGGAGATGTCATCAACGGGCAGGCCGAGGTGGCGGGCGTGCTCGTACATGGGCTGCTGCCGGCTTACCGCTGCCCCATAGGGGTCGAGCGTCCCGTCGGGTCTGAGGATCGCGGGACGGTCGACGCCGAACAGGGCGAGAAGGTCGGCCGCCAGGCGGGAGGCGGCCTGCAGCCTGAGCCGGGCGTCGCGCATGTCGGCGAGCTGCACGCGACCGGTGACGGGGACCTTCACGACCGCTTCCATGGGCTGGTGCGCTCGCCCGGATGCGAGTCGCCATCCGGTGTGCTGCTCACTGTCGTCGGTCACCTCGTCGAGTAGCGCGATGCGGACCCACTTGTCACGGTGCGGGGTCAGCAGCACGGCGGTGATTACCGCCCGGCCGCCAGCATCCGTGCCAATGGCATAAGCAGTCAGCACGTCGAGGAGCATCTCCAGGCGAACCTCGACATCGTCGCGCCGGGCGGGGATGGTCATCCCGTCCCCGACTCCAGGCGGCAGGCCAAGCCAATGGGTGTCACTCGATGCGGGGTCAGCGGCGACCTCGTGCGCGAGCACATACGCCCCTGTGGTGTCTCCGCCGTCATGCAGGCCCAGCCGCCACCAGTACGGCGGTTCCGCGGTACCCGCCTGGCTGGTGATCACGACGCCGCCGGGCTGCCGGTAGGTCGCCGTCCCCTGGGCGACCGCCTCGACAGGTGCCTGAGCGGTGGACCAGCCGGCAAGGAAACGCTGCGCCGCGTCCGGGGTGATCTTCGGCGGATCCGGGAGCCGGTACTCAGGGACTACGGCGACAGCAAGCCATAGGCCGGACCCGCCGAGCTGACCGGAGATGTCGTCGATCAGGGCGAGGGCCTCCGCATCCTGGTCGCGCCCGCGGTCAGCATCTGCCTGGAGCCGCTGCTTTATCTCCGCGATGTCCCGCTGGTTCCAGCGCTCGCTGCGGGTTCCGTGCCGCGCGAACACGTCACCGGCCCTGAAAACAGTGCGCGTGCCTTTCACCGAGTCGGTGTAGTTGCCGTCGCATTCGAAAACGCAAAAGCCGGCCGCGTGCGGTGCCACATAGATAACTGCATAGGACTGGTTGCCGCACGGGTGCCTCGCGACCCGGATCTCGAACGGGTCCGGCAGGTACTTGGCCACTTTTGCGTGGACGGTGGCCGGGTCGAACAAGTCGAGCTGCGCGGCCTCGCCAGCTGGCTGCCCGTTGTCATCTGCCCCGACCACGATGTAGCCGCCGGCGATCATCATCGCGCCGATGTCCTTGGTGATCTCCACGACATCCCGCGTAAGCGACAGATCGCACCGGCTCTTGTAGTCGAGCCAGTCCCGCTCCCCCTGAAGGGCAAGCAGCCGCGCGAGCGTGTCAGCACCCACTGCCCCGGCCCACGGCGGAATGTCGCTCGTCACGGCCCTCACCGTACCGCGAGGGTCTGACAATTCCCGCCAGGTACGCGCGACCGGGGTCGGGTAGCCCGGGGGAATCTCACCCCCGGGCTCCCACAGAATCCGTGCGTAACAGTCTCCCGTTACACGGCTCTTGCCGTCCTGGTCATCCTCTGCTGAGTTCCGCCGCGTATTCGCCAGGAATAACGGGTGCAGCAGAAGATCCTGTTAGGCGCGCCCTTCAACGGGTCAGACCGAAGAGGACGTTTCCGTGCAGATCGGCGGGAGTGTGCTCGTTCTCCGTAGCTCCCGCAGTCACTCAGCGTGCTGTCGATCGCCGACCTCATGGCCTGTCTCCGGCCTTACTGCTCTGTGGTCCTAGGGTAGAAGCTCTGGACTGCACGGTCCTGCACTGCCCGACATGGATTTCCGCAGCAGGACCAGTTCTAACTTTTCGTCTAACATCGTGTCAGTCAGAATCCGGGAGCACCAACTTCGTAGAAGACCCGGTCAGGGCTACAGGCCGAGGCTGCGGGCGATGATTTCCTTTTGAATTTCGGTGGTGCCGCCGAAGATCGGCTGGACGCGGTTGCCTGCTGTGGCAGATGCCCGAGGGCTGGCATCTAGACCCAAGGCCTGACTGAGTGATGCCGGGCATTGACTCGGCAGCCGGCAAGGCCGAACTAACTACCCCATATTTGCGACTGTCATCTGAGAGGACGGTTCGCGGGTTTATGCCCGTCTTGTCGTTGTGTAATCAGGTGGATCTGTGGCGTTACAGCCGGTCGGCGGCCTTGGCTGTGTTTTGATGGCCAGATGAGCGAGCGCAAGCGGTACCCGAGTGACTTAACTGATGAGCGGTGGGCGCTGATCGAGCCGGTGATCACCGCGTGGAAGGCCGCCCACCGGTCGGTCAGCGGCCACCAGGGCGAATACGAGATGCGGGAGATCATCAACGCGATCCTGTACCAGTCCCGGACCGGCTGCCAGTGGGACTACCTGCCGCACGACCTGCCGCCGCGCAGCGCGGCCTATTACTACTTCGCCAGATGGCGCGATGACGGCACCGATCAGGCCATCCACGACCTGCTGCGCTGGCACGCGCGGGAGAAACAGGGCCGGCAGGCCGACCCGACCCTGGTGGTGCTGGATACCCAGAGCGTGCACGCGGCGGCGTCGGTCCCGGCGGACACGACCGGGAGGGACGCAGGGAAGAAGGTGCCCGGCCGCAAGCGGTGCCTGGCCGTGGACGTCCTGGGGCTGGTCGTGGCCGTCGTTGTCCTGGCGGCCTCGGCGCATGAGAATGCTGCCGGGATCGCCTTACTGGAGCGGGTCGCGGCGCAGGCCGGCACGGTGCGCAAGGCACTGGTCGACCAGGGCTTCAAGAACCAGGTCGCCGCCCACGGCGCCGGCTTAGGCATCGACGTGCAGGTCGTGGAGCGTAACCCGGCTGACCGGGGCTTCGTCCCCCAGCCCAAGCGCTGGGTGGTGGAGCAGACGTTCGGCATCTTGTCCTTTCACCGGCGCCTGGTCCGCGATTACGAGCACCGGCTGTCCAGTTCCGCGTCGCGGGTGTACTGGGCGATGACCGACGTGATGGCCCGGCGGCTGACCGGCACGTCGACGCCGTCGTGGCGGACCGCGTGAGTCCGGCGGACCCGGGCGGGGTCCTGCTGGACAGGATCGACGCGCGGGAGCAGGCGCTGGCCCGCGAAGCCGGGCAGGCCCAGGCCCAGATCGATGAGCTCACCGCCAGGCTCCGCGAGCTCGGCGAGGCGATCAGCGACCTGCAGGTCACCCGCAAGACCCTGATCGCCCTCGCCGGCCAGGACGAGGAGGCCGCCGCGGAACCGGCCGGGCCGTCTCTCGTGCTCCCCGATCACCCCGCCTACCAGCAGATCCTTGACGCCTTCGCCGACCTGCGCCGTCCCCTGCGGGCCCGCGACCTGTGCCAGGCGCTGGACCTGCCGGTCGCGGCCAAGAACACCGAGAACATCCGCTCCAAGCTCAAACGCCTGGTCAGCCGCGGCATCCTCGTCGAGACCGAGCCCGGGTTGTTCACCCAGCCACGCCCATAGCCAGACCGGCAGCCCTCCAGCCAGGACGCCTAACCCAGCTCAGCCGACGAAAAGGACATCAACTCGCGAACCGTCCTCTGATAGCGGCATGCTGTGCCCTGTCATGGCTGGGCTGTCGGGACCAAGGGGAGGCAGTAGATGCCGGGTGAGGCTTTGATCGCGCTGGCGCAGTGGGCCGGGCAGACGGTAGCGGCCGCGGCGGTCGGGGATGTGTGGGAGGCTGCCCGGCACAAGGTCGCGCGGCTGCTGGGACGTGGCGACCCGAAGAAAACCGAAGTAGCAGAGCGATGGCTGGACGAGACACACCAGCAGCTCACCGCCGCGGACGGCGCGGACCTCGAACCGGTTCAGGCCGAAGTCGCGCGGCGGTGGGAAGGCCGCTTTGCGGATATGCTGGATGAGGATCCGGGAGTGGAGGCTGGCCTGCGTGCCCTGGTGGAGGAGATCGCAGCGCAGTTGCCCACCGGGAGGGCGTCTGCGGCCGATCACTCGGTGGCGGTCGGGCGGGATGTGAACATCACCGCATCTGGGGGTGGGATCGCGGCGGGGTGATCCACGGGAACGTGACACCGCCGGACCCTACAAGTGCAGGTTCACGCTGTGCAGATCTGTCGCGTGTGGATCTGCGATCTGGTGTTAGGCTCCCGATATGTTGGCGGCGACGGCCTGGGATGACGTGAACTCGAGCGGTGCCCGCAGCAGAGGCTGGACCGTTATGGGAACTCTTCGAGAGCGGCAGCGCTTGGGTTATGCTCGAAGATCCCGTTGCTTCCGATGCGGATGGGTGTTCGAGCATAACGAAATTATGACTGACAGATGTCCCTACTGTGGGACCACGTATTCTCGGCCTAAAAGGGTAATTTACCCAATAACGACTCTGCGTCAGGTTATAGCGCTTTTCGGTGTAGCTGGTGCCCACCACCTTCTACTCGCTCGGCAGGCACTAGAGCCTGCGCTGAGAAAGCTTTATTCGGATCAGCCTGGCGGTCCTGTTGTAATCGCTTTCCTGTTCGCGCACCCGGGTTCCGACGCGATACGTATGCTGGACGCACGTGGAGAATACTTTGATGTGCGCACTGGCGACACATGGCACCTTTTCTATCCGGGCTACTATCGGTCGACCATGGGGCATGATTTTGAGCAAGGAGCCGGGGGTCGTCCGATTGGTAGGCAATACGCCGCCGACTGGTATTTTAGTCCAAAGGACTTTAATGAACTGCGCAGGCACGTCGAGCAGTCATCAAATCAACTCTGGGAGTACTCGGGCGGCACTGACCTGGTGCTTGTTAACGGCTGGGTGCCGATGCGCGGCGAGCCGACGATTGATTGGGCGTCTATTTCTGGGCAGATTACCGATCAGGAGGAAGGCACAAAGACCCTAACTCTCGCTAACGTAATTGAACGGATCAGCCGCGATCTTGAGAATGCAATAGAAGACGCCTCTTATGGGGTTAGGGAGGTCACCGATGGACCTCCGTCACCCGTAAGTCATATTGGCCGAGATTTTATGATCCAAGCCCTGAGCGGCATTGCCGCCGCGCTTGGAGCTAAAGCGTTGGGCGGATAAGACACCCTGTGCCCTGGCGACTGACCGGTCATCCTTTTCCCTGAACCCTAATTTTAGGTGCGGCGAGGCGAGTCGAGAAGTGCCCCCGCCACCGCGGACTCGGCCCGCTCATCTGCCCGAACCACGGTTCGAAGCGGCCCTGGGGCCCTACAGTGACTCTAGAGCGGCCACGATAAGCGGGGTAAACGCAGGGGAATCGGCAGGGCCCTCCGGAGGTCCTGACGGGCAAGACAGTAGGTCAGGGCTCAGTAATACTTGCCCCGAAGTGCCGGAGCGGCACTCTGCACGGTAGTGATCGTGAGCACAACATTGCCCCTAATCCTGGGCTGCGCCGCTGACGATACTGGCGCCGCTATGGTCGTCCGCGTTGAAGTCTAGGGGTGCGTAGCGTGCCTGAGTTCACGGTGCGGTCCGCCTAGGATCTAGGAGGGCATCGAACCGGGCGCCGGGTCAGGTCTCCCGGTGGGGCCCGGCCTGTCGAGCGGCTGGTCCGCTGATACTGCTGCCAGACGGCGGGGTCGATGTCGGCAGGGTCGTCGCGGTGAGCGTCCGAGATGTCCTGCCGGGGGCTGCGCGGTCATCCAGTGGCTTGCTTGAGCTCAATTGAGTTCGCCTCCGCGGTTCAGATGAGACTCAGGGCCACCAGCAAGGCGCCGCTTATGACCCCGGTCGCGGCTAGGACTCCAGCCTTGCCGAGTTGAGCGCCGTCGAGCGGCCCGACCGGTAGCAGTGTCGAGGCTGACATGATCAAGGCTGCGATAGCCCATGCTTCGGTGACCGGAGTGTGCAGCCATGCCGATTCCATGAAGAGCATCGCGCTGAGCGCTGCCAAAGTGATCGGCGCGGCCAGGTGCACTTTGGCGTCGTCTTTGCCCTTTGCCCGTATGACGGGAAGGGACGCCCATGGCAGGCCGGCTGCGCCGGCGACGAGGCCGAACGCCAATGCTGGCGTCCATGATTCCTGGATTATCGCGATGTGCCGACGGCGTGCCAAGAGCACTCTCACCCCCACCGCGAGGAGGGCGAGGACGGCGATTCCGGCGGTGTATGCGACGATCTCGGACACGCCGGCGGACCTGCGGAGGTAGGCGAGCAGGAAGCTGGCTGCGGTAGCAGCCAGGGACCACCCGGGATGATGCAGCTTGCGCAGTACCGGCGCCGACTGCAGCCGGTCCGACAGCGGGTCGAGCCACTGTGCCGCGAAGGCGCTGCCGCCATGCCCGGTCGCCCTGGCCAGGCCGAGGCCGAGCGTCGCGAGGACCAGCAGGCCGGCCGCCGCGGCAGGTGCCGGCTGCTGCAGTTGGGAAATGCTCCAGTGCGGTGGCAGCGGCTTGGACAGGTCCAGCGCCGTCCGGTATACCGAGGCATCGATAGTCATCTGGTGCCGGCGGTCTTGCAGCGCCGGATCCAGCGAGTAAGCCACTGCGAACGCGCCTTGCGCGGCGAGCAGGCGGGACGGTCCCAGCTCCGACTCGGCCACACCCAGGTTGAACCAGCCAAGCGCGTAACCCGGGCTGGCCCCGACCGCCTGCCGGAGGGCTTGCGCTGCGGCGCTGACCTGATGTTGCTGTGCTAGCTCGACGCCCAGGTCGTTTGCCGCCGGGAAGGCGCCGGGGTCGCTGTCCAGGGCCTGGCGGTCATACCGCGCCGCCTGCACGGCCCGGCCGGACCGGGCGGCGATGGCCCCGGCGGTCATGAGGAAGGCCGGATCCTGCGGGTCCACAGCCAGAGCCTGGCTCTGCAGTGCCGCTGCGGTGCCCGTGTCGCCGAGACCGAGGTAGGCTAGTGCTGCGTTGTTGTCCAGTACCTCCGGCTGGACGTTGAACACTTCTCCGATCTGCGGCAGCCAGTCAAGCGCGTCGGCATAGTCCTCCACCGCGGCGTGCAGGTTGCCTGATTCGCTCTCGTAATCGCCGAGTTGCTCGCACGCATAGTAGGAGACAACCGCGAACTGGAGCGCCGTAAGGGGGTTCGGCCCGCTCAGGGACCCTTCGCGCGAATAGCCCTGGACGCCTGCCAGATCGAGCGGACGGAGCGTCTGGACCGCCTCGGCAGTACGGCCGGCGGCGAGCAGCGCCGCGCCCCGGCCGAGTTCGGCCTGGTCGACGCCCAGGTTGTTGTCGTAGCTCACCAGGAGCGAGCGGCGCGCCGCGAGGCCGAATTCGGCCGCGGCGTTGTTGTACTGATGGAGGAGGAAGTCGATCTCACCCAGGCGCCACGCTGGCAGCGCGCTGTTATCCCCGTCGGCCGTTTGCCATTGCTCGGCGAATCGCTGCGCGGCCGGGAGGTTTCCTGCCCAGCGCAGCAGGTTCTGCCAGGCGTCGGCGATGTCGTCACTGGTGAGGTGATCTGTGTTCATGATCTGCTGATCGGGCTGCTGGCCGGCTTGGGTTTCGGCTATCAGCTTCAGCTCGTCCCCTCGGGGGCAGGGACCATAGCCGGGCTGGACGCTCCGGAACCGTGTCGGCCAGGTGGCTAGCGCCACGGCGGCATGACCCCGGAGCAGCTCGTCCCGGGCCCAGGTCCACGACGGGCAGCCCGGATCGGCTCCCGTCACCCCGTAGTCGTCGCGGTATTCAGGAATGAACGACAGGTCCTGCACCGATGCACCCGCGCTGGACGAGCCGCCCGAACTGGGCGGGATCAGCTCTACCGTCAACGGCGTCAGCCGGCCGACTCCGGAAGACAACGGGAGCGAGGCGTCATCCAGCGCGTCGACCGATGCCGACGCCGGTACTGGGATCAGGGTATCGCCATCCGGGTATGACGCACTTCCGAGCTGGCCAAGACGCTGGGCTGCGGTCACGGCCGGGCCGAAGTCCTGGCTTGCCTCGTCGGCCATGATGAGCAGTTCGAGGAACTCTCCCGGATAGGGACTGGAGCGAGCCAGCGGCGACAGCAGGCGCGCCGCTGCGGCCGGCTCGCCCAGGCCGATCAGCGCGCGCGCCACGCCCGGTGCCGCACCGCGTTCATCGCCTAGCGCCGACGCACGGTTGTACGCAGTGATCGCCGATCTGAAATCCTGCCGCGCGGTGAACGGCTCGCTGGACCTCAGGTAGGTCCCGGCGCTCAGGTAGCTGTCACCCAGTCCGGTCAGGACGCCGGTATCACGGGGATATTGAGCGGCCAGGCGGCTGAAGGTCACGACGGGGACCTGCAGCGGCCCAGCCACGTCTGTTGCTGACGCCGGAAGCTGGGCCGTTCTCAGTTGCGACTGGCCCACGAGCCATCCTGGCGTCGGATCGTGCGGGCACGCTGCCTCAGCGCGTTGCTCCTCTTGACTAAGGATGCCCGGGCTTGTGTTCCTGTCGGCGGCGAGCAACAGCAGCAGATCTAGTTGCGGTGCGCATCCGCCCGTGGCCCGGGCGCGATTCAGCACGCCGTAGGCAGCTGGCGCCGCGTTGATGATGGCCATCTTGGCGAGCTGCGGGATATTACCGCTCTGCGGCTGCGCGGCCAGCACGGTGAGCGCTGCCCCCAAGGCGGTCGCCCCGGAAGCAAAGCTGGCCGAGGACGCCCGGTCGAGCACCGCCTCGAGAGGGGGATACCGGTATATACCGGAAGGAGTGACGACAATCCTCTTCGCCAGAGAAGACTTCGAGTTCAGCAATGCCATTAGTGCCCGGGCACCTGGCTTCCCCAGCGCCGCGAGGGCATAGGGGAAGACGTCTGCGGCCGTGCGGATGCGGACCCCATCCGGAAGTCCCGCCGGGACTGCCTGGATGGCCGTGGTCTTCCCGCGCTGCTGGCCTGTCATGACTGGCGCGAGACTGCCCGGCACTACCGGGAGCCCGCGAGCGGCCAGACGGGATACCGGAGAGAACCCGAGCACAAGCAGCGCACCGGCGACGACGAGCGACACCACAACACCGCCGGGACGTCCACGCCGCCGCCCCCCAGCCGAAGGCCCGGGTCTTTCCTCCGCCGGGGTGCTATCGGCAGCCGGCGAACTGTCCCCGGCGCTCGGCCCCTTCGGCTGAATCACCCCTGATGCCATACCGTCCCCTGACTGCGCCCAGCCGGTAGGGTCACGGATATTAAGGCCGCCACCGCCAGGGCGACTCTCCGTCGGCAAGTCACGGACCGAACCCCCAATCGTCACTAACTTCCCCATCCCGGTCATTTTTTGACGCGCAAGCAGCCAGCGGAGATTACACGGCGTGGGCTGATCAGGTTTCCCCTCGATCGCCGACAGGTTTCGATCGCGCGTGCCAGCCAAGCGACGCGGGCAGTGAGCAGGCGCGTAGCGCGTACGCGGCGTAGGCTTCGGTTACGCCGACCGGGAGGGTGATGGCAGTGTCCAGGTGCAGCGCGGGCCAGATGCCTGGCAGCGGGAAGACCAGGCCGTGGTCGGCGTCACGTTTAGCCCGGACGGTAGTCTGCTGGCCACGGCCGACGGTAACGGGAGTACCTATCTGTGGACCACCCGGAATTAGCTACCGCGACGGCATATCGAACACCGGCGAGTCCCACAGAATCCCCACAACTCCGCGGCACGGTGCCTGATCCCACAGGAATCCCACGGACGAAACGGCACACTCCGGTACACTTGTTATGCGTGTTAAAGGCACGGAAAATAGCCGGTCAGCAGCGCCGATGCGCGTGAGCTGGGCTGTTGGAGCTTTCCAGGTAATTGCCCTCGGGGTGATAGACCTCCTGAAAAGCGGAAGCTCAATAGCATAATCTGTCACAATGCGCCGCTGATCAACACCGGTCACAGCGTTTCGCGCGGTGCGATCAAGGTCGCGACCACGCGCCATGGAATCGTCTCGCCGCGCCCCAACGCTCCCAGCCGCGGTGTGCCCACGACGACCACGCCGAACCAGCGGCCGCGGATGTCCCAGCCATCCGCGCGGGCGTCCACACCGGTGAGCTCATCACGGCACAGCCGCCAAAGGTCCTCGCGATGGACGATGCCAGCCACCGCAGCCAGATGTGGTCGTGCTCCCGCTAGCCGCCGCGCGGCAATCAATGTCTCGGCCGGGGTCAGGACGCTCACCACGACAGCATGAGCACATGCGGAACCCGATGACCACCAGGCCAAGGCTGCGGGCGATGATCTCCTTCTTGATCTCGGTGCTGCCGCCGGAACCCGCAGGATCCCCGATACAGCCGAGGCCGCCTCGCTCAAGCCGACGTGCATCGCGGATGACCGAGCCGATGCGTCAGAGGACGTCTTCAGACGGCACGCCAGGTCCGCGAACGTCCCGCCCCGACTGCCTAGCCTTGGCCGCATGACCGCGCTGGCGTCACGGGCCGGACATCTCGCCCAGGCACTCCTCCAGGACCCCCTCCCCCGCCGCTGGGCGCACGTCCAGGGCGTGGCCGCGCGGGCACGCAGCCTGGCACCAGTTCTGGCGCCGACGCCGGCCTCTTGGAAGCCGCCGCGTGGCTGCACGACATCGGCTACGCCCCGGTCTGGCCGTGACGGGCCTGCACGCCCTGGACGGCGCCCGTTATCTGCGCGACGCCCAGCACGCCGACGCCATGCTGTGCCGGCTGGTCGCCCATCACTCCTGCGCCATCATCGAAGCCCGCGAACGCGGACTTGCCGACGTCCTGAGCCTGGAGTTCGATCCCGCGCCATACGCGCTGGCCAGCGTTCTGACTTGCTGTGACATGACCA
>Ga0302326_10027314_pt1 | contig 11508 bp, 8 predicted proteins | sample Palsa_T0_3_FD_202264 | JGI IMG/M metagenome (GOLD analysis project Ga0302326, IMG submission 202264) | Peat permafrost microbial communities from Stordalen Mire near Abisko, Sweden - Palsa_T0_3 | ecosystem: Environmental > Terrestrial > Soil > Palsa > Peat permafrost | place: Sweden: Abisko...
TTGTCGAATAGTAAGTCTCCCCGTTATCTCCAACGATGCGGTACTCATCCACGATTTGCCCGCCCTCGGCCAGACGTACGGCGCTCCAGTATCCCCGCATGTTTCCATACTGCCGACTCACGGCCGTGAACTCCCAGTCACCGAGCAGATAGTCAAACTCGTTCTTGTGAGCTTCATAGGACGCCTTGATTTGTTCTTCCGTCCGGCGTGGATCCTGTCCCGTGAGCGATGTCGCGAGCAGGGACACGAGGCACAAAGTTCTGCTAAACACAATGAAAAGTTTCGATCGCATACTCAGGTCCTTTCTTTGGCACCGTAGTGCCAAGGTCGCGAGGTTTCGGAAAACACTCAACTCGGAATGCATCACCACGCCGTCGGCACCGGCAAAAACGGCCTGTTTCTCGAACCCGAATGCCCGGCACAGCCAGTCGATCCTTTCGATCGCATTTCGGCCGTCGTGGGTTTCATCTAAGGTCTACCTTTTAGAACCACTCCAATCCCCAACTCGCGCAACTGCCCTTCCGCTACCGGCGTGGGGGCTTCCATCATCAGATCTTTGGCGGCAGCGGTTTTCGGGAAGGGAATTACTTCTCGCAGGCTATCGGCCCCGGCGAGAATCATTACGATGCGATCGAGGCCGAGGGCGATTCCGCCGTGCGGGGGCGTGCCATATTCTAGCGCTTCGAGAAAGAAGCCGAAGCGGTGGCGCGCTTCTTCTTCGGTCATGCCGAGCGCTCGGAAAATTCTGCTCTGCACATCCTGGCGGTGAATACGGATCGAGCCCGAGCCCAATTCCGTGCCATTCAGCACCACGTCGTAGGCGAGTGCTCGCACCATGGCCGGATCGGTTTCCAGTTTGTCCATGTCTTCGGTGTGCGGCGAGGTGAATGGGTGATGCGCTGCCATCCAGCGCTTGTCGGCCTCGTCGTATTCGAACATGGGAAAATTCGTTACCCACAGAAAACGGTAATCGCCTTTCTGGAAAAGCTTGTGCCGGTCGGAATATTTCTGCGCCAACGCTACCCGCAGCAGTCCGGCGGAGGCATAAATCGCCATCTCGGCGGGCGTGACCTTGCGCTTGCCCGCGGGATGGTCGTCTCGAACTGACTGCGCCGATCCCACGACCAGCACCAGCAGATCGTCGGTCGCCGCGTCGGCTTTCGCTCGGACTTTGGCTCCCGCTCCGGGATGCTTGTTCTCGATGCGCTTGAAGTCTTCGAACACCCGCGCCCCGCCTTTTGAGACAAACAGGGGCTTGATGTCGTCGCGCTCCTTCCGTGAAAGCTCGCCTACGTGGGGAATGCGGATGGCAATCACCGGCAAGTCTTGGTTTATGGCTAACCCTTGAAGCTCATCCGGCGCAAAGCAGTCGCTCACGTCGGTGAAGGCCGGCAGGCGCAGGTCGGGCTTGTCGATGCCGTACTGGCGGATGGCATCGTCGAAATCCATGCGCGGGAAAGGCGTTTTGATCTCGTGGCCTGCCGCCTTGAACGCCGCGGTCAGAAAGCTCTCGACTACCTCCCAGACCCGCTCCGGCTGGGGATACGACATCTCCAGATCGATCTGGGTGAATTCGGGCTGGCGGTCGGCACGCAGGTCTTCATCGCGGAAGCAGCGCACGATTTGGAAATATTTATCGAAGCCCGAGATCATCAATATCTGCTTGAACAGTTGCGGCGATTGCGGCAGCGCGTAGAACGAACCCGGCTGCACGCGACTGGGGACCAGATAATCGCGTGCGCCTTCGGGCGTGGAGCGCGTCATGAACGGCGTTTCGATCTCAAAGAAGCCCTGCGAGGCGAGGTTGTCGCGGATGGCGAGCGCGACCTTGTGCCGCAGTTCGATGTTGAATTGCATGGCATCGCGGCGCAGGTCGATGTAGCGATACTTCAAGCGCATCTCTTCGTTCGCCAGCACCGTGTCCGAGGGCAAAAACGGCAGCTGCTTCGATACGTTCAGAATGCGCAGCTCGTCCACCACCAGTTCGACTTCGCCGGTTGGAATATTGGGATTGACGGTGTCGGGATCGCGGCGCTTGACCTTTCCGATGGCCGCAATCACAAATTCGTTGCGCAGCGCTTCCGCCTTCTGGTGGACGGAGGCGTTCAATTCGTGGTTGAAGACGACCTGGGTTACGCCGGTGCGATCGCGCAGATCGACGAAGATAATCTGGCCGAGGTCGCGGCGGCGGTTGACCCATCCCATCAGCACAACTTTCTTGCCAGCATCGGAGAGACGAAGCTCTCCGCACATATGAGTTCGCCTGAGGTCGCCTAGAAAATCGAGCACGTTTTCGCCTTGTGGATCCGAATTTGTCTTGCCGGAATGATCAGCTGAAACACGGGTGCGAGCTGAATCGATGATTATAAATGGGAAAGCGTGGGCGGCAGCGGGAGGAGCGATGCTTCAACGGGGGGGGGAGGACCGGTCGGTTGGCAGGTCCAGAATTCTCAATGCGCAAAAAAAATGTGCTACGAAAGGCAATCCGAACATATACTGGGCGGCGGCAAGTTTGTAAATTTTTTTCAGGAGAAGAGAACTATGAGAAAGCTAATGACAATCTGTCTCGCACTAGCCATTCTAACCTTCGGAGTGGTTGCTGTGGCTCAGGACACCATGAACAATGACAGTATGACGTCCAAGAAAGCGATTGATGTCAAGGGCAAAATCAGCGATGACGGCAAGACGTTTGTCAGCGACAAGGACGGCAAGAGCTGGACCATCGTGAACCCAGACGCGATCAAGGGACACGAGGGGCACCACGTCATCCTGAACGCGCATGTCTATCCGGACAAGAATCAAGTGCACGTGATGTCGCTCAAGATGGCGAAGTAACCGCACCACCAACCATCAGGGCCGGTCGATCATTGATGAGTCGATTCGGCGAGGGGGACGAGCGAAATGCCGTCCCCGTTTTCGTCAAAATCCAGCCCGCACGTCCGTTAAGCTCAGGTTATTTCTTCGTGCACTGGCCGTCCATGACCGGCGTCCAGTGGGCGCCATCGGATGACATCTCAAACTTGAACGCGTAGGAACTGGGCGACAGGATCTTCTCGCTGAAGCGGTCCTGCCCGGGTGGCTGCTTCATCTCGCCGATCCAGGTCCAGACGTCGCCATCCACGGTTCCCTTCGACACCGTAGCCTCCCCCGCGCTATTGAACTCGTTGTAGGTATACTTTTTTTCGTCGGCATCGTAACCGAGGAAGGAGATCCCGTTGCCGCTACCCATGCTGGCACTTTTGTACGTGGAATGAATGACGACAAAAAAGCCGCCGTCCATCCACTTGGAGTCTTCAGTCATGGTCATCATGCCGCCCGGCCCCATGGGACCGGGCTTCAGGTTGCCGTCGCAGGTCCAATCGCCGGTGAAAAAGCCAAGCTTCGTGTGCTCGGGCCCGGGTTTGGGCGAAGTCATTTGCGCAAAAGCGGTGGTGGTGAACAGCAGACTGGCGATGAAAATAGCGAGTCTAGAGTTTGAGATCAGCGTCATCGAAACACGTCTCCTGAAGGGGAATGGTTGTGGGAAAACCAAAGGATTCTAGCAGGCTCCATGAGGTTAATCCAGATCGGTTGCGCTCCAGAGGTTGGGCGTGATCTGGCGGAATTTCAGTCGCCATTGGCCGTCGATTTTTGCCCAGCTATCGGCCATGTGGCGATAGCGCGGATGTCCTCCGGGAACGATCAGGTTGTAGGCGACGACGGCGGACTCATCGGTTAGTTTCACGACGTGGAAGTCGTAGGCGCGCGTATCCTCGGGCATTCCGTCCTGCGCGGATTCGACGAGGTCGCTTTTGTCGTAAAAGTCGCCATTGGGGGCGATGCCCTGGAAATCGTCGGCGACGGCGTGCTCGACAGCGTTTGAGTTTTTGCTCACGGACGCCTGCAGGAACTGCTTCTGTTGATCGATGAGCTGCAGATCGAAGGCAGAGATCGGTTGGGCGGTCTGCGCCAGTGCCATGGTCGCAGTTAGGATCGTTGCACACAGCAGGGAACTGGGGGCCATATTTTCTCCTGAGAAACGAGAGCTTCTTGCTCAAAGCATTGTCCCGGCGCTGAAGCGCTCGGCTAATGTCGTCCGGCCCCTAGGGGGCTTGGTTAGCCGCCGACCGGATTCCTTCGTTTGCAGAGCAAAGAGGCACGAGCCAAAAGCTGAAAGCTATTTCTTCTGCAATATCCGCAGCGCCAACGCGGGGCGCGGAACTGTGACTTGCACGCCGGAGGCCAGGTGCTTGAGCGCGAAGGCATTGGCTTTCACTTCGTTTTCGCCGACGATGAGGATGTATCTTGCCCCCATCTTATCGGCGGCCTCGAAGGATTTCTTCAGGCGAAACAATTCGTCGCCGAGATCAACCACCAGATCGTGGCGGCGCAGTTCGCGCGCGACCCGAGCAGCTTCGCGATTCATTCCGAAACCGAGCGGAGCGATGTAAACATCGGGTTTGCGGACCGCCGACTCCGCCGGCGTCGCGAGCGAAAGCACCAGGCGGTCTTCTCCGATCGCAAAGCCAATGCCCGGAGCGGGCGGGCCTCCGAGCGCCTCGGATAATCCGTCGTATCGCCCGCCGCCTAGAATCGCATTCTGCGCTCCGAGCGACCCATGCGTAAATTCAAACGCGGTGCGGGTGTAGTAGTCGAGACCCCGTACCAGGCGGGGATTCTCGACGAAGGGAATCTGGACTGCGTTCAGGATTTGTTTTACTTCTTCGTAGTGGGCGCGGGTCTCTTCGCTCAGGAACTCGCGAATGGTCGGGAGCATTTCTATGATGGGCTGGTCTTCGGGCACCTTGCAATCGAGGACTCTGAGCGGATTGGTCACAGCGCGGCGCTGACAGTCGGCACACATTGTTCCTACCACGGGTTCAAGCGCTTTGCGAAGAGCTTCGTTGAATCTCGCCCGGTCGGCAGGGGCCCCGATGGAGTTCAGTTCGAGCGTCCAGTTGGCGATGCCTACGCGATCAAGCAGCGTGGCGAGCAGTTCGAGGATTTCGGCATCGCGCGCAGGCGACTCGCTGCCGGCACTGGCCGGACCGATCGTTTCGGCTCCGATTTGATAGAACTGGCGATAGCGGCCCTTTTGCGGACGCTCGCGGCGGAATTGCGGTCCGATGTAGAAGAGTTTGTTGAGGCCGCGGTCCCAGAGTTTGTGCTCGATGTAGGCGCGGACTACGCCCGCGGTGTTTTCGGGGCGGAGGGTCAGGGACTGGCCTTTGTCGCTTTCGGCACGGCCGCGATCTTCCCAGGTAAACATTTCTTTGGAGACGATGTCGGTATCTTCACCTACGCCTCGGGCGAACAACTCGGTAGACTCGAAGATGGGAGTGCGGATTTCGTGGAAGTTGTAGGCGCGAAAGACGTCGCGGACGGCGGCTTCGACGAAGTTCCAAAGCGCCGTCTCGGGGGGAAGAAGGTCGCGCGTTCCTCGGGGAGATTTGATCATTGTGGATTGGAGTTCGTTAGCCGCTGGCCGCTAGTCGTTCGGGGGCGCCATGACGCTCGTCATCCGAGCCCAGACTTTCACCTTTCGGTTGCATCTTCATTCACATGCTTCAATCCGCAGTGACGCTTCACTAGTGTAACGTTGAATTTGGATTTTGCGGGATTGCCATGCGTCGCATACAGTTTATCGAGCTTCATGAACAACCGTGGTGCCCGTCATCTGTTCGGAATGGAATTACGGATGCGCTGCAATTTGGGTTCAATCTGCTGGGGGCCTACGCGCCCATCGCCCCGCTGCTGCAAGATGCGCTTGATTGTTCGGGGAGCGGATCGATCGTCGACCTGTGTTCAGGTGCCGGCGGGCCCTGGTCGAAGCTTTTCCGAAAGCTTCGATCTCTAAAACCCGATGGAAATCCAGCGGGACTCCAGATTTGGCTCACCGATAAGTACCCGAACCCCGGGGCAGTCCGAAATATCTTTACGGGGAATCAGGTCCGTTGTTATCCGGGCTCGGTCGACGCGACGAAAGTTCCCGAGGATTTGAAGGGACTTCGAACCATGTTTACTTCATTCCATCATTTTCCGCCGGAACAGGCTCGCGCGATTCTCCAAAATGCGGTCGATGCCGGCGAAGGGATCGGCATCTTTGAAATACCGAGGCGCGCTCCGTTAACCATCGCCCTTACGTTTGCTTTTGTTCTCATGCTGATCGTCTGCACTCCTTGCTTCCGTCCGTTTCGCTGGTCACGGTTGCTCTGGACCTTTGTGATTCCGATCGTTCCGTTCATATTGCTGTTTGATGGAGTGGTGTCTTGCCTGCGGGCGTATCGGCCGCAGGAGCTGCGGGAGATGATTGGCAAACTGGCGGCGAACGACTACGTGTGGGAGACCGGTGAGCACTCAAGCGGCAGGTTGCCGATTACTTATCTGCTTGGTTATCCGCGGGCAGTGGGGCCCAGCCGCGCTCGCCTGGAACAGCCGGGGGCGCGATTCCTGCGCAAGATCGAGCGATCCCCTGACAAAAAGCTCAGTCTTTGCGCGTCCCTGGTTAATTGGAAGCGAGTACGTCGTCGTTGTAATTCAGGAGTGCGCGTTTGGGCACATCTTTCAATCCCTTGATCGGAATTTTCTGCTCGACCGAGCTGCTTCCCGTCAGGCGTGCGCGGCCCAGGTTGATGGTGCGGCCATCGGTCAGCTCCAGATAGATGGGCACGATCATCCGGAACTTATCGTCTACCCCTGACTGCGCGATCTTGAAGCCGAACACAACGTCACCGTCTGCACCTTTTTCGAACGTGTAGGCGATCTTGTAGGTGGGTAGCGCCGTGCCGTAGACATATTCGTTGAAAAACCAGTCCAAACGATGATTGCCCTCGAGGTCCATCTCCGAAGTCATGTGTTGTTCCATCATTGCCTTGAAATCTTCGGTGGTGGCTGCCTTGCCAGAATATGTCCGCACAAAATCTTGCATGGCGGCTTTGAAATTCTGATCGCCGGTTTTGCGATCCCACATCATCATGCGGATCATGTGGAGAATGTAGGCACCCTTGGGATAAATGAGGCGTTGGGTCGTGCTAAATCCGGTGCGCGAGTTACTGGCACGATATCCCATGGTCAAAGGGCCGGCGTCAATGGCTCGAAACCCCTGCGCATCCCGCTCGAGCAACAAGTCGCGCTCATCATTCCAGAACTCGATAAACTTCTTTGGATTCTTCTCGATCATACTGATATAGAGGGAGGCGGATAACTCGGCGAAGCCTTCGCTCATCCACTGATCGCGCCCGGAAGCGAAGCCGACCGTGTGTCCCCACCATTGATGCGCGACCTCGTGGGCGGTAACCACCTTCCAATATCCACGATCACCTTGATCGAGGCCTAACTGATGGCGCACGGTCGTGTCAAAGTAATAACAGATCGGAATCCACACCAGTTCGGGCCAGGACTGGCCGTAATTGCATGCTGTTTGCTGCGTGAGTTGGATGTGCTTGAACAGGGAAGGGCCGAAATAATCGGTGTACAGTGCCACCGCCAGTTCGCCTTCTGCCAGCGCTTTTTTATTGAGCGAAGTGGTGCTCATCGTGCCAATCGGCGCCCCTCCTCCCATAAGCTTTAGCCCTTCCACCCAATCCGGAGAGTCCTCGTTCGCAAACGACTGGATCGAATATTCGGGTTTGGTAAGAGTGACTTGTTCTTCCTTGAAGCGTCCGAAGCTGAAACCGGCCACGGTTTGCGGAGTTTCGCTCTTCCAGACGGTGACATTCTGGCCGCCTTCGTTGCGTTCAGAGACCAGCACGCCGGTCGCGGCCATCTTCATTCCTTTGGGAATACGAAGGGTCATGTCATAGAGCGTGTATTCCCCAAAACTCGCACCAGGGTCGTTCGGATACCAGTTCATGCGGGCGACCGGATAGTAGTTGCCGCCGCCCTCATTACTCACGGCCTCCTTCCCGGCATAACTTGTCGTCAGTGTCAGATTCTCGCCGGCGCTGAGAACTTTGGGCAAAATAACCGCGAAGTTGCCGTCCTCGTTCTTGTCCTCTTGAATGAAGGACAGAGGCTGTCCATTGACGGTTACACTCTGCACCCGTAAAGGCCGGAACAGATCGAGGGGCACAACCCGCACCCCGTTGCGGCGCGCAACAAAATCGGTCTTTGCCTTTCCGGAGAGGGAGCCGCTCTTTTCGAACGTCACATCCAGTTGCTGATGGTCGATCCGCATGAGCCGGCCAACGCTGCCCGGGGCATGTTCCTCAGAGAAATCGAACAACGCCCACATCCCCCACTTGTTCTCCTCGTAGGTTTGGAAACTCACCTGGCCGCCGCCGCGGTTGGGATCCATCTCATAGATTTCCTTGTCGCTGTAGCGCTTGCCGTGGATGAAGGCGACAAACAGTCCTCCGGGCTCCGGGCTTAATAGATCTTCGAGGATGCGAGCCTCCAGGTTGTCTTTGAACTTGTGGCGTGTCGTATTTTGGCTGTCTCTGAGCAGGCTCGGATCGCAACCCGCGGTAGCAGCGCGGCTGGCTTTCTTGAAATCGTCGTAGGTAGAGTCGGTAAAACGGAAAACCGCTTGAGAGAAGCTCTCGCTGAATTCGTTTTCTTTGGTCAGCAGCTTTAAACTATTGCGCTCGGACTGGAGCGGAGGGTCGAGGACGAAGTGGCCTTCGCCTGAAAATACTGCTCCGGTAATCTTGCCCTGCACCGGCGTCACAAAGCACACCGTACCCGAGTGCAGGTGGAAAGTGCCCACATCGCGTTTCAACTCGAAGTTCGCGACGCTCATCGCCTCGCCTGACAGCGTCAGGTTGCGAAGTTGCTGGTAGATAGGGTCGGAGTTAGGGGCAATGACTGGATTCTCGCCGGCGTAAAAAGGAAGAAGCAATGCTAACCAGATGGCTGCCGGAAAGATAATACGAGAAGCCATGGTAAGAAGAACCTCCGGCATGAAACGCCCAGTATGCACGAGTTTTAGGTTCGTGCATAGAGAAGATGACAAGAGAACAAGGCCTGGGTCGGTTTTACGATATTTGGGCCCAAGAGAACCCATGGCTGGACGACGATTAGAGGGTCGTGACGATCAAACCAAAGTAATCTCATTGAACCCCGTTCAAGAAAAGTCAGGTTTTTGCCGAACATGAGTGTGGGCGCGTCCGCAGGCGCTCGGGGGACTCCATGAGTGTCGACAGGACGGGCGTCGCTAGTGACGTTGGGAGTGCAGCTTCGCCTTGGCGATTCCTGGGTCGAGCGAGGCGAGATAGCCATGCCAGCCCAGGTTGGTCGATCATATTTCTCCTCTTTGTGTTTGTGGTAACCGTGCCCGCCCAGGAAGCAACGAAGGACCTCGGGGATGCCAGCCTGGAGGAACTGGGGAGCATCCAAGTTTACGGTGCCTCGAAGCACCTGCAAAGCCCGAGCGACGCGCCCTCGTCAGTCACTGTCATAACGGCGGACGAAATCCAAAAGTATGGCTACCGCACGCTGGCCGACATTCTGGAAAGTGTACGCGGCTTCTACATCACCTACGACCGCGATTACAGCTTCGTTGGCGTGCGTGGGTTTGGACGTCTGGGAGACTCGAACAACCGCATTCTGGTATTGATTGACGGCCACCGGATCAACGATAACGTTTTCGGTGAGCCCTATTTAGGCACGGAATTCCTGGTGGATGTGGATCTGATCGAACGCGTCGAGATTATCAGGGGGCCCAGTTCGTCGCTCTACGGCGCTGACGCTTTCTTTGCCGTGATCAATGTAGTCACCCGCAAGCCACCGCAACTGAAAGGTGTGGAACTCGCCTTTGCGCCAGCCAGTTTTGGGACCTACGCGGGACGGGCCAGCTATGGCGGCCAGTACAAAGGAATGGACATGCTGCTCTCCGGCACGTTCTACAATACCCAGGGACAGACTGTGTTCTTCCCTGAGTTTGACAGTCCTGCGACCAACAACGGAATTACGCGAAACACGGATTACGAAAGCTTTCAACACATCCTGGCTACGATCAGTTTTCATGGATTTACACTACAGGGATTATTCAGCGCGCGCGATAAAGGGGTTCCGACGGCATATTACGGCGCCTTGTTCAACAACCCCCAAACCCGCAACCTCGACTATCATCAATACTTCGATCTCAGTTACCAGCATTCGATTGGCGAGAAGTGGGAGTTGACGGCCCGGACTTCTTACGACCAAGCCCGCCTGCAAGCGCCAGTAGCGTATTCCACCGGACTGCCCGACGGATCGACTACAGTCGATACCTACTCTTTCCGGGGAAATTGGTGGGACAGCGAAGTGAAATTGAGTCGGACCCTGCTGGAGAAACACAAAATCACGCTGGGTACGGAGATCACCGACAACCTGCGGCAGGACCAGGGGGACTACACTGCGATTGGCAACGTCTTTGCCGCAGTCCCAGCGAGCTCGGTGATCTGGGCCGTGTATGGGCAGGATGAGTTTGCCATCACTCACAAACTGACCTTAAGCGCCGGGCTTCGCTACGATCATTACTCTGATTTTGGCGGGACCGCCAATCCGCGTCTGGGGTTGATCTACCATCTCCTCCACCCAACCACACTGAAACTGCTGTACGGTACGGCATTCCGCGCCCCCGAGCCCTTCGAAGTCACGCCTGACTATGGACCGTTCTACGACAACAACCTGCATCTCAAGCCAGAGTCTATCCGAAGCGTCGAAGGAGTGGTGGAGCAGCAACTCGGACAGCATTTGAGTCTTTCGGGCAGCGTTTTCCGCAACTGGATTAACGATCTGATCACCGTCGAGCCGGTTCCGAGCGATGGTCAGTCGGCGTATCAAAACTTCGATAGAGCGGAGGCCACCGGCGTAGAACTCGAGTTGGATGGACAGTGGCCCGGCGGGGTAAAAGGCAGGGCCAGCTACAGCTACACCAGCACCGAGGACGAGGTCACTCACCAGGCACTTAGCAACTCTCCGGCGCATCTTGCCAAACTGAATGTTTCCGTACCCTTAGTGGAGCACCGCCTGTTCGCCGGCCTGGACGCACAATACACCAGTCCAGTTCAGACTCTGGCGGGCAATACTCTTGGTGGCTTCTCCGTTTTCAACCTCACCTTGCTAGGGCACACGGTCGGAAAGCACCTGGATGTCTCCGCCAGCGTTTTCAACCTGCTCGACAAGAAGTACTTCGACCCCGGCCGGCCCGAAGACCCCGAAAACGCCATTCAACAGGACGGAAGAAATTTTCGGATCAAACTCACGGGCAGGTTTTGAAGGTCAGGATGCATTTCTCGGACAAAGCCGAATGGTCGCTTTGGTGTCCGTCGCCCCGGACCGTTCTGGGGATTGGTCTTGCCTTTTTGGCGCTGCAACTTCTCGTGCTAGGGCAGCAGAATGTGTCGGAAGACCAAGTCAAAGCGGCATATCTTTTCAATTTTGCAAAACTTGCGGAGTGGCCACGACAGTTTACGCTGGATGGCACGTCACCTCTGGTCATCGGAGTGAGCGGAGGGGATGAGGATTTTCTTGATGTCTTGAAGGCGGTTGTCGCCGGAAAAATCATCGGAACCCATCTGGTGGTGGTCAAAGCGGTAGGCTCCG
>Ga0302326_10027317_pt1 | contig 11506 bp, 9 predicted proteins | sample Palsa_T0_3_FD_202264 | JGI IMG/M metagenome (GOLD analysis project Ga0302326, IMG submission 202264) | Peat permafrost microbial communities from Stordalen Mire near Abisko, Sweden - Palsa_T0_3 | ecosystem: Environmental > Terrestrial > Soil > Palsa > Peat permafrost | place: Sweden: Abisko...
TCACGGGTTCAAGCAGCTGGGAGTGGAGAGGATTGTTTCCGTTTCCGCAGTGGGGTCGCTGAAGGAAGAACACAAGCCGCTGGACTTCGTGATTCCGGACCAGTTCTTCGATCGTACACGGCATCGCCTGGACACGTTTTTCGGGGGGGGAGTGGTGGCGCACGTTGCGTTTGCCGATCCGGTATGCGGAGAACTGGCGAGCGTAGTCGGGAGTTCGTGCGATCAGGTCGGCGTGACCGGCAAGCGTGGAGGAACTTATTTGTGCATGGAAGGCCCGCAGTTTTCTACCAAGGCTGAGTCAAACGTGTATCGTGGGCTGGACATGGATGTGATCGGCATGACCAACCTGCAGGAGGCGAAGCTGGCGCGGGAAGCGGAGATGTGCTACGTCACGGTGGCGATGGTGACGGATTATGACTGCTGGCATCCCCATCACGATTCGGTGACGGTCGATCAGATTGTGGCGGTTTTGCTGAAGAATGCGGAGAATGCGACGAAAGTGGTGCGCGCGACCGTGGCGGCGATTCCGCGGGAGCGCTCGTGCAAGTGCGGATCGGCGCTGGCGCACGCGATTTTGACCGACCACAAGAAGATTCCGGCAACCACGCGGAAGAAGCTGAAGCTGATTATCGGGAAGTATGTAAAGGCGAAATAAGTCAAGTACGGACTCGCGGAGATCACCGAGAACTGGCCGCGAGCCTTGGAGAACACTTCGGGGAGGGAAGGCGTCCACGAATGAGTATTGTCGTTGTCGGTTCAGTTGCGTTTGATGACGTCACGTCACCTTCAGGCAGCGTGAAGGGGATTTTGGGCGGGGCGGCGACTTATTTTTCGCTGGCGGCCAGCTATTTCACCCAGGTGCGCGTGGTGGCCGTGGTGGGCGAGGATTTTGGTCCGGAGCAGGAAAACGTTCTGAAAAAGCGCGGCGTAGACACGCGCGGCATTGAGCGCGCCTCGGGAAAGACGTTTCGCTGGGGCGGTTCCTATTCCGACAACCTGAGCGAGGCCAAGACGAACTTCACTGATCTGAACGTGTTTGAGAAGTTCCAGCCGCGGATTCCGAAGGAATATGAGGACGCCGAATTTCTGTTTCTGGCGAATATTCAGCCAACCTTGCAAGCCGACGTGCGCAGGAAGATGCGTGCGGTACGGCTTACCGGATGCGACACCATGAATTACTGGATCCAGGGCGCGCGTAAAGAACTGGCGGAGACCTTGCGGCTGGTGAACGTGTTGCTGATCAACGATACCGAAACGAAGATGCTGGCGGATGAAAAGAACCTGCCGCGCGCGGCACAGAAGGTGCTGGCCATGGGGCCGCAAGCGCTGGTGATCAAGCACGGCGAATACGGAGCGACGATTTTCTTTCGCGAAGGCGCATTCGGGATTGGACGCCATCCGTTTCGCGCGCCGACCTTGCCACTCGATGAGGTGAAGGATCCCACGGGAGCGGGCGATTCCTTTGCCGGCGGATTCATGGGCTATGTGGCGTCGCAGGAAGAGTTGAACCGGGAAGTGCTGAAGCGGGCGCTGTTCTATGGTGGAGTGATGGGATCGTTCGCTGTGGAAAGTTTTGGCACAGAGCGGCTGCAGGGGCTGACCCGCGAGGAGATTGACGCGCGTTTTCAGATTTTTCGTGAACTGACCCACCTCGAATGAAGCCGCAATCTCCGCCGCCGAGGTCGCATTCCGAAATTGAGATCGTGCGGCTGGTGTGGCTGGCGATCTTCATCTCGGTATTCTCTTTTCTCTTCTACTACCGACACGGGGATGTGTTGCTGTACGGCGATGCCGTGGCGCACATCAACATCGCGCGCCGCGTCTTCGACTCGAAGACTCCCGGGCTGCAGCAGTTGGGGACGGTGTGGCTGCCGCTGCCACACCTGCTGATCATACCGTTTATTCGGTCGATGCAGATGTGGCAGAGCGGCTCGGGGGGCTCGATTCCGTCGATGGCTGGGTTCGTTTTTGGAGTTCTGGGAATATTCCGACTGGTGCGCGCGGCGTTCGGCCGCGACGGGGAAATGGATGGGGCCGCGAAGGTTGGGGCGTGGACTTCGGCGCTCGCCTACGGCGCAAATCCTAATCTCATTTACATGCAGGCGACGGCGATGGGGGAGTCGCTGTATCTGGCGTTCTTCATCTGGACCGCAGTGTATTTCGCCGAGTTCGCGCGAGGTGGGGCAAAGGCAAGCCGATCACTGACAAAGTGCGGGTTGTGTCTGGTCGCGGCGTGTTTGACTCGGTATGACGGATGGTTTCTGGCGGCGATTTTGGTGGTGCTGGCTGCGGTATTGGGTTCCCACCTGGGTAACGTGCGCGGGGATGGGACTTCCAGGTTTACGATTCCAGGCTCGCGAGCTGCAATCCTTCGGTTTGTTTTGATCGCAGTGGCTGGGCCTGCTTTCTGGCTGGGGTATAACGCGGTGGTGTATCGGAATCCGCTGGAATTCGCGAACGGTCCTTACTCCGCAAAAGCGATCGAGCAAAAGACGGCTACGGTGAATCCTGCAAAAGGGAATCTGTTGGCCGCCGGCTCGTATTTTCTGAAGGCAGCGGAACTGGATGTGGGTGAAGCGAACTGGCTGGGACGGCTATGGCTGGCGCTGGCGCTGCTGGGAAGTCTGCTGGCGGGATGGAGTGGGCGCGGACGGGTTGCCCTGTTGCTGTGGGCTCCGCTGCCGTTTTATGCATTATCGGTAGCCTACGGGAGCGTGCCGATTTTCGTGCCGACTTGGTGGCCATTTTCACTCTACAACGTACGCTACGGATTGCAACTGCTTCCGGCGTTCGCGGTGTTTGTGCCCCTGGCGATTGCCTTCCTCGTGCGGGCTGCGACCAAGATTCACAGTGAGGTTTCCTGGAGCCGCTGGGCAAACGTGGTGGCGATAGCGAGCGTGTTCGCGCTGTTGAGTGCAAGCTACGCCGCGATCTGGCGCGCGGACCCGATCTGTTATCGCGAGGCTGCGATCAACATGCGCGGGCGCGTGCCGCTCGATGAGCAACTGGTGGGCTGGCTCAAATCTTTGCCGGCGGATTCCACCCTACTCATGTACCTGGGGGATCATGCAGAGGCCCTGGAACGGGCGAGAATTCCGTTGCGGCGGTCCATCAACGAAGGCAATCACCGAGTGTGGAAGCAGCCAGTCGATCTCGAAGGACTGTGGGAGCGAGCGCTGGCCGATCCCGCGGCGTACGCGGATTACGTTGTGGGGTTTGAGGGCGACCCAGTATGGAGGGCGGCGGAAGATCGGCATTTGAAAGCGCTGGTCGAGATCCACACCACGGGTCAACCGCGGGCCGCGATTTTTCAAGGACGTACACGGGTGAGCCGTTAACAGCAGGCGCGGTAATCAGGCAGGTTAACGCTGAACTCGCCGAGGTCGGCGCGCTCGGGTGATAAAATTTGGCCATCTCAAGCCTTTCCCGGACAAAGAGTCAGATCCATGAACTGGCAACACATCTTCGATTTGCTGCGCCGAGAAATGGCGAGCGGGATTGTCGCAACTTCCATGGTCCGCTTAATATTGGCGGCCATACTGGGCGGGATCATCGGATTGGAGCGGGAACTGAGACACCGGCCGGCGGGGCTGCGCACCAATATGTTCATCTGTTTTGGCGCAGCGATGTTCACCATTCTTTCGGATGCGCTCGCGGTGAAATACCTCGGTGACCACACTCGCATTTCGGCCCAGATCATCCCCGGTATTGGTTTCATCGGTGCTGGATCGATTTTGCACACGCGCGGGCTGACGAGTGGCCTGACGACGGCTTCGACTCTGTTTGTGGTGGCGTCGGTGGGTATGGCCACGGGCGGAGGCCTTTACCTGACCGCAGTTTTTGGCACCGGTGTGGTTTTGATCGCGCTGTTTTCGCTGGGCCACCTGGAGCTGACCTTCAACCTGAAGACGCTGCTGACCAGCTACGAAGTGACGGGCGCGAGTGTGGAAGAGATTACGCAGGAAGTTAACCGCATCCTGGAGCATAGACATCGCATGATGCTGAACGTTGTGAGTGGGAGCACGAGCCAGCATGTCCGGCTGCAGTTTGACGCCGCTGGTTGCAATCGTGAGCAGAAAGAGTTGCTGGGTGAACTGAAGGCGTCGTCTGTGCTGGGCAGCGTGACTTGGCTGGGGCCGGTGGAGTTGGAGTGAGCCTACCGGGTGTGGTGATTCCCTTTGTGAAGGCCAGCGCGTGCGGAAATGATTTTCTTCTGATCGACGCTGCAACCATCGAAGGCGCTCTGGCTCCCGCAGACAGGACAGGGCTTACGCGCCGCCTGTGCGAGCGGCACGAGGGAGTGGGGGCGGATGGAGTGGAATGGATGTATCCGCACGCGTCGGCCGAGGTCGAGATTCGGCTGATGAATGCCGACGGTTCCGAGGCGGAGATTTCCGGCAATGGCACGCGCTGTGTGGCGGCGTATGTTTGCGCCGAGCAGGGAAAAGAGAAGATTAAGATCCAAACCGGGGCTGGATTGAAGACTTGCGTGCTGACGGGACGGAGCGAATCGGAATACGAGTTCGAGGTCGAAATGGGCGAGGCTGCCGTGGGAGGGGAACTGGCGATTGGGAGCGGCATACGGGGGATTCCGGTATCGATGGGGAACCCGCACTATGTGGTGTTCGCGCCGGAGTTTGCCGAGAACTGGCGGACGCAAGCTGCGGAAATTCAGCGCGATCCCCAGTTTAAGCAGGACGTGAACGTTGAGATAGTAGTGGTCGATGGAACGCACGATGTAAGGGCTCGTTTCTTCGAACGTGGAGTGGGAGAGACGCAATCGTCGGGGACGGGTTCTTGCGCATCGGCGATGGCTGCGATGGCGATGGGCAGGGCGAAGTCGCCGGTACGGGTACATACTCCGGGTGGAATCCAGGCCGTGCGCCAGGAAGGAAACCTGGTGTTCTTGCGTGGAATGGCGCGGCTGGTGTGCCGGGGAGAGTTTTTTCTGAGTTAAGCCGCTCGCTGCGCTTGATGCAGCTTTGTCGTTAGCAATCCGAGATGGGTTGATCGCACTCTTTCAAAACAGGCGTCTTGCCGCATGGCTTCTTCAACTACTCCCCGTATCCGGCCTCCTGCCCTTCGGCCGGGAGATACGGTCGGTATCGTGGCGCCGGCCAGCAACGTCAAGCGCGCCGATCTGGAGGCTGGCTGTGAAGGGTTGCGGCGCGCGGGCTATCGACCGTTTTATTTCGATTCCATTTTTGAGCAGGATCTTTACTTTGCGGGCTCGGTGGAGCGCCGGGCGCGTGAATCGGAAGAAATGTTTTCGCGCGAGGACGTGCGGGCGATTGTTTGTGCGCGCGGCGGCTACGGAGCGAACTATCTGCTCGAAGCCCTGCGCTTGGACAAGATCAAGGCTCATCCGAAAGTTTTTGTGGGCTACAGCGATGTCACCGCACTGCTCACTTATTTAGCAGATGCCACAGGCTTGGTCACCTTTCACGGGCCCATGGTGGCGAAGGATTGGGCGCGTGAAGATGGCGTGGAGATGGCTTCCTGGCAGGCTGCGCTGGCCGGCGCGGCGGCCTGGGAACTCAATCTGGGCGCGGGTTCTGGAGTGAGTGGATGGGTGGAGGGAACGGCCGAAGGAATTCTCTACGGCGGCTGCCTCTCCATCCTGGTGGCTTCGCTTGGGACGCCCTACGAGATTCGCACGGAAGGAACGATTTTATTTCTCGAGGACGTGGCGGCGAAACCTTACCAGATTGACCGTATGCTGATGCAGTTAATGCTGGCTGGCAAGCTGGATGGAGTGCGAGGAATTGTGTTTGGCGAAATGCGGGATTGCCTGCAGACTGCAAATCAGGGATACACGCTCGAGGAAGTAGTGTTGCGCATTGTGGGCGAGTTGGGAGTGCCCGTGGCGTATGGGGTGCCGTCGGGCCATGTGACGGCGGGGAACATCACGCTGCCGATCGGTGTGCGGGCTCAGTTGACGGTGAGCGGCGGCCAGGTGAGCTTGAAGATTCTGGAGGGGGCGGTGACGGTGGCGGAAAAGAGCTAACCGCAAAGGACGCGAAGTTCGTGAACAAAAGCATGGACAGAAACAAGCATATTCATTTGATCGGCATTTGCGGGACGGCGATGGCGGCGCTGGCTGGGATGCTGACGCAACGGGGGTTTCGCGTGACCGGCTCGGATGCGGCGGCGTATCCTCCCATGTCGGATTTCCTGGCGGAACTCGGGATTCCGGTGGCCCAGCCCTTCGATGCGCGGAATCTTGAGCCTCGTCCGGATTTGATTGTGGTCGGCAATGCGATTTCGCGGGGGAATGTCGAAGTGGAGCAAGGGCTCGACCAGCGCATTCCCTTCTGCTCGCTGCCGCAATTGCTGCATGAGGAATTCTTGCGCGACAAGGAAGTGTTGGTCGTGGCGGGAACGCACGGAAAGACCACGACGACCTCGATGCTGGCGTGGATTTTTCACACGGCAGGGATGCAACCGTCGTTTCTCATCGGAGGGATTGCAGAAAATTTTGGATCTAGCTTCCATCTGGGCCCGGGAAGCCATTTCATTCTGGAAGGCGACGAGTACGATACGGCGTTTTTCGACAAAGGACCAAAATTTCTGCATTACTTTCCGGAGGCAGTGATCCTGACTTCTGTGGAGTTCGATCACGCGGATATTTACAAGGACCTCGATGCTGTCGAGACCGCGTTCAAGCGTCTGGTAAATCTGATCCCGCGTCGGGGACGGATTGTGGCTTTCGATGGAATGACTGACCGCGCCAGTGAAAGCGTCAGCCTTGAGCGCTGCTTGAGCAAGGCGTTCTGCCCGGTGGAGCGTTATGGCACAGGTTCGCACGCGGACTGGCGAATCACGGACCTGAAATTGGGGCCGGGAGGCACTTCGTGGTCCGTGTTGCACGAGGGTCGACCCTGGGTGGATCTTGAGTTCCCGCTGGCGGGCGAATACAACGTGTGGAATGCAACCGCGGCAGCGGCGCTGGCTGCCGGGTACGGCGTCGCGAAAGAGGAGATTGTGGCCGCGCTGAAGACGTTCAAGAGCGTGAAGCGGCGCTTGGAGGTTAAGGCACAAGTGAACGGCATCACCATCATCGATGACTTCGCGCATCATCCCACGGCCATTGCCGGCACCCTGAAGGCATTGCGGGCGCGATATCCAGGCTCGCGGCTGTGGGCGATTCTGGAGCCACGGTCGAACACGCTGCGGCGGCGCGTGCTGCAGGGCGATCTGGCGCGGAGTCTCGCGTTGGCGGACGAAGTCGTGGTGGCGGGCGTATTCCGTTTGGACGCCGTGCCGGTGAATGAGCGGCTGGAATTGCCGGAACTGGCGGCGGATATTCAGAAGCAGGGCGGCCGTGCGCGGTTGTTTGAGGATGCCGAAGAAATCGTGAAGGGGATCGCACCGGAGATGCGCAGCGGCGATGTGGTGGCAATTCTCTCCAACGGCGGCTTTGGCGGGATTTACGAGAAGCTGCCGGCGCGGTTACGGGGGTTGGCGGGCGAAGCCGCAGGTGTCAATGCAGCGAATGCGGCAGGAAAACGATGAGACATTCGACCCTAACAACAGGCCCCGCACGCCAGATTCTTTGCTTCGTTCTGCTGATGGGGATGGCTCTGGCGCGTTCCAACGCTGCAACCAGCTACACAATCTCTCTGGCAAATCCTGAGCAGCATCTGCTGGAAGTCCAGATTCTACTGCCGGAAGGCGCGGCGCAGCAGCAGTTACAGCTTCCGGCGTGGAATGCGCTGTATCAGGTGCGCGACTTCGCGCAATACGTGAACTGGGTGCGAGCAAAAGACCGTTCCGGCCACTCGCTTGCTGTGCGCGCGTTGGACACTAGCCGGTGGCAGATCGCGGATGCGCCAGGCGGCGCCGTGGTTGAGTATCAGATCTATGCCGATTCGCCCGGACCATTCGGCACCCAGTTCAACTCGCATCATGCATTTCTTAATCTGGCTGAGGTTCTCATGTATCCGGTGGACGCGCGGAACCAGCCGATGGCCGTGCGCTTTAGCCGGGTTCCCGAGGGGTGGCAGGTCGCCACGCCGCTCGCCTCAATGCCCGAGGGTAGGTTTAGCGCGGAAAGCTATGACCGGCTGGTGGATTCTCCGGTCGAGATCGGAAGGTTTCAGGAATCCGACTTTGACGAAGCCGGCGGACACTTTCGCGTGATCGTTGACGCCGAATCCGGCGACTACGACATGGAAAAGATTGCCGCCATGCTGCACAAGATTGTCGCGGCCGCGACGAGTTGGATGGAAGATCGCCCCTTCGACAGCTACATGTTCCTTTATCATTTTCCCCGGGGACCGGCGGGCGGAGGCATGGAGCACTCCTACTCGACCGCAATCTCGGTGAACGCCGATGTGCCGGCGCGGGCTCCCGACGTACTGGCTTCGGTGACGGCGCACGAGTTTTTTCATCTATGGAACGTGAAGCGCATTCGTCCTCTCACGCTCGAGCCGGTGGATTACAGCCGCGAGAATTACACGCGAGCTCTTTGGTTTAGCGAAGGATGCACCAGCACGGCGGCCGACTTCATCCGGTTGCGCGGGGGGCTGCTCGAGGAGCGTCCCTTCGAGCACGAACTGGCGTCCGGGATCGCTGAACTCGAACGCCGTCCAGCGCACCTGACGCAGTCGGCGGAAGAGTCGAGTCTGGATGCCTGGCTGGAGGGCGAGGCGTATTACCGGCGCCCGGAGCGCAGCATTTCCTACTATAACAAAGGAGAACTGTTGGGCATCACGCTCGATTTGGCGGTGCGCGAGGCCAGCCATGGGCAGGCGTCCCTGCGCGAGGTCTTTCAATGGATGAATCAGAATTATGCAAAGAAGGGCCGGTTTTTCCCCGATTCGGACGGCGTGCGCGAGGCTGCCGAGGCGGTGAGCCATGCGGATCTGGGATGGTTTTTCGCGAAGTATGTTTCGGGTACGGAGGAGATTCCCTGGAATGACTTCTTCCGCAGCGTGGGACTGCGTCTGATCGAGGGGACGACTGCGGTAGCGGATGCTGGGTTTGCGGCCTCGCGAAACTTTGATGGTCCCATGGCCGTGACGGCGGTGACGACCAGCAGCGAGGCTGAGGGAGCCGGCCTGCAGGTGGGTGACACGGTGCTCGAAATCAACGGGAAGACGGCGGGACAGGAATCCTCGCAGGAGATGACGCGGTTGAATCCGGGCGACACAATTACAGTGAAGGTCCGCGCCCGGCGCGGTGGAGAGCGCGAGTTGAAGTGGAAAGTGGGAAGCCGCGACGAAATCTCATACGAACTTAGAGACATGGAAAACCTTACCCCCGAGCAGCGGGGCCGCCGGGCAGCGTGGCTGAAGGGCGAGGCGGAAGTTCCGCAAGCGGCACCGCCACGCTAGAGGCACACTTGCCCCAGGGGCACACTCAAAATGATCCGCACCATCGCGATGCTCACTTTCTGGGGACTGGCCGCACCCCTGGCGGCGCTCATCGGATTTCCCTGGACGTTTATCACAGGCGATATTCGCCTGCTGTATCGCCTGTTCATGTTTGGCGCCTGGAATGGCGTGCGGCTGACCGGAGTGCGGGTGCAATCCGCGGGGCTCGACAAGCTGGACCCAGCGCGCACCTATATCTTCATGTCGAACCATGTGTCGAACCTGGATCCGCCGATTACGATTCCGTTGATCCCGCGGCGCACTTCGGTGATGGTGAAGAAGGAGTTGTTCAGCTATCCGATCCTGGGCCGGGCGATGCGGATGGGGTCGCTGGTGCCGGTGGATCGCGGCCATCGCGAGGCAGGGATCGAGGCGGTGCGGATTGCGAAGCAGGTCGTGCAGCAGGGGATTAACATGGCGATTTACGTGGAAGGTCATCGCTCCTTCGATGGCCGCCTGCTGCCGTTTAAGAAAGGGCCGTTTTACTTGGCAATGGAGTGCGGAGTTCCGGTGGTCCCGATCACCATCACGGGCACGCTCTCTCTGATGCCGAAGGGAAGGTTCGCGATCAAGCCAGGAACGGCTACGGTGATTTTTCATTCGCCGATCGAGCCAAAGGATTTCGGCAGCCGGGAGTGTCTGATGGAAAAGGTGCGGGCGGTGATCGACAGCGGACTGCCGGAACAGTACCGGCACAGCTCTGCAGCCACAGAGGTCACGGGGGCGTACAGAGAGAATGCGGAAGGTTGAATCCGCAGGAACAATCGTTCGGCCTTACTTTTTTGGAACCATCGCCCGAACCGCGCGCGCAATCTCCGGCAATCGGGGAAGGATTGCGGAATACTTCAACCACAGTTTGTGATCGACGGCGGGAGCGCCGCTGACCAGAGCTTTTGCGGGAACGTCGTTCGCCACACCGCTTTGGGGAGTGACGATGGCATCGTCGCCGACCTTGCAGTGGCCGACCACTCCGACTTGGCCGGTCAAGATCACTCGATTGCCGATTTCGGTGGAACCGGCGAGGCCTACCTGGGAGCAGAGCAAAGCATCTTCGCCGACCTGCGATCCGTGGCCTACCTGCACCAAATTGTCGATCTTAACGCCGCGCCGGATGCGGGTTTCGCCCACGCTGGCGCGGTCGATGCAGGAATTCGCCTGGATTTCCACGTCGTCTTCGATGACGACTGGGCCAGGCTGCGGAATTTTGTGCCAGTGTGCGTCGTGAGTCTTGGCGAAGCCAAAGCCGTCGGAGCCGATCACGACGCCGTTATGCAGCAATACGTCGTTGCCAATGCGGCAGTTTTCGCGGACCACCGCGTGCGCATGGGCGAAGAAGTTGTTGCCGATCTTTACTCCACGATAGATGACCACGTGCGCGAGCAGCACGGCGTGATCGCCGATCTCGACGTTCTTGTCGACGACAACGTAGGGGGCGATGTGGGCATTCTTCCCAATCTTTGACGTCGGGTCGACGACCGCTGTGGGATGGATTCCAGGCTCATAGCGCAGCGCTTGGTGGAAGAGTTCGAGGGCGCGGGCGAAACTTAGGTATGGGTCCTCTACGCGCAGCATGGCTGCTGGAAGGACGGGAAAGTTGTCGGCAACGATCACGGCTGCGGCCTTGGTGAGCCGGGCCGCGGCGATATATTTGGGGTTGGCGACGAAGGAGATTTCTTCCGGCCCAGCTTGCTCGATGCCGTTGAGCCCGGAGATCTCGGTGTCGGGAGAGCCGTTTTCGAGGCGCGCGTTGAGGGCGGAGGCGATCTGAGAGAGTTTCATGGTGTATGGATAGACGCCGGTAAATCGTACACCAGTTCTCGAGTAGGCATGGAGCACCGCGGTACAAGCGGCGATCGGCATTCACGCGAGACATCACCTCAGCCGCTCACGGTCTGCGCAAGTCAGCTGTTTACCTGCAGAACAGACACGGCGGTTTCTAACGAAATGCGAGGCCAACAATGAAACCGTGAGAAGAAGGTATACTCGCGCCGTAACCGAGACGGAAGTCGGTCTACACCGCTACCGGAACCCATCCTGGCCAGATCGCAAAGGACCGCCGCATAACGCCCCAGCAAGCGCTCGAAAGTCTTCGTGACAACCCTCGTTCTCTCTTTCTCCACCGCCGGCGC
>Ga0302326_10027318_pt1 | contig 11506 bp, 9 predicted proteins | sample Palsa_T0_3_FD_202264 | JGI IMG/M metagenome (GOLD analysis project Ga0302326, IMG submission 202264) | Peat permafrost microbial communities from Stordalen Mire near Abisko, Sweden - Palsa_T0_3 | ecosystem: Environmental > Terrestrial > Soil > Palsa > Peat permafrost | place: Sweden: Abisko...
CTTCCGCAGTTCGCGATTTGCTTCCTGATATCCCACGTTATATCCCACGTTGTCTTGGCTGCGACGGCAACCACGCCTACGCCGCCGCGCCGCCACCATCGGCCCGTGCATCGCGCCGCCGTGGTTCAGCACGCGACCGGCCATGCGGGTGGCGCTTTGGTGCAACGCGCCGCTTATCGCGTGCCAGTGCCCCCGCCGGTCGTGGTGCGCGGCGGACCGTGGACTGAGCCGACTTATGCCGATTCCACCATGGGCGACAACGCCGATGGCGAAGATCTGGAAGTGCGCCGTTCCGCCGTCGAGGCGCTCGGTTCATACAACGGATCGGTAGTGGTGGCAGATCCCAACACGGGCCGCATCCTGACCATCGTCAACCAAAAGCTGGCGCTCGGCGGCGGATTTCAGCCCTGCTCCACGATCAAGGTTTCGGTCGCGCTGGCGGCGCTCCGTGAGAAGTTGGTGGGCGGGGATGGCAAGCTCTTCCGCCACGGCGGCTACAATCTGACGCAGGCGCTGGCGCACTCGAACAATTTCTATTTCGCCACGTTGGGAACCAAGCTCGGCTTCGACAAGGTCAGCTACTACGCGCACCTATTCGGATACGGCGAAAAGGCCGGCCTGAACATCGCCGGCGAAAGCCCCGGGCATTTTCCCGCCGAGCCGCCCAGCAACGGCGGGGTGGGCATGCTTACGAGCTTTGGCGAAGAAGTCTCCCAAACACCGCTGCAACTGGCCGCCCTGATGTCCGCGCTGGCCAATGGCGGCACTCTCTATTACCTGCAATACCCGCGTACCTCGCAGGAAGCCAGCGAGTTCGTGCCGCAAATTAAGCGCCACTTGGATATCGGAAACGTGATTCCGGAGTTGAAACAGGGCATGCGCGGCGCCGTCGAGTACGGCACGGCGCGCCGGGCACAGCAGGATGAACCGATCGCGGGCAAGACCGGCACCTGCACGGACAGCCACACGCACCTGGGCTGGTTCGGCTCCTTCAACGACGCAGCCAACAGCAAGCTGGTGGTGGTCGTCCTGCTCACTGGCGGACGGCCCGCTATAGGGCCTCTGGCGGCCAGCGTAGCGGGAGAAATCTACCGCAACCTCGCCCAGAAGAACTACTTCGCCGCCAACCACACGTTCACGCCGGCTACGCTCGTGTCTACGCAAATCTGTTGCGCGCGATAGGGCAGGCTTTAGCATGCCACTTAGATTTGCCAAACGATGCGCGATTCTGCATAAATTGTAGGGCGGCCAATCTTGGCCGCAGTCGCCTTTTTAGGCGGCCAGAGCCGGCTGAAAGCCGGCTGCGGGCAGGATTGCCCGCCCTCCAATTACTGAATCAGATATTGGGCCAGCTTCCCGTCCACCGTGGTGAATGTGCTCAGGTGCAGCGACTTGCCCTTGAACTCGATCTGAAAATGTCGATAGGTCATGCCGCCGCGCAGCTCGACAGAGGTCTGCCGGAAGCTCTCAGGAGCGCCCAGCGGCTTCAGGCTGGCAGCCGCATCTTGCAAGACCTGCGACGTGAAATAGGCATCCGCATCGGAATTGAGCAGCGCACGGTCGATCTTGCCTTGTTGCAGGCCACTGAAGATCCGGCGGTCCTGTTCGAGTTGTTGGGCCGCCTGCGGATCTTCAGCTTCGGCTAATAGCAATGGCGCGATCTGATTCGCGATCGATGCGCGCTCGATCCATCCATGTTCGCAAAGACCACCACGGCCGCTCGCTCATCCGGCCAGACGGTGTTCGAACTGACAAAGCCCGACACCGCTCCGCCGTGCCGCAGCATCGGGTGTCCGTCTTGTTCGTCCACTCGAACACCCAGGGCGTAACCTGTCGGCGCGCCGTTCTTCAGGCGGACAGGATTCATCAGCGCATCCAGCGAGCCGGGCTTCAAGAGCTTGTGTTCGATCAGTGAGACATCCCAGCGCGCCAGGTCGCGCGCGGTCATCGCCAGTTCCCCCGCCGCGAAGAGCCAGCCCCGGCCCTCGGGCGCAACAGGGCGGGCCGGCCCCAACCCGAAGCGCGTGTAACCCGCTGCGTCGGATTCCGTAAGAGACTTCTCATCCAGATCGATGACGCTGGCCATGTCCAGCGGCCCGAAAATTCGCGTTTGCATAAACGACGCAAGAGACTTGCCAGTGACTCGCTCCAGGATGCGGCCGGCCGCTACATAGTTCGTATTGCTTACTGCCAGCGCGTGCCAGGATCGAAATCCAGCGGCTTACCGGCCCATATCTTCAGGATCTCGTCCGCGGTCACCGGCTTTTGCATGAAGGGCGCCACGTAGTCCAGCGGATAATAATCCTGGTATCCCGAGGTATGCGAGAGGAGTTGCCGGATGGTGACTTCGTTGGCGCGGGTTAGGTTCGGCAAGTATCGCCCTACATAATCGTCGAGCGAAAGCTTGCCCTCCTCGACCAGCATCAGGATGGCGCCGGCCATGAACTGCTTGCTGACCGAGCCGATGCTATAGCGCATCTCCGGACGGGCGGCAGCGACGGGATTTAGGCGCGCCTTTCCGTAGGCCTGCACGTAGGCGATGCGGCCGTCCTTGAGCACCGCGATGGAGACGCTGGGATCTCCGCTATCGGCCAGCGCCTTCTCCGCGGCTGCATCGATCTTGGCCGTAGCCGCCGGCGGCAACTGTCCGGCTGCCGGCAGCGCCAGCGCGAAGAGGACGAATGCCCGAAAGTTGGGAAACATGCATCCCAACTTAGCAAACTATTCGTATCGCAAAGCCACCATCGGATCCACCTTGGTGGCCCGGCGCGCCGGCCAGAGAGTCGCCGCGACGGCCACGGCCAGCAGCAGACACGCTACCACGCCGAGCGTCAACGGATCGGTGGGGGTCACTTCGAACAAGAGGCTTCCCAGCACACGCGTACATGCCAGCGCGGCGGCCAGCCCCACCGCAACTCCCAGCCCTCCCAGCAGCAGCCCTTCGCGCAGCACCAGGCGCGACACATCGCCGGCGCGCGCGCCCAGAGCCACGCGAATGCCGATCTCCTGCGTGCGCTGGCTTACCGAGTAGGAAACCACGCCGTACACGCCGATGGTCGCCAGCAGCACCGCGATCCCCGCGAACACCAACAGCAGCACCAGTTGAAATCTCGGTCGCGCAACCGAATCGGAGAAGATTTCGTCCATGGTTTGCACGTTCGAAACCGCTTGGTCGGGATCGACGCGGTGAATGGCCGCCTGAACCGCGTGGGCCATCTGGCGCGGATCGTTGCGCGCCCGCACCACCAGATGCGCGAAGTGCATGGGGCCTTGGGCATTCGCCAGGAAGATGGTCGGATGCGGCGCCTCCTTCAACTCCGCTTGCCGGGCGTCCGCCACCACTCCCACGATTTCGACCGGATTGGGAACCGTCCAGCAGACGTTCAGCTTCTTGCCGACGGGATTCTGGCCCGCGAAAAATCGCTCGGCGAATGCGTGGTTGACCACCAGAACGCTGGGGGTTCCAAAGTGGTCGCCAGCGGCGAAATCGCGGCCGCTCAACATGGGCGTCCCCATGGCCTGGAAGTATCCTGGACTGATCACCAGGAAATCCGCGCCGGGCGAAGATGTGTCCGGCTCGGGACCGGGGGCGGGCGCAAAGCAGGAACCCGATACCATTCCGGTTAGCGGCAGAAAGTGCGTGGATCCCGCCGCCTGAACGCCCGGCACGCGGCGCACTTCGTCGAGCACCCGCTCCAGATACTGCGACCGCTTCAGGTTGTCCTCGTACTTGGCGGGCGAAGTGAACATTTCCATGCTCAGCAAGCGTTCGGTTCGAAAGCCGGGGTCAACGGAGGTGAGCCGCGCGAAACTACGCATGAGCAATCCGGCGCCGACCAGCAGCACGAGCGCCAGCGCGATCTCGGCGACCACGAACGCGCGCCGGAATATGCGGCTGCCTCCCACGCCGGTGCGCTGGGAACCCTGTTGCAACGCGCTTTGAAGCTGCGGCCGCGAAACTTGGATGGCAGGCGCCAGCCCAAACAAAATGGCCGTCGCCAGCGAGATGCCGAGCGCGAACAGGAATACGCCGGAATCCAAATGTATCGATTCCATTCTGGGCAGCGTCACGCTCTCGGGAAGCAGTGCAAGCAGACCCTGCAAGCCCCAGTAGCCTATCGCCAGACCTCCGGCCAAACCCGCCAGCGCCAGCAGCAGGCTCTCCGATAGCAGTTGCTGCAGAATGCGCCGCTGGCCCGCGCCCAGCGCGGCGCGCAACGCGAACTCGCGTAATCTGCCGTTGGCGCGCATCAGCAGCAGGTTCGCCACGTTGGCGCAGGCGATCAGCAGGACCAGGCCCACCGCCGCCAGCAGAACCAACAGCGGCAGGCGGATGTTATCCGTCACGTCTTCGAGGAGAGGCACCACGGCTGCGCTCCAGCCCTTATCCATTTCGGGCCGCTCTGCGGCGAGCTGCCTGGCGACGGCGGCCATGTCCTGTTGCGCTTGTGCAAGGCTCACACCGGGTTTCAAGCGCGCGATCGTCGAAAGCCAGCGGCCGCCCTTGCGGGCCTCCGCGCGATCGAGTGCCAGGGGTACGTAGAGGTCCGCTTTCCAGCCGGGGAAGTGAAAATCGGGCCGCAGAATACCAACGACAGTGGCTGGTTCCCCATTCATGGCGATCTTCCGTCCCAAGATGTTTCGATCACCCCCGTAATGGCTCTGCCAGAAGCCGTAGCTGAAGATAACGCTGTTGTCGCGGCCCGGAATTTCCTCTTCCCGATTAAATCCCCGGCCTATGAGCGGCGATACTCTCAGGATTGAAAAGAACTCCGGTGAGACGCGCATGCCATGCACCGCCAGCGGCTCGCCGCCGCCGGTGATGTTCGAAGTCCAACTGTCGATTGCAGCCATTTGCTCGAAACTGCGGGCGCGTTCGCGCCAGGTGAGGAAATTGAACGGGTCGACCACATTGCGGTTCCACCCTTTTCCCGGCTGGGATTCCCAAATGCGCACCAGCCGATCCGGTTCGGAGAAGGGCAGCGGCCGCAGCAACACCGCGTTCACCACGCTGAAGATGGCCGTATTCGCGCCGATTCCCAACGCCAGCGTGAGTATCGCCACGATGCTGAACGCCGGACTGCGGCGCAGCAGGCGCGCCCCGTATCGCAAATCCTGTCCGAATTGTTCCACTACCGTCCAGTTGGACATTTCGTGTATGGTCTCCTTCACCGCTGTCACATTGCCGAAGGCACGCCGGGCCGCGTGTTCGCCGAGTTCGTCGGCCTCAAGGTCGAGGTGGGTACGCAACTCTCGCGCGACTTCGTCTTCCCGGTCTCTCCGGCCCCAGCACATATCGATGGTAGATATTCTACCATCGTAGACGCACGGCCCTCTGAAGGATTATGGCGCACAAAGACCGCAAGAATCGAGAAGCGCGTCCCGCGGCATTTTATATTCTGAGAACTACGAAGAAAGGCAACATCATGGACACAAAACAAGAAGCTGTAAGCAATGGCCTGGCCGTTGTTTCCATTCCGCTCAAAGACCAGGAGCGATCCAAGCGATTCTAAAACTAAGTGCTGGGCTTGCCCATCGCGCGCGAAGCCGACTTCCGGCCGGACGCGCGATGGATCGAGTTAAGCATCCCCGGCACGAAGACCAACATCGCACTGGTGACGTGGTTCGAGAGCATGCCGCCCGGCTGCATGCGTGGTATCGTCCTTCTCACCGGCGATATCGAACGCGCATTCCGGACGCTACAGACGCGCGGGCTGGAGACTTCCGCCGTGCAAGCAGCGCCATGGGGAAAATATCTGACTTTCAGCGACCCTGATGGCAACGGCTGGGTCATGAACGAAGGGACGCTAGCTGCTTCGTGGGGCGGGGCTCCAGTTCACCGGCCGGCGGTGCATGCCGATCATTACGGGCGGATGGCTAAGGAGGAGGAGGCGGCGGGATTTGGCGATATAAAATCTGCCAGTCTGCGACCTCGTCTAACAAAACCTGTGCCAGTTCCTCGGTCTGACGGCGCAAGTGAGCCGCGCTGAACTCTCCCTCAGGGTGCAGTTCGCTGAGGTAGGACGCCAGCCATTGGCTCATCGACTCCGACCGGTCCGCCAGCCTTCCAAACTCGCCTTGCCTGGAGATGGCGTGCGCCGCCGCCGATAACGCGGGCAAACCCGCGGTAACGAGCAACAGCCAAGGCTCCCCGCGATTGCAATCACAAACTAAATGGTAAACACAAGCCACGAGGACCCCCGCGACCGAACCCCAACAAATCCCATGGAGCCGGTCTTCGATTGTCTTCAGCCTGTCCGCGTTGCGCTCGTGATAAATCTCCTGTCCCAGCACCCAGTCGCCAATCGCTGCGGAGCGCTCCTCCAGGTAACCAGCGGTCACCGTAGCGCGCGGCATCCGCGTCTGGCGCACCCAGGCGCGCCAAAACCACTCCGTCCAACTATCCCGCAGTTTCGCATCCAAGTGTTGAGCAGGCAGGTTTTGCCTGCGCGGCGACAGCCCCAGCGGGTAGCTGTGGTGTAAGATTCGGAACTGCTCCGCCAGATAACGGCAATCCGCCAAGCGTAGATGCCATCGGCGCCGGTACGACCAGATTAGGAGTAAGACGATGACCAATATCACTGCCATCTCGATGGCCGGCCAACTCCGGCCGCCGCCGGTCGCGTTGCCGAAGAGGGCGGTGTACACGGCACAGACCCCCAGCACGTAGATAGACAATAAAGCGCCACGATACAGCCCGGCCAGGAGGTTGGCCTTTTTGTCCCAAAATTCGTACTTCTCATCGAACCGCTCGCGAAAAACGTCCAAGGAAGGCGGTTCGGGGGGAGCGTCGGCAGGCGCGTTGGAATGCGTCCCGCCCACCGCACTCACCACGGGGAAAGTTCGCCAAACCCGGCCCGATTCGCGGGGAGCGCCGGCAGGCGTGTTGGAAGGCCTCCAGCCTAACGTGAATACCCTCTCGAAAACTCGCCAAAACCTGCCGAATATCGGCGCAAGGCACCGTTCCGTGGCGCTAAGGGAATCGGGCCGATCCAGCCAAACTTCGCCACCGGCGTGACGACCTTGGGCTAGGTCTCTTGGCGGCAACAGGACGCGCCACACCGCATGCTTGATCCGCTTGGCGGTAACCGGGACACCCTCATCTCCGGCTGTGAATATGGTATCCGGCTGGCCCGAATCGGGATGCAGGCACACCACGGGGATGCCGCGGCGCCTGGCTTCTCCGATAACCTCTCGCGTTCCACCGGCGCCTTTCGCGGGTGTACCATCCCAGATTGCCAATAAGATGTCGCTCTGGTCCAACACCACGTGGCCGAGGGTTTCATAGGCGGCGGGTTCGTGTTCCCGCGAGCCGTCCAGTTCGAAGACCCCGTCTGCCCTTTCCAGCAGATCGTTGAATTCCTTCTCCAGCAGATCGCTGAGTTCCCGCGTGCTCTCCTTCCGAAAATCCTTCCGGTACTCCTCGCGATCGAATGGCAACGGACATTCGAGCTTGTAGCCGAGGCTAAGTGCCGCTTTCGCAAAAATCCGGTCGGCGCCTTTCGCCAATGGGGAAATGGCCCACAGGATTGCATCCTCCTCGTCATGGTAGAAGCCCTGCGATGCCCTCGCCGCCTGTTGCGCAAAACGCTGGATCTCTTGCAACCTCACGTAGAGGCGGGACGGGAGGTACCGGCTGATTTCCGGATCGTCCAGGTCCCGGTGTCCCGTGATTCCGACGCGGAAGGCGAACAGCGGACGGTCATTGCCGGTTGCCACCCTGTTACACTAACATGATGCAATCCAATATTTATCGATCTTTCGGTATCATCCTTTTCTTAACTTTGTCCCTCGGCATGTATGCCCAAAAACCCACGACGTGCGTCGTCTCCGCCGCGCCCCCCATCGTACACTCCGAAGGCCTTGCGGAGAGGATAGGCGATATCGTCCTGCAATGTTCCGGCACGCCTGGCGTGGCTGTCACCGCAGAACTGACCGTGTTCCTTCCGGTTGCGATCACCAACCAAGTCAACGCCGGCGGGTACGCCACGGGCGCGTCGCTGAGCATCAATACCGGCACGGGAAGCGTGCCATCGGGGGTATCCGGGCTGGTCGCCGGCCAAAGCATCTTGTTCAATGGCTTCCAATTTACGTTCCCCGCCAGCGGCGCCGTCTCGCTGGTGATTGACGATGTGCGCGCGAACGTGAATCAACTCGGTCTGCAGCAGCAGGCCCCCATCGACGCAAACCTCGGCGGCTCGCTGCCGTTGCAGAACCATACGGTGGCGATAGCCTTCGCGCAGCAGGGCCTGCTGGCGACCAGCATGGATTCCGCCGTCACCTGCACCGGTTCTCCCACGCCTGCCGGCATCAGTTTGAGCAACCTCGCCGCCGCCGGAACAGCCGAACAAACCACGCGCGTCACCGAAGGCTTCCCGGCGTCTTTCCAGCCGAAGGACCCCACCAGCGACACCGGCACGCGCTTCCTGCTCTCGTATTCGGGCGTGCCTGGCGGCGCGGCTATCTATGTTCCCGATGCGGTGGCCGGATCCACCGCCACTGTGCCCACGGCGGGCGGCGATCTGGGGACGGCCGCCGCCACCGGCCAGTACACGCCGGGCAGCCAAACGCTGCTGCTGGTGCGCGTCCTGAATTCGGATTCGACCGGCGCGGGCGGCACGTTCGCCACCCTTCCGGCTCCCAACGGCTCCGGAGTGCTGGTGCTGAACGGAGCGAATCCCGTGCCCCTCACAAACGGCGCGGGCTACGCCGTATACGAGGTGGTGGACGCCGACCCATCCGCCATCGAAAGCGCGCAGATTCCAAACTTCTTCACCATCCCCGCCAACAGTCCGCCGTCGACTTCAAACGGCACCGTCTCGCTGGCGCCCGTCTCCACGGTGGCTTCCGCCTCCACCACCGCGCCCGTGCCACGCTTCGTGGCGGTCACACCGCCCTCGGATTGCACGGTGGTGGGCGATTGCAACGCTTCTTACTATCCGCAGTTGCAGGCGACGGCGACGTCATTGCAAGCCACGGCCGTGGCCGGAGGTCAAAAAGTAGGGGTGGGCAGTATCACTATTCGGGATACCCGGGGCGGTGTGCTCGACTGGTCCGCCAGCGTCACTTATGCGAATGGTTCAGGCTGGGTGTCGTTCACCGAGCCATTCGGGGTTGATGGCGCCTTAATCGCAGCGGTTGCCGATCCAAGCGCGCTCTCGCCCGGCACTTATCAAGCTACGGTGCTGATCGATGCCGGTATCGCGGGCAGCCAGAGTTTTCCGCTTACCCTCACGGTAACCGCGCCTGCGCCGGCGCCTGCGCCGGCTGTCGTGGTCGGTAGCGTTACCGATGCCGCCGATTCCCATCCCGGCCCGGTTGCGCCTGGCTCACTGTGCACCGTTTGGGGAACCAATCTGGCGGGACAGAACGTATCGGTCACGTTCAATGGCATGGCGGCGAAACTGCTCTATATCGGCGCGCAGCAGATCAACCTGCAGATCCCGCCGGCCTTGAGCGGCCTATCGTCCGCGCAGATGGTAGTGACCGCCGACAGCGCCAGCAGCGCCCCATTCACCGTGCCATTGACGGCCGTTGCGCCCGCCATCTTCACGCCCGGCGTGCTGAACCAGGACAACACGGCTAACTCGCCCGCCAACCCCGCGCCCCTGGGCACCGTTCTGCAGATCTTCCTGACAGGCATGCCGGACTCCGGCGCCGTGGCCACGGTGACCATTCAGAATCGCGGCAATCTGGTTCCGCTGTACGCCGGCGCGGCGCCCGGACTTCTGGGCCTGGAGCAGGTGAATGTGGCCGTGCCGCTGGATCTCCAGGCCGGGACTGCCAACCTGACGATTTGCGTCATGGGGACCGGCAACCAGCCGTATTGCAGCCAGCCCGAGTTGATCGCCTTGAAGCCATGAGTCTGAATTCCCGTTTGCGGGTGTGGGGTTGCCTCTCTGCGTCCTTGCCGTTTCTGTGGGGCTGCGGATATATCGGCGAGCCGCTGCCCCCCTTGATGAACGTCCCCGGGCGCGGCGAGGTGACCGCGCTACAGCGGGGGGCGAACATCGTCGCGCACGTGACCTTGCCGACCTTGACCACTGAAGGCGTGATCGTCAAGCAGGGCATGCGGCTGGATCTGCGTACCGGACCGAAGCCCGCCGGGGCGTTTAATGCCGATGCGTGGGCCGCCGGCGCCAAAGCCGCCAGTGGCGCAACCACCGCGAACGGCATCGCCGAGTATCGGATCCCGGCCACCGAGTGGGTCGGCAAGCAGGTGCTGATCGCGGTCAGGATTATCGGCGCGAATGGACGCGACGCGGGCTGGTCGTCCCCGGCGGAGCTGGCGGTGGTGGCCCCGCTGGCGCAGCCGCACGATTTGACCGCCGAAGCCGTGCCCCAGGGGGTGCGCCTCACTTGGCAAGGCGCGGGTGATGCTTTCGCGGTTCTCCGGCGCGGCCCGGACGAGAAGGACTATCAGGCGCTGGGCAGCTCTCCCAAGCCCGAATACGTCGATGCGACCGCCGAGTTCGGCAAGCCATATAGCTACCTGGTGCGGTCCGCAGCCAAGGTGGCAGGGGGGGAAGCGCAGAGCGAACTATCCAATGATGTTGCGATCGCGCCAGTGGATACTTTCGCGGCCGCCGCGCCCGTAGGCCTCACCGCGGTGCCCTCCACGATCAGCATCGAGCTGGTGTGGGAGCGCAGCACCGAGCCGAATGTCATTGGATACCGCGTCTATCGGGCGCTAGGCAACGGGACTATGGAACTGCTGGCCGATGGGCAGTCGCTTCCCGCGTACAGCGACCACAAGATCGAAGCGGGCAAACCTTATCGCTACGCCGTCAGCGCAGTCAAGAGCAATAAGAAGGAGAGCAAGCTGTCGGAGCCGGTGGAAGTGGCCGCACTGTGATCCTGGTGAGGATGGATTTCGCAGGGTGCGCTACAGGTTGGCCTTCTGCCATAAGTGTGAAGCCGTCTTTCTCTACCGAAGCTGCAGGACCGAGCCGTCCGAGTTCCCGCTTGAAGAGATCCTCTATCCGCGCGCGTCAGATCCCTTGTCGACTGATGTCCCGCCGCTGATTCGGAAGCCCTATGAGAGTGCGGTGTCATGTTTCGGGATGGCAAACTACGAGCCCTGCGCTATTATGTGCGGCAAGGCCCTAGAGAGGCAGTCTGCGTGCTTTTAGGGGAAACCGAAAACAATGGCACCCTTGCAAAGCGCTTGCGCCGCCTACGGGACTCTGGCAAGATCGATGCAAGACTGTATAGCGGGGCCAACCAGCTTCGCATGGTGCGCAACGATGCAGCTCACGATCTATCGGTGGTCGTCTCTAAGGACGATGCTCGCGATTGTCTGGAATTCGTAGAGGCGATTTCTGTCAATGTCTTCGTCCTCGACAGGAAGTTCCAAGAGTTCACAAAGCGGAGCGGGGCGGGCCGAGGCTCGCAAGCGAGTTAGGGCCCTCTCCGCCGGCCCAGTCCCGAAGCCTACAGCAGACCAAGCACAGGGGGACGTTTCGAATCGTCGGCGCAGCCCCGCCCTTGGTGGCGGGCGTCGCGC
>Ga0302326_10027319_pt1 | contig 11506 bp, 11 predicted proteins | sample Palsa_T0_3_FD_202264 | JGI IMG/M metagenome (GOLD analysis project Ga0302326, IMG submission 202264) | Peat permafrost microbial communities from Stordalen Mire near Abisko, Sweden - Palsa_T0_3 | ecosystem: Environmental > Terrestrial > Soil > Palsa > Peat permafrost | place: Sweden: Abisko...
CGGCAGCCAGCACTCTTCTCATTCATTCCACCTTACGTTAGGTATGTCCCGCATGCCGGTCGCAGCGTAGGCCACCGGAACGATCTCTGTCAAGGCAAGCCCGCCTCATGGTCTGATAGCGTTGTCTCGACCGAGACGCCATTACCCAAGCCAAAAGACGTTGAGTATGGCGCAAGGGGCGGCGATCGGAGTTCCCACCGTGTTGCCTCTGGTTTCCTATGTCTGCATGCCGTCGCCACTACCCCGGCAGGTTCGATGGAACCGATTCGCTCAGTACTGCTCCATAGAGTGCGGCCTTCCCCAAATTTCAGTCAGGTCGGCTCCTGCATTATCAGTTTCGAGGCCTGCTCAGCGTTCACTCGCGTTACAACCTGCAGACTCACCAAGTCGCCTTACCCGGTGGAGCGATCCAGTTCCCGGGCGGGCCTTTCATCCCGCTGTGGACCAGCGCCTTCCACGTCGCACTGTAATCGCCTGCCTATCAATTGACAGTCAACCGGTTTGCCCGTTATTGATCCTCGGTATTATGCTCCCTTCAGCTGTCCAAGTTGAAACTCTGAACGAATCGAGGAGATATCATGTTCAAAATCAGTGCACTTGCTTTCGCAGTTCTCGTAGCTGGCGTTTTATGCTGTGCACCTGTGGCTCAAGCTCAGGTTGCCGTTGGGGTAAACATCGGACCGGCTCCCGTGTGTCCTTACGGATATTTCGACTATGCCCCATATGACTGTGCTCCTTACGGCTACTACGGGCCTGATTGGTTTGTTGGTGGAGTGTTTCTTGGAGCAGGTCCGTGGTTTCACGGCCCCCGCGGCTTTTACGGACATGTCGATAACCGGTTTGATCCTCATCACGGTTACGCTGGACCGGTCCCGGAGCGCGGGGCGCAGCGCTTTAACCACTTCCAGGCAAACGAGGCGCGAGATGGGCGAGGCAACGTAGGCGAAGCTGGCCATGAAGGAAAGGCTGAGCACGCGCTCCCCGGATATCGGGGCGGGGGCCATGCTGGTGGACATGGCGGCGGTCGCCACTAGAGCGCAATTCGAGTTACGCGATTCCGGTTAAACGATCCGGTCTAAGCAAGAGACGAGATAAGGCGTCGCGTTGCGTCTTATCTCGTTTGCACTCCGCAGCTATTGGGAGTGGCCCTCTCCAGGCAGCTGCCGCATCGACACGGGATGGTCGAACAGCTGGCGCAAACTTGCGCTGTCGCCCGTTAGCGACATTTATGCTGTCGTTGGCGGACGGTCGCGTATACTCAACCCTTTCTGGAATGCAGCCCTGCATACAGAAAATTGGAAGCTGCTCGGTCTGAGCGGCAGAGCTGAGAAGTGCGCGCTAAATGTCGCGCCGGACGGCGTTGTATTTGGCCGCCTCTGTACACGCGGCGAAGCTGGCAAGGTTTAGAGAGATGGTCTGCGCATACTTCGTGATCGCATCTTTGCTCAGATCGCCGGAATTGTTGATCATGGTGTCCCGCTGCTCCCAATACTTATTCTGCTCCCCCGCACACCACGCTGCTTCGGCCGCTCTCTGCGCCTTGGGATGGAAATCGAGAGGGAGGTCATTGCTGGCAAAGCGCACCTTGCCGGTATCGATGTAATTCTTTTCAGTTGGCAAAGCTTTCAGTGCGGTACTTGCGGCAGAAGGCCGCACGTGCTGCCGGAGGGGCGCCCCCCGCATTGCAGGATGTTGCCGCATCCAGTGCACTCGGCCGGAAACACCGTCCCTGGATCTGGATCATCTTCGATATCCTCTACATGGTAGTCATTGAAACTTTTTCGTAAACGGGGCGTCAGCGGCTTAGTCCTGGCCCATCATCTGCTCGTAATCGGCGGCGCGCGACAAATGGAGCCTGATACTTTCCGCCTTGAGTTTCTTAGCAGAATAGTGCTAGATGGGCTTGATCATCATCAATCGTCTTGGGAACTTTTTCACTTTTCAGGCGGTGATTAGCCGTTCTGCTGCAAGAACCTCTGCACTCCTCGCCCCGTCCAACCGCCGCAAGAATTTCCCGCCATGCTCCTCCGGCCCAGGTATCACCCCGACGAAAAAATGATTTTCGCCGAAGCGAAAACCATTTAGCGTCGAAGAGTCCCCCTCGTCCGCTCACCCCGCGAGCTAGACCTTTCCTTTATCGAGCCACATATAGGAGAAATCGGAGAGTGAGAAGCTGTTGACCACACATCTCGTGTCAGTAATAGTTTTCAGAACCTGCTCCTTGCCCTTGAATACTCCTCCATCGGCGACGCTAAATGACTCTTCCGGGGTCCACGCTTCCACCGTCTTTGCATTGTGGTCTTTCCACGCCTGCCAGCCAGCGTTTTCCTTGCCTTCGAGTGCCTTCTCTACGGTTGCATTCTGAGAGAACAACGGGACTGCGGACAACAGAAGAGCGAAACCAAGTGCCGTTAAAGCGATTCGACGCATGATCCTCCTCCAGTTTAGGCGGTGAAAACTATAGATCGGGTAGGAAGTCGTGTCAATCACTGCGAGGATTGGGAGGCGGGCTTGCCCTCTGTCCCCAGGTTTCCTGTTTCCGCAAAGGACACGGAAAGAGTGGGGCACCCCTCACTTAGACGCAATTTAGCGTTCCCGGCTACCAGGTTACGGGCAGCGAGATGGGCCTGTGCAGGGAGATGTTCTTTGGGTACTCGTACTGGACATTGGGCACGAGTTGCAGGCCAGGCAGGCGGCGGGTGACTTCTTCAAGGGCCACGCGAACCTCCAGCTTCGCAAGCGCAGCGCCTACGCATATGTGCGGACCGCACCCGAACGACAGGTGTTCGCGCGCATTGGCGCGCCGAATGTCAAAGCGATCGGGTTCGGGAAAGACGGATGGATCGCGGTTGGCGGAGCCGAGAAGCAGCAATACCTTGGCTCGCGCCGGCAGGCGAACCCCGCCAATCTCCACCGCTTCTGTTGTAATGCGTCGCCAAGCGATCACCGAGGTTTCGATTCGGAGCACCTCCTCGATTGCGTTGGGGATCAACTCCGGATCGCGACAGATAGCCTGCCACGAGGGACGGTCTTGCAGCAGACGGAGGAAACTGTTCCCAATGAGGCCTGCGGTCGTTTCATTCGTGAAAAACATGATCATCACGATCCCCGCAACCTCCTCGCGCGTCAGTGCTTCTTCGTCGCCGTCGCGCGCCTGCGCCAGAGCACTGATAAAGTCGTCAGCCGGGGTGTGAGACCGGGCTTCGACGAGTTCCGTGACGTAACGCCAGAGTGCGGCCAGTTCGGTGGCGGCGCTGACCTGCTCTTCTTCAGTAGCGCGTCCGAAGCGGACCATTGCGCGATTGCGGTTGCCTTCCTTGACGCGTGCAACATCAGACTCGGGCGCGCCCAGAATGCGAAAGTGCACCAGCGCCGGCAGCCTCCAAGCGAAATCGACGACCAAATCGGCCCGGCCGTCGCGCAAACGTTCGTCGCAAAGACGTTTGGTTACCTCACGTATAAAGGGCTCCATCGCAGCGACGCGCTTGGGCGTGAAAGCGACGTTCGCCAGACGCCGCGCGCGCGTGTGAGCAGGGGCATCGGCGTTCACAAGCACCGCGACCGGCTTGTAGCCGCCTTCCTTTAGCGCCGCCTTGGCCATCGGACACGGCTCGGTGAGCGGGGCGAGAGCATTTGCGGCCGAGAAGATGGCTGGCGACAGAAGGATGCGGCGGATGTCGGCGTAGCGAGTGACGATCCAATGATCAATCTCGGCATTATAAAATGCCGCCGCGGCTTCACGCGCCTTCGCAAAGATGGGATATGGGTTGTTGAGATATTCAGCGCTGAAGGGCTCGAAGCTGGGCAGGAGAACCGGGTTGACATCTTGGACGGAATTTCCGCTCTGTACCTCTGGATTCTGCATTCTCGGTTCTCCTTAGACTAGTTGCGCGGCGATTATACACCCGATTTTTCGCCAAAAACGGCAATCGCAAGGTTCTCGGTTCAAGCGTATTTTCTCACATTGCAAATTGAAAAGACACGGCTTAGCCTCTACGGGAGAGGCATGATGGGCATTGTCGAGAACCTCAAAGACGCAGCTAAACTTGCCAAGAAAATTAGGTGATATCGAACTATACCGGAAGACAGTTCATCTCGAGCGCGAGGTAATGAACTTGACGCGGGATAAGCAGCAAGCAGAGGATCGAAGAGTTAAAGGGGAAACTTGATCTGCAAGGCAAAATGACCTCCAAGCGGCCCTTCTATTTTCAAGAAGGCGATAAAATCCGGAGGCGTGATAACTAATCCGTAGGAGTCGCGGATCGCCAAAGGATCATCCGCAAATTTCTCCCATGCCCAAGACGACTCGGCAATGGATCTACGCAAAACCACTCGAAAACGAGAAACTCGGCCCGCGGCATTTTGAGCTTCGAGAGGTTGCCCTGACCGAGTTGAAGGACGGCGAAGCTCTGGTCCGGGTGAAGCTGATCAACATCCACTCCAACACGCGTATGCGGATGGCCACGCGAGCAATTCCACTTGGCGCAACCGATGCGGCGAACTATGCGTGTGCGGAAGTCATCGAGTCGCACAGTCCGACATTTAAGAAAGGCGACGTCATCACCTGTCAGACGGGGTGGCAAGAGTATCAGATCGTCAGCACGGAGGCGGGTGCCGTGGGATTCGGAGTCGCATGCGAACTTACCAAGGCTCTGAACGGAACGAACTCACCGTGGACTTACAAGTTCCGGCCGGCCATGGTGGCGAGGTGGCCTGCAGAAGTGCTAATGGACATTTTCGTGAGCTCGGGAATGACGGCATATTTTGGTATGCGTGAGTGCGGTCCGCTTATGCCGTCGGATCAGGTTGCGGTCGCCGCAGCAACTGGATCGGTCGGCTCCATCATTGCGCAACTGGCGAAAGCCGCCGGGAGCTACGTCGTGGGATTTGCTGGCGGCAAGGACCGGTGCGGCTGGGTGGTAGAGAATCTCGGGATCGACCAGTGCCTTGACTATCGTGCCCCCGACTTCAAGGATCGACTCAAGGATGCCTTTCCGAACGGTATGGACGTCTACTCGGATGGAGTTGGTGGCTCTCTGACCGAAACCGTCTTGGAACAAATCAAGCCGAAAGGACGGTTATTCTCCTACGGAGGAGTAGTGGCGTTCTATGCGGATGAGTTGATGCCTGAGAGCCAGCCCTTCAACATTCGCAAGTCCTTTGGCATTTCGGATAAAGTCGAGGCACTCCTCAAGCAGAAGAACATCGAGACAGAGGCTTTCAGGCTGCACGTTTTCTATCACGAGCGGCTGAAGGCGGAGGGCGATCTTTCGCGGCTGATGCTCGCCGGAAAGTTGAAGCCGATTCACAACGTGGTAGACGGTTTCGAGAACCTACCTGAAGCCATAAGCGGCCTCTATCAAAATCGTCGCCCAGGCAAGCTGCAGGTTCGTTTCCAGATAGGTTAATAAGACTCACTTCAAAGAGCCGCTTATCGCGTCGGTCATTTGCCGAGGAGAGCCGCCCTGAACTGAATATGCTTCTCCCCGACCTCAGTCTCAAAGTGGATTTTGACTCTTTCAGCGACAACTGACGAAACCAGGCGAAGCGCTCAGAACCCGCTGGGCTGTCGGGTGGTCCGAAAGCCGGTAGCGGAACGTCGTTTCATATTTGCGCTCCACCGCGTAAGGGTTTTCGAACTTCCATGTCCTTGCGTTGTCAATCGCCGCCCCTTTCAACATAGGGTGACCTGAGACCACTTCAATATTCGCGGGTTCTCCCGCAATTGCCGACCGACGATTGCGTCAAAGGGTGCGTGCTCCTTCCAGCATTCGACTGCTCAAAGCAGCCCATCCTGATCTTGAATCACTGACTCCAAAGACACCGACTCCAGTGCCTTCCGGCCTCTCTCGAATTCCCACCGATAGAGACCGTTGCTAAAACGAAGCCTATGCAAGAAATGATCTTTGAGGTCTTGAGGCTTTCGGGGAATACCGCGTGACTCGAAATACTGCGGCGATCCGACGAACGCCAGACGCAGTTTATAGCCTTCACTCGGTAACGCGAGAAAGGTCTAAAAGCGGGTCATGCGGTCGGTGAAGGAACGGTCGACCAGAAAAGGCGGGAGCCCGGGAGCAACGTTATGTTGCGCCCGGGCTGTGGAGGCGGGAATTTTAGAAGATCACGGTCGACCAGAGCAGAGTCGAGTTTTGTGAGGCGTGAACCATAAACCCGCAGCTTGGGCCACCGTAGGAATAGATTGCACCGACCCATCCGTCACCTTTGATATTGTTGTAGTAGGGGAACCCGTGGTCGACGACAGCGTTGCGGAAGGTCAGCTCGTTGCTGGACGGTAACTGGGAGCACGTACTCAGGCCATAAACCTCGAGCACGCCGGCGAACGCCCAGGTCCAATGCTCGTGGGAGATGTGGGTCTTGATCCAGGAATAGCGGCCGGTCGTCTCGTCCTTGGCCTCGGTCATGAAGTAAAAGGTGCTGCCACTCACTTCGTTCAAGCCGGTGTGTCCAAGGATCGTGTCGCCGGGATTAACTTCCACCAGCGGGCTGTAGAAAGCGTAGCCGTTGGCGCCAATCAGCCAGCTCGAGATTGTGTAGTAATTGCCGCCACCCACGCCGCTCTCACCGTACTGCAACACCGGTTGCAAAATCCAATCCCCACTCTCGGGAGCGATGGCGTTGTAGAGATAAATCAGAGCGCCGCCCGTGCTTGGATAGGCTGGCACGGTCCAGGTATTTCCCAGGTAATCGATGTTGTCGTTCGCGGCGAGTGGTAAATCCCACTGAGAATCTTCCACCGGGCCATTGCCAGTGCCAGAAGCGTTGGCGGAGGCCGCGCTGCGCTTACGGGTGCCGGTTATGACCGGTTTCTCAGAGCAGGGCTCGTAGTGGGCGATGACTTCGCCGTTCAGGGTCACATTGCCGGTAATCTCGTTGTCGTCGCTCATTTCGACCATCGCGCCCGTCGGAACCTCGTGAACGCAATCGGATCGGACCAACGCTCCCGGAATCCGTATCCAGCCAGAGTGGTCAGTGGCGGCTTCGTTCGTGATCGCTTGCGCCTGGGAGTAACCGGACACACCGGAAACTACAAGTCCGCAGAAGATCGTGGTCGCGATTAGGGTTAGCCTGATTCGGCTCAGTTTGGAGTTGGGTCGAATCGAATGATTGCTCTCAGTGTTTTCGTTCGTTTTAGGCATTGTCGTTATCCTTTCGCTCGATTTCGGCGTTCACCAGGTAACGCGACAAGGCTCCAAAAACGGGGTCATGGGCCCGGGTGTTCTCGATAGGACCGTGGCGAACCGTGTTGATGGTGAATTGCACCGGGCCTACTCCTGTCAACGCACTGTAGTAAAACTGTGGTGGTTCTATGGTTCCATGTTCAAAACCGAGCAAATGGAGCATGATGGATCCTCCAGCTTGTCTCCCGTGGAGGAGGTAGAGTACAGAATTTTTTGATTGGATCCCGCTGAAGTTCAGAGTCTTTCACGGCGCACTTTTTCGTCAACTCTGGCGAGAGCTCAGAGTCGCAAGGAACCGGATGAAACTATCGCCACCCGGGTTTCGGACCAGGCGTCCATTCGGCTCCCATATCGTCATCCGTGATCAGGCGCCTCGGCCCGAGGCGTTTGGCGAGAGAATTGCCAGATTCCATGCCCAACACACGGGGAGGTTCTTTGACGCTGTCCGCGAATGCATTGTAGGCAGCGAGCACGAGTTGCCCGCGCGGCGTGCTGGCATCAAACATCTTCTTGCCATCGACCTCATACTGGTTCAGCACTGAGAGCAAGCGTCCTTTGTCGAGAACAATAGGCGAGTCGCTGACCATCAGACAACTTATCACGCGTAGACCGTAGTTGTACTCGTGCAACCCGGTGACGAACACATCCGCAGACTCGGTCGTGTTGAAGTAATAGATGCCGCCCGGCAGCAGGTGCTGTTTAACAATCTGCAGGAACTCGGTCGAGAGCAACTGGGAACTGTGATCGCGCCAATGGAATGAGGTATTGGCCACTATGGCGTCGTGTTTGATATCAGGGTGCGCCAACAACCACCTCCGCGCATCATCGATGTAGATGTGAACTTTGGGGTTGTGAAGCAGAGAGCGTACCTCGGAATATTGCGCGATCAATTGAAGATACCCCGGATTGATTTCCACTATATCCAGGCTCTCAACTTCGGGATTGTTGGCGACAACCTGCGCCCAAGAACCAGACGCAAGCCCCACCATAAAGGCACGCTTCGGGTGAGAATGGAACAAGCTCAGAACATACGCCCGGATGACAAAGTTCTTGTCGTTCTCCGGGTCAATGTTGAAATATCCGTCATAAACGCCGCCTCCGAACACGGCATCATCTTCGGTGACCGCGATGATGCCATTTCGGTTCTCGACCACATGCTTCATAAAGCCGACTTCCGCTGCTTTCGGCCCGAAGATCATCTTCCCATAAAGATTGCCGTATGCCTGGGTAGAGGCTGAAATCGCAACGATGGCCAAGATCGCGAGCACCCACACGGCTTTCGGCGGAGCCTCGAAATGTCCGCTCCGGTACAAAATAACGATCACGCCCGTTAAGACGGCAGCCACAGCGAGTTGCATCGAGATTGCCTGCGTACCGAAATGGTCCATCAAGACGAATCCGATGACGAGGCTGCCCAGAGTTGAACCGATGATGTTGGACAGATAAATCAGACTCACACTGCGTCCAGCCGATTTGTTTGCAGAAACCGCGGACTGACATAGTAGAGGTAACACCGAACCAAGCAAGCTAGCGGTCAGAAAAAAAGCGGGAGCGCTCATCAGAACCGGCACATTGTGCCAGGAAAGGTCGGCGACCAAGGGAGGCAGGTATACGGAAATTGCCCCTGCCACCAGCATCGCGTTGCCGGCCAAGGTTACCGGATTGAAGTGTTTTTTTCGACACAGCGTATCACTCAGAAAAGACCCCGCTGCGATGCCCGCAAGATAGCTAGAGAGCAGGAGAGCGAATGCCGGAGCCCTGTCGAATGTAGCCACGGCGAAAATCCGAAACCACGCAATCTCCAAACCAAGGGCAAGAAAACCGCCAATTCCAGCAATCAGCGCAGCCGTTCCGAGGCCGATGGCGTTTTCGGAACTTACGGCAGCGGTATCTTCATCCGCGGTCCTTTCTTCGGGCGCGTGTTGCTGGCTACGCCCGTAGAGAAATGCGGTCGCTCCGACGGCAGTATTCAAACACGCCGCCAGTGTCACCGAGCCCGACTGCCCGAAGTTTCGAAGAAGCACCTCAGCGCACACATAACACGCCACCGCCGAACCCAGCGTATTCACAAAGTAAAGAGTGGCAACGGAGTACCCAACGCTGCGCGAGCTTCGCACTAACTGCTCGACGAGCAGAGGCAAGGTCGCCCCCATCAACATCGTGGGCAGACTGAGAAGCAAAAAACTGAAGAGGATGATATAGCCGAGGCTCGTTCCAGCGGTGAACCCCGAGGCCCAGTGAAAGAGTCGCAGTGAAATCAGCCCAAACCCGGCGACGGCTAGTTCACAAATGCCGAAGATTGATATTCCACGATTGGGAAACCTCTCAGACACGCAACCGCCGACCAGGCTGCCCATTCCAAGCCCCAGCATGAACGCGCTCACCACCACAGCCACCGATTGAACGTTCACTCCATAAATAGAAAACAGGACGCGCTGCCACACGATCTGATAGATCAACGCCGGAAACCCGGAGCAGAAGAACAGCGCCGCCACCAAGGCCGACCGGGCCCGGCTGCCCTTCGTCTGCGCGCCGAAGAGAACTACCAACAGCAGGAGAAAATCAAGAACCAACAATGCAGCCACTGGGCTGGCTTCCATGGAACCTCTTTCTTCGCTGCGATTGAAATTGACGAGTTCAAGACGGTTATATCCCATCTTAGGCAGCACGGAACGCTATCCGACACACTTTGGTAAGTGCCGTGCCTCTTGTAAGATGAGAAATGTTAGTCGCCACCTAGAGTGGCCCCGGTCAATTGACCCAATCAAGCGATTACACTAAGTGAGAATAGTTGCCGCCAGCGTGTTTATCTGCGGAACGCTTCCATTTCCGCTACGGATGCGTGTTTGATGACTCTCGAAGAGCCCGTCCGACGCACCGCTCAGTAAGACAGTTCAGTCGATTTCTACTGTTCTGCCCCGTTCATTAGCGGCCGCCTCCAACCCAACAAGGTGCCCTCCAGCCAACAGATATCGTGACTGGATGGGCAGTACGGTGTTCGCCGCTCCTGGTTACGTGCCAAACGGCATTCGTTTTGTTTCATTGGGACTGGAGTGTGAGCGCGCTGTATCCGATGTTGATTGTCTGAACTGCCTGGTAGCCTCCGCCACGCAGTGTGATCCTGATTTATCTGTCCAACATCACCGGTTCAACTGTTCAACTCTGGGCAGCCTCGTCATCGGATTCGTCTTGATGGACCATTTCGGCACGCAGGCAATCTCGATGCAACTCGCTGTGGCTGCCGCCTTAACGGGCGTGATCGCTATTTTCTACCGGAGGGGACATTTCCAGGCTCCCTCGAAAACCGTGTGGGTGCTCGCGATCTTGGCCATCGTTACGATTTCAGCCTCTACCCGTTTTCGGCTCAACGAAACCGGCCCAGCATCGTTTCGGACGAGAACATTTTGGCTTGGCTACTCTGCAGAGGCGCGGGCTTTACCGGGCAAGCTTCATCGTCGTTCTCGCTTTTTAGCCCGGCGCTCCAAGTCCCGCTCGTATGCGTCCCGGCGTGCCAGGCATTCACGTTCCGTCTCGCGCATATTCACTTCCAGCACGCAACAAACGAAATGGCGATCCGCAGCTGTCGGACCCTGGCGCTTAATTTTGGCTTCTCTCATGCCGAATCGTTGAGAGAGCAGCTTATGAACAGATTCGACGGTGAAATTGCGCGCCTACGGTTCGATGAAATTCTTCAGCACGTGTCGTGTATAGGTGAGGGTAATCTCCGTGCCGGTCAGCGAGGAGTGGGCCAAGAGACGGGTGAGCGCCCTTTGCAACGCGAGCGCATTTGACCGATTCTGTGCAATGTAGAGCGCCACGTCCGTTGGGAGCGTTACTTTCATCTGCTGCGCGATCTTCAGCACGATAGCGACTCTCGTTTCAAGGTCGGGGTTCTGAAACCGGTTGGGAATACTCTGCTCCACCACGTAACCTCTTTTTCGCCTGCTGAAGATTGTACCGCGATGTACATTCACAACCAGGTCAATGAGTGCTTCTAACGGCTGGTTGTGACGTTTACCAATGCGAGCTTCCGCGAGCACCGATCAATCTTTATTCTGGATTCTGGCCGATTAGCGACAATAGGTCATCCGCGACCGAGCCGCGCCAGCAGAGGTAATCGTGTCCGCCATCGAGTTCACTATAGGTCACCGCCTAGCCCTTCAGCACGAGGACATCTCGCAATTCTCGGTTGATTTGTAGTAGCGCAGGGCTGTCGTCCTGCCGAGAGATAAGTGAAAAAGTGTGATATCCCTATTGACAGCTTGGGAGAATCGGACCATCATTCCAGAACCTGTTGGTGAGGCTAT
>Ga0302326_10027320_pt1 | contig 11505 bp, 7 predicted proteins | sample Palsa_T0_3_FD_202264 | JGI IMG/M metagenome (GOLD analysis project Ga0302326, IMG submission 202264) | Peat permafrost microbial communities from Stordalen Mire near Abisko, Sweden - Palsa_T0_3 | ecosystem: Environmental > Terrestrial > Soil > Palsa > Peat permafrost | place: Sweden: Abisko...
GAAAGGACGATGTGGCACGAAGCGCGAAGGCTGGGTTTTCCCTTCCAAACGCGCAGAGTCTGCTCACCTCACTACGATGGCGAAGAGATTTCGAGAAGCCCGGAGAAAAGCGGCGCTTCCCGAAGATCTTGTTCTCTATTGTGGGAGGCACGATTACGGGACTCGGATTCTCAAGAGAACCGGAAACCTGGCTGCCGTCATGAGAACCATGGGACACAGGGATGTGAAGACTGCCATGCAGTATCAACATCCGGAACTAGAGATCGTGCGCGCAGCGCTCGATCAGGACACAGCAGTTGAGAAACGGGCGTAGCCGGATTGAGTTACGGCACACTTTACGGCACACCCAAAACATCAACTCCGGTAAGTGCTTGAAAAGATGGTGAGCGCGGTAGGAATCGAACCTACAACCTACTGATTAAGAGTCAGTTGCTCTGCCAATTGAGCTACGCGCCCACGTTGGGGGATCTTGGCGGCGGGACAATTTGTGATTGTAACATTTCCCCACACCCCGGTCATCGCTCACCCGGAAATGCTGCAATCAGAATCTCTATTCTTGAAGCGAGCGGCCCGCACGGCGCTTCGATGCGGCAAGAGCGATAGGAGCAGGTTCCGAGATTATGATGAGGGTCGAGTGAAATTCCGCGCCGGGTTCCCCGACGCGAACGAAAACGTATTCTATGACCGCTGGCGCGCTTCCGCTGCCAGTCCGCCGGGAGTTTCACTGGTCACGGGGCGATGCGGAGGCAACGAATCCGGCCCCATCCTCGGGCGCCTTTCGACCGTGCCGATTACCGGAGCATCGTCCATTCCATCGGCGTAAGCCATGGAAACGAACCTTTGCTCGGAACACAAGCGATCGATCATCCGCTGTTGCCCCGTGCTGAGCACGGCGTGAGGAAGAATGGGGAAGTGGCGGAACATCCAAAGAAAATACACGCGCTGAAGAAAAGATGGCATCAAATAACGCGGTCCGATAGCAGTTTGCACCTGCACCACACCGTCCGACAGTTTCTCAATCCACATACTAGGCCCACCTGATTACTGAGTTTGGCCAGAGCAATTCCAGGGCCGCTATTATTGCACCAAGGCCGGTGCGAGGGAAGCAATTTTTCACTGATTTCAGAGAATTCTGTCGAAACCCGGGCAAGTCTTGGCCGACGGCTGGGTACATTTGGTTAAGCACGCGGATTCGACTGCACCAAGAATGGTGCATAAGGGCCGGTACACGAGGACTGGCGCGAGAAGACTACGCGGGAATCTCCGGCACATTGAGTCGGACGTCCGCGTCTGAGCGCGTCGCAAGTGACGCGTGTTCATTCCTAGTCCCCTCCCACGCGGCGCGAGAGAGCACGAACCGATTCAGCGGCAAGTTGCTCGTAGCGACGGCGGATTCATTGGACGCCGCCCCCTTCCGCCGGGCTGCTAAGTAAGTCTAGTACACCAGTAGACAAACTAGACATCCAGCGATAGAATCACAATCCGCGAAGATCACCGTAAAAATAACATCCGTGTGTGAATCTCTAATCAGGAGGGAATATGGTGACCAAGAAAGAACAGACGCTAGAAATCGAGCAGTTGCTAGTCGCCGGTGAACTTTCTCAAGAAGAGATCGCTCAAAGGTTCAATATCAGTAACGCGTGGGTTTGGCAGATTAAGAGAAGGATGGAGAAGCCATCACGCGAATCGAGAAGGATGTGGCAGCGTGAATCCGGGTTTTTTCTATTTTTAGCCACGCAGTGCGAGAGAACACGTGGCGACTGAGCGGTGACTTGCTCGGGAGGACGGCGGATTCATTGGACGCGGTTCCACTAATCACAACACCAATGGAGGGTGTCAGCCATCGGCAAAGCTAGCAGAACACTGCTGCCCGACCGCCTAAGCTACGAAACCCGCATCACGCGAAACAACCGCATTGTCGTGCCACACGTCTTCCTGTGCGCTCGGCACATCGAACGCAGGCGTTCACAGCGTCCAGCGGTTGCTGTCGTCCTCACTGGTGCGACCCGCGTTGCCGGCGACTGCGCCGACTGTCAACAGGAGCGTGCCAGTACAGCCCCCAACACCCCATAGCGTCTGCGTCAAATGAGCGACGGATGACCTGACGGGCGCGTTGGCAGACGTGCTCCTGAGCCCCCCTGGGCATAGTGCTGAGATGAATTTGAATCTTTTTGGGATGCAGGTGAGAAGTAGACGTTTGCGCCGCTTGGTTCTCACCCGCACCCTTTGACGAAGAAGGGCACAACATAATTCTCTCTCCAGGGTCCGTTCGCGCGCAAGTCACAGTCCTGGCCTTAGCATCCCGCTTTGTGACAAACTGTCTTCCGTGGTCATCTGCCCTCACTGCAGGGCGCAAACCAGCATCCTCGGTGGATTCGATTCCATTGATGCAGGCAGGTTCACTTGTGAGCACTGCCTGACCGAGTTCCTCGTCATCGACAACGTTCCCATGTCCGAGGAGCAGTACCGACGAGGGCTAGTGCTCTCGTATCGACCGAGAGCACTGGCCCGTTATTGTTTACGCGGCCTGCGCCGGGCGGAGCAGGACCGCGAGCGCAAAATGACTGATGGTCCTAGTACTCCTGCATCCACTCGGGGAAAGTTTCAGGCGTATTCTTCTGTGAGGTCATGATCGGAGTTCCTTGTCTCCAGTTCGTGATTTAGGGCTGCGCGGCGCGTTTCGAGCGTGCTACGCAGCTCGCCTTTTTTACGTCGCGAAATGGATACGCTTGGTGCCGAACGAAGTCAAGTGAACCTCCCAACCTCCCTACTACGGACAGGCAAAGAAGTAGTGTCGTTCTCCCCATACACCTGAGGCCCGTCGTGGTAGACTCGCGGGCATTATGAGTGACGAACTCGAAAGACTCTACGCGACCAAGGGCCTGCTAGAAAAAATTCTCCATGAGGTCGACTGCGAGGAGAAGTCGCTGCGAAAGAGATCTCTTATAGAGTCGAAAAGCTTGATAGCCCTGCCGGGGGATGGCCTTTCCGGGTTTCCGGATGATGGCAACGTCACGGCCGAGGCGTATCAAGAGGAAATAAACGATCTTCTTAGGTGTCGAGAATCAACCGAAACTGAACTGGAGAAGATCAAAGAACACATCAAAGAGGAACAGGAAAAGAAGAAGTGAAACGCTTCCCGCGACGCGGAAAATCTACACAAAAATCCTTCAGTCTCGTAACCTGTCCGTTAAGTCCGTTAAGCTACTTTTCTATCAGACTGAGAGAAATTGAGTCTTGTGTTTGCTATGGTTTTAGGCGGGAATCTCGGGTAGTATGTCCATCCGCTGGATCTCGGCCGCGACCCCGAAGTCGTTGCCGTGGCCCTGCTCCACGCGCAATACGCGGGCATGGCAGCACACCCAGCACTTTTCCCCGGAGGTCAGCTCAGGAGGGAGTATGAGGACTAATTCGACGTCCGAGCCCTCCATCATGCGGGAGTTGGTATAGAGGAATACGCCATTTGTGCTGACATCGCGAGTCTGGGCGCTCAACTCGGCATTTGCCGCAGTGCTGCGGACGCGCACGGGCAGCTTGGCAACGACTCTTTCACGGGAACGGCGATCGATCTTAGAGGTCATTCTTAGGGGTCGTTAATTCTAAACCCAAATCCTAAACCCAAATTCTAAACCGAAATCCAACCTCGGATCATGAGCCAACGCCAGCGGAGAGGCTTCTCGGCTTCCCGCTGGCGTTCGACAGTATAGACCAAGTTAGAAGGATGCGTTAGCGGCTGCTTACATTTCTGGGCGGCGCAGGCGTGCGGCGGGTACCACCAGGGCTTGCTCCATGGTGGGAACATTGGTGCCGCGCAGCGTGGCCTCGGCCTGGGCCAGCTTGTCGGACTGATTGGTCTGGTAGTAGGCCTGCACCAGGAGTTCCATGGTGAAGGGATTGTCCTGGTCTTCTTCCAGATAACTGATGGCTTCGAGGAACTTCTTCGGATCCGTGTTCTTCGAATCCAGACTCGCCTGATCCATGAGCAGAGTTCCGGCGGCGCCGTTGTAGGAACTCTGGATGACGCGGTTGCGGCTGCCGGTCGCCATGGCCTCGAGCTGCTTCAAAGACTTGTCGGCCAAGGCCGAGTTGCGGGCATGCTCGGCTCGCACGGTGCGGATGCGCAGAATGCGGGAAAGCTCTTCATCTTTATCAGACTTCGAAATCGTGCTGCGATGTTCCAACGACTCCTCGGCATCATGCAGATATTTCAACGCCGCTTTATCGTCTATCTGATACTCAGCCAGGTGCCGGTACGCCTGCGCTTCCTGCAGGTCCTGCTCTTTGGCGTGGGCGGTCTGGGCAACCTTCTGGAATAGCTTGTCGGCCTCGTCGAACTTGCCCTCGCGCACCCAGGTCATCGCCTTCTGCATGATGTAGGCGAGCCGGTCCGCCTCAGTGTGGGCATAGCGGATGGCCGTGTCATACTCGCTCCGCGCCTGTTCCTGGTTCCCCATCAAGGCGTAGGTGTCTCCCAGGCCAACCTGAGAAGTGACAAAGTCAGGATCGATCTTCAAAGCGGCGCGGTAATGCTGTAGCGATCCCTCAAAGTTTCCCGCCATGCGCAGCAGTTCGCCGTAAGAGTCGTGCGGATTCGGTTCCGTGGGCAGAAGAGCGACGTAGCGATCCATGGCCGCAAAGGCCTTGGCAAATTCGCGGTTGCGGGCGTCCACGTAAGCCAGATCGTTCAGGGCGGCGGGAAAATCCTTGTCGATGGCCAGCGCTTTCTCGAGCAATCTCTGCGCCTGATCGTCGCCGTTTTCTGCCATCAGCCAGTTGGCGGCGAGATAGAACAAGTGCTTGTCCTTGGGATACATCTCGAGCAGGTCATTCATGGCGGAAATGCCGCCGATGAAATCGCCTTCCTGCACCTTGACGATCCATCCGACCATCAACTGCTCGCCGGGAGTCAGCTTAGGCACCAGCGCTTTGGCCTCTTCGCGGGCCGCGCTTACCTCCTTGGGATCGCCGCTGTTAAAGGCAATCCAGGCCCAAGCCACGGCCAGGTTGGGATCGGCCTTCACGGCCGCGCGCCAATCGTCGTCGCAGCGCTCGAGATAAAGATTCTCGTAGTCGGCCATGCCCTTCTCGTAGAGCGCGCGAGCTTCGGATGAGGAAGTTGTCACCGGCATCGAATCCGTAGCACCCAGCTTCAGGTGGTGGGCATAGAGTGGCGCGGAAAAACACGCGCCAAAGACGAAGACAATCAGGACAGCGCAAATGGAGCGACGCATCGAGGTCTCCACAACAGACTCTTTGGGGAAAAGATTACGACTTGAAGCGTAGCATCGCCAGAATCACGCTACCTAGTGACCGAAGTCACATGACGGGCGGGACGGCCAAAGCTAAAAAACAAAAGCCCCTGCCGACGATGCGGCAGGGGCTTGAACTGAGAGCCGGCTAGAAGGAGAACTTGGCCGCGAGCTGAATGCCGCGCGGTCCGCCTCCACCAAGGAATGGGTTGCCGATGCCCACGTCGCCGGTGGCAGTGATCGGGTAGCCGCCCGTGCCGGTTTCAAGAGTGTTGGCGCCATTCAAGGCAAAGCCGTTAACGCCCGGGTCGGCAATGAACGCGGGCAGGAACGGATTCGCAAAGTTAGGATGGTTCAGAATGTTGAAGAAATCGACCCGAAGCTGAAGCTTCATGCGCTCGCTGATGGCCGTATCTTTGTAGATCGCCACGTCCCACTGCTTAAATGTCGGTCCGTGGAGGGAATCGCGCCCTTCATTGCCGAAGTGCCTCGTGCCCGGCACGCAGTCGGTATTCACGCCATTTGCAGTACCGCCATCCGTGGCCGCACTGACGGAGCACGGTATCGCAAACGAACTCAGATCGACGAAGTCAGCGGGATTACGGGGATGGTAAGTGACCGGTCCGACCACATCTGGCCGGTCGTCGCCTTCACCGCTGCCACTGTAGTCATCTTCGAAGTTGTAGTTCATCTGGAACGGCTGGCCGCTCTGCAACGTGACAGTGCTGTCGAAACCCCAGCCATTCTTGAGGCGCTGCATACTGCCGCCCATGTTTGGCAGCTTGTAGTCAATAAGCCACGTGAAGCGCTGGGGCACGTTAAAGTTTGAAGGACCGTATTCCAGCCCCGGGCGGGTACTATCGTTGGGCTGGGCGGCGTTCGGTTCGAAGTCTTCGCCGTCGCTGGAATTATCGAGCGACTTCGACCAAGCATAATTCGTGATCGAGGTAAGTCCATGCCAGCCGGTGACGCGCAGGCTTGCCTGTAGCGAATTGTAGTTCGACTTGCCGGTGGAATTCTCCTGCATGATGTAGAACGATCCGTAGGGATTGTCCGCGTAGTTTCGCTCCACACCATAGCTTCCTGTGATGGCGCCTCCCGGACAAGGAATGGTCGCAACGCCGTTCGGACAGTCCGAAGCCATTATCTGCCCCTGGCTGGGCTGGCTCAGGTCAAAGAATCTCCATAGCCTGTGCCCTTGCGAGCCGACGTATCCAATCTGAATCATGGCGCGGCTGCTGAGCTGCTGCTGGATATTCAGATTGTAATTCTCCATGTAGGGCATCTTGATATTTTGATTGAAACCGAACGAGTCGCATTCAAAGTTGCAGGCGGTTTCGTCGCCGAACAGCGGCTGGTTCGCAGCGATAGTACCGGTGACGCCAGCCGAAAAAATGGGACTGGGCCCGATTGGGTTGTAGGCCGGGCCGGGATCGAAAAATGGCGGGTACGGCAGGTGCCCGAGAGCCATATCCTGCGAGAAGGCGTCGTAGAACATGCCCCACCCAGCGCGAAGCACGGTCTTGCCGTTGCCCGCTACGTCCCAGGCGATGCTCGCGCGGGGGGCAAAGTCCTTACGGTCAGGATTGTACAGACTGCTCAGGCCCGGCTGTCCGACCTGCGTGAGAGTGAATGTGTTTCCAACCGGATCAAGATTCGTAATGTTGCTCAGCAGGTTGTTCTTTTCGCTGATCACACCGAAGAAGTCATAGCGGAGGCCGTAGTTGAGCGTCACATGCGGCGTGACCCGGAAGCTATCCTGAATGAAAAAGCCATAGCTGTTTTCGAAGGTGTGGCGGAGAGTATTGCCCGCGTACTGGAAGCCGTCATCGACTGTGCCCGAGAGAAAGTCGGCAATATCGTTAAATTCCAACTTGCCGCGGAAATATTTATCGAAGTACTGCTGAATGCTGGTGCGGTAGAAGTCAGCGCCGAACTTGATGTTGTGCTTGTTTGCCTTCCAGGAGAAATTGTCGAGGACCTGGTTATTAGTGTCGAAACGGTGACGGGGATCGCTGGAGCTGGCTCCCAATTGCGCGAAGCCGGTCACCGCGATAATCGGGAGGCCTTCCCCTGCCAAACCCCCGGTCGTGCCCAAACCAATCCCACTAGCGGGCGAGAAGCTTGCATCCTGCGGGAAAAATCCCTCGGCAAAACGGTTCCAGCCGTAACGCAACTCATTCACCTTGTTGCTGCCGATGGTGCGCACGTACGACAGCGAAACGAGCTGCACGCGGGTTGGGGTGTAGGTATTAAAGCCGGGCAACTCGCCGCCACTTGCGGTCAGAGCCAGAGGAAAGGACTGCACGCTGTCCCCGAAGAAATAACGCCCGGTAACGATGTTGTTGGTGTTGAAGTTCTCGTCAACCTTGGCGATGAAGCTAGTGAGCCGATTGAAGGAGGGTGAAACGACCGAGGCGCTGTTGCCTCCAAGATTGGGGGCGGGCCATGGATTCCGGGCGATGAGAGCCGCGATGACAGGGTTGGTGGCATCACTTGGACTGAGCCCCCCATTGGCAGCGCTTCCCGCTGGGACGGTGGCCAGTGTCACCACCCCCACGGGTTCCTGTTGGCCTTCGTAGTCCGCGAAGAAAAATGTCTTATCCTTCACAATCGGCCCACCGATCGACGCACCGTACTGATTATTGTGGAAAGGGGCCTTGGGGTTCGGAACCGACCCACCGGTCGCGGGATTGATGACATTAACGGGATTGAAGTAGTTCCTGGCGTCGAGCGCGTCATTGCGGAAGTACTCACCCGCAGTACCATGCCACTGGTTGGTGCCGCTTTTGGTGACGATGTTGACGACTCCGCCTGCATTCCTGCCATATTCAGGCAGAAAGTTAGAAATGACGTTCAGATCCGCGATCGCGTCGATGGGCAAGATGGCCGAAGGAGTTCCGAACACGCCCGCCTCGTTGATGGCCGGATCGTTGCGGTAGCCGTCGTTCATGTCGGTACCGTCGAGAAGGTAATTGTTGGAGCGGCCCCGCGCTCCGTTCATGGTGAATTCACCGTAAGAACCGGGAGAGTCGGAAATCTGGTCGGGTGAGCCGGCCACGCCGGGGTTCAGGAAGATCAGTTTGGTGTAATCACGTCCATTGACTGGCAGATCTTTCACCGTTTCTTGGGTGAGCACGCCGCCAAGGTCGTCGCTTGTCGTCTCCACTTGGGGCAAAAGGTCTCCTGAGACTTCTACTCTCGTCGACACCTGGCCCGTCTTCATGGCCGCATCCACACGGCGCTCGGTGGCCACGTCCACGATCACGCCGGTGGTCACAGAGGTCTGAAAGCCGGTCAGGGTGATCGTCACCGTATAAGTGCCGATCGGCAGTTCCGGTAGCGCGTAGCTTCCGTCGGCGCTAGTCTCGGTGGTGCGCTCTAATCCCGTGGCCACGTTCTTCACGGTCACCTTGACGCCGGGGAGAACCGCACCGGAGGGATCGGTTACCGTCCCGAGAATCGTGCCGCGGAAGGTTTGTGCGGAAAGGCTGACTACGGCCAGAAGCACAAACACCAGGACTATGCGCACTTTCATAGAAGCTCCTTAGATATCGATGGGTTTAAGGGAGTAATCCGATGCGGCCGGCCGGGCTTCTCAGGCCCCTAGTTTAGGAGGTCTTGCAATTCCTTGCATACTAAGAAGTTGCAGCGCCCGCCGCACAGGAAACACTATCCAACCCTACCCCAAGAGTCAACCATTGAGTTTCGATGGAAGCAATAGATTTTACGAATAAGGTAACTCGCAGGTAACCTCCCGAGCCCGGGGCAGGGGCAAGCCAGCTCGGGCGATTCGAGTCAGGTTGATCGAAATAAGACGATCCAACTGGGGCGGTCCAACCAGGACGATCCACTAGAAAGTAATGGTGACACCGCCGCGGATGGAGCGGGCGGCCTGGACCAGATAGACGGTCTGGCCGTCCTGGCCCATGACCGGCACATAGCCTTGTGCCAGCAGGTTGCGCAGATCGATAAGCGCTTCCATGTGGGCGGGCAGGAAACCCAGGGTGGGAATAGGCTGGCGGATGAAGAGATTCAGGAAGGGATCGCTCTGTCCCGGCGAGGCGTTGAACATATCTACCGGAGTCAACGCCGGACCGTTGACCCAGCGATAGGACGCAATCCATCGGGTATGAGTGGCGGGTAGTGTGCCGCTGAACTTGGCGGCCAGGGCGTGACGGCTCTGGGTGGTGATCCACTGACCAGCGTCCTGGAGTTCGACATCAGGCTTGGCGAGGTCCAGCGCATCGCCGCAGGCATAATCCAGAGTGGCGGTGAGATCGGAAGAAAGCTTCCGCTGGAGCACAACCCGCACGCCGTGCGCACGCAGGGTGTCGCCCGCATAAGTAAACGTACCCGAGTAGACGTCGGGCAGCAGGAAGCCGCCGGAAGCGGACACCTCGCCGGTACCGACCAATGCCGTGTTGGCCACGCGATCGCTGAATACCGCAACCTGGATGTTGTTCTTGCCGATGCGCCGGGAGAGATTCAATTCCTGGTGGTGGGCGCGTTCGAGTCGAGTCGCAAAGTTAGCCATGCTGACGCGAGGATCGGCTTCGCTCAGATCCGCGGGCGCCGAATCGAAACCCTTCTCGGCCCGCGTGTTGGGCAAAGATGTGGCGTAGTCATACTCCACGAGGGTGTTGGGAGAGGCGTGCAAATCGATGGAGCCGTAAGGACGGAACGCCGTCACGTGCCCAAGAAACTGGATGGTCTGGAGTTCGCTGCCGAACTTCAACTCGAGCACGTCGCTGACGGCGAGATCGTCTCCGGCATTGAGCGCCAGCGCCTGCAACGCGGCGTAGTGCAGGCTGGGATCGGAAGGCGCGAACCGCCGCATGGTAACCGCCATCGAGGGCCCGGAACCGTCGGGTAGAAGGTGCGAGTACATCACGCGCAGGACGGCGGTGGGAAGACTGTCTCCGTAGCCAACATTTCCACTCAGCCCGACGCGACTGGCGGAAAAGATTGAGCGCTGCACCGAGAAGGCGGTGCTCATGTCCGAGCCGCTGCCATACCCACCGGCGGCGGAACCGGCCAGGAACGAAAGGCTCGCCTTCAGGTCGTGACCCTGTTGTTCGGCGCTCGCAGCGGGATCGTCAAACACCCGCAAAACGGGACGATTCGCCACCGAACGCAGCGTCCACTTCCAGTCGTCGTCATCGGCGGTCCCGCGCAAGGGTCCCACCCGCATGGCGTTGAGCAAAGTGTTCAAGGTGATGTTCAGACGAAGGCTGGTGCCGGGCTGCAAGCCAACTTTTTCATTCAGGGAAGGCAGGAAAGAAGGCGCCGAAACTTTGACTGAATATACCCCGGGAAGCAGGTTCGTAACGGAAAAGAACCCTACGCCGTCGGTAAACACAGTCAGAGTGCGCGCCGCCGAGCCGGCGATCTCCACCACCGCGCCCATCTGGGGTGTGCCCGAGGCATCGCGCACGTATCCCGAAATGGCACCCGACCGCTGTCCGGCCCACGCCGGAAGCGACAGCGCAATTACCACCGCCCAAAATCCGAGATGGCGAAGCCTCACTCCAACCCCCGGGGAATCAAGCAGCCCATTACTCTACAGCAAACGTCGCTGAAGGATCAATCGTCTGCTTGGAGATGTTGTCATTCACTTTAATATCGATTCGATACACGCCAGGCTGCAGGTTGGTTGCGGCAATGGATTTCAGCAACGTCACCTGTTCGCCGATATTTCCCATCGTCTCGGTGGACTCCGTTTTCTGGACTACTGGTTTGTTGGTTGCGATGTTGACGATGTCATACTCAAACGTGGCCGAAGGTTTGTGCGTCTTCTCGTCCACGCCCAGATTGTAGACTTGCATCCAGAAGTTCACCTTCTGGTCGCGACTCCGTTTGAAGAGGGCGGGCTTGCCGTCGGCTGGAGCCACGCGCGGGCGAACTTTGTTCAGGCCAATTACGAATTGGCCCGTGCTCACATCCTTGGTGGGCACCGGCTCCATCACGTCGGCCACAATCAACGAGGAGGTCGACAGTTTGTCATCGGAGTACTCAGGCACCACAATCCCACGGCTCCAGAGGCCCTTGCGATCGCCGTTCACGTCTTTCACCGCGATCTCTACTTTGTAGCGTCCCGGACGCAGCGGCAGCGCCTTCCAATACACGGCTGAATTCTCCGCCGTACGGGGCAACAGTTCCGCCGGCACATCCACCTGCACCGGTTCCTCCTGAGTCTGCACAATGCGTCCGGTCAAAGTGCTCACGCGCATAAAGATATTGACTGTGCCGCGCT
>Ga0302326_10027323_pt1 | contig 11504 bp, 12 predicted proteins | sample Palsa_T0_3_FD_202264 | JGI IMG/M metagenome (GOLD analysis project Ga0302326, IMG submission 202264) | Peat permafrost microbial communities from Stordalen Mire near Abisko, Sweden - Palsa_T0_3 | ecosystem: Environmental > Terrestrial > Soil > Palsa > Peat permafrost | place: Sweden: Abisko...
ACGGCCGAGATCGCCCCCGTCAGCAACCCCAGCCCCGCCTCGGCCGCTTCGGCCACCGCGTCCTCTTCCCCCCGCCGTAGCTGGCTGAGGTCAAAGGCGAGCCCGTCCGCGCCCGCCCTCTGGATTATGCCGAACGGGACCGTGGCCGCACAGCAGTGCACCACCGTGTACCCCGGGGTGCTGAGCAGTACCTGGTTCAGCCGGTCCCGCACGGTGTCGGCCTCGACCGCGGCCAGCCGGGACATCCCGCTCTGCGTCGGCACCAGGCCTTCGGTCACCGACGGGAGCGCGGGCTCGTCGAACTGGACCACCAGCCGCGCGCCCGGCACGCGCTTGGCCACGTCGGCCGCGTGGGCCGCCGCGCCCTCGGCCAGCGAGGCGGTGAGATCGGCCACCGCGCCGGGATCGGCCAGCGCCACGTTCATCGTGTGCGTCAGTTCCAGCGTGGCGGCCAGGGTCCAGGGACCACACAACTGGATCTTGAGCGGCCCTTCGAAGCCCTGGAGCACCTCCTCCAGCACATCCAGATCCGCGGAGAGCATCGACCTAGCGCGGGCCGCGTCGCGGCCCGGGCGTTCGGCCAGCCGCCAGCCGCGCGGTGTCACCTCTACCGGCATGTCCACCAGCAGGGCAGCAGTCCGCCCAGTCAGGTCGGCGCCTGGCCCGCGGTCCGGCAACTCGGGCAGGTACGGGAAGTCCGGCAGTTCCCCCGCCACCACCCGCATCGCCTCGGCCGGATCGGTCCCCGGCATCGACCCGATCCCGGTGGCGCTCCCGATCGACCACGGAATCGGCGGCCCGTTCTGGTCATCACCCATACGTCGAGCTTAGGGCGGTCGGGTAACCGGCTGGCGATCAGCGTCAGCAGACCGGCGACGGCTCAGTAACGCCGCGGATCGCCGAGCTCACCATCTAGGTTCGGACGGCCCGAGCCGTTGAGATAACGCACGTACTTTGCGCGCCGGCTGGGCGCTTCACCGATCAGCGAGTGGTGACTCCGGTCTTCGCGGCGGACCGCCACCGCGACTGCCGCCAAGACTCCGATCGCCACTCCGACCAGGAACAGCGTGACGGCCATTACGACTATGACACCGGTCATGACGGCCTCCGGGGGTCTACCAGAACTTGTTCCCAGATTCTGGTTCCCGCAACCACGGCGAGTCACTGTCCCTTAGTTGTCGCCGCGTGCCTGCCACCATGGAGGTTCATCAGGACCGCCCTGCTCTGTATCGGGTCCCGGCAGGTGCCATGCGCCCGTGACCGGCCGCGTTTGGCGAACCGCGTGGTGCGCTCTACGGGCGGACAAGGCGATAACCACCAGGACTCCGACCGCGACGCCGAGCAGGAAAAAGAGGAGGAGGACGATGGCTATCACCGCTGCCGCGCTCATCACCGGACGTCCTCGGGATCCCGCGGAGTGATATCGCGCAGGCCAAGGCCGTAGCAGCGCCGCGCGCCCCTGGCCGCAGCGTCGGGGGCCTGGCGCGTCAGCGAACCCAGCCGGTCCTCTCTCTTGGAGGCGATCGAGATCGTTACGAGGAATCCGAGCAGGACCCCGAACGCGAATACGAGAGCCATCCCGATTGCCACTGCTACCATGATGCGGTCCACACCGGCCTCCCGCACCTCTGCCGACCGCGCTGGGCGTGTCGGGCCCCGCTGTCTGCGACCCGGGAGAGACTCCGCGGGCCTTGCTAGACGGCCAGTGAATAGTCCGCTAGCTGGTCATATCATCCCGGTCGCCGGGCTGAGGCGAACCATTGGCCCGGTCTGACTGGTATGACATGTTCTTCTGTGACCAAGCAGCTGAATGACCGGAATCTGACCAATCGTCCTAGCCATCCCAACGTTTGGTATCTATGTGCTCGATACCCGTCTAGGCGGGAAACAAAACAGACGAGGTGCCGTTTATTCTGACCGCAGGGATGATTCCACCAGACCAGGCAAGCCCAGTGGTTGGGATGGCTGGCACAAAGTTAGGACTAGCTGATGCGCCACGCTCCGTCGCGAGGGTGGCTAGTCGGCTCACACCGTCGGGCCATCAACCACTATCGGGTCGCTGGCCTGACGCGGGAGCCCGGCTGCCTAGGCGGTAAGCGGCTGGCCTGAGACCCATCCCGGGCTGGCGCGCCAGATGGTGCAGGCGGCCGCACTCGACCATGGCTCGCGCCACGGCCGATCTCCACGCCTCCGGCTATGACGAACTAGCTGGTCATAGGACCTTGTGTGGCCCAGAGCCCTTGCTGCCCCGGCGAGCAAGAGCTCCGGTGAGCGTGCCGCTGGCGTTGGTCGCGACAGCTAGTGGACGAGCTGACCCGCGGGCCGGAGGAATTCCGCGTCCAGGTCCCGCCGGCCGACGCCGGTCAGCCGACGAGTGGTCCTGGACAGCCGGTCGGGCGCATCGACGGCCAGCGTGTAGCGGCGGTCTTCGCGGCGGACCGCGATGGCGACGACAGTGATTACCCCCATCACTACGCCCGCGATAAAGACAGCGACTGCCACGACTACGACACCGGCCATGATGGCCTCCAGCACTTCCGTCCTGCGGAGTTCCGTCCGCAGGTCCCGCTCTGTGTGACCGCGGCCCGGCGAACTGCTCTCGCCGGCCTGGCATGGGTGGGCCACGGTGTCCCGTTCTGCCCACGATCTGTACATACTGTCCGGTTGGCTCGGTTCAGTCCGACAATAAGGTTCGCTAGAACCATCCGGGAGGTCCTGGTGCATCCAAGCAGTAGGACTGCTAGAATTGCGCCTATGTTTCCTGCCATCCTGGTCATCCCAACCTTTGGAACGTCTGGTATGGTGTTACCACGCCGAAGTCGGGTATAAACCAAATATTCCGATCAGGCTGATGGTCCCGGTGGTCCGGACAGGTGGGATGAGCCCGACCGGAACGCGCGACGGAGAGGAGGGCCCATGGCGGACCCCATGTACCGACAGATCGCGGATGATCTACGCCAGGAAATCGAGTCCGGCCAGATCCAGCCCGGCCAGCAGCTGCAGACCGAACTAGAGCTGCGCGAGCGTTTCAACGCCTCGCGGAACACCGTGCGCGACGCGATCAAGTTGCTTATCACCCTCGGCCTGGTCGAGACCAAACCAGGTCAGGGCACCTTCGTCGTCGAGAAGATCGATCCGTTCGTCACCGCGCTGTCCGGAGATCCCGAGACAGGCCGGGGCAGCGACGAAGAGACCCGCTACCGGTCGGAAGTGGGTAAGCAGAACAGGTTGGCCGACACTAGCCCGGTCCAGGTCGAGATTCAGCGGTCCCCGGATGAGATCGCTCGCGCGCTGCGGATCAAGAAGGGAGCCGAAGTCATCAGCCGCCACGAGCGGCGCTTCATCGACGGCATCCCATGGTCAATGCAGACCTCGTATTACCCCCGTGAGCTCGTCGACCAAGGCGCGGATCGCCTCGGAAGCGCGAACAACATCGACGAGGGCGCCGTCCAGTACTTGGCGGATGCCCTCAGAATCTACCAAAAAGGGTATCGCGATCGGATCATCGTCCGCGCGCCGAACGTGAGCGAGGCGACTTTCTTCAAGTTGCCGCCGGACGGCCGGATCGCGATGTACGAGATATACAGGACTGCCTTCGACGGCAACAAGAAACCCATGCGTGTAACCGTGACCGTCTATCCGGCTGACCGCAATCAGTTCATCGTCGAGTCCGGTGAAGTCCCGCCACTTGAGGAACAGTTGGGCGAAGGAAGTCCAGAGCCTTAGACAGACCACTCAGCCGGCTACACCGGTTCCGCCGAGCCAGTTGAAGGGGAGGCAGGATGATCAGAATCCTTAATCTTGATGCCGCCCGGCGCGCCACGGGCCAGCCAGCTGGAAGAGGGTTCGCGCTATGACCATAGGAAATCCGCCACCCGTGTACGAGATGCCCACCGAAAAGGCATTCCTGCGCATTGAAGTCGTCGACAAGGACGAAGTCGGCGAAACCGTTAGCACTGCACCCAAAGACATGGACGAAGCGATTCACGAAGAAAAGAAGCCAGGGATTTTCGCGCGAATCACACGTTGGTCGTCGGGTCGTCCGATATCATAGCTTACGCAGTTCTCTGGTGACAGCTGAATACCCTTGAAGAAGCTGGCTGACTCGGCCGCGTTGCCCTCGCACTACGAGACATGCTCACCCAGGCTTGCCTGTCCCACCTCAGCGAACCTGCCACCACCGCACGGTTCGTCCACGCGAGCGGCAACATCTTCATAACAAGATCCCGATCATTTCTGTAACAAGATCCCGATCATTAACCTGTCTTGGCCGCCACGTTAAGCGTGGCGGCCAAGACGGGTTCAGACCATAGACGGAACCATGACACTCAAACTGCGTATCGTCCGTGCCAAAGACACGGCGACGAAGGAAGATCTGCAGGTTGTTCTCAACCTCATCGAGGACGCCAGGAAATGGCTCGCTACCATGGGCACGGACCAGTGGGCGGAACCGTACCCAGACGCAGACGGCAAGCTCATTCGGGTGCAAGAGGGAATAGAGCGCGGCGAGACCTGGATCGTGTGGGATGGAGAAGTGGCCGTGGCCACGATCACGATCAGGACCGAACGCAATAAGGTCGTCTGGTCCGAATATACCTGCGGCTGTGATCTATCCGAGCCAGCCGTTTACGTGCACCAGCTGATTACTGCGCGGGCGTACGCTGGTGTCAGGTTGGGGGCCGAGTTGATTGACTGGGCGGGGCTGCGGGGAAGTCGTTCGTACGGAGCCAGGTGGGTGAGGGTCGACGTGTGGACCAGCAACCTCCCGCTGCACAAGTACTACATGAAGGCGGGCTTCGATTCCTGCGGCACGTATGAGGACGATCCCCGCTACAGGTCAGGGGCGCTCTTCCAGAAGCCGGTGAGGGCGAGCGAGTTGCAAAACCTTCACATTCCACAGTTCTCCGGATCCTGCGCCGAGTTCGTTCTCCCGGACAAGCGGCCAGCCGGGGCTGCTCATCCAGTCGATTGAAGCCACGCCGCCTGGCGGGGGCTCGCCGAGGACGGCCTAGCGGTCGCGAGGGTTACCGTTCCGACAGGAGCGCACCGGCCTCGGTCGGCGGCCAGAGTGTCATAGTGTTACCTTAAGGTTATGCTTTGCTTACCGACCAGCGACCTGCCGTCCCGTCCCGGCTGGGCAACTGCCCTGGTCAAACGGCCCTAAGGTGATCAAGCAGACAATACGTTGATTCAGCCATCAGGCACCCGCAAAACAATCGGATCGTGACGCCAAGGCTCTTTTGGCTGATACTCGACCTTATAGGGGATGGTCAGCCTCGCCATGGCCACGGCCTAAAAGCTGGGTTTTAGGGAGGGCGCTCGTTTAGGGAGTTCGCTCGCGTGGCCGGAGTACGAGGCGAGGAAACCCGTCCGGGCCAAGCAAGGAGGTGTCATGGCCAAGCGTCACTGCCGCCCTTCAGCGCAGTACCGCTACGAGCACTACGACCCATTCGTGTGACTCGCAGGTAACGCGCGAAACGGCCGATGACGCCCCCTCGCGGGGTTTGATCGCCGTTTGACCAAGCCGTCGGCGCAACTCGTTCCCGCGGGCTGCGCCGACGGCCAACCGCAAATGTCCGTTCGGTTCGGGCCCGGATCATCCCGATCCGGGCCGGGTTCGTGCTGGCCTGTAGCCTACCTAGCCGAAAGCCGCACGCGCTAAGGGCAAGATCTCGAGTTGTCTCTTGTTCTCAACGACTTTCGTGTTGGTGGTCGGACTCGCGCACCCGTATCAAGTCGCCACCGGCCCACATGCCAGGTGACAGGTGCGGAGGCCTGACCTTCCCGCAGCTGATGACTCAGTGTTGCTCGCTCGCTGCAACTAGCCTAACGGCCTGTCGGCATGAAATCAACAGTTGTATTACAGCCTTTCGATGCAACACCATGACGAGAGCGCAGCATCGTGAGGGCTCAGCCCTGCTCGCGAGTGCCACCCCGGGGACACCCGCCCAGCCGGCGGACTGTCTCTGAACTCGTGACGGCCAGCACGTCCGCACGCCGAGGACACCAGTTCCATCGCTACGCGCCGCTCGCTTGCTGGCCGGATTTTGTCGCTGCCCTATCCCGGGACGCCGGATACGGAGGGCGCGTTTGCGTACGCGCCACCACTGATCGACTCGTTAATTCAGGGGGGTCAGGTGAGGCGAACCTGCCGGGTTTCACCGGTTCGGTGATCCCTGATCTCCAGGCCATTTCCCGCACGCAACTCCGCGTCAATAAACTCATATAGCGTAATCGCACGATTCGTGATATCGGTACGGGAAAGCTCGGTCCGGTCGCGGAGCTTCTGGAGATCGCTCTCGGCCTTCGGTATCAAGACCACAGTGAGCTGCTCCGCGAGCAACTGGCTGGTGAAGTCCTCGTAGATCGCTTCCTCGCCCGCGGTGGCGCTCATCGCTGCGGCCTCCCTTCGAGGGGTACCAGTCCTGGGTGCCGGACCGGCCCTCCTTCTGGCATCTATCGAGCCCAGCTCCGTTATAAACAAGCCGAGTCTTTATATACCACAGCTTTCCGGTTGCGGTAGCAGCCTTCCCAAAACGATACGCCGCAACCGGGCCGATCCACAACATGCAGGATCAACCTCTGACAGTAAGCGCTGCTCAGCGCGGCAGCCTCGGCCGGGCCAAGCCGGTCAGGATGACATGGCTCAAGCATTTCGGATGCCACCATCATCAGTTAGCGAGAATGGCCGGATAGCCAGCAGACCCCGGCGGGGCCGGGGCGGGCATTGACGGCTCGAGCCGAACTGCGGCCGATAACACGAACTAGCCATCTGTGACCGCCTCGTACGTACCGTCCGGGTATGAACCACACACGAGCCCCAGTGGATCGGAACCCGTACGCGCCAACCGCGGGCGCCGCTCGGCAGCCCGGGCCCGGATAGCGCCTGGCCGACCCGGCTGGTCGGGCACGCGATCGTCCGGCCTGAGATCCCAGTGACCCTTGTTCCCCGCTCAGGCCCACTTGGCTCGCGGGTACGACCATGACGATCCGAGTATCTTCCTGATGGCCGCAGTGTCGTCATTTAAGGGCGGGGCGCATAGGATGGAAGCTGCAGGGGGTCACCATTGTTCTCCTCAGAGCGTGCCATCGAGCGGCTCAGGTCGGCGCGGGCGGCCAGACGGCCGCCAGCCGGGCGTTAGCGCAGCTGGACCATCTTCTCCGGACTCCCCGGGCGCCGCAGCAGCAGCTGGGCGCCGGCGGTCAGTTCCTCGTCGATGAAGTCGTAGAGCGATATGGCCCGGTTCACGATGTCCGTGTCGCTGAGTCTGGCTCGCTTGCGTGTCCTGGCCAGGTCTCTGGCGACCTTCGGAACCAGCAGTACCGTGATGCTACGGTCGGTCTTTCTCCTCGTTGACGTTCTCATCTTCACCCCCTCCTGGTCAGGTGCATCGTCTGCGGGACCCGCGGAGCATGGCAGCGGGCGCGGCGGCGCAGCGACCAGCAGAGCTAGCAGCACACGCCTCTTGCGCATCTGTCACACATAGGTAATATGCTAGTTCCTTTACTATGACACACTAGAGCACTGCTAATTATGCTCTAAATTGCCAGTAATGAAACATTCTCGGGGAGAAAACCAGCCCGGCGAGCCGTCCGGCCGGTCGTCACGACGTTGACCCGATCCAAACATGACTGGACCTGCTGAGGTCGGCATGCGGTCGCTCGACGACCTGAACAGGGAACATCGCATGCCCGGAGAGGAGATTCCGCCCCGTGCGCCATGATCCGGCGAGCAACGCCACGCCGGAGCGCGACCGCGGGCAATTTGGCTGGTAGGCCCGGCGTTTTCGCAGGCCACTCACTTCCCGAGCTAACGGCCAGGCTAGACCGATCCCCGGTTTCCCGTTCACGCTCGACACGATCCTCCTGCCTCGCAGAGAGTTCGACCGCGGCGGACCGGCTCGGGCGATTCCCGGTACATCGGTGCCGGGTGGCCAACTGCGGTCAAGGTGCAGACCCGAAGCCCGAACCGTCACTCGTGAATACGATAGGTGCTGCGCGAGGCTGCCGGTCGTACCGCCGTTTCGCGCCTGAGCAGCGGGGGACGCGAGGTCCAGGATGCGAAGGCTCCCCCCACCGAGGCGCTCCCGGCTGGTTCAGGCGGTCCAGCCCGGGGCGGCTGCCAGTTATCACTGTCAGCACGTTACCTGCATATGAGCATTAAATCAACATCTTTATTGCATCTTTTCAATGCTACTGGAGAGTAGCTTTACGGATCGGCGTCAGCCGACTGCGTCCCGTGCATGAGGCCCTGGCACTATTCGCGCATCGGTGCCCCCGCCTGTACCAGTAATGGAGCCAGCGATACACCAGCCCTTTCGCCCGATAGTTACAAGTGCCCCTTAACCGGGCAGCCCTAGAACGGGCCAAAGAGGCCAGACAGGCTGGTTCCAGGAAGACTTGTTTCGCGGAGGGGAAGAACATGTCGTTGAGAGGGGACCCAAGGGACGAGGCTGGCACACCGCCGGCCTTCCGCTGGACGACGTTCGACCTGACCGGCCAACTCCCCGCTGACTGGCAACAGGCTGTCCGTGCTGTCGCCGACACCGCTGACTTCGGCAACTTCCCGCGTACGCCCGACTTGTCGCGGGAAGCCGCGGATGTGGAGCACATCTATCGCGGGCGGGTTCGCGCCGCGCAGGTGCGCGAGCTTCTTCCGTGGCTCGACGACCTTTACCGGAAAGACTTCCTAGCCCTGGCCAACGAGGCAAGCTCCGAAGACGCAACACCGGCGGACGACGACCGATATGGCCTGGTGCTGAATGTCCAGCGCGGGATCGACATGAGATTTGAGTGTCATGTCGATTCCAACCCGCTCACCGGCCTGCTGTTCTGCACGGAGCATCAGGCGGGTGCGGGCGGCGAGCTGGTCTTCGGACGGGATCCGTCGGCCGCGGACGTGGCGGCGGTAGACCGCGATTGCTCGGTTATCCGGCCGTACGCGAGTTACCTGATCTTCTTCGACGGCAGGAAGAATCCGCACTACGCCCGCGAGCTCACCTCCGGGTCCGATATGAGGGTCGTCGCGGTCATGAACTACTACACCGAGTCCTGCCCCGAGTCAACGCGCCCGCGTGGCCTGAACCGGCATCTGTTCGGCGCCGACTAGTGTCCCGATCCGGAGATGCGTGAGCAGTAACGGCAGATGCGGCCGGTGATCTGGGTCAGCGGTCGGTGTGAGTAAGTCGAGTCATGGCCGATGTGCCGATAATCGTCGCACTGCCGAGGACCGTACCGTTGTCGTACAACACGGCGGCCTGGCCCTTGGCTATGCCTCGGGCGGGGCGGTGCAGGCGGAGGCGCAGGTTGTCTTCGTCCAGCCAGGCGGTGCAGGGATGGATCTCGCCGTGGGCGCGGAGCTGGACCAGGCAATCGAGGGGCTCTGTGGGCGGGGGGCAGCCGGTCCAGACCGGGCGGGTGGCGGTGATCTCGGTGATGTCGAGATCCTCGGCGGGGCCGACGGTGACCGTCCTGGTTACGGGCTCGATGTCCAGGACGTAGCGGGGGCGGCCGTCGGCGGCGGGGGTACCGACGTGCAGGCCGCGGCGCTGGCCGACGGTAAAGGCGTAGGCGCCGCCATGCTCGCCGAGGACGGTGCCGGACTGGTCGATGATCGGGCCGGGGGCGTCGCCCAGGTGCCGGGCCAGGAAAGCCTTGGTGTCGCCGTCGGCAATGAAGCAGACGTCGTGGCTGTCGGGCTTGTCGGCCACGGCTAGCCCGCGGCGGGACGCTTCAGCGCGGACCTGGGCCTTGGGGGTGTCGCCAAGCGGGAACATGGCGTGGCTGAGCTGCTCGGAGGTGAGCACGGCCAGCACGTAGGACTGGTCCTTGCCGGGATCGGCCGCCCTGTGCAGGACGCCGTCCTTGATCCGGGCGTAGTGGCCGGTGCATACGGCGTCGAAGCCCAAGGCCAGGGCGCGGTCGAGGACCGCGGCGAACTTGATCTTCTCGTTGCAGCGCAGACATGGGTTGGGGGTGCGGCCCGCGGCGTACTCGGCGACGAAGTCCTCGACCACGTCGCGGTGGAAGCGCTCGGCCATGTCCCAGACGTAGAACGGGATGCCGATCACGTCGGCGGCTCGCCGCGCGTCCCGGGCGTCCTCGAGCGTGCAGCAGCCGCGGGCCCCGGTCCGGTAGGACTTGGGGTTGGCGGACAACGCGAGATGGACGCCGGTCACCTCGTGACCCGCGTCTACCGCCCGTGCCGCGGCGGTAGCGGAGTCCACTCCGCCCGACATCGCCGCGAGCACCCGAAGACTGCTCATCGTCCTCCAGGCTACGCGCCTCCAGGTCCCAGCGGGCCGACGACGGCAGGACCACAGCCACGCTGAGAGCGGGACCGTCGCCATCCCAGGATGCCCCCGCTCACTGTCCGCTGATGGATAACCGGCGGGCACGGCCAAGAACCACGAGACCAGGTTCGCTCGACCTATGCGTCCGTTGCCCGACCACGACAATTCGAAGCATCCGGGAGTTGCGAATCATTGGAATGAGACCTATCTTACCAACAAGAGGGATTAGCTGATGTCCACTAGGAAGTGAATCGATCATGGCTGGTCCTCTGTACAGGCAGATTGCCAGTGATCTCCGTCGCAAGATCGAGACAGGTGAGGTGGGCCAGCGGACGCGGCTCCCTACCGAGGATCAACTCATGGCGTCCTACCACGCATCCCGTAACACCGTCCGCAATGCTCTCAAAGAGCTGACCACACGCGGGCTTGTGTACACATTGCACGGCAAGGGAACGTTTGTTTCTGAGCTGGTTAGCCCGACCCTGACTACCCTGACCATCGACCCGAGGGCGCGCGAAGGCGCCGGTGAAATACTCCTCTATAGTGCGGAAATCGCGGCAAGCGGCAGGTCGCTGAGCGTAGTAGGACCGATCGTAGAGGTCAGCAAGGCGAACCCCGTAGTTGCCCGTTACCTAAGGATCGCTGAAAGGACAGACGTAATCAGCCGCCACGAAAAGAGATACGTGGACGGCTTGCCCTGGTCAATGCAAACGTCATTCTACCCGAGGAGCCTATCGGATCGAGCTGGCCGGCTGCTAGATACTGAAGATATTGCGGAGGGGACTGCTGCTTACCTAGCGGAATGCGGTATCCAGCAGGTCGGATACCGTGATGAGATCGGGTGGCGATCCCCAAACGAAGGCGAGACCGCATATTTCGATCTGCCCACAGATGGCCATATCCAAATAGTCGAGATATGCCGTTTCTCTTTTGATCAGAACAAGAAGCGAATTCGCTTTACTGTCACCGTATACAGAGCCGACAGGAACCGTTTCGTCATCAACGTCGGAGATGTACCCGACACCGACCTATACTAAGTCATGGTTGTTCTAGATGATGTAGGGCTGGTGCACCTCGGGCTGATCATTGAGGTTTTCTCAGCGACTTTCAGGCCAGCATTTTGTGCTCGAATAGCACCAGGACGAGGACGGCTTTGGTGATGTCGCCGATCTTCCCGGGGCTGAGCATGACCCGCTGCAGGGTGCGCCACCG
>Ga0302326_10027324_pt1 | contig 11504 bp, 12 predicted proteins | sample Palsa_T0_3_FD_202264 | JGI IMG/M metagenome (GOLD analysis project Ga0302326, IMG submission 202264) | Peat permafrost microbial communities from Stordalen Mire near Abisko, Sweden - Palsa_T0_3 | ecosystem: Environmental > Terrestrial > Soil > Palsa > Peat permafrost | place: Sweden: Abisko...
ATAGCAGCCGGGCGATATCGCTTGGGTCGCCTTTTAAGGCACCGATTGGCACCGACGGCATGTCGGAGCGATGGAGAAGCGTCCAGGTGACGAGCACGCCTCCAATCAACACTCCCGGAACGCCGATCAGGATCGCAACCCGGCTGCCCTTGGTGCGCTCCTCTTTGCCGGCGTTCAATAGCATGATGGTAATCAAGAACAAAACCATGATCGCGCCCGCATAGACAATCACCTGAATGGCCGCGAGGAATTCCGCACCCAACAAAAGGTACTCGGCAGCGAGCGAGCCCATCACCACAATCAGCGACAACGCGCTGTTGATGGGATGGCTCTGCGCCAGCAGGTTCACGGCGCCCCCTACGCAAATCGCTCCGAAAAAAAGAAACAGGATCAGATGAAACATATCTTGCAAGCTCTCAGCTCTCAGCTAACCCAGGTCAAAACCGCAACCTGTTTTCAAGCTCTCAGCGCCACCACCAGAGCCGTATACACAATGTTGGCAATCGCCAGGGGCAGCAGCACTTTCCAGCTGAACGCCATGAGCTGGTCATAGCGAAAGCGGGGCAAGGTCCAACGCACCCAGACGTACAGAAACATAAAAAAGAAAACCTTCAGACAGAACCAGAGGACCGGCTCGATGTCTTCGAGGATCGGCGGACCAGCAATCGGTCCATGCCAGCCGCCCAGAAACATCAGCGTGGCCAGGCAGGCAACCGTCACCATATTCGCGTACTCGGCCATGAAAAACATGGCGAACTTCATCGCGCTGTACTCGGTGTGATATCCGGCCACCAGTTCCGACTCGGCCTCAGGCAGATCAAAGGGCGTGCGATTGGTTTCCGCATAGGCGGAAATCAGGTAGATGAAAAACCCGAGCGTCTGCCCGTGAAAAATGTTCCAGCGCGGAATGAAACCCCAAAACACGCCTGCCTGCGCATCGACAATGGTGCGCAGGCTGAGGCTTCCGGCCATGATCACCACTCCCACCAGGGAGAGCCCGAGCGAAACCTCATAGCTCACCATCTGGGCGCTGGCCCGCAATCCGCCAAGCAGTGAGTACTTGTTGTTCGAGGACCATCCCGCGAGCGCCACACCGTACACGCCCATCGAGGTGATGCCCAAAACCACCAGCAGCCCAATGTTCACGTCGGTAATCTGCAGATACGTGCCCCCCAGCCGGCCAAGCTCGACCCAATTGCCGAATGGGATCACCGAAATGGAGGTAATGGCAAACACCACCGCGATAATCGGAGCCGCGATGTAAAGCGGCTTGTAGACATGCGGCTGGGTGAGATCTTCCTTGAAAATAAATTTAACGCCATCGGCGAGCGGTTGCAGCAGGCCGAACGGTCCTACGCGCGTCGGGCCCCAGCGATTTTGGATGTGCGCCGACACCTTGCGCTCCAGCCAGACGCTGTAGGCCACCGCCGTCAGCAGAACACCGACCACCGCAGCCGACTTGATGATCGAAATGATGATGAAAGTAGTTATGCTCACTGTGTCCGTGTGGCGCGGGCACTTTACCCGCGGCTTGTGATCTTCTTTTTTGGAACTGCCCCAAAGCCAGTCAGCTTTTAGTCCGCCGCAACTTCCGACTCTGCGGATTTGTTTTCGAAAACCGAATTCAGCGTTTTTGAATACCGCCCGAGCGTGCCCGAGCTAAACAGATCGTCGTTGGCCGGAACGATCAGTTCCGGGTTTTGAAACAAGCTAACGCCGCTCTCGGCAATCTCAAGATGTTGATCGTTGCCGGCCAGCAGATCGACTCGCGAAACATCATACCCGGCTACCACGCGCTGCACTTCATCGAGAATCGCAATCGGGTCAAAGGGCGTCATTTTCGGTTCCAGGTTATGCGCTTCGAGCCACACCGCGTGGCGATCCGCCTCGCCCGATTGCGCACCGCGGGATTGTCCCATGTCCGAGTGCGTCCCGCCGCCGAACGGCACCAGGCCGCGCACGTCGAAGCCCATGGCGTCCGCGATGCGGACGATCATTTCGAAATCCGGCTTGGTGTCGCTGACTTCGCCTGCTTTCTTGATCAATTGCAGATCGCCGCAGGTGTTCGTATAGGTTCCCGCTTTTTCGTAGGCGTTCGCCGCCGGCAAGACCACGTCGGCGATGGTCGCGGTTTCGGTCAGGAACATATCCTGAACCACCACAAAACACTTCGAGAGCACAAAGGGATCAATGCCCAGTCGTCCGACCGGATTCGAGCCCACCACGTAAAGCGCCTTCAGTTTGCCGGTCTTCGCCGCCTCCACCATCTCCGGCAGGCTCAGGCCTGCGGCGGCCGGTAGATTACCCCATTCCTGCTGAAACTTGTCGGCCCGGGCGAGGGGTTCATATCCCGGCAGAAGATCGGGATAAAGCCCCATTTCGCTTGCGCCGCGCGAATTCGCGTAATCGCCGAGACAGATCAGCTTTGCTCCCGTCAAGGTGGATGCGAAAGTCACCAACCTCTCGACCTCATGGCCACGAAGTTCAGAACCGAAGGCAATGACCATGTTCTGTTCGGCACGGATTGTTTCGCGCAGCGCAATCCAGCCGTCGCGATTCGTGCCTTCGCTCACCAGCGCATCGACGAGCGAATTGTCCCCGGCCAGGAATGCAACCGCCTTCGCTTCCGCGCCCTCGGGTAACAAGGCGAATCCCGCCGCCTGCCGGCGCAATTTGATGGGCGCGGAGTTGATTCCATAAAGCTTCGCGCGCCGCAATCGGACGTTGGTCCGGATTTGCCACGCCAGCAGCGGGTGCTGGCTGGTCGGGTCATTGCCGATCAGCAGAATCGCGGGGGCATTCAGCAGGTCGCGCATCGAAGCCGTCTTCCCGAGCTTGCCGTGCAGCGCCGCCGCCAGGGCAGGGTAGTCTGCCGTCCGATGATGGTCGACGTTATTGGTCTTCAGTACGACGCGCGCAAACTTGGAAAGAAGATAGTTCTCTTCGTTGGTAGTGCGATTCGATCCGACGACGCCGATCGCCCGTCCGCCGTCCGGAACTCCGTTATGAACCTCATCGCGAATTTCGCGGAACCGTCGGCCGATCAGCTCAAACGCTTCTTCCCAGGTGGCCGGCGTCAGTTTGCCGCTCTTGCGAACCAGGGGTTGCGTGAGACGGTCTTTATGGTGCGCGAAGTCGAAAGCGTAGCGACCTTTGACACACAGGAAATCGCCGTTGATCCCGCTCTTGTCACGATTATCGCCCCGGACAATCTCCGCGCCGGTATCCGAGCGGCGCACGCCGAGCGTGGTCTTGCATCCGTCTCCGCAGTGCGTGCAGATCGTGCCCACGTGCTTCATTTCCCAGGGTCGCGTCTTGTAACGGTAGGCTCCCGAAGTGAGCGCGCCGACCGGGCAAATGTCGATGCACATGCCGCATTCTTCGCAGTCGAGGTGGTCTTGCTGATTGGGCGCGATGATCGACCCCACGCCGCGGTTCTGCACGCCCAGCGCCCAAACGTCCATGCCCTCGCCGCAGATGCGCACGCAACGGTAGCAGAGTATGCAGCGCGGTCGATCGAAATACACGACCGGAGACCACTGCTGTTCTTCCCGGTGGTTCTTGACTTCGATAAATTTCGACTCCGCCGCGCCATAGGCGAAGGTCATGTCCTGCAATTCACACTCGCCGCCTGCATCGCACACCGGGCAATCCAGCGGATGGTTGCCCAGCAGCAACTCGACCATCGCCTTGCGAGCCTGACGCACCTCATCGCTGTCGGTCGAGACGATCATGCCTTCGGTGACCGTGGTCGTGCAGGCGGTCTGGAGCTTCGGCATCTTCTCGACCTTCACGACACACATGCGGCAAGCGCCCTGCAGCGACAGTCCGGGGTAGTAGCAAAAAGAGGGCACTTCAATGCCCACGTTCTTGCAGGCTTCGATCAGCAGCGAACCAGCCGGAGCCGTGATCTTTTTGCCATCGACAGTGAGTGTCACATCAGGCATTTGGGATTCTCTACGCGAGTACAGGTTGTCGCTCCGCCGCCCCCGCCTTTTCAAATGGGCACGGCTTGCCATGCAAATGATCCTCAAACTCTTTTCTGAACTTTTTCACGAACGCCATGGTAGGCATCGCCGCCGCGTCCCCAAGCGGACAGAATGTTTTCCCCAGCATGTTTTCGGCGAGGTAATACATGTTGTCGATGTCTTTCTCGACCCCGCCGCCCGAATGGAAGCGAATCAGAGTCTTCTCCAGCCAGTCCGTACCTTCGCGGCAGGGAATGCACCAGCCGCAGCTCTCATGCCGGTAGAATTTCATCGTCCGCAGCGCGAACTTCACAATGCAAGCCGCGTCGTCGAGCACCGTGACCCCGCCCGATCCAAGTTGCGAACCAGCTTTCGCCACCGCGTCGAAATCCATGGCGACATCGATTTCTTCGGGCAACATGACCGGCGTCGACGATCCGCCCGGAACCACCGCTTTCAAGCTGCGCCCATTGGGGATGCCGCCCCCGACCTCATAGATCATTTTCTTGAGGTTGTAGCCCATCGGAAGCTCATAGACGCCTGGCTTGTTGAGATTTCCCGCCAAACAGAACAGTCGCGTTCCACCATTTTTCGGCGTGCCTAGCTTCGCGTACCAATCCGAACCGCCCAAAATGATGGGCGGAACGGCGGCCAGCGTCTCCGCATTATTAATGACCGTCGGGCCACCCCACAGTCCAACCACGGCAGGGAAGGGCGGCCGAATGCGCGGAATGCCACGCTTGCCTTCGAGCGATTCCATCAACGCCGATTCTTCGCCCACTTCGTAAGCGCCCGCTCCGCCATGCCAATAAATGTCGAGATCGTAGCCGCTGCCGAAAATATTCTTGCCGAGGAACCCTTTGGCATAGGCGTCCCGGATGGCCTTCTGCATGATCACCGACAGATAGCGATACTCGCCGCGGATGTAGATGTAGCCGTGATGAGATTCGACCGCCAGCGCGGCGATCATCACACCTTCAATCACTGCGTGTGGATCGTGTTCGAAAATCAGGCGATCTTTGCAGGTGCCGGGCTCGCTCTCGTCTCCGTTGCAGAGCACGTATTTCGGCTTGGCCGATTGCTTCGGAACAAACGACCACTTCATCCCGGTGCTGAATCCGGCGCCCCCGCGCCCCCGCAGGGCGGAGTTCTTGACCTCATTAATAAGGTCGTCCGGCTTCATGGTGAATGCCTTCCGCACGGCCTTGTAGCCGTCCAGTTGGAGATAGCGATCGATATCGGTGGCGCCCTGCCCAAAGCGCTTCGAGATCACGCGTACCTCGTCGGGATGGGAAACTAGAAAAGCCATTTTGTAATCGCGCAATTTGGGAATGCGAAACCCTAAGCCCGGTTTCCTACTGCGTGCCCTTCTTCCGATACTCCTCGAGAACCTGGTCCATCTTCGGGTTGGTCAGGTTCTCATGAAAGTCGTAATTCACCTGGATCGCGGGAGCCCAACTGCAACCGCCAATGCATTCCACTTCTTCCAAAGAGAATAAGCCGTCGGGCGTCGTGCCCTTGTGGCCGATGCCCAGCTTCTTCTTGCAGTGGTCGAGCAGCTCTTCGCCACCGACGAGCATACACGCAATATTGGTGCACACCTGGACGTTGTACTTCCCGCGCGGCTTGGTCGTCAGCATCGAGTAGTAACTGATCACATTGCGGACTTCGAGTTCGGTGAGCTCCAGCCGCAGCGCCAGCTCCGCAATCACCTCGTCGGTTAAGCTGCCGACCTCATCCTGCGCATAGAGCAGCGAAGGAACAAGCGCCGAGCGCCGAGTCGGATAATGGGTCACCATCTCGGCAAACCGGGTCTCGAATTCTGCGGAAAAACGCATCAGCGGTCTATGTCTCCGAGCACCACATCAATGCTTCCAATCGCCGCCACCACGTCGGCAATCAGCTGTCCCTCGCACATCTTGGCGAGCGCCTGCAGATTGGCATAGGACGGTCCGCGCATGTGCACGCGATACGGCTTGGCCGTTCCGTCGCTGACGACGTAATATCCCATCTCGCCGCGCGGTGATTCGATCGCCTGGTACACTTCGCCCGCCGGAACCGTGAAGCCCTCGGTAATGATCTTGAAATGGTAGATAAGGGCTTCCATCTGCGTCTTCATCTTCTCGCGGTCGGGCAGTACCACCTTGGGCGAGTCGGCTTTGATGGGTCCTTCCGGCATTCCTGCCAGCGCTTGCTGCACCATGCCAATCGATTCTCGCAATTCCTGCACTCGGCAAAGGTAGCGCGCGAATACGTCTCCTTCTGTGCGGACCGGCACCTTGAACTTGAAGTGTTCATAGCCGGTGTAGGGAGCATCGCGGCGAAGATCGATGTCCACCCCGCTCCCGCGCAAGGTTGGACCGCACGCCCCAAGAGCAACGGCATCGTCGGCGCTCAGGTAGGCGACGCCCTTGGTGCGCATCATGAAAATCGGATTTCCCGTCAGCAGGCCTTCGTATTCATCCACGTTCCCGGGAAAGCGGTCGGCGAACTTTCTGACCTTTTCGAAGAATCCGAGCGGCGGTTCGAGCGCCAGTCCGCCAATACGGAAATACGATGTCATCATCCGCTGTCCGCTGACCATTTCGAAAAAGCGCAAGACGTCTTCGCGCTCGCGGAAGCAATAAAGGAATACCGTCATCGCACCGAGGTCCATGGCGTGCGTTCCCAGCCACACCAGGTGCGAATTGATGCGGGTCAACTCGTTCATCAGAACCCGCATCCACTGCGCCTTGGGAGGAATCTCGAGCCCTAGCAATTTCTCCACCGCCAGGCAGTAGGCGAGGTTGTTGGTCATGGGGCAGAGATAGTCGATGCGATCGGTCAGCGGTACAACCTGCTGGTAGAACTTGGCCTCGCAAGTTTTCTCGATGCCGGTGTGCAGATAGCCGACCTCTGGCCTCACCCGCAGGACCGTCTCGCCGTCAATTTCGAGCACCAACCGTAGCACCCCGTGCGTTGAGGGGTGTTGCGGCCCCATGTTCAGGACCAGGGTACGATCTTGCTCTTCGACGGTGGCTGGGAATTGCGTCATGTCTTAATGTCTTACCGGTAGCCTTCCACCGGGTAGTCCTTCCGCAAAGGATGGCCTTCCCAGTCATCGGGCATCAGGATGCGTTTCAGGTTGGGATGCCCGGCGAAGCGCACTCCAAACAGATCGAACACTTCGCGTTCGTAAAAATTAGCGGAGGGCCAAACCGAAGTGACCGATTCGATCGCCGGACTGGAACCGTCGAGGCGGACTTTCAAACGCACCCGCTCCTTGGTCGGAATCGAAAGCAGATGGTAAACCACTTCAAACCGCGGTTCCGAGGGATACCAATCCAAGCACGTGAGGTCGGCCAGATAATTGAATGGGCTATTGGAGTTGTCGCGCAAAACGGCGCACGTTCCGCGAATCGCTTCCTTCGCGATCCAGATCGTCAACTCATCGCGATCAAATTTCGCCGCCTCCACAATCGAGACATTCCAATCGAGCAGGCGGGCCAAGACGGGATGCGCCTTCAACTGCTCGATCTCCGTGATTGCCGGGGAGAGGGGCATCAGAAATCTCCCCGCTTGAGGGCCGTAAGGCCCCAGTCGAGCACGCCCTTTTTCCACACATAGAAGAGACCGACCAGCACGATCGCGATATACACCATCATCTCCCAGAAGCCAAACATCTTTAGTTCACGCAAAATGACCGCCCAAGGGTAAAGGAAAACGGCTTCTACGTCGAACAATATAAACATCATGGCCACCAGGTAAAACTTGACCGAGAATCGTCCCTGAGCATCGCCGATCGGCTGAACCCCGCACTCGTAAGGCGACATCTTGGCCCGATTCGGTTTATGCTGGCCAATCAACTGGGAAAGGATCACAATCGCGCTCGCCAGAGCCGTGGCGATTCCGAAATGCATCAGCAGAGGCAGGTAGCGATCGAAATATTTGTCCGGCATAGGGGGAGCTATATATAATCTGCGCCAAGCGCAGACTGGAACGTCCTAGCTTAGTTTTGACAGGCAGATGTGTCAAGCAAAGTGCGTGTTTTAACGATAGTTTCATGCGCCGGATCTGTCCCCGGGCAGGTCGATGCTCGGACGACGATAGAAATGACGATAGAAAGACGATAGACAGACGACAGAAAATCGATAGACCGGGGAGAGCCCGAACCGCATGATCTTTGGCTTCAATACCGATGTTCGGCACGAAGACACGGTGTACCACGTGCAGAGCGAAGCGCGCGAAGCCGAGCAGTTGCTGCAGACTCAGGTTTTCGTGCGCGGGCGCTGCGTAGGCAAGCACGCGATTCCGTACCCTGCGGCGGAAGAAAAAACCGGCTCGAACAGCAACGATCAGGATCGAGAAAAGATGCTGCGCGAACTGCATCGCGAGGTGCTTGACGCCATCCGCGAGGGCCGCCTCGACTCCATCCTGGACAAGCGGGAGACGCCGGAAACGCTGGCATCGGTGAAAGAGCTCGACCTCGAGTGGGTCAATGCCCAGTCGGTGCATTCGAGCGGCGCGCTGACCATGCAGATCCGAGTCACCGACGGAGGCGCGACCGTCCCGGGCGCTCGCCTGACTCTCCGCTTCGCCCGGCCCGACGCCGCGCCCTACTACGCCCAGGTTCTCACCGATGCCCAGGGCAGCGCCCAAATGCACGTTCAGGTCGATGAAAAGTCGCTCGCTGATTCCTCCGTACTGGTGCAAGCAAGTTTCGGGGGACGAACCGCCACCCGCAAGTTCCAGCTGCGCCAAGCCGTCTAGAACCGCAGCGCTCGAACTGCCCTCGCTCGAAAGATGGGGCGAAGCCGCGTCTGTCGAGCGGAGTTTTTTGACCGTGCGACAATTGTTTCCAATGAATCTCACCATCAACGGCGAAACCCAGGCTTCGACGGCCGAAACTCTGGGCGCGCTGGTCGAACAGCTCGGCATGAAGCCCGACCGCGTTGCGGTCGAACTCAACCGCGAGATCGTACCGCGCGAGCGATGGCCGCGGACGCCATTGCGCGACGGAGATCGCCTGGAGATCGTCCACTTTGTCGGCGGCGGGGTGCAAGAACCCTCCGCAAGTTTGGCAACCGGTTTCGCAACCTGCTAACCTGATTTCTCCGCCGTTTCGCGTCGGCCCCGTCGTTCAACGGATAGGACTTCAGTTTCCTAAACTGCTTTAGAATCAAAGGGATGGAGTGTTATCAGATAGATATAGAGTGGCAATATGGTTGCCGTAATCAATAGATGGGATGGGTCAGGACGGGTAGTTCTAAGATTGTTCTAAGAAGTCTAGTGATTGGATAGGGATTCTGGCGCAACACCGGGGAGTGCCTGTCCTCGTCGGCTATGGCAGGGCTGTGGGTCGTGTTCTCGCTGGTCTGATTCTTGTGAGGACTCGATGACAGATAACCGTTCTGGTAGGGAACGACGTTCTGGATTCGACCGTCGCACCCTAAGCAAACAAGAGCGAGAATGCTTGCGCCTGTGCCGACTCGCGGGCGCATACTTCCACGGAATTCAACCGGGCTATGCCCACATTCCAGACCAATTGCTTTTCGGATCTGCGGTCATTTCTACAACCCTCTGCCTTCCACTGAACGAAAACCTGACACCGGTTGCAATCATGCGACGGCTTCGTGAATCCGCAGACGAGAAAATCGTAATACGGAATCAGCGCCGCATCTTTGATATGGTCTTCGGAGCGAATTCAGCCGCGAAGGCTGCGAAGGCGGGTCAATGAAACCAGAAGACACCCTTGCACTCGACTATCTAGCAGAGCGACGGGTACACGGCTTGGAAAAAACCCATGCCGAGAATCTTCTTGAGGAATTGACCGTCTCTCAACGGACTTCGCTGAAGGTCCTGATGTGGACTCCGCGCGGTCTCAAATCACTGTTTCAAGCAGCATCAATACCACATTCAATTCAGGAGAGCACAATGAAGAAAACACTGAGTCAAGCAGGTTTCTCGCTTATCGAAATGATGGTAGTCCTTGCGGTAACGACTTCGCTGTTCTGTATGGCGATGCCGAATCCCGCTACGCTCAACGCGATATTTATCGAGAAAGGGGCGAGGCGGAATGTGTCGCAGATTTATCAGGTAGTCACATCGGACACGATCTGTCATGCCGTGGTCTCTGCGACTCCACAGGGCACGACTCCGCCGAACTGTGGTCCGCTTGACCTGCAAATGCCTAGCGCGTTGCCTGTCGTACTCAACGGCTACTCATACCAGTATGCCTTGAACAGTGACGGTACTTGGTCGGAGACGGCTACACCGGTTAACACTCTGCCGGGTCTGCGCACCGTGACGATTACGCAGGCGGGTGTCCTGATGTGCTCAGGGGCAGCTTGCCCGTTGCAAGGTCTGTAGGCCCATTGAAGCCCTCCCCCGCTCCCCTAACACGCTGTTCTCGCTGGTCTGATTCCAGTCTAGAATGCCATCTCTTCGTTACAGCCCTCGTGCTTCCACATCGCTGCTTCTGCGATTGCTAGTTTTTCCTTCTCGTAATATTCAGCACGCTCCTGCTTTTTGAAATCTTTGTACAGCGGCAAACCGTCGATAGGGTCAGCCAGTTTTTGGAGAGCAGGAACGTTGATGCTATACTCGTCCTGTCCCTTGGCACCTACCCCACGATGCACGATCAGCAGTCCGTCTGTTTCGAGATTGGTAATCGACCTGTTGATGTGCCCTTCGGTTTTGAACATCAGACGCGCCAGACTCCCGCGCTTAGACGAGCAACGTTTGCCTGTGATGTCCGACTTCTGATAATCGACAACCCGAACTAGTGCCACGATCTTCTCCAGCACCCTGCAATCGAGTTCTGTGTACTTCGAGCGCAACCGGTCGTGGATGATCCTGCGGGCCTGCCTTTTCGTCATAGGTTCTGCCATGAATCCCTCCTTTCGTCGTGTATTTAGTATAACACTTTTTCAGCGTTCGGAACAAAACTTTCTTATACACGGAGAAACAAGTTTTTCTACACGGAGACATGTGTCATTAAATCGGAGAAGAAAGTTTGCTTGTAAGTACTTTAGAATGTGCGCTATAACGTAGGTTATGTGAAATCTAAAACCACATCACATGCAGTTGCGTTGGGTCGTTTACAGCATTACGTAATTTAATAATCTGAGGGTTGCTTCAGACTGCCAGAAGAAAACCTTTTTCAAGAACAAACATTCCGAAGGATGACAGCTACAAAGGTTGGGGTTGCTTGTCAGGCAGGTCTTAAGCAATTCAAGTCTACAAAATCCAAACCTCAAGACATTGATACCGCAACCGCGTCCGCTGGAGCCACGAAATCGATACCTACCGCGTGCCCTTGATTTCAGACTTCCGCTTCTCAAGGTAGTCGTCAATCGCTGCCCTGATGAGTGCGCCGACCGGTGCCAGCGTCAACGTGGATAGCGTCTGCAACTTCTGCAACTGATCCGGCTCAACAAACAGGCTGATTTGCTTCTTCGCAGGCGACGGACGCCCTCTTCAACCGTTCCGACCCCAGCAGGAGTTCTTCAAGGGGCAGCGGTGACGCTCATCCACGTCGCATCGAATCGCCCTGCG
>Ga0302326_10027325_pt1 | contig 11504 bp, 10 predicted proteins | sample Palsa_T0_3_FD_202264 | JGI IMG/M metagenome (GOLD analysis project Ga0302326, IMG submission 202264) | Peat permafrost microbial communities from Stordalen Mire near Abisko, Sweden - Palsa_T0_3 | ecosystem: Environmental > Terrestrial > Soil > Palsa > Peat permafrost | place: Sweden: Abisko...
TATCGCGGCGGCGATCTGATGAGCGACACAACCTACAACATGCAGCTCGGCATGACGGAACTGGCCGGCGATATCTCGGACTGGAACGGCTCGCTGATCATAGCGGCTGCCGCTTACAACGCCGGGCCGAACAACGCGCGCAAATGGATCGACGCGTTCGGCGATCCGCGCTCGACCACCGATCCGATCGATTGGATCGAGCACATCCCCTTCGAGGAGACGCGCAATTATGTGCAGCGCGTGATCGAGAACACCGAAATCTACCGCAGCCGCCTCGGCGGCCGCGACGAGCCGTTGCGCATCATGACCGATCTCTACCGCCCGCAGACACCGCCGGCGAAAGTGCTGCAATACGCGCCGCCGCCTTCGCAGGCCGCCGCTGTGCCGACGCCGAGGCCGGCCGCCACTCAGTAGTATATTTCAAAATCCGGCGGCATTTTGTCGAACAGCGGATGCACCATCTCATAGGCGGCGCTTGCCGCCAGCACACCGGCGTCGTCATACATCCGTCCGACGATCTGAAGCCCGACCGGCAGACCATCCTTCGTGAAACCGCAATTGATGCTGGCCGCCGGCTGCTGTGTCAGGTTGAACGGGAAGCTGAACGGCGTCCATTGCATCCAGGCGCGGCCATCGTCGTCGAGCGGCGAAACTCGGCCGACGTCGAACGCGGGCGTCGCGACCGACGGCGTAAGCAGGAAATCATAGCTTTCCATGAACTGGCGCATCTTGCTGCCATAGGCGCCGCGCGCGGCATTGGCCTGGAGATAGGTTTTCAGCGGTATCGCCGCGCCCTCTTCCGCCATGCGGCGCAGGCCGGGATCGAGTTGCGCTTTCTTCTCCGGCGGCAGATCGCCGAGCAGCAATCCCGCGCCGGCCCACCAGACATTGCGGAAGGTCTCGCTCGCGTCGCCGCCCGGCGGATCGACCTGCACGACATGCGCGCCCATCGCTTCGAAACGCTTCGCCGCCGCGGCGACCAGCGTCTCCACCTCGGGCACGATCTTCTTCGCGTAGCCGAGCCGCGGGCTGTAGGCGATGCGCTTGCCGCGCATGGAGACTTCCAGTTCCGCCGCATAGTCCGTCGGTTCGTAAGGCAGCGAATGCCAGTCGCGCGCGTCGGGTTTGGAAATCACATTCATCAGCATCGCGCTGTCGCGCACCGTGCGGCTCATAGGCCCGACATGGGCGACGGTGCCGAAGGGCGACAGCGGATAGGCCGGCACGCGCCCGAAGCTCGGCTTCAAGCCATAGATTCCGGAGAAACTCGCCGGGATGCGGATCGAGCCGCCGCCGTCCGTTCCCAGCGCCAGCGGCGCGAAGCGCGCGGCAAGCGCGGCGGACGATCCGCCGGAAGAACCGCCCGGAGTCTTGTTCTTGTTCCACGGATTGCGCGTGATGCCGGTGAGCGGGCTGTCGGTCGAACCCTTCCAGCCAAATTCCGGCGTGGTGGTCTTGCCGATGAACACCGCGCCCGCTTCGCGCAATCGCGCGACGGTCGGCGCGTCTTCTTCCCATGGCCCCTTGGGATCGACGGTCAGCGAACCGCGCCGCGTCGGCCAGCCCTTGGTCAGCAGCAGATCCTTCACGGCAACCGGCACACCGTCGAGCGGCGACAGCGGCGCACCTTCCGCCCAACGCGTCTCGGAGGCTTCCGCTTGCGCCATCGCGGCATCCGCATCGACCAGGCAGAACGCGTTGATCCCGGAATCCAGCGCCTCGATCCGCGCCAGGCAGGCCTGCGTCACCTCGACCGGCGAGAGGTCGCCGTCGTGAAAAGAGCGCGAGAGTTCGAAGGCGGACAGTTCATGAGGTTCGGACATCAGTTCACCTTCGTCAGCGACGCCTCTTGGCCCTTTTCGATCAGCCGCAGCTTCGCGCCGTCGGTCTCGAACAGTGTCACCGAGCAATTGTCCGGCGAGAACACGACCACGCGGTCGTCGCCCAACGCGGCGCCAGCGATCACATTGATCGCGACATAATGCGAGAAGATCACCGTGTCGCGCGGGATCGTGGCGACCGTTGCGATGCAGTGCGCACGCCAGGCTGCCAGTTCGGGCGACGCATCGCGCCACGACCCCGCCATCAATTTGCGCAGCCACGCAACACGCGCTTCAAGTGTCATTCCCTTGGGCGAAGGAATTTCCGCGACGGCGTCTTCGATCACAACTTCGCGGCTCCACAATTGCGCCAGCGGCGCAGCGGTCTGTCGCGTGCGGGCCAGCGGACTGGACAGAACGGGCAACGGACCGAGCGCCTTCAGCCTTTCCGCGACCGCTACAGCCTGCGAATGGCCGAGATCGTCGAGCCCCGGGTCCATCGACTCCCCGAAACCGGCGGCGGCGCGTCCGTGACGGACCATGTAAATGCGCGGCATCTACGCGAACCTGAAAAGATTGTTCTGCGGCGCCACACGCACTTCGCCCACGCGGCCCAGCATCTCCTCGGCCATCATGCGGTCGAGCGTCGCGTCGTCGTCCGGCGTGTTGGCGAGGAAGCGGCGGTTCCGTTCGTCGCGCCCCACCACGATGCCGAAGCGCTTGCCCTTGCGGTCGGTGACGACGGTGTAGGTTTCGACCGTGGCGCGGCCTTGCGGCTTCTCGATCAGCTCGGGATGCGCCATTGCGTCGATGTCTTTCTGGTAGGATTTGGGATCCTCGCGCTGCCAGCGTCCCTCTTTCGGCGCTGTCGAATAGATGCCGGCGGAGTGCTTGGTCACGTACCACCCATTGCCGGTGCAGAGCCCGAACTTGCCCGGCACGGCGCGCAGCTTCTCCATCATCGTCACGATGGAGTGCATGACATAATCGTTCCCCGCGCCGCCGAAATAAGGCAATCCGCCGGTGACGGTGAGCCCGCGCGGATCGTTCTCCGCGATGCCCAATTCCTGGCAGCCGATTTCAACCGCGCTCGGGAAGCAGGAATAGAGATCGATGAAATCGAGGTCGGCGACGCTCTTTCCCGCCATGGCGAACGCTTTTTCGCCGATGGCGCGGATCGCGGGCGAGGAATGGAAGTTCACCCGCTCGCTGACGTTCCAGATGTCGTTGGCATCCGCGCAGCCATGCAGAAAAATCCATTTGGATTGCGGGATGCCAAGTTCGCGCGCTTTGGCCACGCTGGTCATCACGACCGCCGCCGCCATGTCCACTTCGATCACGGCGTTGAGATACTTGGTGTAGGGAAAGCCGACGAAGCGGTTCTTTTCGGTCGGCGTAGAGATTTCTTCCGGCGAACGATAGGTCGGGAACCAGGAATATGGATTCTGCGAAGCCACTTTGGAGAATGGCGAGAAAAATTCGCCCAACCATTTCAAGTGTGCTTCGGGCGAACGCTTCTTCTGCCCGCGGATCGCATTCTCGAACAGCGGATAGGAATTGACCGGAAAGTGCAGGCCATAGGCGCGCTCGTAAGCCGTAGTGCCCTGGCGCTGGTCGCCGATTTCTTCGGGATCGTGCCCCGGATCGGGCTCCTTGTCCCAGCCCAGATCGAAACCCTGCTTCATCGCGCCCAGCAGCGTCGCGATATATTCCGCGCCCGCCAGCAACGCGACTTCGCATTCGCCGTTCGCAATCTCCTCGGCCGTGCGGTTGACCAGCCATTGCGGCGTGTTGCCGCCGGTCGCGCTGTAGAACGCGCGCCGCGGCTTCGCACCCAGATGGTTCGCCAGCGACAGCGGCGGATTGCGGAACATGCGTTTGGGCAGGCGTCCCTGATCGCCCGGCGAATCTGCCGTGAAGCGCACGACGGCGACGGTATCGAGCGCGCGGATCAGTTCCTGTTCCTTGCCGGCGTCGGCAAGCGCCAGCCGCGCCGCCTTTTCCAGCATCGCGATCGGCGAAAAGCTTTCGGCGAGCTTGCCCTCGCGCGCCGTGCGCTGGGTGAACTGGCCGCCGCCGACGAGGATGGGTGTGCGGGGATCGATCATATTTGTTGCCGTTTCGCTTTTCCAAAATGCTTTTCCAGCCGCTCCAGCGCGTCCTCGATCACCGCGCGCTGTTTGCAGAAGGCGAAGCGGACGAGATGGTCCGGCTTGCCGCTCTCGAAGAACACGCTGAGCGGGATCAGCGCCACCCCCGCCTCGCGCACCAGCCGTTCGCAGAAGGCGCGGTCGGGCTCGTTGGTCAAGCCGCGAATGCCGGCGGTGAGGAAGTAGCTGCCTTCGCAGGGCAGGACTTCGAAGCCGAGGCGCGCGAGACCCGCGGCCAGCACATCTCGGTTGGCCTGCAAGGTTTTCGTCAGGCCCAGGGTGAAATCCATCTCATGCTCGAGCGCATGGGCGATGCCGAGCTGCAGCGCCGGTGAGGTGGTGAAGGTGATGAACTGATGCGCCTTGGCGATGGCATCGAGCACGGAGGCCGCGCCCGTCACCCAGCCGATCTTCCAGCCCGTCAGCGAGAACATCTTCCCCGCCGAACCCACGCGCACCACGCGCTCGCGCATGCCGGGCAAGGTGATCAGCGGAACATGGGCGCGGCCGTCGAAGATCAGATGCTCATAGACCTCGTCGCAGATCGCGATGGCGTTCGAGCGCGCGATCACGCGGGCGACGCCTTCGAGCTCCTCGCGCGTGAAGGCGCGGCCGATGGGATTGAGCGGCGTGTTGATCAGAACCGCGCGCGTCTGCGGCGTCATCGCTGCTTCGAGTGCCGCTGCATCGAGACGCCAACCGGGCGGCGACAATTTCACGGTCTTGACCTTCGCGCCCATCGCCTCCGCGATCGGGCGGTAGGAATCGTAAGCCGGTTCGATCAGCACCACCTCGCCGCCCTGCCCCACCAATCCCATGATCGACGCGGTAAGCGCTTCGGTGCCGCCGGACGTCACCAGCACTTCAGTGTCGGGATCGAATGTGAGTCCGTAAAAGCGTTGGGCATGAGCCGCGATGGCGCGGCGCAATTCGACGCGCCCGCGGGTCGGCGGATATTGGTTCGGCCCCTCGCGCAGCGCCTTCGCCGCGACCTCGCGGATCGAGAGCGGCCCGTCTTCGTCGGGAAAACCCTGGCCGAGATTGACCGCGCCATGCTCGGCGGCCAGCGCCGACATGACGGTGAAGATGGTGGTGGGGAGCGCGGCGAAGACGGGGTTTGGCATTGCCGCAGCATGGCAAACCGGACGCGGTCCCAGCAAGAGGACAACGCGATTTATTCAGTCACTTCAAGTCGGACCGAAGGCTGCGAATTTCAAGCAATCAGACAGCGACGCTCGCAAACACGAAGACACAGCTCGCCGCGAGACCCAGCAGCGAGCGGACGGCGTGGAGTTTGCCCCATCTGCGAATGAGCGCGCGAGAAAGCGGACCTGCATCTTCATCCGCAATCGCGCCAAGCTTGCGATTGGTCGGCGCGATGACGAGAAACGTATAGGGCCAATTCGCGAGCATCAGGCAGCCGCCGATGGCGGCGGCCAACTGGTGTTCGAAATAGCCGGCCGCCAGGCCAAGCAACCCGGAGAGCAACGCCAGCGTGGCCTGCATTTCGAGACCTTTGGCATAGCTCGGCTTCCATTCCTTGAGCAGCGCAATGTCGTCGAGGGCTAGCCGCGCGGGCTGTTCCGACAGGTTGATGTAGACGGCGGCACCGGCAAAGGCGGCGGCCGTGGCGAGCGCGAGCGGAACGAGGATCACGTTTTGCTCTCCGATTGCGTGGCGTCTTCGAGGCGCGCGCGCAACCGCGCGAGGATATCGCGTGCCGCTTCCAGTTCGGCGCGACCCAATCCGGCGGCAAGCCGTTTCGCCCAGGGCCGCTGACGCGCCATCGCCGCCTCGTTCAAGGTGGTGCCTTTGGCCGTCAGCACGATCAGCTTGGCCCGTTTGTGGCGAGGGTTAGGGCGAAACGCGACGACGCCCACTTTTTCGAGCTCGTCGGCAATGCGCTGAACCGACTGGCGCGTCAGACCCATGGCCTGCGCGACATGGGCCACGGGCGCGGGCGCCGGCTGCAGCGCGATCGCACCGATCACCTGCCAGCGCGCGCTGGTCAGGTCGATCTCCGCCACCAGCGCGTCTCCCGCCGCGATGAGACGGCCATTCAGCCGGAATATCTCCAGCACCAGTTCGCTCAACAAGTCCGTCTCGGTCGTCGCACCCATGATTGCAGTGTACTGTCATATTGACAGAACACTGTCAATATGCACAATCCCATCACGTCTCCCCGGCTCGATCCCGCCGCGCATTTGGCTGCGAGACCGTTCGCCCAAGGACTAAGCGAACCGCCTATTTTTTGTGCACTCCCTTCACTGTCCGCGACTCACCCATCACTAACCCACTGAAATAGCTTGTGGATAGTCTGGCGCGAGGTGGCACGACCCCTGCTATCTCGTTCAAGGTCGGGCAGGCCGCACTTAGCGGCTGCGGGAGTTTGCACGCATGAAAAAGATCGAAGCCATCATCAAGCCCTTCAAGCTCGATGAGGTGAAAGAGGCGCTGCAGGAAGTGGGCATCCAGGGCATTACCGTGACCGAGGCCAAGGGCTTCGGCCGGCAGAAGGGCCATACAGAGCTTTATCGCGGCGCGGAATACGTCGTCGATTTCCTGCCGAAAGTGAAGATCGAGATCGTGGTGCCGGACGAGCGGCTGGAGGCGGCGGTGGAAGCAATCCAGAAGGCCGCGCGTACGGGCCGCATCGGCGACGGCAAGATTTTCGTGCTCGACGTGGCAGACGCCATCCGCATCCGCACCGGGGAGACCGGCGCGGACGCGATATGAAATTCTGGCTGAATTTGGGGTGTAGTTTCAAATCCGAAGGGAAAGACCATGGCCGAGACCAAAGACGCCCATCACGTTCTCAAGATGATCAAGGACAAGGAGGTGAAGTTCGTCGATCTGCGCTTCACCGATCCGCGCGGCAAGTGGCAGCACGTCACGTTCGACCTGTCGCTGGTCGACGAGGAATTCCTCACCGACGGCACGATGTTCGACGGCTCGTCGATCGCGGGCTGGAAGGCGATCAACGAATCCGACATGACCTTGGTGCCCGATTGCGAGACCGCGCTGATCGATCCGTTCTTCGCGCAGACCACGCTCTCCATCGTCTGTGACGTGATCGAGCCGACCACCGGCCAGCGCTATGGCCGCTGCCCGCGCTCCATCGCCAAGGCGGCGGAGAAATACGCGCAATCCTCCGGCGTCGGCGACACGGTCTATTTCGGACCCGAAGCGGAATTCTTCATCTTCGACGACGTGCGCTTCGGCGTGGACATGAACAAGGGCTATTACTTTCTGGATTCGCAGGAAGGCCCCTACAACACCGGCAAGGAATATCCGAGCGGCAATCAAGGCCACCGCCCGGGCGTCAAGGGCGGCTATTTCCCGGTGCCGCCAGTGGATTCCGCACAGGATATCCGCAGCGAAATGCTCGCCATCATGGGCGAGATGGGCATCGAGCCGGAAAAACATCACCACGAAGTGGCGAGCTCGCAGCATGAGCTCGGCATGAAGTTCAAGACGCTGACCAAGACCGGCGACGCGATGCAGGTCTACAAGTATGTCGTGCACCAGGTCGCGGCCGCCTATGGCAAGACGGCGACGTTCATGCCCAAGCCCGTCTATGGCGACAATGGCTCGGGCATGCATGTGCATCAGTCGATCTGGAAGGGCGGCAAGCCGCTGTTCGCCGGCTCGGGCTATGCCGATCTGTCGGATACCTGCCTCTATTATATTGGCGGTATCATCAAGCACGCCAAGGCGCTCAATGCGCTGACCAACCCGCTGACCAATTCCTACAAGCGGCTGATCCCGGGCTTCGAGGCGCCGGTGCTTCTGGCGTATTCCTCGCGCAACCGCTCGGCTTCCTGCCGCATTCCGTTCTCGGCCTCGCCGAAGGGCAAGCGCGTCGAAGTGCGCTTCCCCGATCCGGGCGCCAATCCCTATCTCGCCTTCGCCGGAATGCTGATGGCCGGTCTCGACGGCATCGAGAACAAGATCCACCCCGGCGACCCGATGGACAAGGACCTCTACGCGTTGCCGCCCGAGGAGTTGAAGGAAATCCCCACGGTCTGCGGCTCGTTGCGCCAGGCCCTGGAAAACTTCGACCGCGACCGCGCCTTCCTCAAGAAGGGCGGCGTATTCAGCGACGATTTCATCGACAGCTTCATCGCGCTCAAGATGGAAGAGGTGCACGCCTTCGAGCACACACCGCATCCGGTCGAGTTCAAGATGTATTACAGCGTCTGATCGACGGACTTATTGGAGGAAAAGGCCGGGCATTGCGCTCGGCCTTTTTCTTTGTCCGCTTTGCCGATATTCTCAGCATCTCAAAGAAAATCGAAACGGACTCTTAAGCCGCCACGGTCTCTATCGCGGCCGCCTGCGCCGGCAGCACGACATAGGCCCTGCAGCCCTTGCCGTATTCGCTTTCGATCCAGGCGCGGCCGGCGTGGAGTTCGGTCAGGCCGCGCACCAGCGCCAGGCCCAATCCCGTGCCGCCGCCCTGGCGGTCGTAGCGATTGTCGACCTGGCTGAACGGTTTGAAGATCTTGTCGATCTTGTCGCGCGGGATGCCGGGGCCGTTGTCCTCTACCATGATCTGGAATCCGCCATCGCGCGCGCGCGAGGCCACGACGGTGATCCGCCCGCCTTCCGGCGTGAATTTCACCGCGTTGGAGACGAGATTGATCAGGATCTGCTTGAGCGAGCGCTCGTCGGCGAACAGCGTGGGCGCGGACGGGTCGATATCGATGAGCAGTTCCTGGTGGCGCTCGCGCGCCTTGGTGCCGATGATCTTGAGAGCAGTGTCGAAGGTCTTGCGCACGTCGAGTGCTTCCGGCTCGATCTCCATGCGCCCGGCCTCGATCTTGGCGACGTCGAGCAGATCGTTGATCAGGCTCAAGAGATGCGCGCCGGAGGAATGGATGTCGCCGGCATATTCCTTGTAGCGCGGCGAGCCGGCGGGCCCGAAACACTCCTCGGCGATGATCTCCGAGAATCCGAGGATGGCGTTGAGCGGCGTGCGCAGTTCGTGACTCATATTGGCGAGGAACGCGGTCTTCGAGGCGTTCGCCGTCTCCGCTTCGAAGCGCTTGCGCAGCGCCTCGTCGCGCGCCTCTTCCAGTTCGCGCGCCAGATCTTCCACTTCGAAGCGCAGCCGCGAATCCTGGTCGAGGCGGTGGGTCAATCTGCGCGCGTCGAAGAACAGCTGCAGCGCGAAGAGCGGCAGCAGGACGGCGATGACGCCGTCGACCAGGGTCCAGCCCAGCACGAAACGCAATGACGACAGCACGACTACCGGAACGAGGCCGGCGAGCAGCATGTCCATGTGGTTGGCGCGGCTGACCGCCAGGCCCGAAAAAACCACCAGCAGCGAGCAGGACAGGAACAGATGATTGAGCGGATTGCCGGGATCCCACAGTACCCAGGGAATGAGGCCCCAGATCGAGCTGATCGCGACCTGCATTCCGACGAAGCGCGGCAGCCAGCGCTCCAACTGCTCGAAGGTCGCCCGCGCGGTCGCTTCGCGCTGGTAGAGAACGACGAAGCGCGCGGCCACATAAGCGGTGAAGGCGACAAGCGCCGGCAAAATGAGGCAGGATTCGAACGACAGGCTGCCCAGCCGTCCGGCGGACGCGATCCACGCCATGCCGAGCGCCCAGAGCGGCGCGGTGAAGCGCGCCGAATGAACGACGTCGGCGATGAGGTCCAGCTGCGCCTTCAGGACGCGAACGTCCGCGCTCCGCTGAACTCGCAACCGCTGGCCATAACCCACGGCGATTCCTCTTATCCCCCGGCCCGGCTGTTGAGCCGCAGCAATGCTAAGCCGCGCTCTCCTAAAATTTACTTAGAAAAGACGCGAAGATCAGGCGCTCGCACGCTTGGCGGCACGGACCGGCATGTCGGCGCGATTTCCTACCGGGAAGTAAACATAGGCGCGCACGCCAGCGCCCACGTCGCTTTCGATCCAGGCGCGCCCGCCATGCAGTTCCACAAGGCCGCGCACCAGCGAAAGTCCGAGTCCGGTTCCGCCGACCTGGCGGTTGTAGCGGTTGTCGATCTGGTTGAAGGGCAGGAAGATGCGGTCGAGAAGTTCCGGCGAAACGCCCGGCCCGTCGTCCTCGACGCATAGCTCGTAGCCGCCGTCGCTTGTGGACCCGCCGGAAACTCTGATGTTGCCGCCCTCGGGCGTGAACTTGACGGCGTTGGACGTCAGATTGATCACGATCTGCTTGAGCGCGCGCTCGTCGGCATAAAGGCTCGCCCCGCCCCTGGCGATCTCGATGGAGAGATGCTGCCCTTTGTCGCGCGCCCGCGCCAGAACCACGACCAGCGCTTTCTCGATCGTCGATTTGGGGTCGAGCGAGCGTGGCTCGATGTCCATCTTGCCGGACTCGATCTTCGCCACGTCGAGTATGTCGTTGATCAGGCTCAGCAGATGCGCGCCGGACGCGTTGATGTCGGTGGCATATTCGCGATAGCGCGTGGTGCCGATCGGCCCCAGCGTCTCGTGGGCGATGAGCTCGGAGAAGCCCAGAATGGCGTTGAGCGGCGTGCGCAACTCGTGGCTCATATTGGCGAGGAACGTCGTCTTGGACGCGTTCGCGGCTTCGGCCTCGAAGCGCTTGCGCAGCGCGTCGTCGCGCGTGGCGCGCAGTTCGACCGCCAGATCGTCGTTGGCGAAGCGCGTGCGCAGCATCGTCTCGAAGTAGCGCCGCGCCGTGCGCGCGAACAGGTAGGCGAAAACAAACGTTACAGAAAGAAGCAGCGTCAGGGGCAGCGCGGCCGGCCCGCCGCCGAAGACCAGCCGGCCGAGCGACAGGATCGCCGTCGGCGCGACGCCCGCCATGTAGATCCGGCTGTCCATGGCGCGCGAGAAGGCGTAGGCCCAGAACATCGACACGATGCTGAGGATGATCATGACGTGGTTGACAGGATTGCCGGAAACCCACAGCAGCCAGACGAGCACGCCCCATTCGGTGCCGATCACGGCCTGGAAGGCCATCAGCCGGATCAACCAGCGCTGCGGATTGGCCGGATTGCGGCGATATTCGCGGAAGAGGCCCACCGCGATAAAGCTGTTGGCGACCTGCAGCGCCAGAATCGCGGCGATGCGCCACCAGGCCACGTCGCCGAAGATCGGGAACAGACCAGTGAACGGCAACGCGGTCAACGCGGCCCAGGTCGGATTGACCCACACCGCGATCGGCAGCGTGGCGACCGTGAGATCGACCCGTGCGCGCTGGATGCGCGCTTCTTCCGCTACCGGCTGTGGCGATGTTCCGATCGCACGCGCGTTCATTCGTCCGCCTCGGGCTCAGTTCCCGACCGCCGATTGGCGGGCAGGCTGGTAAAATGTACCCAGTGTGAATTAAGAAATGGCTGCAGCGCGCAGTGGCGCCTCCGGCCGCGTTCGTTAAGCTCCCGCTAACCACGAATCGCGGATCGGTCCGCATATGAGTTGTGTTTCCGCATGGCCAAGGCGCCCGATCTTTTCGACACCGCGTCGCCCGCTTCCAAGGGCTACACCGCGAAGGACATCGAAGTCCTCGAGGGGCTGGAGCCGGTACGCCGCCGG
>Ga0302326_10027326_pt1 | contig 11504 bp, 7 predicted proteins | sample Palsa_T0_3_FD_202264 | JGI IMG/M metagenome (GOLD analysis project Ga0302326, IMG submission 202264) | Peat permafrost microbial communities from Stordalen Mire near Abisko, Sweden - Palsa_T0_3 | ecosystem: Environmental > Terrestrial > Soil > Palsa > Peat permafrost | place: Sweden: Abisko...
CCAGTTGCCGGGGCGCTTGCCGGGGCGCTTGCCGGTACGACAGTCAGTATCGCCATAGACGGCTATTACGGCTACAACTTTAACGCTCCCATCGGCCGCGTCAATCTCCTGCGGGCTTACGACGTCAGCAGCAACAGCTTCAGCCTGAACCAGGCTGGCCTGGTGATCGAGAACGCTCCCGACCCGGCCAACGGCAAGCGCTTCGGCGCCCGTCTTGACCTACAGTTCGGCCAGGCAACGGAGACTCTCCAGGGAAACCCCGTCAACGAACCGCGGCCCGATATCTACCGCAATATCTTTCAGGCGTACGGAACCTACGTAGCGCCGATCGGCAACGGACTTACGATCGATTTCGGCAAATGGTCCAGTTCCATCGGCATTGAGGGAAATTACACCAAGGACCAAGTCAACTACTCGCGCTCGTTCTGGTTCAACTATCTGCCCTTTTATCACATGGGCCTGCGCACGAGCTACAAGGTGAACGATGAGCTGGCCCTGAATTACTGGGTGGACAACGGAACGAATCAAACCGAGGCATTCAACAGCTTCAAGGACGAGCTCTTCGGCTTTAACCTGCAACCCTCGAAGACGGTGAGTTGGACCATGAACTACTATTTCGGACAGGAGCATCCGGACGTGCAATACTTCCCCAATGGCGGCGCTCCACCGAACGCGCCCGAGCAGCAAGGCGTACCCTTTGAGCCGATCAGGCCCGCGCTCAAAGGCCGGCTGCACATCTTCGATAGCTACGCCACGTGGCAATCGACAGCGAAGCTGATGTTAGCCATCGACGCCGATTGGGTGATCGAGCGCGACAACCCCAATTCATCGCCCGGTGAAACCTATGGCGGCGCCGGTTATGCGCGCTATCAATTCACGCCCAGGATGGCCCTGGGCGCCCGCGCTGAATACCTGAACGACCGCAACGGCCTCTTCAGCGCCACGCCGCAATCGCTCAAGGAAGGCACGGTCACGGCGGATTACAAATTCAGCGAAGGATTCCTGATGCGCTTCGAGTGGCGGCGCGATCTTTCGAACCATAACTACTTCTACACTGACACGCTCGGCCTGCTCAGCAACCACCAGAGCACCGCCACGGTCGGATTGGTTTGGTGGTTCGGAGGGAAGCAAGGGACGTGGTAGGGGGCTCTTTCGTTTTTCATGCGGCGGCGGGCATTTTGAGGCCGGGATCCGGGTTGAGCCGGGTTTTGGGAAGAGCGCGGGCTTCGTCAAGGCGTTGTTCGCGGGCGATCAAGCGCTCGATTTCGGCGCTCGAAAAAACGAACTCCTGGGATGGGAAATCGGCGGCTGGGTTGTAGGTTTCGCCTTTGCTTTTGGCCAGTTGGGAGAGGAGTATGGCTTCTTCGAGGGCCTGTTTTCGGGCCGCCAGGCGTTCGGCTCGCAGGGTGCGGAACTCGGCCATGTTCCGCGCGATGGAGCGCTCGATGCGCTGCTGGTAGAGAGAGAGCAGCTGGATGTTCCGGCCGTCCCCGAGCCAGGTTTTGGCTTGCGAGAGGGCTTGGTCGGTGGGGTCGTCGAATTCCCCTATCTGGCCGAGAGCGAAGATGCTGGTTTCGATGGCGCGGATGCGGTTCAGGCGCCAGCGGTCTTCGGCGATGGATTGAGCGAGTTGGTGTTCGAGAATGCCCACGGGAGAGAGCGCTTGGACGACGGACTGGCAGTGGTTCTCAAAGGCTGCGTGCTCTTCGGCGGTGAAGAGGTGGATCTGGCCGGTGAGGCCGTGTTTGTAAGCGTTGAGACGGGTGCGCTGCTTGCCGGCCTCGGTTCTGGGCCCGGTGGGGCCGTGGGCTGCGGTGGGAAACTCGGCATAGTGCTTGGCGATGGCCTTGGCTGTGGCTTCTTCTACATTGAAAGACATGGGTTGCTCCCCTATTCACAGAACTAGCATGACGGCATCGGGATGCCAGGGAACGAATGCCTGCATAGGGCGGTATGAAGCTGAAAGGAAAAGGTCAACTTTTATTTTTAGCGTGCGTGACCCGCGATCAGGGCTGGCTACGCTTGATCGCTCTCGCTTCCGAAATCCCACATAATAGATAGCGGAATAAACCGGCAAGGCCAATTAGGACAAACATGAAAACGAGAATCCATCTTGGGCTAATGCCCGTACTGGCGCTCACGCTGATTGGGGCCGCGTTGATGATGGCGACACCGGCTGCGGAGGCTCCGCCCCGGCCGCAGGGCCCGTGCGATATCTATGCCGCCGCCAGAGACCCCTGCGTGGCCGCCCACAGCACCACGCGCGCGCTCTACGCCGCCTACAACGGCCCGCTCTACCAGATCCTGCGCCAGTCGGACGGCAAGACCTTGGATGTCGGCGTGGTCCAGCCGGTCGCGTCGCCGGTCGCGGATGCCGGCGGCTACGCCAACGCCGCGGCGCAGGACGCGTTCTGCGCCAATACCTACTGCTGGATCGCCAGCATCTACGACCAATCCCCCGAGCACAACAACCTGACTCAGGCGCCGCGCGGCGGATTCAGCGGCCCGGCCATGGGCGGGTTTAACAACCTCCCCGTGGCGGACATGGCACCCATTACCATCATGGGCCACAAAGCCTATGGCGTCTTCATCGCGCCGGGCATGGGTCTCCGCCAGGACGACGCCAAGGGCACGGCAGTCGACGACCAGGCCGAGGGCCAGTATTGGGTGATCAACGGCCAACACTACAACTCCGGCTGCTGCTTCGACTACGGCAATGCCGAGATCGACAGCCGCGACGACGATAACGGCACCATGGAAACCACCTACTACGGCGACGCCACCGGCTGGTATCACGGGAACGCGCCCGGCCCGTGGATCATGACCGACCAGGAGAACAACCTGGTGGGCTGCGTCAACCCGGATGGGATCAACAAACTCTGCGCTACGCTGCCGAACATCACCTGGCGATTCGTTACGGCGATGGCGAAAGGCGAACAGCACCATTGGACCTCGATGGGCGGCGACGCGCAGCATGGGGACCTCGCGGTGATGTTCGATGGACCGCGCGTCAACGCCAGTTATGACCCGATGCGCAAACAGGGCGCCATCCTCCTCGGCAATGGGGGCGACAACAGCGTCGGTTCGCAAGGCACGTTCTATGAAGGTGCGATGACGGCCGCAGGCACGTTTCCGACGGATGCGACCGACCGGCTGGTGCAGGCCAACGTCGTCGCTGCCGGGTACGATGTGCCTCGGCTGAGCCTGGCGCCGGCCTCGGCAACCGCCGCTCCGCCAGGACTTCAGACGTTCTCGCCAGGATCCTCGCAGACCGCCACCGTGACCTTCACCAATACCAGCGGGACGCCCGCGGTGGGCGTCAAGTTGACCATCTCCGTGCCGAAGCAGTGGACCTCGGCCGCTTCGGGATCCGCCAAAACATCAGAGATGATCGCCGAACCGGTCGCGCCGGGCGCGAGCGTGAGCGCGAGATTTAAGGTCACCTCCGGGCCGACGGTCTTCAATGGCGACCTGACCGCCAGCGCCTCGTGGACGAACGCGGCGACCGGCAGGACGCAATCCGAGACAACGGCCGAGAAGGTCCGGAATGTCAGCCCCATCAAGATCAACGAATTCCGCATCAGCGCTCCCAACAACCCGACGAACTCGTTCATCGAGCTCTACAATGCCGGCGCCCGTGACGTGGACATCTCCAACTGGACCCTCACCGAGCACTCCAGCCAGCAGGCCATTTTCTCGGCGGTAAAGATCCCGGCTGGAACGAAGCTTGCGGGTCGCGGCTTCTACCTGCTCGGCCTCTCCAACTCCGGGCTGGCGGTCCCCACGCTGGCGGGCGACGCCACCATCTACGTCCGGAGCATCGCCGGCATGTCGGCCGGCGATACCGTCACGATTGACGCCGGCTCCAACATCGAAACCCGCAAGATCGTAAGCGTCGGGACGGCGGCCGGCAACAGTACCACGCTGTGGCAACCCCTCCCCGAAGGCCCCATGACCATCCCCGCCGGCTCCGCCAACTTGCCTCTCACCAGCGTGGCCGGCTTCGTGACCGGCGAGAAAATCGCGATCGGCTACGGCGCCACCTACCCCGCCGTCGCAAGATCCATGGAGCGGAACGAGGTGGCCACGGTCACCTCGATCGGCAAACCGGGCACGCAAGCCCTTCTGGGGGCGGACGCGTTCGCGGGCTCCACTAACATCACGGTGACGTCTGTCGCCAATATCTCGGCCGGTGACAAGATCCGGTTGGATATCGACAGCGTCGGCCATGGCGTCGAGACCGTCACGGTCACGCGCGTCGGAACTCAGTCCACCCGGACGGCGCTCGCGGCCGACTCAAGCGCCGGCGCCACCAATATCAAAGTCCGCGGCGGCCGCGGCGGGCCCCAGGCCGCTGTGCCTTTCACTGTGGGCGACAAGATGACGGTTGGCTCACCCGCGGATCGCGAAATCGTTACCATCACCGCCGTCGGCGCCGCGGGCGCCACCGGCGCCGGCATCGACTTTACGCCGGCCCTCGCCCAGGCGCATCCCAACGGTGAGGCGGTGGTAGATCAGGGTACGGGCCTCGACCTGGCAGCCCCGCTGCGGTTCGGGCATTCCGCCAATCTCCCCTTCAGCGACAGGGGAACAGGGATCAGCTTCGCACCGGAGACGGCCCTTGCCCACTCCAGTAACGAGCCCGTCCAGCCGCTCGGTTCCGGCATGACGCTCGACCGCCCCCTGGCGAAGGCCCACGCGATCGACGCGGTGGTGCGCGATGCCGCGGTCACGACCGCGGGGTACCAGGCGAATCCGGCGCCCAACCAATGGTTCGGAGGCCCAGCTTTCTCGCCCGCCGCCGGCAGCATGGTGCTGCGTGACGCCGCCGGCCTGGTGGTCGACAGCCTCAACTATGGCGGCCTCGTCGACCCATGGGCCGCCGAGGGTTACCAAGCCGCCTCCGGAGCAGGGCAGGGTGGGTGCCGCGTGACTGGGCTCGGCCCTGCTGCCGCCGCGGTCGATAGAAGCGCGGGCCGTTTCCCCGACGGCCTCGACACGGACAGCAACTGCACCGATTTCCTGACGCAGCCCGCCACCACGCTGCTGGCCCCTGCGGGCGCCGGAGCGACCAATATCAAAGTCGCCAACGTGGCAGATTTTGCCGCTGGCCAGACGATTATGATTGATCCGGGCGCGAACCTCGAGACCGCGGTCATCGCGACGGTTGGCACGGCTGGCGCCACTTCGGTTGGCGCCTCCACTAACGTGGGCGCGACTGTTATCCCGGTCGCCAGCGGGGCAGGCTTTAGCGCAGGCCAGACCATCACCATTGACAGTGGCGCGAACCGTGAGACGGCGGTTGTCGCTGCCACCACGGGCGGTGGCAGAGGAGGCGGCGCCACAACCACGGTCGCGGCGCCGCTTACGCTTGCACACGCTGCCGGGGCACAGGTCTCCGGATCCGGTATCACTCTCACAGGCGCACTGACCAAAGCGCATACCAGCGGGGCGCAGGTGGCCAGCGGCGTTCCCACGCCCGGTGCGCCGAACCAATATTACGTAAGAGGTCATTAAACACAGCGGCGGAAGTCTGCGCATATTTGGTGGGCAAGCTAAAGCATGCCCCACTACTCGGCTACGAACTTGTAGCCGACCCAGGGCTCGGTCACAATATACTTAGGCTTACCCGGGTTAGCCTCGATCTTCTTGCGCACTTGATTCACGAAGACGCGCAGATATTCGGGCTCATCGCCGTAATCCGGGCCCCAAACCGATTGCAGCAGCTCGCGGTGCGGTACGGGCTTGCCGGCGTGCATCACTAAGTAGCGCAGCAGGTCGAATTCCTTGGGCGTCAGGCGCACTTCCCGGCCCTGTGCGCGCACGTGACGAGTCTCGAAGTCGATCTCGAGATCGCCTGAGGCGAACTTTTGCGGGCCCTCGGGCGAGGAAGGAGAACGGCGCATCGCGGCACGGATGCGCGCCAGCAGCTCTTCAATGCCGAACGGCTTGGTGACGTAATCGTCGGCGCCGGCATCGAGCGCCGCTACTTTATCCTTCTCGGTGTTGCGAACCGAAAGAATGATCACCGGAATGTCCGACCCGGCCCGAATGGCGCGGCACGTTTCGAGCCCTCCCATGCCCGGCATGTTCATGTCGAGCAGCACCAAATTCGGCATCTCGCCAGAGAATGTCTCCAATGCCTCCTCGCCGGTACGCGCTTCGTTCACTTCGTAACCGTGTCCTACCAGCGTGGCCTTCATCACCCGGCGAATCTGCGGATCGTCATCCACTACCAGAATCTTTCCGGCACTCAACTTTCGCGCCCTCCCGCCACCGGCAGGGTGAAATAAAAGACCGAGCCCTCACCCGGTTCGCTCTCCACCCAGATGCGGCCGCCGTGCGCTTCCACGATGCCCTTCGCGATGGCTAATCCCATACCGGTTCCCTTCGTATCGAAACGGTGACGCCGGCCGCGAAAAAACTTGTCGAAAATGCGCGCCCGCTCGTTCTCTTCGATGCCCGGACCACGATCCGCCACCCCGATCACGATTCTCGCATCCCTGGGCGCCGCAGAAATGGTCACGGGCGATCCGGCGGGCGAATACTTGAGCGCGTTCTCCACCAATTGTTTGACTGCCTGCGCGGCGAATTCGGGATCGGCGTCGGCCAACGGCAGCGCCGGGGCAACGTTCACGGTGACCGGGCGCGCGTCCGGCGGCAGCGCGCTGAGGGCATTCGAGACGATCTCCGCCGCGGCCACGGGCCGCTTCTCCAGATGCAATTTGCCGGCTTCGATGCGCGCCATGGCCACCACTTCCGCGGCCAGGCGATTCAAGCGGTCGGCCTCTTCGTCGATAATGGTGAGCAATTCGCGCTCACTCGATTCGGCGCGGCCGAGCAAGCTGGTCACGGCCGCCTTGATGGATGTCAGCGGGGTCTTGATATCGTGCGCCAGCGAATCGAGCAGCGCCGATTTCAGCGCCTCGCCCTGGCGCGCCGATTCCGACCGGCTGGCTTCATCGAATGCGCGCGCCTTCTCGATCGCAATCGCCGCCAGATTGCCGATCGCCCGCAGCGTCTGTTCCGAGAGCGGCGCCCCGATCAACGCCATGCTGCCCAACGTGCGGACGCCCAGACGCACCGGCGCGATGGCCATGGCGCGGGCGCGATCCAGCGAGACATCGGATGCTTCGGCCGCCGCGCGCAATTCCTCATCCGAGGCGCCGCCGCTCTCCGGACCGGAGCGGAACACCTCGCCCGAGGCCTGGTAATAGAAGGCCACGGCCGAGCAACCGAAGACTTGCATCACGTCCTGTACGAACTCACTGGCGGTGTTGCGCGCGCTGCCGCGCAGCATCATGGTTTGCACCAGCGCGTACAACCGCTCAATCTCCACGCGGCGGCCTTCGGCTTCGGCCGTGCGGCGGCGGGCGTAGGCGGAAAGCTGGCTGGCGGTAGCCGCCGTGATCAAGAACGCTACGAAGGCCACGATGTTCTGCGGATCCTGGATGGTCAACGTCCCGATGGGCTCGAGAAAGAAGTAATTGAAGCCCAGCACCGCGGCGATGCATGCTACGGTCGCCTCCGCCAAGCCCCACAATGTGGAGATGAATAGAATTGCCAGCAAGAGCGTGAGCGCGGCGGTAACGGCGTTGACCGCAATGGCCCAGTGGTAGACCGCCAGCACCGCGGCCACCAACAGCAGCGAGGCGGCGAATCGCCAAGCCCTCATGACCGTCCGAAGGTGCGCTCGAAGAACGCCCGCGTGCGCACGCGGATTTCGTGCAGCGTGGCATCGATCCGCTGCCGGTGCAAATGCTCCGGCGTCCACCGCTTGACCAGGCTGGTCAGCGTCTCCAGCTGGGCTTGCGATGTGGGCAGGCTGCCCTCGGCGTGACCTGAAAGAATCCGCTGCCCGTGATCGATGGCGCGATAGAACGTGGCCGCGTCGCGCAGGAAGTCGGCGTCGGCGCGATCCAGGTGACCCATCTTTTCGATGATATCGATGCGCTCGGGCGTGTTGAGCAGCTTATAGAAGATGCCCGCGCCCTTGAGCCGCAGGTACATGAGCGCGAAATCGATATCGTAATAGCCGCCCATGCCGGCCTTGAGCGGGTTGCGCGGACCCTGTTCGCGCTCGACGCGCATCCGCATCTCGGTCAAATCCCGGCGCGAACGCATGCTTTGCCCGTAGCGGCGCCAATCCACATCCTGCAACTCATGCAGGAAGATGGTGGCGCGCTCGGTGTCTCCCGCGATGGCGCGCGCCTTCATATAACTAATACCTTCCCACGCTTCGGCGTGGCTTTCAAAGTAGGTCTTGTACGCGGCTTCGGGCAGCACCAGCTCGCCTTCGCGTCCGTTGGGCCGCAGGCGGGTATCGATGGCGAACATCAAGCCTTCGCCGGTATAGGAGCTGAGCGTGCGAATCATGCGCTCAGCCACGCCCGTCCAGAAGCGCTGTTCGGAGACGTCGGCATCGGGAATGATGAATACCAGGTCGGCGTCCGATCCCAAATCGAACTCGCTCAAACCCAGCCGGCCCAGGGCCACTACCATCATCTGATTGCCGCGCAGGTAGGTCGCGCCGGCGGGCGGCGGCGCTTCATCGACGGCGATGCGGTAGGCCGCGGCGATGACGCTATCGGCCAGCACCGAGGTATTCTTCAGCGTCTCGAAGATCGGCTCCGATTGCAGAATGCTGGCGCTCTGGATGCGGAGCATCTGGCGGCGGTAGAAGCGCCGCAGCGCGGAATCGTCGTCCAGCGGTCCGCCTTCCAGTTGGAAGGGCTCGCCGATCTCATCGAGCAGTTCGGGATAGCGCAGCAGATCGTCCGCGAAATAGGGGCTGTTCTCGAAAATGTCGATGGCGTTGCGCGCCAGCCTCGGCTTCGAATTCAGGCGTTCCAGCAGGTCCGGATTGGCAAAAGCTTTCTCGAGGAAATGCTCGAACCGCTCGCGCCCGCGGTATAGCCCGGAACCGGCGACCGTTTGCGCCAAAAGCGGCGCCCGTTGATCGAGGAAGCGGGTAAGATTGCTCGGCGGCGCGGCTGTATCGGTTTCTTCTTCTAACTGCGCCGGCCCCATTGTGCCTGGCGCCAGCGTGTAATAGATGGGCTTATGCGCGTGGATGACGCGCTCGTAAATCTCGCGCACCGCCGATAGGTGCTCGTTCAGACGACCGCGCAGGCTCTCCACATCGAAGCGCTCGCCGGTTGCGTCGGGCGGCATCTTGCGCGCCAGCAAGTTCAGGCGCGCGGGATCGGCCGGCAGCGTGTGCGTCTGCCGGTCTTCTTCCAACTGCAGGCGATGTTCCAGGTTGCGCAGAAATTGATAGGACGTGGCTAAGCGCGCATATTCCGCGCCGGAGAGCAGCCCCTTATCGCGCAGCCGCAGCAGCGAGATCATGGTGCCGCCGTGACGCACCCACTGTTCGCGTCCGCCATGCAGGCGCTGCAGACACTGGGTCAGGAATTCGATATCGCGGATGCCGCCAGGCGTCAGTTTGACATCGAGGCCGGCGGGCAGGCCGCGCTTGGCCGCCATTTTTTCGCCGATGCGCTGGCGGGTTTCGGAAACCGCTTCCACGGCGCGAAAATCGAGCGAAGTCCGATAGATCAGCGGCTCGACGAAATCGAGCAGGGCTTCGCCGGGCTGCGGATCGCCGGCGGAGACGCGCGCCTTGATCAGCATCTGCTTTTCCCAATCGCGCGCGCGCTGGCCGTAGTAAGCCATGGCGCCATCCACCGAGATGCAGATTTCGCCCAGCGTGCCGTCCGGACGCAGGCGCAAATCGACGCGATAACATTGCCCCTCGCCGGTGTAAGTCGAAAGCAGCCCGGTGTATTGGTTGGCAACCTTCTTATAAAACTCTTTGTTGCTGAGAGGCTCTCGTCCATCGGTCTCGCCCGGGCCCGCATAAAGAAACATCAAGTCGATGTCGGAGCTGTAGTTCAACTCCTGGCCGCCCAGCTTGCCCAGCGACATTACGGAAAAACCACAGAGCCGCTCATCCGCCAGGCGCGGTTCGCCATAGCGCGCCGCCAACTCGTCGTGGATGCGCCGGTACGCGATCTCGAGGATGGCATCGGCGAGGTTGGAGAGTTCCTCGGTGATTTCGGATAGCACCGCCATGCCGAGCACGTCGCGCAACACGATGCGGAGAAGCTCCCGGCGCCGGAAACCGGCCAGATCTATCGCCGCCGGCACGCCCTCGCCGATCGCCAGCGTCAACTGCCGCTGATAGTCCTCCTTGCTGTAGAGCCTCTCGATGCTTCCCGGCCGCGTGGCTTCCCACAACGCCTCGGGATGCTTCAAGCACGTTTCCGCAAGAAAGCTGCTATAGGAAAAAATATGGACGGCGCCGCGCAGGGCTGCTGGAGAACTGCAAATGCGCTCGAATCCGCCGGGAGATTCCTGGCGGAGGCGGTCCAGAAACCGAAGCGCGGATGCGGGATCGGGAAGCGAAGGCAGCAGAACCTGGGTGCGTTCCGCGAGGTCGGTCAAGCCGGGAGAGATTTGCATGGGTTGTGGCAAACAGGGCCACAATTGCAATTATACGCCGAAGGCATCCTACGAACGTGGGATCGCTAAGTGCGAACCCAAGAAAAGCGGCGTCGTTACGCGCCAGAAAAAGCTTGCTTTCCGGCCCTTGTCATGGTAATTTGTAGATTACATTTTGTACGCTTTACAATACTTCATGACTAAGCAAAACTCGCATTCGCCCGCCCGAGCGCTTCTCTTGACCCTTTGTGTGGCGACTGTCATCGATGTTGGCGCTGGATGGCGGTTAGTAACTCCTGGTCTGGCGCAAAGCGCGCGCATTGCAATCGCACTGCTGCCAATCCCCGCGAACCTGGTGTTGATCGCGGTGATTGTGCGGACGATTCGCAAACTCGACGAATTCTTGCGGCAGGTGCATCTGGAGGCGGTGGCGATTGCATTCCTGCTGACTGGGTTGGCCGTCTTTGTTTACGGGTACCTGGAAATTGCGCACGCGGTGAGGCCGCTTAATGTGGCCATAGTTTGGCTCTTCATGACTCTTTTTTACGGCGCGGGGTATCTGATCGCGGTGAGGCATTACCGATGAAGAACCGGCTGCGCGTACTGCGCGCCGAAGCTGACTGGACTCAGGCCCAGCTTGCCGAAACAGTGCGGGTCTCGCGGCAAGCGATCATTGCCATCGAGAACGGTAAATATGACCCGGCGCTACCGCTGGCTTTCAAGCTGGCTCGCGCATTTGGGAAGAATGTGGAAGAAGTATTTGTCTGGGAGGATGCCAAGCCTGAAGGCGACTGAAGCATTCTCCCGGAATACCAACTTGAGAAGGAGGATAGTCGAATGAAACAGATCATTGCTGGTACGGGGCTTGCCATCCTCATGGCGAGCGCAAGCTTTGCCGAGGATCGACACGCGGAGAAGAACAAAGCGGTTGTCCGCAGAGTCTTCACCGACATTCTTACGCAAGGAAGGTACGAAGCGGTGAGCGAAATCTACGCCCATGACTTCGTCAACCACCAGGCGGCCAAGGACGTTGGGCTGGATGAGGATATGGCTGGGAA
>Ga0302326_10027328_pt1 | contig 11503 bp, 10 predicted proteins | sample Palsa_T0_3_FD_202264 | JGI IMG/M metagenome (GOLD analysis project Ga0302326, IMG submission 202264) | Peat permafrost microbial communities from Stordalen Mire near Abisko, Sweden - Palsa_T0_3 | ecosystem: Environmental > Terrestrial > Soil > Palsa > Peat permafrost | place: Sweden: Abisko...
TACACGCAACTCGCAACTCGCAACTCGCAACTTTATCATTACCCCATGCACCTCTCCCTCGGCACAACACCCACCATTCAGCAAACCATGATCTTCCGGAAGGTCGTGCCCGATGAGGTCAACCGCGCCGCGGAGGTGCGCCGGGCATCAGCCGGAAAGCCGGTCAACGTCGGCCGCGTGCTGCACACTCTGGGGGAGCCGGCGATCGTTTGCGTCCCGCTGGGCGGCGACACCGGCCGATTCATCGCCGAGGAATTGACCGCCTACGGCGTATCGATCGATGCCGTCCCCGCGCCCCATCCCACGCGAACCTGCGTCACCGTCATCGATCGGAACGACGGCACCGTGACAGAACTGGTCGAGGAACATGCGGCAATTTCGCAGGAAATCCGCGCGGCGATGCTCGGCCGGCTTCAATCCCATCTGCCGAATTGTCGTTCGCTCGTGTTGTCCGGCACGCTCGCCCCCGGCGCGGGCGAGGATTTCTACGCCGAATGCTGCCGGCTGGCCGCAGGTCTTCCCATCGTGCTCGACGCCAAAGGCGAATCGCTCATGCGCGCCCTGCCCCAGCGTCCCATGATCGTCAAACCCAATCGCGCCGAGCTGGCCGCGACCATGGGGATCGATCCGAATGATGATGATGCTCTTCGCCGGGCGATGGTGGAACTCGTACACCGTGGCGCGCAATGGGCCATCATCACGATGGGCAAGCGCGGCGCAATGATTTCAGACGGCAAATCATTCTGGAAAATGGACGCGATCAAAGTCCCCGCGATCAGCCCCATCGGCAGCGGCGATGCTTTCTCGGCGGGCCTGGCCAGCGCCGTCGCCGCCGGGCGCGATGTCCCCGATGCCTGCCGACTCGCCGCCGCCTGCGCCGCCGCCAACACCCTCATCCCCGGCGCGGGTTTCCTGCGTTTCGAAGACATCAAACGCCTGGAGCCACTGGCGCAACTGACGGCCTGGTGATCCCCATTCGCGATTTTTCCCGTTCGGCACTCACTGCTGCCAACATATACTTTCAGCAAGAAATATGTCCGCCTCAACCTCCGATCTCGAAACGAAAAAACCGCGCCCCGCCGGCCCGCGTCTCTGGGCATTTCGCATCGTGCGCGCCGTTGTTCTCGGTTATCTTGGCGTCTGCGTCATCGTGTATTCGATCCAGAATAAATTCGTCTTCCCCGGCTCGGCCGCCACGCAGGGACAAAAGGACAGCGCGATCTCCTCTCCCTATTACGAGCGAAAGCTCGTCCCCCTGCACACCGCCGATGGAACGCTCATTACCGCGCTCTTCGGCACTGCTCTTCAGCACAACGGCAGGCCCATCGCCGACAACAGCCATTGTCCGACCATCATCTATTTCTATGGCAACGGTGCCTGCATGGCTTACAGCACCGGAGTCTTTGAGCATTTCCGACGCCTCGGCGCCAATGTCATCCTCGCCGACTACGAAGGCTACGGAATCAGCGACGGCAAACCCAGCGAGAAGGGATGCTACGCCACCGCCGATGCGGAATATAAATATCTCCGCGGCCGGCCGGATATCGATCCGAAGTACATCATCTCCATCGGCTGGTCGCTCGGCGGGGCGGTGGCGATCGATCTGGCCCATCGCCAGCCCGTCGCCGGGCTCGTCACGCTCAGCGCCTTCACCAGCCTCGACGACATGGCAACGCTGTTCGCCCGCTGGCTGCCGATGTCATGGATCCTGAAATACCGCTTCGACAATATCGACAAGATCGCGGAGATTTCCTGTCCATATCTGAACATCCACGGCACCGATGACGAGCTGGTGCCGTTCTATATGTCCGGCGAACTGGTCAAAGCGGCTAAGGGCCCAGTGACTAAATTCAACGTCGATGGCGGGGCACACAACAACATCTTCGATGTGGGTGCGTTTGAGTTGCTCGCTCACATCGATGAATTCATCGAAAGCGTTCGCCCGGTAGAAACGCCGCCCGCGACCAGACCCGCGGCAGTGAAATAATCCCGATATTATCGGCCCCTGCTTCACACCGCAGCCAATTCCATAACAGCAGTGACGAGAAATGCTTTCGCTGCGCGCTGGCGATGGCCGATATTATCGCTGAATTATGAATACTTTGTTGCCATTATTGCAGTTTCCCCCCATGCCTCAGGCGGAGGAGGCGCCGGGGGAAAAGGCCTCGCTGAAGCTCGATCCCCGAACTTACGATCGCGCCCAATCCTGCATTGGCTGCGGGCAGTGCCTTTCCGCCTGTCCCACCTATGTCCAAACCGGCCTCGAAGCCGAAAGCCCGCGCGGGCGAATCCAGATCATGCGCGGATTGTCCGATGGGCACATCGACCCCACCCGCTCGGTCCGCGAGCATCTCGATTCCTGCCTCTCCTGCCGCGCCTGCGAAACCGCCTGCCCCAGCGGCGTGGTCTACCACGAAATCATCGAAGAAACGCGCGACCGCCTCGCAAAATACGACCGCGAAAATCCACCCGCTTACGAATCCTATCGCGGCGCGCTCAAATGGTTCGTCAAAAATGTATTGACCAATCCCAGGCGCCTGAAGGTTACGGTCGCGCCGATTCGCGTGCTGCAAAAGACCAGGGTCTATCCCCTCCTGAAAAAATTCCGCGTGATGGAATTGCTCCCCGCGCCCGTGCGCAAAATGGAGCAACTGCTCCCCGATGCCGGCCCCGTCTGGCCCAAACCGCTCCCCAGCTTCACCGGCGCCAAGGGGATGGACGCCGTGCTGGTCGCGCTGCAGAACGCCGCGATCAACTTCGCCGGGGCCAAATCGCGCACCGGCAAAACCACGCGAAAAACCGTGGGATTCTTTGCCGGCTGCGTCGGCAGCGTCTTCTACGACCGCGTCAACCGCATGGCCATCCAGATCCTCGCCGACTGCGGCGTGGACGTTTACGCGCCCCCTCAGCAAAAATGCTGCGGCGGCGTCCACCGGCAGGGGGGCGACCTCGACGCCGCCCGCGACCTCGCCCGCGCCAACATCGACCTCTTCCTCCCGCGCGATGGAACGGCTGTGGATTTTATCGTCACCAACATCGGCGGATGCGGGTCGGCCATGATGGAATACGAACTGCTCCTCCGCGACGATCTCCAATACAACACGCTCGCGGTCGAGTTCCGCCGGCGGCTTCGCGACATCTCGCAGATGCTCCTGGAACTGACGGTGCCGGACGTGAAATACCCCGTGAACCTCACGGCCGCATATCTGGATGCGTGCCCCGTGGCACATGGCCAGCGGGTGACCGAAAGCTCTCGCGAACTGCTCGCCCGCATCCCGGGCCTCACGCTCGTCTCCGTCTCCGATCCGCAGCGATGCTGCGGCGGGGCGGGGGCATTCAGCCTGGAACAATCCAAAATCGCCGATGAACTGGCGAATCAAAAATTAGATCGCCTCGCCGATGCGAACGTCCAGGTCCTCATCACCGGCAACGCCGGCTGCGCATCCCATCTCACCGCCGCCGCCAAAGAGCGCGGCCAGAAATTACGCCTCGTCCATCCCGTCGAATTGATCCACCAATCCATCTTCGGGCCGCGGGAAGACTAGATCGCATCAGGTTACGATCCCGGAATGACCCATCGGTCGCACAGCGCCCGGCAAACCGAATCCATCGCCGCCAAGCTCGCGGAAACCCTCCGCGCCGGTGAGTGCATCGCCCTCGACGGCCCCCTCGGCGCCGGCAAAACCCAGTTCGTCCGCGGCCTCGCCGTCGGCCTCGGCGCGCCCGCCCGCGCCGTCAGCAGTCCCACCTTCGTGCTGTTGAATATTTACCGCGGCGGCAGAATACCCCTGTTTCACCTCGATGCCTATCGCATCGCCGGCCCCGAAGATTTCGAAGCCATCGGATTCTCCGAGCTGCTGGAGCAAAATGGTGTAGTCGTCGTGGAATGGGCCACCCGCGTGAAAGATATTCTTCCACCAAAGCGGATTAACGTGACAATCGAAGTCACCGGAAAGACCGATCGGCAGATTGTAATTGGCTAATTTCCCGTTGCCGAGCGCATCTTCGCCAGCGCCGACTGCTCGATCTGCCGCACCCGCTGCTTGGAAAGCCCCAGCCGCCACCCCACCTGCTCGTACGTCGCCGGCCGCCCCTCGTCCAGGCCGTAATGCGCCGTGATGACATCCCGCTCCCGCCCGCCAAGCCGTGACATCAACTCGCGCACCTCGTCGCGATTCACCAGCCCCGCCGCATCGCGCCCGCTGGAATGTTCCGTCAGATTCGCGAGATTCGCCGCGTCCACGTCCGATGCCCGGCTTCGCCCCGCCAGCATTTCCGGAACGCTGCGCGCAAAACCCTTCATCAGCGCGAACGTCGCATACGTGCTGAATCGATTCCCCTTGTGAGTATCAAAAGAATCCACCGCCCGCATCAGCGTCAGGTTGCCGTCGCTGATCAGCTCCATGAGGTTCAGCCCCGGCCGAAGATGCTTGCGGGCAACGCTCACCACCAGCCGCAGGTTCGCCTGCACGATCTTATTTTTCGATTCGACGATCCGGCCGCGGATTTCCTCCAGCCGCCGAAGGTCGCGCGCCCGCGCAAACTGCGGATCGATCTTCCGCCGGGCCGTCACGAAATGAAATTTGTGGAAATTCAATTCGAGAAACAGCGCCCGCTCGCGCCCGCGGCTCAGCAGCGGCGTGCGGTACAAATCCTGCAAATAAGCCGGTAAATCCCGCGGAATGCGCAGGTCCTCAGGCTTTGACTGGGCCGGCAGTTCCTCCTGCGAAACGATCTGCCGAATCACATCCGCCGCGTCGCTTTGGTGATACAGCGGATCGTCGATGAACCGCACTTTGCGTCGCAGAAGCTGCGCAACCCGCTCTTCCACGATCGCCCGGGAAATCGCTCCTTTGGCCCGGCAGGTGCGGCGTGCAATATCGCGGATCGCCTCCCCGCCCCGATACGCCCGAACCAGATCGACCCGCTCCTGCGGCGCGATTTCATCCGCCGCCTGCTGGAAAATCGAGGTCGCCGGATTTTCCCGGTCATAATCGCGGATGATGTGCGCAATCGTCAGCGGCGACCGCCCCAGCCGCCGGCCAATCCGCCGGGTGATCTCGCTGACGCAGCACCGGCAATTCCCCGCCAGCCGCCGCGCCCGCCGGATAATGTCTGTCTTTTCCGCCTCGCCCGCCTGCGAAAAATCCCCGGCCTTGATGACCTGGTCGCGATGGATTGCCAGGAACCGTTCGACCATCCCCAGCATGAACCCAACGCGCCGCTTGCCATCCTTGAAGATAAATTTCCGCGCCGCCAGCCCGCGCCGCCGCCAGCGCTGGATCGTCTTGCTCGTGACATTGAACCGCGCCGCCACGTCATCGATGGTCATCACTGGCTCGCTCGACAGCGATTCGCGCAAATCCAGCGTCTCGCTGACCTGCTCGATCAGCAAACCCAGATCGTGCTGCAGGGCCATCCCCGTCAGCAGCGTCTCATCAATTTTCTTGGGGCTGAATCCGGTGATCCGAAAGACAATGAAATTCCAGGGATACGCCTTCCCCGGCTATATTTCGAGCAGAAGTCTTTCCGTGGAAGCAAGTTGCGCAAGGCGCCCCTCGCTGGGCGTGAAGGCAAGCTGCCGACACAAATCTCCGACCTTATCGATCCGGAACTTCGGCACAGAGATACATTATCCTCCTCTGGAAGATATCGGTCAAGGTAAAACCGTGGCTGGATTTATGGGCGCGGTAATATGGCAGATATGGACGTGTTGCCAATAGAACTCCCATATGAGATTCCCACACCTCCTGCGAAGCACATAGTAATTCGGCATTATTCCGATGGGGGAGTAACAGTGGTCATTCCGCCGATTAAGGTGACTCTGGTGGGCATTATAATTGGAATATTGCTCACGGAATGGGTTTTCTTCCTGGCGCCAGTAGCTTTCATCATCATATATAAACACCGTGACTGGCATCCACTTGAGATACTCACTTTGCTTTCTTTGGTTGTGCCGGGGCTGCTTCTCTTGGCAATCCTTTTTCCACGCAAAGCTGACCCAAACGAAATAATTGCGATTTCACCAAGTGTGGTATACATCAAGCCTCGCAGCAGTGGGGAATATTCATTGCCGCGCATCGACCTAAAGCGCGTTGAGATACGAGCAAGGCATGTCGCTATTCACTATTATCTTCCAAGAAGGATCAATCTTCTCTTTCATAAAAATCAAATACGAAGCGTATGTAAAGATCGTACAGATATAGAAACCCAGTCGGTTGCCGAAGCACTTCAAAAAGCAATTGATGCGACCGCATCAACGCAAGTCGTTCGCGATGTGCCGTCTTCGCTGCCAGCTGAAACACAAAATGGTTAATTCGCGATTTAGCTCTGAACTCCAGCGACGAAACGAGTCGTTGTCCGCGACTAGGAAAGACGCAAGCCGCGATGCAATCGAATTCGCCCGGGCATCGATCGCGCGTCGGTTGATCCTGGAGCGCCGCCGGTCCGGTCTAAGCCAGCAGCGACTGGCGAAATTAGCTGGTGTGCGACAGGAGACGATCTCTCGAATCGAATCGGGAAAACATACCGCGACCGTTCGGATCATGGACAAGATTTACAGGGCGATTGAAAGAACGACAAAATCGGGTGCACGCAAAGCAGCGGGGTAGCGCGGGTTTGGTTCTCGGGGAAATGCATTATTGGTCGCGGATTCGTGTAAGTGTGAAACGTCATTGAGGTGCGCGATTGTTTGTGATTGAGATGGAACAGCCGAAAAAACTTACGCCAATTATTGCCAATCTTTGGCCGATATACTATTGTCCTTATATGGCCAATGAACCCAGCACGGTGACGATGAATGTCTCCCTGCCCGAGCCCCTCAAGCAATTCGTGGAGGGCAAGGTATCATCCGGTGTATACGGCTCGGCCAGCGAATTTGTCCGGGAGGCCATCCGGGAGAAATACCAGCGCGAGCAGGATCAACGGGAGGCCAGGGATGCCCTCACCGCCAAGTTGCTGCATGGGCTGAATAGCGGTAAGCCGGTTCCCTTCACCCCCGGGCACTTTCGTCAGAAAAAGAAGGCTCTGGCCGCGCGAATCAGCCGCAAATCCAAGAACGCATGAGATATCGCCTCAGGATCTATCCCGCGGCGGAGGCCGACGTGGATGATGCTGCCCTCTTCATCGCCAGGGACAGCTTGGATGTGGCGATTCGGTTTTACGACAGCGTGGAACAAACCTACCGTCTGATACGCGAACATCCCCTCCGATGGCCACTCTATGAGATGGATCATCCCAAGCTGGCCAATCTCCGCAAACGAGCGGTCGTCGGATTCCGAAAATACCTCGTTTTTTATCGCATTGATGGCGGTAGTGTGGAGATTATTCGTGTGCTCCATGGAGCGCGCGACATTCCCTCGGTGATGACGGAACAGCCCCTGGAAGATTGATTGCGAAGACTTTGGTTTTCCGGGAAATGCGTTATTCTTCGCGGATTCATGTCAGTGGAAACCCCAATTGATGTCCGATATTTAACACCGGGGCGCCCAGGAATCCGCCTCGCCAACGACGCCGCCAAGCGCGTCGGAGTTTGCGCCGCACTGCTGGCAATTCTCCTCCTCTGGATATTCCTCTTCCCCCAGACCGGCGATGGCGATGCCATCATGCACTTCCTCAACGCGCATGACAGCCTCTGGCAGCCGGCCAAGCTCATGGGCTCCTGGGCGAGGTGGGGGGCGAAAATTCCGCTGCTCATTCCCGCCCAGTTCGGCGTCGCCTCGGCGCGGTGCATGGCGGCCGTCATCTCCATCATCTGCGCCTGGCAGACAATTCGCCTCGCCGAGGATTTGAAGATTCCCCACGCGCCCCTCGCCGCCGTGTTTCTGATCTTCCAGCCGTTCGTGTTTTCGCTCGCGGCCGACACCATGACCGAATTGCCCTTTGCCCTGGGCACGATCATCGCCATTCGCCTCTGGATGAAGGATCGCACGGCCGCATCCTGCTGGGTAATCGGATATCTGCCCACCGTGCGGCCCGAAGGATTTTTCCTCTGCGCGATGTGGGCGGCAATGCTGATCGCACGCGGCAGGCCCAGGCTCATTCCAATTCTCGGCTGGGGAACCCTGCTCTGGTTTATCGGCTGCTGGATTCTCTGGCGCGATCCCACCTATTTCTTCGCCTCCGGTTGGGCATGGCCGGCCGATTCGCTGCGCGTCTACGGCCAGGGCTCGTTCTTTTCGTACGTCAACCGCTGGCCCATTTATTGCGGCCCGATTTTGCTCATCTTATTTCTCGCCGGTGTCTGGAAATTCTTAGCAGCGCGCCCGCGCACGAGGCAGATATTGTGGGCCGCGGCTGCGATCCTCGTCCTGCAATGGCTCGTCCCACCGTCCTTTCGCGAGCATCTGCTCCCCTGGCCGGCGATGCTTTTGGCCGCGCTATTGGCATGGCACGTGCGCCGCGAAAAATTCGCAGCCGGAATCTGGTTCTTCCTACTCCTGTTCACATTGCATTCGGTGCTCTGGTGGCGCGGATGGTTCGCTTCCTGCGGCCTCATGCGAATTCTCGCATGCGCCGCCCCGGTCACGGCCATCATCTGCCTCCAGGGATGGAATACCGTCATGGCCGCTGCCCCAACCCTCGTACGAGCCATAGCCCTCTTCGCGATCGCGCTGACGGCGATGGTTTATTACGCAATCGAGCCGATGCATCACCGGATTTTCCCGCTGGAAAATGCCTGCGCGTATGTTGCGCAGCACGATTTGCTGCGCTCCGCCCCAATGATCGTTTTCGGCGATCCGATGGCCCAAGCCGCGCTCGATATGCCCCCCAACCCGCCCAATCTCCTGCACAACGATTGCAACCGCGCCGTGGAAATGACCTATCTGCTCCACATGCCCATCGGCTCGGTCGGGCTTTGGGACAATCAGCACGCCGAGCAGTGGTTTCACGTTGCGATCTCCGATCTGAACTCGTTGGGATATTCCGTCCTCTTCACCGCGACAAATGAGCCCAAATTCGCCGTCGAATGGCGCGAACCGGCGAATTCAGCGCGCCTGCAGACTTACGTTGTGATGCGCAAGGTGGCGGCGGGGAAATTGCCGCTGAAGACAAACACTGTGCTACGCACCGCCACGAAATAACGGTAGAATCATCGGCGGATGAAGACGATTTCGTTTGATATCGATGCCGTGATCGAAGGGCGGGCCCGCCTCACCGATGCCCAGGCACTGGAGCTTTATCACAACGCCTCCATGCACGACCTCGGCAACTGGGCGTCCGCAGCCAGCCGCCGCATGCATCCCGAGGATTACCGCACCTACGTCATCGACCGCAACATCAATTACACCAACATCTGCACCGCCAAATGCACCTTCTGCGCTTTTCGGCGAGATCATGAAGATGCCGATGCCTACACCCTCACCTTCGAGCAGATCGGCAAGAAGATTACCGAGCTGGTCGCCATCGGCGGCACGCAGATTCTCATGCAGGGGGGTATGAACGACCGCCTGCCCATCGAGTATTACGAAGATCTGCTCCGTTACATCAAATCAAATTTCCCCACCGTGCATATTCACGCATTCTCGCCCCCGGAGTTTGTCGAGTTCGAGCGGTTTTTCCAGATGGACGTCCGCGACATCATCCGCCGATTGCACAAAGCCGGACTCGACACCATCCCCGGCGGTGGGGGGGAAATCTTCACCCCGCGCGTTCGCCGCCGCATCGGCATCGGCAAATGCACCGGCCACGACTGGCTCCGCGTCATGCGCGTCGCGCACGAAGAGGGAATGAATACCAGTTGCACGATGTTGATCGGGCACATCGAGTTCGTCCGCGAACGCATCGAGCATATGTCGGCGCTGCGCGATATGCAGGATTATGCGAGGGCATTGCCTATTTCCAATTGCCCATTGCCTATTGGGAAGACAAGAGAGCAGGTTATTCAGCACGCGCAACAGCGGTGGCCGGGCGTTTTTGCGAAGTCAGTCATCGACCTTTCTTCAATTGGAAATAGACAATTGGAAATAGGCAATTACACGGCCTTCATCCACTGGCCCTTCCAGCGCGAAAACACCCCCCTCGGCCGCGCCCAGGAATGGAACCCGGACATTCACGGCCCCTTCGACGATTCCACCAACGACGACATCCTTCGCGGCCGGGTCGTCCGCATGGCAGGTTCGCAGGAATATCTGCGCATGCTCGCCATCGCGCGGCTGTTCTTCGACAACATCGCCTCGCTGCAAAGCAGTTGGGTGACGATGGGCCCCAAGATCGGCCAATTGGCCCTGTTCTTCGGCGCCAACGACATGGGCAGCGTCATGATGGAAGAAAACGTCGTCAGCGCCGCGGGGACAACCTACCGCCTCAGCGAGCGGGAAATTTGCCGCCTCATTCGCGATTCCGGCTGGATTCCCGCCCAGCGCGATCAATATTACAACGTCCTTCGTCGCCACGATGGAAAAGATTCGCCCGACCTTCGCCCCCGCGACGATGCCCCCATCCGCCACGTCAGGCAGATCGACAAGCAATTCATCGGCTCAGCCCCAGGCATCGACGACGGCAGCGATCGAAATCCGAAAATTCAGTTGCCGATTTTGGGCGGCGACGCTGCGAAATAGTTACGTGTGGCGAGTTATGAGTTGCGAGCAAAAAAGTAGACTTGTATTTCCTCACAACTCGCAACTTCCTCCTACCCCTGAATCGGCGCCGGTCCCACAATCTCCGCCGTAAAAATGCGCAACTCAGCAGCCGGATCTTTCCAGGACAATTCATGAGCCCCCAGTTTTTCCGTGCAGAGCCGCCCCAGAAGTTGCTCGCGCGTCCATCCCGTTTCGCGGCCCACCTGCGGCAGAAATAATCCCGTCCGCCCACGAAATGACAGATGAATCCCATGTTCCTTCGGATCGAAATCCAGCGGTGAATTCACCTTCTGTAGCGGACCGAGGATCGTGACTTCGATCGTGAGGTCCGGCAACTCAAACCGCGAGACCGGCTGCACGAGAAACCGCGGATCGCCGATCACCGATTCCGATGCCCCCGTCAACGATTGCATCAGCGTTTTCCCCGTATCAACGAATCCGATGCACCCGCGAAGCTGATGGTTGCTTCGCCGATGCAGCGAGACGAAACACGCCCCGTTCCGCGAAAAAATCGGATCGCTCAAATCCGGCAGCGGCCGCGGATCGGCCCCCAGCCGCCGCGAAACCACATCGGCGGCAAACGCAAGTATGGCGCTGCGAGTTTCCGAGGAAATCTCCATTACGCCATATCCTACCGCCGCCTGGGGATCGTACGCCACAACGCCCCTCGTTTAGCGGCCGCGTTTACGCGGCGCGTTTCTTGCCGGAACCAATCAACAATTCAAAACAAATTTTCCGCCCCACATTATCCACCATTTTATGCACCGCGATTTCCCTTGCGGGACAAGCATTTACGCGCATCGGTGGATAAGTAAAAATTCCCTTGACGAAAAGACATCCGATTTTTGACGCGCTGTTGTATATTTCCCTCCGTCGTCGGGCACGAAAGTGACCGGCGAAAAAGGAGAATGCTCCTGACAACT
>Ga0302326_10027329_pt1 | contig 11503 bp, 9 predicted proteins | sample Palsa_T0_3_FD_202264 | JGI IMG/M metagenome (GOLD analysis project Ga0302326, IMG submission 202264) | Peat permafrost microbial communities from Stordalen Mire near Abisko, Sweden - Palsa_T0_3 | ecosystem: Environmental > Terrestrial > Soil > Palsa > Peat permafrost | place: Sweden: Abisko...
CTGGTTACCGAACTGGTTACCATCAGGCCGCCGTTCTGGCCGTGGTCGCCGGGGCCAGCGGACAGGAGAGCGCAGAAGCGCCTCTGCCGTGTCCGGGGAGCCCAGCGCACTGGGGGCCGGGCCCCAACTCCTCTGCGGGGCCCGGCCCCGGCCGGCTTGCCGGCGTGGTTCTCTGCGGGGCCGAGCATGGCGCCGCACCATGAGGCCATCACCCGGGCGCGCAGCCGCGCCGCCGGAGGCACCCCGGCTTCCGGCTGCCCGGAGCCACGCAGTGCACATCACCGTTAGCGTCTGCCCGCCCAGTAGCTATGGCCAGCCGGGCAGTTACTGATGCCCGCCGCGCCCGATTCTGCCGATGTGCGTGCGGGGCTTGATTTGTCGCAAACGGCGATGAGTTCCGCTGTGGTGCCTAATCGCAATCCCACCAGCGCCCGTCTCGAGGACAGAGCGCACAGGCAGGGAGGGTCGATCGGTGCGCCGTGCGGAGAGGTAACGAGGACGGCGACGCCGACGTTCCTCAGTGCCAGTCGAAGGAGAGTCCAACCGCCGACGCCAGCGGCCCATCATCTCCCCGCTTGACGAAAACGATTCAGCTACCCCAAAATAATCGGCTAGCCGCAAGGTGATCCCTAGGTCGCGGCAACGCCCGGGTCCCATCCTCCCAGTAAATAGGAGCAGACTCGGCCTGATCGCACCCGGAGGGCTACGTGGCAGACGCGACCCAACTCGCGGTTGAACAGAAGTACTTCGATCACGCTGCGGAGTGCCGCGAGCGGAGCCGCGCGACCCTGATCGCCGCTCCGGCGAGCGCCGCCGGACCGATCGCTGGCATGTCCGCCGTGAAGCGGACAGTCGACAGGTATCTCGACCGGATGCCCGGCCCTGACGAGGCCGTCGCCCACGGACGCTTCGAGACAGAGTACGAGACGCTGTACGTCGGCAAGCGCCGCATCAGCGACGACGACGGCGAGCCCCTGGTCATCAACTGGCAGGCCCCTGCAGCTTCACCGTTCTACGAAGCGACGTTCGACGAACCCATCGGCGTGCTAAGGAAGCGTGATTTCAGGACCGAAAAGAACCGCGTCCTCGACTTCGACGAGACGGTCTTCGCTGACCTTGCGGGCCGTGTCGCCGAACTCACCAGCAACGAACACGACGGCATCAATGACACCGTCCTTCGGGATTTGGACGAAGATCGCACGGGTGAGATGCGGGACATCGTTCAGACGATCCACGCGTCGCAGTACCACCTGATCCGCAAGCCCCTCGACCGACTGCTGATCGTCCAAGGCGGACCCGGCACAGGTAAGTCGGTTGTTGCGCTGCACCGCGTGTCCTGGCTGCTTTTCAACGAAAAGAGCCTTGCGCCATCGGACGTCCTTGTGATCGGCCCGAACCCGACGTTCACCAAGTACATCAGTTCGGTGCTGCCTGGCCTGGGCGACCACGACGTCCAGCACAAGGACATCCAGTCGCTCGGCCCGCAGCGCAGCGACGGTCGAGAGGAGGACCGCGAGACCGCCGAACTCAAGGGTTTCGATGGGATGGTTGGTCTCCTTGAGCGCGCCCTCCGCTTGCGGGTCCGCCGGCTCCCCGACGGCACACGTCTTGAGATCGTCCGTGGCGTCGCTCTGGACACGGCCGAGGTCAACCAAGCAGTGTCGGCGGCGATCGATGCGGCGAGCTACAACTCCGGTCGCCAGCAGTTCCGCGCATGGGTCGAACGGGCCGCGAGAAACGCTACTCGGCATCCCGAGGCTCTCACGGCGACGATATTCGACAACGCTGTCGAACGCATCTGGCCCGCGCTCACTCCGCAGTCATTTCTGCAGGAACTGCTCGGGTCCCGCGAGCGCTTGACAGCTGCCGCGGGGGACGAGTTCCGCGCCGGTGACATCAACAGGCTCTACCGGCAGGCCGCAGAACGCATAAGCGACGAGCGGTGGAGCGACAGCGACGTCGCCCTCCTCGACGAAGCGGAGCTGTTGATCCGCGGCAGCAGCGGATTCGGCGCCTACGGCCACATCGTGGTCGATGAAGCCCAAGACCTCTCGCCGATGCAGCTTCGCTCGATCAAGCGCAGAAGCACCACCGGATCCTTGACTCTGGTCGGAGACCTCGCGCAGGCGACCAACCCCTGGGCGCCCGATACATGGGACTCGATCGCGGACCAGCTACGGAAGGATGCTCCGGTCGAGCAGCACACCCTGGAGCTGGGTTATCGCGTACCGCGGCAGATCTACGAGCTCGCGGCTCAACTGCTCCCCTACGCCGCTCCCAACATCACGCCGCCGCGGGCAATCCGCAAGGGTCCAAGCGAGCCCGAATTCGTTGAAGTCGACCGCGATGACACCGCGAAGAGCGCCGTCGATGCGGCCCGCAAGTACGCGGGCCGCGGGTTGTTCGTCGGGATCGTCTGCCCCGAGGCTCTTCACGACGACGTCGTCGGTCAACTGAAGAGACAGGGCGTTTCCTTCGCCGACGCAGCCGAAGGCAAACTCGGCACGTCGATCAATCTCGTATCGCCGGTAGGATCGAAGGGGCTGGAGTTCGATGCGGCCATCGTCGTTGAACCGGAGCTGATAGCGGGCCACGACCAAGTCGGCCTCCGGACTCTGTACGTCGCCCTCACCAGGACGACGCGCTACCTGACGATCGTGCACACGGGCGTGGTGCTACCCCTTCCGTCTCCCGAACAATCCGCGCGAACCGCTGACGAACCTCGGCAATCAGGCGTGTCAGCGACGACAGTCCCTGTCGCAGGAGCTGACACCTTGACGGTCTCGACACCGCGACCGAACCGTATCGCTGCTGCAATCGCCGGCCCCCTTGCTGATGACATCCGCTCAAGCACGCAACCCGAGTTGTGGCCAGCGATTCTCGAAGAACTCCGTCGTCAACTTGGGCTTTAGGAACAGCAGTAAATGTCGCATACGACATAGCGTCATTCGCCACCCATCCAATATCATCACAACAACCAACATGATCGGTTCAATAGTCCTTAAGCTGCGTCCGTTCACGGCGCTGGAATGTCGAGGCCAGGTCTTGCCCATCGTCCTGGTAGGCGCGAACACGATCCGGGTGGGATCACTGTCAAGGGTGCCCGTCAGGGCATCACGTGTGACGCGCGCAGCGCGCCCTTGATGAAGATCGCGCCCGGTTTGAGGATGGAGCGCTGGGAGGATGGCACCTTGCAGTAACGGTTGCCGAGATCCGCCGCGTAGCCACAATTTGATCCCAACCGGCCCGGAAGCGCCAGTGATGAATTGCGTATTTACGTTAGACCCGGAAATGCCTTCCTGGCCTGTTGTACTACTGCCAAAGTACGTCCATAAAATAGAAGCCTGACCGGCCGATATCGCTGCCGCTGCCGCGGCGAGTCGCTGGCCATCCGGGGCCTGCGCGTAGAAGTAAGCGACGTGGCGCTGTTACCGCCGATGAAGATGGTGCAGGTTGTCTCGGTGACGGGGCCGTCGCCGCCGAGAGCGCCCGATGGCTGGCCGAGACCTTCCAGCCGGCCGCCTGCCTCGAAGCACGGCACGGACGGTGGCCCGGCCATGGTCCGGGTGACTTTCTTGATTCGGGTGATGATCTTCGGCTTCGCGGTGACGGTGACCGTGGTCCTCGGCGCGGGGGGCGGAGTTCGGTACGGGGCGCGGCGAGCGGGCGGCCAGGACACCGCCCGCCGCGAGTATGAGGGTGACGACGACCGCGACGGCCGGCCACATCATCCGGTTCATTGAAGGTTCCCTCTCCTGGGGGTGCTGCGTTCGCGTGCTAGCGGTTCCAGCCGGCGAAGACGCACGAGGTGGCGAACCCGGCGCGGGGGCGGTGAGTGTATAGACCACCTGCGACGGGATGTCCTGGCTCACGGTGCAGGTGCCCTCGGACAGCAAGATCCCGTTGGATCCCAATTGCACGCCGAAGCCGGACATGTGCTGCGAGCTGCCGCCGGGGTTCCAGATGGTGATCTGGGCGCGGTAGGGGGTGTAGCCCGGCGTGCCGCGCATCTGGCAGGTGCCGACGTCGAGCGGGCCGTCGGGATGCAGGCCAGGGGGCCGCGGGGGAGTATATGGCGGCGGGGTGTTCTTGGGCGTGCCGGTGAAGGGGCGGCAGCCCCAGTGCTGCAGCGCGGCTGTAGCCGGGGACGAGGTCCATGGCTGCACCAGGCTGTTACCAGCGACCGTGACCAGGCTCGCGAGCGGCGACCTGGGCAAGCGGCCGGCCTGTCGTCACGACCACCCGCCTGCGAAGAACCGGATAATGCCAGCAAGTTTCCCTGCGCAGCGCGGTGCAAGGAGGCGTACATGCGGCTCCTGATTGCTCGCCGGCCGGTGGCCGACAGCATGCTGCCGCGCCATCCCCGCCTCCCCGATCAGCCTGTCCGCAGTCCCCGTGTCATAACAGCTATCCAGCCACAGTTACCGCGCCGACGCGTAATCTTCGACGTGGGTCTTGCCGGTACCCTTCGCATACAGCGAATCAAGGGATCATAGATGCTGAAACGACTTCAACTAACGCATTATAAGGGATTCCAGGACTTCACTATTAATTTTGGTCAGCGAGCATTGCTGATAGGACCTAACAACGCTGGCAAGACGACGCTTATAACCGCAATTCGCATCTGCGCTCTGCTGCTGAATCACGCTAAGCGCCGGAATGCCGAGGTCATGAGGCACGACGAGCAGCGTGAGCGCAGAGTTCAAGCGTATCCGATTCAGCTCCGGGGGGGACGATCCGCATTTGAAAACATCCGGCATGAGTTCCGGGAGGCTGAGACGCGCCTCACCCTGACGTTTCAGAACGGCGCAGCGCTATACGCGGTCTGGCCGCCCAAGGAGCAGGAGGAAGAGGAGGAGAAAAATTTCTTTTATCTAGAGCACATAGAAGGAATGCAGCCCCGGAATATTGCGACAGTCAGGTCTTACTATAGCTCAATTGGCATCGTCCCGACCCTCACCCCGATAGAGTATGAAGAAAAGTTGCTGAGCGAGGAACATATAGAAGCAAGTCTGGGAACCCGGCTCGTGAGTCGGCACTTCCGGAATCAGCTTTATTATCTCCGGCAGCACGATGCTGATAGTTATTCTGAATTCACCGATCATGTCCTGAAGAACACGTATGAGATAGATACTGTGAGCCTGGTCGACACGTACCCGCAGGGTGACCATATGCTTGATCTATTTCTTCGCGAAGCCCATACGCATACGGAAAAGGAAATATACTGGATCGGCGATGGCCTCCAGATCTGGCTTCAGGTACTACTCCACCTGTGGCGTCAGCGTGATTGTCAGACCATCATACTTGACGAACCTGATGTGTTTCTGCATCCCGACTTGCAGCGAAGGCTTGTGCGAGTGCTGGAGGACGATTATCCGCAGCAGATCATCATGGCTACTCACGCGCCAGAGATGCTCGCAGAAGCGTCCCGGGACTCCGTCGTAGTCATCGATCGCACACGTAGATCCTCACGGCGGGTGTCAGACGAGCGGGTCCTGTCTGACCTAAATGACACCCTGGGGTCAGGCTTTAATTTGCGTCTAGCGAGAGCATTGCGGGCTAGGGTAGTGCTATTTGCCGAAGGTGACGACATGAAAGTACTCCGCAATCTGGCTAAGACAGTCAATGCGCACCACGTCGTGACAGAGCAGGGCCTGAGCATTGTTCCGCTTGAGGGCTCCTCCAAGTGGCGGTCTACAGAGGCGTATTCATGGCTTAACAAGACCTTTCTTGATAATGCGGTAAAGATGATCGTCATACTAGATCGCGACTACAGGACAGATGAGACAGTACATGACCTGAAAGAGTCGCTAGATGCCGCGGGGGTGGAGTCGCATGTTTGGGAACGCAAGGAACTTGAAAGCTACCTGCTGTTCCCGGCGGCTATGGCGCGAGTCGGCAACGTTACATCGGAGGTCATTAAGAGCCTCCTGAGCGAGATAGTCGCATCCCTAAGAGCAGCCGTCCTCGCAAGATACCTTGAGGAGCGTCGCGAGACGGACGACTCCGGCAGGCAGCACGGCGTGAACGTCACTGAGGAACACATAAGATTGTTCGATGAATCGTGGCAGAATGAGGAGGACCGGATGGCCATGGTGCCTCCCAGGGAGGTATTGAGCCTCCTGAATAAAAAACTACAAGATGCGGGAGCACGGGCGATAAGCTTTCGGGCGCTTTCTAGCAGGCTGCGCATCGAAGAAATCCCAGCAGAAATGCGCGACGTTTTGCTGAAAATAGACGGCTACCTTACGACGTCCCCTGCTTTAAGGCCAGGGAGTAGCTGACGGGCGAACATCAGCCTGCGGTGCCCGCGGCGGGATCTTCGCTGTCCCCGGGCCCTCGCTGGCGAAGATCTCGCCGGAATGGCCGGTGAGCCTGGTGTCGCGGTGTCGCGGTCCCGGGCGGGAAGCAGAGGGAACCGGTTCGCAGGCCGGGGTTCATAACGAGGGTGCGGGCTTGCTGAGCTGTCCGGGGCGCCGCCGGGATATCCCGGTAACGCCAGGGACGTGCGCGTGGCGGGCCGCTGCTTCCATGATGAACAGCGCGGGCGCGCGGGGGGGGAAGGTCGCGCCGCGTGAGAGAAATCGTGGGCCGGCAGCCCGCGCGGCGGAGCGCGGGGGAACTCCCACTAGGAGGCGTGGTGTCTGCAGGACTCTGGCTGGCGGGCAGCGTGGAGATCCGCCGGACGGTCGCCGCGCTGAGGTAGTGGCCGAGCCGGGATGGCTCGCCATGGACGCGGCGGTACCCCCGGGCAGGATTCTCCCGTGCCAGCCGCGGCACCAGGCCGCCTATCTGCTTGCTCGCCGGCGGCCGGCCAGGCTGGCTTTCCCGGGTACGCCAGCGTGCGCTGGGCCCGGCGGCGGGCGGGCGGGCAGCGTGCCTGGCGTGGCCAGGCGGTGGCGGCGCGGCCCCGGTCGGCCGAGCCGGGTGATCTCGCGGCGCAGGACCGCGATCTCCTGGCGGGGGACCAGGATCCCGGCATCCTCTGGCCCGTGACCGCGGCTCAGCAGCAGCAGCCAGCCAGCGACCCCGGACGACGATCAGGTACAAGAGCAGGATCGGCACAGCCCGCGATCGTGCCTCATCGCAGCCAGCAGGACAAGCCGCCGGTCACATCCTCTGCGCAGAGTTCTGGAGCAGTACAGGCTCCGGGATCGCCGTTCGGGGCGACCACGGTCGATGCGGTGTCGCAACAGGCTCCCACGCTCCATTTGACGGCCTGGGCCGGATCCCGGCGTAGCGCAAGCCTGGGGAAAATAATTATTAGAAATGTGGTCTCGTTGGCAACGAGACCACATTTACAGATGATATCTAAGGGAGTATGGTCAGGTCATTGGTTTGCGAGAGGAGAGAGCTATGAGGTTCTTGTTCGTCAGTAGCCACGCCATCACGCGCTACCAGCAGCGTGTGCGCCCCACAGCCACGCGCCTCGAAGCGGCCGCCGAGATCCGGGGAATCGCTTCCAAGGCCAGAGCCCGGCCCAGCCCGCGCTGGTGGACCAGGGTGGCGGGCGAGCGCCCAGGGTGCCGGTACCTCTACTGCGCCAGCAGGCCCGAAGTCTGCCTGGTCGTGAAGGACGGCGTCGTGCTGACGGTCTTCAGCCGCCAGGTTTGCGCCCACTGGCGGGCGGCGCTGACAGGTTCCGACGGCACTCGCTGGCTAACGCCAGTTCCCGCCAGCGGCGGGGCCGCGGTCACGGCGCTGCCCCTGGATCGGGAGGCGGCATGACCACCGGCGGCAGCGGCATCCCGAGGCTGCAGGAGCTGTCCTACCTGGAGGTCACCGCTGGGGCAGTCCTCGACGAGGTGCCGTTCGAGGCCATCCGCCGGCGCCTCGTCGACCACATGATCGTCGTCAGCGAGGCGTCGCCGGGCACGGGCAATGTGGCCTCGCTGCGCAATGCCAAGGCTAACCCGAAGCGCTATGTCCGCAATGTGAGCGAGGCGCTCAAGGAGCTGATGCGCCTCGGGCTGGTGGAGAAGGCCGTCTTGCCGTCTTCATCCGCGACCGCCCACATGTACAAGGCGACTGAGTTCGCTCTCACGCCTGCGGGCAGGGAATGGGCCGAGCTTTGCGGGGCCGATCGCCGGGCCGCGTACGATGCCCTGCTTCGCATGCTGCTGAATGCTCATCCCCAGTTCGGCGGCTACCTGGATGTTGTCAGCCGCGGAATGACCGTCCCGCTGGCCCGCTGGGGCGAGCAGCCTGAACCCCGGGGCCGCCCGCGCTACGTCCGTTACCTAGCCGCTCGCGCGGCCGCCGCGACAGCGGAATGGCCCTGCGGCTGGAAGGCGGCCGAGGAGGAGATCGCCTCGGCGGTCGCCGCCTACGTCACCGCCATCGCGGACCGGGCCGCTGGCAAGGAGGTCGACGCCTTCCGCCGCAACCAGGACTTCGTGAGCTGCTGCGAGGAAGCCATGGTCAAGTTTGCCTTCACCAAGGCCGGAACGCCTATCGACTACATCTCCCACCAGATCCTGCGCCGCTGGACCCGCTTCCTGGGACTAGCAAATTTCTCCTACTATGTTCCGGATCCGCCTGCCGGCCTGCAGCTGTGGCCCACTGCTGACCTCGAGGTCGACGGGGGCAACATCCGTGCCACCCGGCGGACAGGGCCCGCATGGCGCGACCGGGTGCTCACCCGGCTTCCCGAGGCCTATGAGCAGGTCCGCCGGGACGACCCGACGCGGTCCCTGTGGGTGCCGATCTACCGGGTCCGGGCCGCGGTCTGCTTCCACCTCCGGGTCCAGGACGAGGAGTTCGACCGGGCGCTGATCGAGCTCGGCCGGGGCGAGCGAGGCGAGGCGCTGCCCTACCGCATCAACGTTGACCCGGCCCAGTACGGCAGCGTCCCTCCCTCGGAACGCCCCCTCCTGGTGGATACCCGGGACGGGACCCGCACCTATTACTCCATCAGCCTCGTTCCCAATCGGCGATCACCCATCACGACCTCACAGAAAAGGACGTTGTCATGAGCCCTGCCGGGATGAACAAGATCCTCTGGATCAAGAAGCACTGGAACCTGAAGGAGAACCCCTTCCCCTCGGAGGCCATCGCCCGGCTAGGCGGTGACGACCTCCGGGAGAACGGCCTCCTCTTTGACCCCGACGTCCAGGGGGACAAGGTCGAGGAAGCCGCCGAGAAGTTCGTGCTCGGCGCCGCCTACGGCGGGCTGAAGTTCGGGTTCTTGTGGTCGCTCGGCACCGGCATCCATGGCGACGCCCGGGGCTTCGGCAAGAGCTCCCTCATGCAGTACCTGGTCGAGGACATCAACAAGGACTGGGGCCGCGACATCTTCCTGCGCACCGGGCTCGACGAAGCCGACGCCGGCGAGCACCCCATGTGCGGCGTGCTCGCGAGCTTCGACATGGCCAACGCCCGGTCGCTGAACGCCGTGTTCTTCACGGCAGCCCAGTACGCCTGCAGGTTCCGCGTGGACGACGCCACCCCGACCCTGGCCGAGCGCATCCACGCCCGCCTCGTGAAGCAAGTGGGCAGCGAGGACCCCGCCGATCTGCGGCGCGCCATCGAGACCGTGCAGGAACGCCTCCGCGGCCGCACGCTCGGGCCGCCCGTGGCTCCGTTCCTGGAGTTGCTCTGCGCAGGTGATAGCGCCCGCATCGGCCGCTACCTCGAGAACGAAGTCAGCGAGGCGAAGCGCACCCGCAGCGGCGCCTCCTACCTGGCCACGTTCCTCCTCATGGTGAAGGCAGCCGGCGTAAGGAACGTCCTGTTGTGCTGCGACCAGCTCGAGGACTTCGCTTCCACGACCACCAGTAAGCAGAAGCGGACCCTGGAGGTCGAGCGCTTCCGCGACTACCTGCTGGAGATCCAGCCGATGAGCGACATGCTCAGCGTCGTCGTGACGATGCACCCCCGGGCCACCCAGGCGATCGGTGACATGTGGCGCCTTGCCGACCTGCCCAGCTACGACCACGACCGGGAAGAGAACAGGCACCGCGTCGTTGTCCTTGAGCGGATCTCTTCGCCCGCACATGCGAACCAGCTGGTCGCGAAGTACCTCGGGCGCTACCGTTCGGGCGACGCGCCCGCCGACCCGCTCTATCCGTTCACCGCCGGCGCGGTGGAGGCGATCCGCACCCGGTCCGACGGCAAGCCCCGCGACATCCTCCGCCGGGCCCACGCCCTCATCGAACGCGGGAGCGAGGACAACTGGGACCTCATCGACGAGGCCAACGCCACCGCAGTACTCGACTCGTTCACGCTCGCCGCCGACGATGAGGATCTCCTCGGAACGACCCTGTCGGCCGCAGCTCGAAGCCCATACAGCGCCGAGTAACGGCATGCTCACGTTCGCCGCGCTTTGCCGCGACCTTTTCCTTCTCGCTCAGGATCCCCTGCCCGGAGCAGGTGCCATCCGCGGAACAGCATGGGAGAACCGCGTCACCGACCACCTCGCCTTGCGCGGCCTGCCCGTGGAGGCCATGCCCGGGGGCTGCAAGGTCTTCGGGCACGCCTCCCTGAGCGGGCTCAGCCATCAGATCGACGGGACCATCGCCTGCCCCGACGCCCTGGTCGTTGGTGAGTGGAAGGCGCACCGCGGCGCGATCCCCAAGAACGAGATCCTCCGGTTCAAGGCCGCGACCGACGACTACTACGCCGCCATGGCCAGTGACATCCCTGCCCGCCCGGTCATGCGGGTCTTCGGCGGCGCCGGGCGGGCCAGCAGGGAACTGCGTGGCTACGCCGCGCTCCACGGCATCACCGTCATCGACCCGGAGCACTGGCCGGCACCGCTGCTCGCCGCTGACCACCTCCGCTGGCCGCGCAGGCGGCAGCCCGCCCCGCCGCCCGGCGACCGCCGGGCCCTCACCTGGCTGTCCCGGCCGCTGCAACAGGTGCTGCGGCCTCTGGCAGGAGGCGCGTTCCTCGTCCCGCCCGCACCACCGGCTTCAAGGGTCGCGGCTGCCCTGGACCTTCAGGACCACTGGTCCGCGCGTCTCTGGGACGCTGCCGACGCAGATGATGGCTGGTTCGACGGGCTGCGAGCAACGACAGGAACCGCCGCATGATCGGGGCCTGCAAGCAGTGCAAGGCCGAGCGGGGCCCCTGGGAGGACGAGTTTTGCCCTGTCCTAAGAGCAGAGCGAGGCTGGCAGCTGAGCGTCGCCGACCTCGCGGTGCACGTCCTCGAGCGGTCGGATACCCCGCTCACCATTTATGACATCAACCGGTCTATCCGGCGGGACTTCGGCATCGACGTCGAACAGGCCACCCTCCAAGCCCGCATCTCGACCGACCGGCGCTTCTGCTGGGCCGGCAAAGGCCTCTACGGCCTCTACCGCCACGGCCTCATACCCGGTCCCCGATTGCTCGCGGGCATCGCCAGGATGTTCCTGTACAGCCACGGGCCCCTAACCCATGCCTCCTTGGAATTTGCCATGAAGTACGCCGGCTACCGATTTCAGTCGGCGTCACTCAACAGCGCCCTGAACTCCGCTGCCGAAGTCTTCTGGTTCAACAGCGACGACGGCAGCGGCTGG
>Ga0302326_10027330_pt1 | contig 11503 bp, 10 predicted proteins | sample Palsa_T0_3_FD_202264 | JGI IMG/M metagenome (GOLD analysis project Ga0302326, IMG submission 202264) | Peat permafrost microbial communities from Stordalen Mire near Abisko, Sweden - Palsa_T0_3 | ecosystem: Environmental > Terrestrial > Soil > Palsa > Peat permafrost | place: Sweden: Abisko...
CCTGCCGAAGGCGTGGGCGGTGCCCGCCGCGTACGGCGATTTCCTCGCGGCGATTCTTGCCATCATTGCCACGATAGGGCTGGCGCAGACGGCGCCTTGGGCTATTGCGCTCGTGTGGATATTCAACGTTTGGGGCGCGGCCGATCTGCTGTTCGCATTTTACAGAGGAGCGAGCGTTAACCTGGAGCCAAGCTCACTGGGAGCCGGCTTCTACCTTATAACGGCGATCGTGCCGCTATTACTGGTATCGCACGCACTCATCTTCGCACTTTTGCTTTGGCCCAGGCACTGAAAGTCGCGGTGATTGCACCCATCGAGACGGAAAACCTTGCGCGCCATTTCGAGCCGAAGAGATCGCTGCCAATCATCGGCGGCGGTCATGCGTTTCCAGCAGCCGTTTGACCAGTCGGGTGGCCAAAGCCTCATTTACGGGCGCATCGAAGAGCGCCCGCGTATAAAGAGGCGCCAGCAAATAATCAATCACGTCGAGGAGTGACGGCGCCGACTCCCCGCGTGCCCGGGCGCTTGAGCATCGTCTCGAGTTGTTCGACTCGACGCCAAATGGGCGCTTCGCGAACCGGTCCTGCGACAGAGGGTGGCAACGCCGTCGCGAGGTAAACTCGGAAAAATGACGACGCGTCGCTGCTTCTCAGCATCCTGGCAATGGACTTGCCCCATGCCTGCAGATCGCCTCTCAGTGAGCCGGTATCCGCCAGGGGCGACTCGCGCAGAAGCCGTTCGACCGCCACCTCCCTGAGCAATGTCTCCACATTGCCCCAACGGCGATACAGGCTCGTCGCCGCGACGCCGGCCCGCGCGGCGATGTCCGCCATGGTGATCGCCATTGGCCTTTTCTCCGCCAGCAGAGCGGCGGCGGCCTCGAACGCCTGCGCCTTCGTGCGAGCGGTTCGGCCGCCAGGGCGGCCCTTCGCTTTCGACATCGCAGCCCCTTAATGCAATAAAACGTGCGTTTATCTGGACACTCGCAATATGATACTACGTCACCGCGAGGCTCGTCGGGATGGACCACGGGGGATCGCGAACGCCCGCGGTATCAACAAGTCACAACCATCAATAGGTCGCAATTCGGGCCCAATCCTCAGCCGATGCAGGAGTCTTAGTCCGAGCCAGGGGGCTCAGATGCTACTGGGATACTTTCCGCGACAGACAGAGGCGAGTTAGCAGATGGCAGTGTTAATCCTGGTGCTCGGCTCCTGGTTGCTCTTCCGTCTGGTCGGTGTGTTCGGCCTTACGGCATTCGCCACTTGGCAAGATTCTGCGCGGTATGCATTGGCCGTAATGTTTCTGTTCACCTCGAGTGCCCACTTCACTCGCATGAAACATGATTTGGCGAATATGATCCCGTCTTTTTTCCCCCGGCCGCTCCTCATCGTGTACGTCACGGGTGTTTTCGAACTGCTCGGGGCGGTAGGGCTGCTTTTGCCAAGATTTAAGTCACTGGCGGCCCTCTGCCTCATTGCTCTGCTCATCGGGATGTCTGTCGCCAATGTGAACGCCGCGCAGAAAGGTGTGACGCTGCGCAGCCAACCAGCGACCGCACTCTGGCTGCGGATTCCGATGCAGCTCTTCTTTATCGGACTTCTGTGGTGGTCAACTCATTGAGCGTGGAGCAAGCGAAAATGGGAGCGATAGTTGAAGCGCAGTTTCGAGTTCGGTTAAAAGATGCAGGCTAAAGCAAGAAATAAAATAAGGAGCGCATCGTGTCCAACGCTACCAAGCTGATCTGTGGCATCCTCTTGATCACCGTTCCGACGATTCAGTACGGCGGCACATTTCTCCTCAGCATCCTGTCCAACAAAGATCAGAAGTTCACCGAGTTCCAGCGTTCGATGATGCGCGCAGGTCACGCCCACGCCGGCGTGCTCGTAATTCTTGCGATCATCGCCCAGATCCTCATCGACCAGGCGCGGCTACCGGACACCCTGGGTTGGACGGTGCGCATCGGATTCGTGCTCGCTCCGCTTCTCGTGAGCGGCGGGTTCTTTGGCGGCGCCATGGGCAGCGATAAACCCGGCAGCCTCATCGCTCTCCTCTGGATCGGCGTCGTCGTCCTCGCCGCGAGTGTCATCACGCTCGGCGTCGGCCTCATCGCAGCGTGCACCTGACCGCTTAAAATAGGCGCAGCGACTCATTCGCGCCCACCGACCGGATTTTGCGGGCCGGTGCAGTCGTTTCCGACGCATCGGTCGCATTTCGATCCTGGCGTCACCGGTCTCATCAACTCTTTCGCGGCCGCAATCGTCATCGTCGTGTGTTCCCTCAACTGTGCTACCATCGCCGCATCTCAACGCAAGGAGCTTCCGATGAAGCGCACCCACACGGCCAGTCTGACGATGGTTCTGACATTCCTTTCCTTCGGCGCGCTCATTTCACTCGCCCCCCATCGAGTGAAGGCCGACGACGACGAGTCCCCCGCCATCATGAAAGTCATCGACGGTTTCACAGACTCCTTCAACCATCACGACGCGCATGCCGTCGCCATGTGGTTTACCCAGGACGCAGACTTCATAAATGTCGGCCAAATGACCTCGCACGGACCCAAGGACATCGAGGCGCATTTCGTCCCGCTCTTCACCGGCCGGCTTAAAAACTCCCATCGAACCTACACCCTGAGGACAATTCGTTTCCTGAGTCCCACGGTCGCATCGGTGACCATGAATTACGAACTGACGAATACGCTCGATGCCAGCGGCAATGCAGTCCCGCCCCGCAAAGGCTTGTACGACTGGATCGTGACCAAGCAAAACGGCACATGGCTAATCAACATTCTCCACGAATCCGAAGGTGAGCCGCCCCAGGCGAACCCCGCCCGCCCATGAAGGCCGTTAGCGTATAGAACAGTACAAACCAAGCGACAGGCATGGTCACTACCCCGGTGCACCTGAGTCTCTTGGCAAAGTGACCGTGACCACATCGTGAGCCCGTTGCAACAGAACCGTTGCAAGCGTGATCTTCATTTCCACGCACATCTATAGGTAGCGTCGTGCTGGGCTCCCCTAGAAAAGGAATTTCACGCCCAACTGCAGGAGCCGAGGTGGATCAGCACCAACAACCTGGCCAAACGTGGAGCTACCGATATTGCCGTCAACGGTCGCGGGCCCAAAGAATTGTGGGTGATTGAAAACGTTGAAGCCTTCGATCCGAAACTGTAGCGATTTCGATTCGCTCAGCCGCACGTTCTTGAGAAGCGCCACATCGAAGTTGTCCATGCCCGGCCCGGAGAAGAAGCGCCGGGGCGCGTTGCCCGGCGTGCCCTCAGCGTTCTCGCTAAACAGAGACGTATTGAAATACGGTTGCCCGTTGGCCGGATCGTGGTTCAGGTTCAGAGGACCGGGAGCGAAGTCCGGCTCGTCCACGCTATAGTTGTTGATGCCATTCGGTTCGGCGCCGAGCAGCGAGTTGTCGCCTTCGCTGGCCAGCGTTACGGGAAGTCCTGTGCTGAAATGGGTGATTCCCGAGAGTTCCCAGCCTCGCGTCCATTGATTCGAAACACGGAACAAGCGCTCGAAGGGAAGTTTGTAGTCGTAGCTGACGACAAAGTTATGTCTGATGTCGAAGGAACAAAGCGCGTAGCTGAGTGATGGGTTGGTTGGATTGACCTCTTCTCCCAAATTCGAAGAATCGTCCATGCACTTGCTATAAGTATATCCAGCGGAAATCTCTAGTGGCCCGCTCGTGTGGCGCAGGCTGAGCTCGAGTGCGTTGTAATTGGATTTTCCCGTGGTCTCCTGGAGCGTATCGCTGCCGAAGTTCGGACCGAGCGGACCGCGCGTTCCGTTGATGACAGTACCGGACGCCGTCGTAAATACGTCACCTTCCGCAAATGGTCCGCACGTGGGAGAATCTGGCGCCACCTCACTGAGCTGGCTCAAGCTCAGGCAAAGTGCCGGGTTACCGGGGTTCGCTTCGACCATGACGAGGAGACGCCGGCCCTCGGTACCGGTATAACTCGCGCTCACGACTGTGTTCGCTCCGATTTGCCTTTGGAGAGACAGCATGTACTCCTCGACGTACGGGGTGCGGTTTGTCGTGGCATATCCGGGAATGCCCGTGATCGGCTCGTATTGCGACCAATTGATGTTCGGATCCGGGTTGCTGCTCGTCGTGTTTCCCGTAGCGAGCGCTACAGGGAACGTTTGACCGAGGTTCTGCCCGGTCGATGCCGTGATGAAAGGCTGAGAGAACAACGGAGGAGCCGAACTCGAGTACGTGATTCCAAATGGTGCATTGCCAGCTAGGATCGAAATCGAAAGCCCCTCTATCGCCGTATAGTAGATTCCCGCACCGACCCGTATGCTCGTTTTGCCGGGTTCACCAAGAATTTTGCCGAGAAGAGTGTTCGGCGCGCCGCTCGGTGAATACGCCAAGCCCACGCGAGGGGCAAAGTTAAGATTTCCTGGAGGCGCCAGCGTCCTAGAGACGCCGGGATCCGTAGGGAAAAGTATGCCCGCCGGCGCTCCTGGAAACACAACCGACGACTGGCCCGGCTCAAAGGTCGAGATTCCATTATTTTTTTCATACCATGGCTCGATGCGATCCCAGCGCAGGCCATAATTCAGCGTCAAATTGGAACGTACGCGCCAACTGTCCTGCCCGTAAAGGCTCCAGTAGTTGTTGCGCCCGTAAAAAGGTTGCAATTGGCTCTGGTTGTATTCACTGGGAATGCCAAGCAGAAAATCGGCAAAGTCGATTCCCGTCTCGCTCCCGGCGAACACGAAATTCCCGTTGGCTTGGGCGATCGCATGGACATTAACCTGGTCGTAGTGATATTCGACGCCGACTTTCAAGCTGCGCCGCCCGGTGATCTTGGAGAAGTTATCGATCCATTGGAAAGTATTGTTGGCCTGCTTCAATTGGTTGGCGTTTGTTCCGATCGAAAAGGAATTGAAGACGATGTTCTCAACGCCTTCACTTTGGGGATTGAGGGGCACGATTCCGGCAGTGCCTGCGCCAGTTACGAAGCCTTGTGATGCTAGGCTGATGCCGACTCCGCCTACGGGCTCTCCCAAGTTATTGATATCTCGCATGTAGCTAAAATGGAATTCGTTGACGGCCGTGCTACCAAATGTTTTGGTATCTCCCAAGCTGATCAACTGAGCCCGGCCCAAATAGAGCGCATTGAAACCGGGTACGCTGGACCCACTTTGCGCCGTCGGGTAGGGATTGTTCTCCAGCGAGTCATCCATGGAGTAATAAGCGGAAATCGAACCCCAGTGCGTGTTCGCGTCGATCCTGTATGCGCCTTTGTCGTCTCGCAGAGTTTCGTTATGGGCGGATGTCGAGAAGAAATTTGTGCCCACATTCGGCTGGGGAATGTATTGCAATAAATTCTTGGCGGGTGCCGACCAAGCGCTTTGCGGGATGACCGGCCCGGTGGCTCCGTTTATCGCAGGAAAAACGCAGCCCGATGAACTGGTGCATCCCGGAACGTAGTACACCTCGCCCGCCGATACGGGGTAACCCAATTCTTGCGATAGCAAATTCGCCCAATAGGGACCGGATACCGTACTAGGAACGGTGTTGCCGCTGGAGTCCGTCGTTACGAACGAACTCGCCAGATCGGACAGATTGCCGGAACGGTCCTGCATCGAGGGGACCGGAATTCGCCCGGTGTCGATTCCTTCGGTGAGTCGAGTTCCTTGATAATCGGCGAAGAAAAAAATCTTGTTCTTGCGAATCGGGCCGCCGAGTGTTCCTCCAAACTGGTTTTGATCAAACTCGCCGCGCGTGGGAGCGAAATAGTTTTTGGCGTCAAGCCCAGTATTGCGCAGGAACTCGAAGGCGTCGCCGTGGAGTTCGTTGGTGCCGGATTTGGTTACGACATGGATCTGGCCGCCGCTGAACTCGCCGTATTCGGCGTCGAAATTGTTCGTGAGAATCCGAAACTCGGCAATGGAATCGAGATTGGGGATAATCGCTGCGCCCATGTTGACATCTTCTTCGACATCGCTTCCATTCACGATAAAGAGATTGGCGAATTCCCGCTGGCCGTTAATCGAGATGGTCCCCGGATTCAAATCGCCGGAGGGAGATAGGGCGCTCTGGCCCACATCCTGCACGGTGTTGGAGGTAATCGAAGTGGTTGGTACAACCCCCGGTTGAAGAGCGAGCAGATCGGTGTAGCTACGACCGTTGAGGGGCACCGCCGTCATCTGCGAGCCGGTGATGACCTCGCCCACCTGTGTATCGGAAGTCTCCACATGAACGGCGCTCTCATTTACCGTAACGGCCCCGGCCTGCTCGCCGAGTTCCAGTGCGGCGTCAACCGTCGCCGAACTGTTGGTGTCGATGGCGATGCCGGTTCGCCGGTAGGGTTTGAAGCCCGCCTTCTGGATTAAAATGTCATAGCGGCCGACGGTGAGATCGGGAAATGAGTAGAATCCCAGGTCGTTTGTCACGACCTTCTGCTGCACCCCCGTGGCGGTATTGCTAGCCGTGACGGTTGCGCCTGGGACCACGGCGTTGCTCGCATCCTTCACAGTTCCAGAAACGGACCCGCCCACACCGGCCCAGGAATCAAGAGTCAGGAATAAAAGAAGGATAGCGAGAGTGGTAAAGAAGGTTTTACGTCCCACGCGTCTTACAGGCGATACAGAAAAACCAACAGCGTAGCAACACCCCGTGCCAGCCATGCGGCTTTCTCCTTGTAAAACCCATAGCTGACTCTCGTATAATGGCGACGGTCGTCAGCCTTCGGGTTGTCGATTTGCGGTCCCCACGACCCTTCGCGAAAAGGTTCGTCGTGGGGACCGTTTTTCTTTCTGAAGAGCTTAAATCTACTTGCGACTAAGTCGCATCTAATCCAGGCCTAACTCCTCCGTCCGGAGCGGTTCCACCTATCGGTGATTAAAACGACTGCTTTCCGGGCCTAGGGGATGTGCGCGAACAACGTTTGCAGAGCCCGCCCACTTCCAGACGGACCACGCGGATTTGAAAACCGCCCCGCTTGGCCATCTCTTTCTTAAGCTTTTCGAACGTCGAACTGGTGTACTCCACGACGGCGCCGCACCGGAAGCACGCCATGTGGCAATGATCGCGGCTGGTCTTGGCCTCGTAATAGTGTTTCTCTCCCTCAATGTGCATGAGGTCGAGTTCGTCGATAAGGCCGCGATCCTTCAGCAACGCGATGGTTCGATAGACCGTGGCGCGGTCGATATCGGGGTCCTGCTCCTTGGCCAGGCGAAGCAAGGCGGCGGCGTCCAGGTGACGCGACGCATCTTGAATGATGCCGACCAGCAAACGTCGCTGCGCTGTGATACGCACGCCGCGCGCCACCAGTTCCTCCATCAAGGAAGGCCGAGTGATGACGGTATCGCCTTTCGATCTTCCCAGATGCGACTCGGTCGCAATTAACGAGCTAAACGCCATAAGCTTGGCTGTCGCAACTCCAGTTGCAACTGGATTGCAAGTGAAAACAGATTGAACTTCATTCACCCTCTTCCTGTCAAGCCGGATTTTGTAAACTCCTTGTGACTCCCGTTGAACGGTCCCAAAATCCCGCCGAACGGTAGCCCTCTCGCCGCGAAGTGTCCTCTCTGCTTCGCATCGCGAGACCGTTTCGGCTGCGAACGGTTCCCCTCGTGACGGGGACGCCGGATGGCTACACTCGCATCAGAATTGCTATAAGGTGGCCCTACCGCTCGCGCCGCACCACTACGAAGATTTTCATTGCGCGGACACAACGGTACGGAGAGCAGTCCGGAAATTTCGCAACGCGGGTCACAGAAAACCCGCTAAACCCATCGAAATGAAAATATGAAAGCGCGACTCCTGCCGCCGGCGTAGGTGACACGCGCGCTCTCAGAGACAGACGTTTGTTGCTGGAGCAGCGCGGGTCGAGGAAGAACTGCGGAAGGACCCACGTTTCGCGGAGCGAAACATGGGCGCCCACTGCGACAGAAGGAGGCGAAGAGTTCCCTGCGCTGCGTACCCGGGCGTTCCGGCGAGCGGAACGTGGGAGAACCTTCTCACGGCGCGAGCGTCCCCATGCTGGGAGCCTCGCGCGCAAGAACCCACTTCGGCGTTTTAACAGTGCTAGTGCTAGCTTTTTGCGGCGGGGAGGAGCTGGAGGCGCTGATCGGCTAGCTGGGCGGCCTGCGTGTCGGGGAATTGCGTTTTGACCTGCTGGTAGAGCTTGGTGGCTTGCGCGGGATTGCTTTGGCTGTAATGGTCGGCGAGGGCGAGTAGTACGACGGGCTGCGGGACGAATATGCTGGGCTTGTCGACGAGCTGCTGGTAGGCCTGGATGGCGAGTGGGGCACGGTTGGTCTGGTCGTAGATGTTGGCGAGCTGGAAACGGGCCAGTGCGGAGAAACCTTCGTCGCCGCGGGATTCGAGCGTCTTAAAATCTTTTTCGGCTTCGGCCCAGCGTTCGAGCTGCTCGAGGCTGATGCCTTCGTAATAGAGGGCCACTCGTCCCGGCTGCGTGCGCGGATAGCGGTTGGCAACGTCGGCGAACTTCTTGGAGGCGTCGGAGTACTTATTTTTTTCGTCGATGTAGGTCAGCTCGCCGGGCGCGGCAGGCTGATCGGCGGTGCGAATTCGCGCGGCGGAGATTTTCATGGCGTCGGCGAGTTCGGCCGAGGCTTTGACCGTCTGGCGCTGCATGTAGTAGCGGTAGCCAACAACGCCCAGCGCTACGGCCAGCGCGACCGCACCCAACACCCAGACCAGCTGTTGATGGGAGACGACGGCGGCGGCGCCGTGCTCGAGTGTCTCGCGGAATTCGTCGTGCTTGAGTTCTTTGCGCGAAATATGCTGCGCCATTTTTTAGTGTTTCCTTCGGGGGCGTTTAGCCCGCTCTTGGAGGCGATTGATGGCGGAGCCCGCTTCCGCGGGCTCTGCTGCCCTAACTGCTTGGGCGGCGGAAAGGCCCACGTTTCGCGCAGCGAAACGGAAGCACGCGAGTGCTGCGAACCCTTCCAATGGCCACCGGCCTCTGCCTGGATTTGTCTGACAGCTCGTAGTCTACCGCGAAAGAGCTGGCAAATCGACTTGCTTGCGCGGCGCCGATCGCTCGGAAGGCCTAACCGCGAGGCGACGGAAAAAGCCGGGTTTCGCGGAGCGAAACCTGGAGCAGCCTGTCGGAGCCAAGGCTAACAGCGAAGGCCTCGCGGGCGCGGAGCGCCCGAAGGCCCGAGCTTGTTTGCGCGCATGGCAGCGCAGGCCGCGCACGGCGCAACTCCTTTGCTGAGCCGAGAGCGAACCGTCAACTTATGAGGGGGCTCGATGCGAGCCCACACGCGTTGGACCGCCAGGCTCGATTAGACGCCGGTGACGTTTTCGGCTTGATAGCCCTTGGGCCCTTGCTTGACCTCGAACTCCACCGTCTGGCCCTCGGTCAACGACTTGTAGCCATCCATCTGAATCGCAGAGAAATGGACGAAGACGTCCTCTCCCGATTGGCGCTGGATGAAACCGTAGCCCTTCGCTGCGTTAAACCACTTCACGACACCTTGTTCTCTGCTCAACTTGCCACTCCTCGTTCGGAACGTTCGCCATTTGTCAGGAGTAACGCCAAGCGGAGGAACGAAGAACCCGCCAATGAGGCTGGGCGGGGCAAGCCTGCCCATGAGACGCTCTTGCTTGCCCGCCGACGAGCTTTCGCTCCCCTGCGGAATTACGGACCCCACAAATGCGGCGACATGCTGGCATAAAACCGTGGCGCATGTCCAGAGGGGTTTGCCCGCCATTAAGATGGCGGGCGGGGCAGCCGTCGAGAGGCGAGACGGGGCGGTGGACGGCGCGATGGACGGGGCGGCGCGTCGCGGCGGGCGACAATTCCTAAAGTGTGGCGTGGTTTGCGGATCGGACGGCTGGCGTCAGCCGTTGTGCGAAGCGGATGTGCCTTTGCGCGGGGCGCGGCGCTTTTTGGCCATGACGAGCTCCGCGCCGCCTCCATTCGGACGGAGTACCGCGAACTCATCCATGAAGGTGCGCATCAAGAAGATGCCGCGACCGGACGCTTTCAGCAAGTTCTCTTCGGCGAGAGGATCGGGGATGTCGGCGAGGTCGAAGCCGCAGCCTTCATCGAGGATGCGGATCACAAACTTGTCTTCAAAGAGCGCGAACGTGAGGAGGATCTTCTTGTCGCGCTGCTCCTGATTGCCATAGCGAATCGCATTGACCACGCCCTCGCGCACCGCGAGGCAGATCTTCTGGCAGTCGTCTTCGCCAAACCCGCAAGATTGAGCGGCGCGCAGGCTGATCTCTTCGGCCCGGTCGACGCTCTCGAGCAGCGTCTCGAGCGTAATCTCAATCCGTTCGGGCTCGTGAGTCATGCGGCCACCGGGAACCGGGTAACTGTCCTATCAAGTAGCATAGCGCATCCGGAGAAATCAACAAATCGCGCGCGTGAACGTTCGTGCGCGCACGACTGCAGCCCGGCCCGCGCGGCCTGCGCCGAGAACGGATTGCCGGGGCCCCAGCGCGAGCATCTTACACACCCTGCCTGCCATAGCTTCTACCGGGAGGTGGCCGCTGCGTCTGGCGTAAGCCATTCTCCGAGCAGCAACAGGAAATTCATGCGCTGTTCATCTGGTGCAAGCGCGTGATGGTGGAGAATCGCCGGTCCCCTTTCGGAAGCCTGGAAGCGCACACGACGCGTTCGGCTAGCGATCCTGCTGAATTGCTCGGAGGTCTGGACGATGCGGTTTTCGCAACTCCTGCTGGCCGCGATGGCGGCGTTGACTCTGACGCCGGCTCTGGCGCGCGCACGAAATGCCGCGGACGAAATCTGCCCACGGCCTGCGGCGGGCAGCGCGATTCCCGAGCCGGCGGATCTGCGCAGCCAGAACGGGACGCTCAAAGTCGAGTTGAAATATCGCAGCCTGCGCGACGCGAGCGGCCATATGCGGTATTGCTATCAAGCCGGTGACGGCAGCGTCGCGCCCAACCTACGCGTGCATCCCGGCGATTGGTTGATCGTGAGCTTGAAGAACGATCTCCAGGCGCCCCGAAGTGCGGCTTCTGCGAAAGGTTCGGCCATGGCGATGCCTGTGCCCGCGGCCACGCCCCTGCAAATGCCCATGCCGGTGACCGATGCCTGCGCGGACCAGGAGATGACCCCGCTCTCGACAAACCTGCATTTTCATGGCTTGTCGGTGCCGCCGATTTGCCACCAGGACGACGTGCTCAAAACCGCGATCGGGCCGGGCGACGCGCCTTTCGAGTATCGCTTCCAGATTCCGCCGGACACACCGCCGGGATTGTATTGGTACCACCCGCACGTACACGGATTCAGTAACGCCCAGGTTCTTGGCGGGGGTTCGGGCGTGTTGATCGTGGAGGGCATCGAACGCGCGAATACTTTGCTGGCAGGGCTTCCGGAACGGGTGCTGGTCGTGCGCGACCAGGACTTGATCAATCCCGATGCCGCACCCTCGAAGACGTCGACCGTGCCGCAAGTTCCTGTCCTGCGGGATGCGGAAGGCGACATTCTCAACACCGGCACCGGCGAAGGGAAACCGTCAAAGGACCTCTC
>Ga0302326_10027332_pt1 | contig 11502 bp, 6 predicted proteins | sample Palsa_T0_3_FD_202264 | JGI IMG/M metagenome (GOLD analysis project Ga0302326, IMG submission 202264) | Peat permafrost microbial communities from Stordalen Mire near Abisko, Sweden - Palsa_T0_3 | ecosystem: Environmental > Terrestrial > Soil > Palsa > Peat permafrost | place: Sweden: Abisko...
TCCGTCGCATCTATTCCGGTCTCTACAGAATTGTCATCGTCCCGACCGGAAGTGGAGGGACCGTAGCGTAGCGTAGTGGAGGGATCTGCAGTGCGCCCTGCGGCTCTCTCAAATCCTTTCCCGGATGCGGCCCCGGATGAGGTTATACTGGCCCATCTCAAAACATCACTTTCAGGGATGTTCTGAATTTGGATTCTGCCCTTAGAAAGGAGCTTAGGCTATGTTCAGACGGCTTGGTACATTCTGGCTGCTCGCAGGATATTGTTCGCTATGCACCCTGGCGGCAACCGCTCAAGAGGTGGTTCATGCCTTGACCGGCACCGTCACATCGATGAACCCGGGGAAAACAATCGAGGTTGACACCGACGACGGCTCTGAAGTGGAATTCAAAGACTTGACGAAGTCGAACATTCCCCTCGAATTCGAAAAGGATCTTCGTGCTCAGGCAGCCTCAGCCGATAGCTTCAACACCAAGGGCGCTCAGGTGATCGTGTACTATTTCGGCGAGGGCGACCTGAGGACCGCCGTTGCATTGCAGGGCCTTCCCTCGGTGCCCCTCAAAAGGACCATCGGAACGGTGGTCCAGTTCGATAAGCGTCAGCATCTTCTAAAAGTCGAGAGCACTGCGGGAGCGGTCCAGTCGTTTCATATCGATCCTAAGACAGTTGTTGAGACTGCTGTGGGCGCCGTCGGGGGCCGCAGGTTCGACCCCGAAAAACGCGATCAAGTGCGCGTAACCGCCGCTCCGGCTAAAGGAACTGAAACCGCGGTGTTCATCTATGCTAAGTGAATACGCGGCTCTTCTCACGGTTGTCGGACTGATCGCACTCTTTGGGCTCCTCGAACAGCGCAGCCGAACGATTCCACGGTGACGTAAGCACCTTTCAGGATCTTTGAGGATTAGCGAAACCTGGTCCGGCGCGGTCGGGCGGCCGCCGCGAAATCCCTTTCCGCACCCGAAATCGTGTGTGTTTTTGAGACGCGCTCCGGTGGTTCTTGCCTCCGTCGAAAGATCGCGTTTTGGCCATGAATGAGCAAAACAGAACAGATCCCTCACATCTGCGCGAGCATACTGGCGCCTAAGGGTTTTCGTCGTTGGCACCCGCAGCTAAAATTCTGCTCCGGGCTTCGTTGCGAAACATGCATTCGCTGTAGATCGACCAAAAGCCCTAGACCATTGTGTGCTGGGAGGGGCTCAAAGAAGACTGCTTCAACCGGACCGGGATCGTTACGGTTTTCCGGGCAGACCATTTCCTGGGGTTCAAGCCCTTCGAACCGGGCAAGTGTTCAACCGAACCGTTCGGTTGATTGTTTAAGCCTCCTCGGGACTCAGCGCCGGTGGAGTTAACAAGAACCTCGAAGGAAAGTCATCGTGAAAATGGAAACAGAGAAGCCGGTGTCTGCGCCGGGAGCCAAGCCCGAAGCGAAGCCCGAAGCGAAGGATGATTTGAAGTCCCTTCCCATGCCGGAACTCCAGAAAAAGCTGGGAGCAACGCCGGCCGGCCTCAGCGAGGCCGAGGCTCAGAAGCGGCTGACCCAATACGGGCCGAACGAGATCACGGTAAAAAAAACAAATGAGGTCCTGAAGTTCCTCAGCTATTTCTGGGGTCCCATCCCGTGGATGATCGAGGCGGCTGTTATCTTGTCGGGGGTTGTCCGGCATTGGCTCGATTTCTTCATCATCCTGCTTCTGCTTGCTTCTAACGCGGTGGTTGGATACTGGGAAGAGCATCAGGCGGGCAACGCCATTGCCGCTTTGAAAGCCAGGCTGGCAGTCAAGGCAAAAGTCCTGAGAGATGGAAAATGGACAAATCCGAACGCATCGGAAGTGGTGCCTGGCGATGTGGTACGGCTCCGGCTAGGCGATATCGTGCCGGCGGATGCTCGTTTGCTGGCAGGCGATCCTATAGAGGTGGATCAGTCGGCCCTGACGGGCGAATCTTTACCGGTAACGTGCAAGCCTGGTGGGGCGGTGTTTTCAGGGTCGATTGTCCGTCAGGGCGAAATCGACGCCATCGTGTATGCCACCGGGACCAACACCTATTTTGGCAAGACGGCCCAACTAGTGCAGGAGGCTCATACCACAAGCCATTTCCAGCGTGCTGTGCTGAAGATTGGCGATTACCTGATCGTCCTCGCGGTGGCCCTGGTTCTGGTGATACTCGTTGTCGCACTCTTTCGCGGCGATAAGGTACTTACCACATTAGAATTCTGCCTCGTGCTTCTGGTGGCTGCGATCCCCGTGGCCATGCCCACGGTGCTCTCAGTGACCATGGCGGTAGGCGCGCGCTTGCTGGCGAAAAAAGAAGCGATTGTGACCAGGTTATCGGCGATCGAGGAACTGGCCGGCGTCGATGTGCTGTGCTCGGATAAGACCGGCACCCTCACTCAGAACAAGCTGACCCTGGGCGATCCGTTCAGCGTAAATAACATTCCCGCGGATCAGGTTATTCTCTGGGCCGCACTGGCCTCGCGTGCGGAAGACAAAGACACCATCGATCTGGCCGTGATCGGCGGCGTAAAGGATGAAAAGACGTTAAAGGCTTATCAGGTAACACACTTCCAGCCATTTGACCCGGTGCATAAGCGTACCGAAGCCACGGTCAAAGGCGCGGACGGGAAGCAGTTTTTTGTGGCCAAGGGCGCGCCGCAGATCATTCTTGAGATGTCGGCCAACGCCGGTCAGGTGAAGGCTGCTGTTGAAAAAGCAGTCAATGAATTTGCCGGGCGCGGCTTTCGCTCCCTGGGCGTCGCCAGGGCCGATGAGGAAAATAAGTGGCAGTTCGCGGGCGTGTTGCCTTTGTTCGATCCGCCGCGCGAGCAGGCCAAAGCGACCATCGCCAGCGCACGCCAAATGGGCGTCGACGTCAAGATGGTTACCGGCGATCAGATCGCTATCGCTCGAGAAACCTCGCGGGCTTTGGGATTGGGAACCAACATCCTCGACGCCAGCGGATTAGGCGACATCAAGCACCACGAGACAGCACAAGCGGCCGAGGCTATAGAAAAGGCGGACGGTTTCGCTCAGGTGTTCCCCGAACACAAGTTCCATATTGTGGATGTGCTGCAGCAGCGCGGCCACATCGTCGGAATGACAGGCGACGGGGTGAACGATGCCCCGGCGCTAAAGAAGGCTGACTGCGGCATCGCCGTTTCCGGCGCAACGGACGCGGCGCGCGCGGCCGCCTCCATCGTGTTGCTCGCACCCGGTCTGTCGGTGATCATCGACGCAATCAAGGAGAGCCGTCGTATCTTCCAGCGGATGAACAGCTATGCCATATACCGCATCGCGGAGACGCTACGGGTTTTGTTCTTCATGACGCTGGCGATCCTGGTGTTTAACTTCTATCCGTTGACCGCGGTGATGATTGTGATGATCGCGCTGCTCAACGATGGAGCTATCCTTTCCATCGCATATGACAATGTCCACTACAAGGACAAGCCCGAAGCCTGGAACATGCGACTGGTGCTCGCGATCTCTACAGTGCTGGGTTTTATCGGGGTCATTGCCGCGTTCGGCCTGTTCTACCTTGGCGAGCGCGTCTTTCATCTGGACCGTGGAAGAATCCAAACTCTGATGTATTTGAAGCTGTCTGTGGCCGGACATCTGACGATTTTCCTGACACGAACGCGGGGCCCGTTCTGGTCCATACGCCCCGCCAAGATCTTGTGGATGGCTGTAGTGGGCACGCAAGCCGTAGCAACGTTGATCGCGGTGTATGGCTTGTTTATGACGCCTCTCGGCTGGAAGTGGGCGGGGTTCGTTTGGGGATATGCGATTGCATGGGCCCTGCTCAACGACCGAATCAAACTGCTCGCTTACCGCATTTTCGACCCCGTGAAGGCGCCCCTGTTGGCGAAGACTCAACCGGTCGACCTTTCGTCACAAATCGCCGCACGCGCTTATGAGCTCTATCAGGACCGAGTCCATGGCGAGAGCCAGCAGGATCAGGACTGGCTCGAGGCGGAGCGAGAGACTCGAAAGGATCAGCCGGGACATCCGAGGGTTGCGTAAACGTTATGCACATGCCCGTCAGATCTGGTGCGGAGTACCAGCGCGGAAACAAATTGCTCAGATGTTTCCCGAGACACTCTCTTGTGTTTTTACCCCCTCCAAAGTCTGCGTTTCAGCCATCGGTGAGCAAAAATGAACAGATCCCTTACCTCTTCGCGGACATACTGTCAGGATGTTCGTCTCGAAACAAGCGCTGTTCTATCAACCGCTCATTCCCTGGAATTCGAGTCTTTTCGATTGGCCTGGGCTTCGAGCGAGCCTTTCCGTTGTTTGTTTAAACCTCCTCTGGACTGAGCGCCAGTCGAGTTAAGAAGTAGAGAAGGATCCTCATCGTGAGTCCGAATGCAGAGACCGCCCAGCGTAAGCCTGTCCGCGAGGACGAATCAAAGTCGCACGCGAAAGCGCAGGCCAAAGTCGATTTGAAGCCTGGTGCAAAGTCTAATTCGAAAGACGATCTGAAATCCCTTCCCATGCCGGAGTTGCAGACGAAACTAGGGTCTACTCCAGATGGGCTCAGCCAGGACGAAGCCCAGAAGAGGCTGACGCAATACGGCCCGAACGAGATCCCGGAAAAGAAAACCAACGCATTCTTAAAGTTCCTGAGCTACTTCTGGGGCCCCATCCCGTGGATGATTGAAGGGGCAATCATTCTGTCGGGAGCGGTCAAGCACTGGCTCGATTTTTTCATCATTCTCTTTTTGCTCTTTTCCAACGCCGTGGTGGCATTCTGGGAGGAACGCCAGGCAGGCAATGCCATCGCCGCACTCAAGGCGACATTGGCAACGAAGGCCCAGGCCAAGCGCAATGGGAAGTGGGCCACTCCGAAGGCCAGTGAACTGGTGCCCGGCGATGTGATTCGTCTGCGGCTGGGCGACATTGTGCCGGCGGATGCGCGCTTGTTGGCGGGGGATCCGGTGCAAGTGGATCAGTCCGCGTTGACGGGTGAATCCTTGCCCGCGACGCGCAAATCCGGCGAGGCAGTGTTTTCCGGTTCGATTATTCGAAAAGGCGAGATCGACGCCATGGTGTACGCCACCGGGACGAATACTTACTTTGGTAAGACGGTTCAACTGGTGGAGGAGGCCCATAGCGTCAGCCATTTTCAGAAGTCGGTGCTGAAGATCGGCAATTACCTGATCGTCCTCGCGGTCGCCCTGGTAGCGGTGATTGTCACGGTCGCGCTCCTCCGCCACGATCCGATCCTTGATACTCTGGAATTCGCCCTGGTGCTTCTTGTAGCCGCTATCCCTGTGGCAATGCCTACAGTGCTGTCGGTGACCATGGCCGTCGGCGCACGTCTGCTGGCAAAAAAACAAGTGGTTGTGACGCGGTTGTCGGCGATCGAGGAGTTGGCTGGCGTAGACATCCTGTGCTCGGACAAAACCGGTACCCTGACCCAGAACAAGTTGACGTTGGGCGACCCGTTCACAGTGAACAATATTGCTGGCGACCAGGTGGTACTCTGGGCCGCACTCGCGTCACGCGCGGCAGACAAGGACACCATCGACCTGGCGGTGATCGCCGGGGTGAAGGACGAAAAGGCGCTCAAGAGTTATCATGTGCTCCATTTTCAACCGTTCGACCCGGTGCACAAGCGCACCGAAGCCACCGTCAAGGGCGGAGACGGAAAGCAGTTCTTTGTGGCCAAGGGAGCGCCGCAGGTCATCTTGCAGATGTCGACCAATGCAGGTGACGTAAAGCCAGCCGTTGACAAGGCAGTAAATGATTTTGCTGGACGCGGTTTCCGGTCGCTAGGGGTAGCCCGGGCAGATGAGGAGGGAAAATGGCAGTTTGCCGGCGTGTTGCCGATGTCCGATCCGCCGCGCGAACAAGCCAAGGCAACCATAGCCAGCGCAGAGCAAATGGGCGTGAAGGTCAAGATGGTCACTGGCGACGCACTGGCCATCGCCCGGGAAATGGCGAAACAACTCGGGATGGGCACCAACATCCTCGATGCGAGTACGTTGCAAGACAAGAAACAACAGGATAGTTCGCAATCCTCTGAGGCCATCGAAAAAGCGGACGGCTACGCCCAGGTATTTCCTGAAGACAAGTTTCACATTATTCAGGTCCTGCAGAAGCGCGGCCACTTCGTCGGTATGACCGGCGACGGCGTGAACGATGCCCCCGCGTTGAAACAAGCGAACTGCGGCATAGCAGTTTCCGGCGCCACAGACGCGGCCCGCGCGGCTGCGTCCATCGTTCTGCTGGCGCCCGGCCTGTCGGTAATCATCGACGCGATCAAAGAGGCGCGCAGGATTGTCCAGCGGATGAACAGTTATGCAATCTACCGCATCGCCGAAACGCTGCGCGTTCTGTTGTTCATGGTGCTGGCGATCCTGGTGTTCAACTTCTATCCAGTGACCGCGGTGATGATTGTGATGATCGCGGTGCTCAATGACGGCGCCATCCTGTCGATTGCCTATGACAACGTTCATTACAAGCAACAGCCCGAGGCCTGGAACATGCGCCTGGTACTTGGGATCGCGACGGTGCTGGGTCTGGTCGGTCCCGTCGCAGCGTTCGGCCTGTTTTACCTTGGTGATCGTGTCTTTCACCTCGGCCATCCGCAACTGCAGACGCTGATGTATCTGATGCTTTCTGTGGCCGGACATCTGACCATCTTCCTTACTCGCACCCGAGGCCCGCTCTGGTCCATACGCCCGGCACGGATTCTATGGATAGCGGTGCTCGGTACCCAAACGGTGGCGACTCTGATTGCGGTGTATGGGCTCTTTATGACCCCTCTCGGCTGGAAGTTGGCCGGGCTTGTTTGGGGCTACGCTCTTGTTTGGGCCCTTGTGACTGACCGCGTGAAACTGCTTGGCTATCGCTTCCTGGATCACGCCAAGGCCGACGAGCCTAAGCCGGAAGTCAAGGCCGACGCGCCGAAATCTGAGCCTAAGGCCGAGGCACCCAAGCAGGAACACGGAGCCGCTGAACCGAAGCCTGACGGCAAGGCTGGCCAGCCGAAACCGGAGGCGAAAGCCCAAGAGCCGAAGCCTGAAATCAAAGCAGAGAATAAACCTGAAGTAACGGCTGAGGCTAAACCCGATGAGAAGGCGGAGCCGCAACCCGAAGCCAAGCCCAATACACCTTCCGATTTGGAGTCGCAGATCGCCAAGTTAGCCTATGAACTCTATGAAGAGAGAGGCCGGGGGGAAAGTCCAGCAGTTGAGGACTGGAAACAGGCGGAGCGCGAAATCAGAAAAGATGAAGCCAAGTCTGATCACAAAGCTCAAGCTAAAGTCGAGCCCGAAACTGGACTGAAACCAGACACTGGCCCTGAGGACAAAGCCACCGAACCAAAGCGTGTCGACAAGGTTGGGCAACCGAAAGCTGCCCCTAACGCGGACGCGCCCAAGCAGGAAGACAAAGCCACTGAACAAAAGCCTGACGACAATGCCGGCCAACCGAAACCTGAGCTTAAGGCCGAGGCACCTAAGGAGCAAGGCAAAGCCGCTGAACCGAAGCCTGACGACAAGGTTAACCAGCCGAAACCGGAGGCAACGGTAGAGCCGCAGCCTGACGTCAAAGACAAGACACAATCCGATGTAACGCCAAGGCTCGTCAAGCGAGTCCATGAACTCTACGAGGAGCTTGGGCGCGAGGACGTTGAAGCGGTTCAGGAATGGGAAAACGCAAAGCAGGGACTTCAGAAAAATGACTCTCGTAAATAAGCAGACACGCATCACGGGGCAGGCATGACCGAAAAGTCGAAGACAAAAATCAGTTCAGAGGATTTCCGCGTGCCGTCCGGCAAGAAGGTCAAACTCAACGAGTGGCCGACAAGTGTGAAGCCTTTTTGCGAGACTAAGGAGCGCTACAAAGATCTCTTGGAAGAACATGTAGAAGAGTTGAGCTCGCTGCAACAACTTCACTACGCGTCCAATCGCTATGCCCTGCTGCTGATTTTTCAGGGATTGGATGCTGCCGGAAAGGATGGCGCGATTCGGCACGTTATGTCGGGAGTAAACCCGCAAGGCTGCGAGGTGTTCAGTTTCAAACAGCCTAGCGCCGAAGAGTTGGAACATGATTTTCTGTGGCGAACGACGCGCCACCTTCCCGAGCGTGGACGGATCGGTATGTTCAACCGTTCCTATTACGAGGAGGTGTTGGTGGTTCGCGTGCATCCGGAAATTCTCCGCAGTCAGGGGCTTTCGGAAGAATTGCGCAACGATAAAGCCATCTGGGAGGGGCGGTACCGCTCCATCGTGGATATGGAAGGCCACCTTCATCGCAATGGCACGAAGATCGTCAAAATATTTCTCCACCTTTCTAAAGAGGAGCAACGAAAGCGATTCCTGGAACGCATCGATGAGCCGGACAAGAACTGGAAATTCAGCCTATCGGATATTCACGAACGAAAATATTGGAAGCAATACGTCAAGGCATATGAAGCCTGCCTGCATGCCACAAGTACCCGTCACTCGCCCTGGTACGTTGTTCCTGCCGACGATAAGGATAACGCCCGGTTGATCGTTTCGCGAATCGTTCTTGATGGGCTCGAAGGCCTTAAGATGTCCTATCCCAAAACCACTGCGAAGCGCCGAGCGGAATTGGAGTCGATTCGCAAACAGCTACACAAGAAATAAGGTTTGGCAGCCGCCGCCGGGCTCTCAGGACAGCGCAAAGGAGAGAGGGACGGGAACTGTGTCCACCAAAGATCAAGATCGTGGCGTTGTTAGCTAGAGCAGGGAAGTCCGACGTGGGCATAGGTGCGTTATGCTTGATGAATCAGCAAATTCAAGAGAGAACGGCATGATGAAAACTACAAACTCTATTGTGTCGACGCCCGCCCAACCGTTCGACGCCTCAGTCCCCTGGCTGGAAACGCAAGCAGAAGTCACCGCATGCCGCTACGAGTTCGCCAGGATGAATACCCTCTCCCTCGGAATTTCGACCCGCCCCAACCAATTCATAGTCTCGTTTAGCTATTACGCTCACGCCAAAACGTTCTGTGATGAATTCATCTCACCGGTTGCCATGGGGACGGGTGAAACATTTTCGGTCTTTTACAATCCATTGAATCCGAAACAGAATAGTCGGTCCGAAGCGGCTCCCACGAGCGGGGTGCCCCCCTTAGCCTATGGCGTTGCCGGGTCCATCGTCATCTCGCTGTTATATCTCGCTATGATGGGGGGCTGCCAATAAGGCGGCAGTTGCGCGAAACGCCTCGTACACTTCGACTCAATGAGGCGTTCTCTATCGGCCGGCAACCATTCCAGCAACCGGATTAAGCGATTGTCCCGTACCGACTCTGTCTTGGGTAGAGACCATGGAGTTACATAAGAAGTCCGTCGAGCTTCACGATCCTGCCATTGAGCAGACACACTCCACCGCTCCATATCCTCTCGGCCCGACAACCACTTCCGAAGGAACAAACTTTAGTGTGTTTTCGGCAAGTGCCACTCGAATGGAGCTCGTCCTCTTCGACCACGCCGACGACCCGAGGCCGGCCCACGTGATCGCTCTCGATCCGGTCCTCCATCGTACGTCTCACTACTGGCACATCTTCTTACCTGGATTAAAGCCGGGGCAACTTTACGGGTATCGCGCCGACGGTCCCAACGATCCGGCGAACGGGCAGCGTTTTGACAGCCAGAAAGTCCTGATCGATCCTTATGGGAAAAGTGTATCCGTTGGCCCGAACTATGATCGAGCTGCTGCCTGTAAGCCGGGAGACAACGCCGCGACGTGCATGAAAAGTGTATTGGTCGATCTAAGCACGTTCGATTGGGAAGGAGATCAGCCCCTCTATCGACCGTTTCGTAGAAGCGTCATCTATGAAATGCATGTAGCGGGATTCACGCGCCACCCCAACTCCGGGGTGGCTCCTGCCAACCGAGGTACCTATCTCGGCGTGGTCGAGAAGATTCCGTACCTTCAGGAATTGGGCGTCACAGCGGTCGAACTTTTGCCTGTGTATCAGTTCGATGCCGGGGATGCTCCCCCGCAAGGCACCAACTACTGGGGGTACGACCCAATATCCTTTTTTGCTCCCCATCTGGCCTACAGTGCCTCCAGGGATCCGCTTGGCTGCCTGGATGAGTTTCGAACCATGGTGAAAGAGCTGCATCGTGCAGGCATCGAGGTGATTCTCGACGTGGTCTATAACCACACCGCGGAAGGAGACGAAAAGGGCCCGACACTTTGCTACCGGGGGTTCGAAAACAGCTTCTACTACATTCTGAACGAAAACCAGGCTACCTACGCGAACTATACCGGGGCCGGCAATACTCTCAAGGCAAACCACTCCGTGGTGAAGAGGCTCATCATGGACAGTTTACGATACTGGACCTCTGAGATGCATCTCGACGGCTTCCGTTTCGATCTCGCGTCCATCTTTTCGCGCAACGACTCCGGTAAGCCGATGATGAACCCACCTATCCTTTGGGAAATCGATTCCGATCCTGTGCTGGCCGGCACCAAACTGATTGCCGAACCCTGGGACGCGGGTGGTTTGTACCAGGTCGGTAGCTTTGGGCAGGATAAGTGGAAGGAATGGAACGGGAAATTCCGTGATGAAATCCGTGGCTTCATCAAAGGGGATCAGAATACTGTTTGGAGACTTCAAGAGCGAGTGACGGGAAGTTTTGATTTATATAAAGAGGGGGGGCGCCCAGCAGGGCAGAGCATTAACTTCGTCACCTGCCATGACGGCTTCACCCTCAACGATCTTGTCTCTTTCGATCACAAGCACAACGAGGCGAACCACGAGCTGAACACTGACGGGTCGAATTCCAATCTGAGTTGGAACTGTGGTGTAGAGGGCGCGGAAGCCGATTCAGGCGTCGAGCTTCTACGAGCCCGGCAGATCAGGAATTTCTTTGCACTCACGCTACTGTCCGTGGGAACGCCGATGCTGCTGATGGGAGATGAAGTTCGGCGAACGCAGCAAGGAAATAACAACGCATATTGTCAGGACAACGAAATCAGCTGGTTTGATTGGAATCTTTGCCACCGCAATCGAGATCTGCTGCGATTCGTGCGCAATATGATCCGGCTTCGCCTCAACTTCAATCAAGGAACCAAAGCTGGCCACATCACCCTGGAAGACTATCTAAGCAAGGCCCGAATCGAATGGCACGGAGTGCAGCTCGGTAAGCCCGACTGGGGAAGAAACTCCCACAGTGTCGCGCTCACTCTGCATAATATCGCCGTGAGCCAGGTGCGCTACATCGCGATCAACGCTTACTGGCAGCCGCTCCAGTTTGAACTTCCTCCCGTTACCGGGAACTTGAATGCCGCTTGGCTTCGCCTCATCGACACCTCGCTGCCGTCTCCGGACGACATTTCTGGAGAGGGCAAAGACTCAATTGTGGCGGGTGCCCACTACCTCGTCAATCCGCGATCCATCGTCATGTTGCATTACGACGATGCGATCAAAGGCCACGCCGCAACTCATTAAAAAAAGTCTATTCCGGGTATTCCATCATTCTTACGCAGTGACGCACCCGATCAACCGGCGGCAGCAACTCCTACCC
>Ga0302326_10027334_pt1 | contig 11502 bp, 8 predicted proteins | sample Palsa_T0_3_FD_202264 | JGI IMG/M metagenome (GOLD analysis project Ga0302326, IMG submission 202264) | Peat permafrost microbial communities from Stordalen Mire near Abisko, Sweden - Palsa_T0_3 | ecosystem: Environmental > Terrestrial > Soil > Palsa > Peat permafrost | place: Sweden: Abisko...
GTTGTGGAAGTCGAAGGGCAGGAGTTCGGCGTCGGCCATGCGCATTTCGGCGGTGCCGGCGGTTTGGGCGAGGGCGCGGCCGTAGACGAAGGTGGTGTCGGCGAAGTGGGTGTACCAATAGAAGTCGTCGTAGATGGAGTGGTAGATGCCTCCGCCTGATTCGCCGTAGAAGCCGAGGTTGAGGGAGGCGATTCCGGCGAAATCGAGGAATGGGGAGTAGTCGGATCCGTCACCGAGGGCGTCGATGCGGAGGTCGGCGCGGTTGCGGGCGTCCTGGCGTCCGCTGTCGCCTTCGGGGTGGGCGATGGCCTCGAGTTGGGCGCGCTTCCAGACGGTGAGGTTGGTTTCGGGATCGGGGACGTCGCGGGCTACCGAGTTGATGAAGTGTTCGAGGGTGTGGGAGCCTTCGATACTGAGAAAGCCTCGCGCGTTGGTGTCGGAGTTGACGTACATGACGGCTTTCTTGCGGAGCTCGTCCTGGTGGGTTTCGACCCATTCGGTTGAGCCGAGGAGGCCGGGTTCCTCGCCGTCCCAGGCGCAAAAGATGACGGTGCGCTTGGGCTTCCAGCCTTGCTTGACGAGTTGGCCCATGGAGCGGGCTTCTTCAAGGAGAGCGACCTGGCCGGAGATGGGGTCTTCGGCGCCGTTGACCCAGGCGTCGTGGTGGTTGCCGCGGATAATCCACTGGTCGGGGAACTCGGAGCCGGGGATGCGGCCGATGACGTCGTAGATGGGCTTGATGTCCCAGTTGGAAGAGACTTTGAGATGCACCTTCGCCGGACCGGGACCGACGTGGTAAGTGATCGGCAGGCCGCCGCGCCATTCCATGGGAACGGTCTGGCCGCCGATGGCTGCGAGCAGAGGCTGGGCGTCTCCGTAAGAGATAGGCATGACGGGAATTTTTGTGATTTGGAGATTGTCTTTGATGGGGAGGCGCTTGGCGTCTTTGGTCGCGCCATAGCCGGGGGTGAGCGGGTCTCCACCATAATAAGTGTCGGTGACAGCGCCGCGCTGGACGCCGTCTTCGGGGCGATAGGCGCCTTTGGGAAAGACATCGCCGGGCGAGTAGCCGTCGTTGCGGGGGTCGGAGTAGATGATGCAGCCGACAGCTCCGTGCTCCGCGGCGACCTTGGGCTTGATGCCGCGCCAGGCTCCACCATAGCGGACGATGACGATGGCTCCTTTAACGGAGACGCCCATGCGGTCGAGGCGGTCATAATCGGCGCGAACTCCCTGGTTGACGTAGACGAGCGGAGCGGTCACATCGCCGTCGATCGAGTAGGCGTTGTAGGTGGGGAGTTGTTCGGCTTGCTGGTTGGAGGTGGGGTCTTCGGGGACGGGCGGTTCCTGGAGTTTCGCCTTGAAGGTGGTGGGGGCGACGAGTTCCAGGGCGCGCTCTTTGGGAGTGGGAAAGAGGACGTAGAAGGTCTCGATCTGGGCGTCTAGCCCCCACTCTTTGAAGTGGGCGAGGATCCATTCGGCATTGTCTTTGTCGTAAGGCGAGCCAACGTTATGAGGTCGCGCGGTGAGACGGCGCATGTCTTCGCGAAGATTATCGGTCGAGGGGAGGGCGCGGAACTTGGTTTCCCAGTCGCGTTCGGTGGCCGAGGCTGCGGCGGAGTAGCCGGGGAGCGGGGTGGTTTCGGCTTTGGATTCCTGGGCAGCTGCCGACAGGGGTGACGCGATCAGCAGCGGGAGCAGCGTCAGGGCAGTTCCTTTGGCAACGGACATTTGTTTCTCCGGAGGAGGGATTGCGGGGATTGCTGAGTTCCGCAAGTGTTCGCACGATGATAAATGGGCGCATGGGATTTTCGAGAAGGATTGATCAGTGTTTTCGTGATCTTTGGGCTTTACGAGTGCTCGGAGCGCAGTCGATATACTGAAACAGGTTGCCTTCAGGGGAAGTCATGCATCTGGAACCGATCGTTGCCGCAACGCGCAAAGCGGTCGAAGTACGCAAGCGGGCTGCGCATTTGCCGTCGCTGGAAGCCTTGGCGGCTGCTCATAAGCCGCGGGGATTCGCGGCGGCTCTGCGGCGGAAGTCGGCGTCGGGGCCGGCGATTATTGCGGAATTGAAGAAGGCTTCGCCGTCGAAGGGGTTGATCCGGGCGGAGTTTGATGTGGAGTTTCTGGCGACTTCGCTGGAGCGCGGTGGGGCGACCTGTCTTTCGGTATTGACCGAGGAGATGTTCTTTCAGGGGAGTTTGCGGAATCTGGAACTGGCTTCGGCGGCGACTTCGCTGCCTTGTTTGCGCAAGGACTTTATAGTGGATGAATTTCAGATACTTGAGGCGCGGGCGCACGACGCGGATGCGATTCTGTTGATTGCGGCGGCCTTGAATGACGCGGAGCTGTCCCAATTCAATGAAGCTGCCCACCGGCTGGGGCTGGATGTGCTTTGCGAGGTGCATACCGCCGAGGAACTGGAGCGCGTTGCCGGACTTGGTTGCGATGCCTATGGGGTGAACAATCGCGATTTGGCGTCGTTCGATGTGCGGCTGGATGTTTCTTTGGAACTGGCTGGGAGATTGCCTGCGGGCGCGGTGCATGTGGCGGAGAGCGGGATTTATACCGCGGAGGATTTGAAGTTGCTGCGGGGCGCGGGTTTTCATGCCTTCCTGGTGGGCGAGTCGTTGATGCGGCAGGCCGATCCGGGTGAAGCTTTGGCGCGGCTGCTGGCTGGGGTTGACGAAGGGAAGATGGTGCTTCGATAGGAGATATATGAGGACGGCAAAACCCATGTCTCAAAAGCGAGACATGGGGCACCCGCATTCGTGGTTGATGCCGCGCTTTGCTAAGGGTGATAGAGTCATTCAGCCGACTGGAGAATCGAGACTGAGATGTGGATCAAGATTTGCGGGAACACGACTCTTGAAGATGCCCGGCTTGCCGTCGATGCCGGTGCGGATGCAGTCGGGTTTGTGTTCGCGGAGAGCCCTCGGCGGGTGACTCGGGCGCAGGTCAGGGAGATCGCTCCGCTGTTGCCGAAGAAGGTTGAGAAGTATGGGGTTTTTGTTGATCCGAGCTTTGAGGAAGTAGTTGGGACAGTCGTTGAATGCGGGTTGACTGGGGTGCAATTGCATACGACTAACGATCCTGGGCTGGCTTTGCAGCTGCGGGAGCATTTTGCGGAGGTTCCGGCGAGGGGGCGGCTGGGGATTCTTCGGGTGATGCATTATGCTTCCGACTTCGACGCGCAGTTGGAGGAGCTTCGGCGGGACCATGCGGTCGATGCGGTGGTGATCGATTCGCGGACGGCCAAGGCGGTTGGCGGGACGGGTTTGGCTTTCGATTGGCGTGCGGCGCAGAGCAGTTTTCTGAGGGATGCTCCTCATTTGCGGCTGATTCTGGCGGGCGGGTTGAATCCTGAAAACGTCGCCCGCGCCGTTTACACGCTGCAACCGTGGGGGGTCGATGTGGCGAGCGGAGTTGAAGCTGCGCCAGGACGAAAGGATCCGGGCAAAGTAAGGGCTTTTGTTGATGCGGTTCGTAAGGCGGCGGTCGAGATGGACAAAGCGAAGCAGCCTGCTGAAGCTTAAGAAGTTGTCAGCTGTCAGTTGCCAGTAAATTTTCTCTGAGGACTAAGAACTGAGGACTGGAAACTTTACACGACGGCCCTGCGAAGGCGGTATCCTTTGATTTTGGGAGCGATGATGAGCACAGCGACTTTGCCGACACAGACTGCAAGTATTCCGGGGCGTTTTGGCGCGTATGGCGGCCGCTATGTGCCGGAGACGCTGATGGCGGCTCTGGAAGAGTTGGAAGTCGCTTATGCGGCGGCGCAGGCCGATCCGGCGTTTCATTTGGAGCTGGACTCGCTGCTCAGGGACTATGCAGGGCGGCCGACTCCCTTGTATTTTGCTTCCAGGCTCACAGAGCAGCTTGGCGGGGCGAAGATTTATCTGAAGCGCGAAGACCTGCTGCATACCGGCGCGCACAAGATCAACAACTGCATTGGACAGGGGCTGCTGGCGCGGCGGATGGGCAAGCCGCGCATCATCGCCGAGACCGGGGCGGGTCAGCATGGAGTCGCTACGGCGACGGTTTGCGCCTTGTTCGGCATGGAATGTGTCGTCTACATGGGCGAAGAAGACATGCGGCGGCAGGAACTGAATGTCTATCGCATGCGGCTGCTGGGCGCTGAGGTGCGGGGCGTTTCTTCGGGGTCGAAGACGCTGAAGGATGCGATCAACGAGGCGATGCGGGATTGGGTGACCAATGTTCGCACTACGCATTACATGCTGGGGAGCGTACTGGGCGCGCATCCTTATCCGACGATGGTGCGGGACTTTCATCGGGTGATCAGCAAGGAGATGCGAGGGCAGATTCTTGAGAAAGAAGGCCGTTTGCCGAGTGCTGTTATTGCTTGCGTCGGCGGCGGGTCGAATGCGATTGGAGCATTTTTTGAGTTCTTGCCCGATGCGAATGTTCGGTTGATCGGGGTCGAAGCTGGCGGACGGAGCAGGTCGCTCGGAGAGCACGCGGTTCGCTTCAGTAATGGAAAAGGGGGCGGTGGTTCGCCGGGGGTTTTGCAGGGAACTTACTCTTATGTACTGCAGGATGAAGCTGGGCAAATTGCGCTGACACACTCGGTTTCGGCGGGACTGGATTATGCTTCGGTTGGTCCGGAGCATGCGGCGTTGCATGACTCGGGGCGGGCGGAATATGTTTATGCTTCGGACACAGAGGCGCTTGACGCGACGGTGAGGCTGGCGCGGACTGAGGGGATCATTCCGGCGCTGGAATCTGCCCATGCGGTCGCGGAATGTTTGCGGCTCGCGCCCAAGCTTGGGCCGCGTGACATACTGGTGGTCAATCTTTCGGGGCGCGGCGACAAGGACATTGGAATTCTGGCGCGCGAACTGAAAATGCAAGGGGCGTAAGCGACACATGCCAATACACTTCGCCAGCAAGCCAGGACTCGTCGCCTACCTTACGGCGGGCGATCCTGACCTTGCGACGACTCGCGAGATCGCGCTGGCGGCGGTCGACGCTGGCGCGGATGTGATCGAACTCGGAGTACCGTTCAGCGATCCTCTGGGCGACGGCCCGGTCATCCAGCGGGCCGGCGAACGCGCTCTGGCCGGCGGCACGCGATTGGTCGATGTGCTCGGATTGGCGGCGGATTTTCGCGCCGCACGACCGGATGCGGGTCTTGTGATCTACTCCTACTACAACCCTGTCCTGCGATTTGGGATCGAAAATTTCTGCGAGGCCGCCAAAAAGGCGGGCGTCGATGGCGTTCTAATCCTCGACATGGTCGTCGAAGAGGCGGACGACTATCTCGCGCATCTGCACAAACACCACCTGGCGCCGATTTTCCTCGCCGCGCCGACCAGCTCCGATGAACGTTTACGCAAGATTGCCGAGGTTTCTCAGGGCTTTGTCTATGCGATCTCGCGCACTGGAATTACGGGTGCGCAAAAGACCTTGACCAATGATGCCCAACAACTCGTCGCACGTCTGCGTAGGTTTACCAAGTTGCCGATTGCAGTTGGATTCGGCGTCTCGACGGCGGCACATGTCGCGGCGCTGGGAGAGTTTGCCGATGCCGCAGTGGTGGGTAGCGCGCTGGTTGCGATCATCGAGAAGTCATCGCGTGCGGATGCTCCTAGCTCGATTGCGCGATTTATCAAGGGTCTGCGCGAAAGCACGTCTCGAATAGAGATGGCGGCGCTGGCCCAGTAGCTCTCTTCCTTGCGGCAGGATTGCCGCGTATCCTAAAGCACGAAGAATCGAATCGGGAACAGCGCGGCTGCGTTTCGACGCAAGGCGGCGGCTGTACCGACGTACGGAGAGGATCCGCGTGAATATTGAAGACTGGCGAAAGAAGATCGATGAGCTGGACCGGCAGATCGTGGCGCTCATCAGTGAACGCGCTTCGGCGGCGCAGGCGATCGGGCTTTTGAAGCAGGGGAGTTCGTTGCCGATCTATGAACCGGGCCGCGAAAAGGTGATTTTCGAGAATGTGCGGAAGGCCAATCAAGGGCCGCTGCCGGATATCGAATTGACCCACATTTATGAGCGCATCATCGATGTGATGCGGGCGATGCAGAAAAACGAGCTGGCTTCGCGGAAGCCGGCGGATAGCGGGGCCGACCATCAGGGCGCGGCGCGCGAGATGGAGACGAAAGCATGATTGTGGCAATGCGGGAACACGCAACCGAAGAACAGATCCAGGACATTGTTGCCAGGCTTACGGACATTGGGTTCAACGTCCATCGCACCACAGGGGTTGAGCAGACCATTTTGGCCGGAGTGGGAACCCCTGGAGTTTTCGATGTAAAGGACTTTGAGCTGCTGCCTGGAGTGGCCGAGGCGCACCGCATTTCTTCGCCTTACAAGTTGGCCGGGCGCGGCTTCCGTCCCGAGGGGACGATCGTGAAATTCCCCAACGGGGTTTCTGTCGGCGGCAACGAGCTGGTGATCATGGGTGGGCCTTGCTCGGTCGAATCGAGAGAGCAGATTTTCTTGAGCGCGGCGCAGGTGAAGGCAGCTGGCGGGCAGTTCCTTCGCGGAGGGGCGTTCAAGCCGCGGAGTTCGCCGTATTCCTTTCAAGGGATGGGGCTAGAAGGTCTGAAACTGCTGCGCGAGGCAGGCGATGCCACCGGCTTGCTGATCGTTAGCGAGGTGATGGAGATTTCGCAGATCGAGCTGATGCTGCCGTATGTGGATGTCTTCCAGGTGGGGGCGCGCAATATGCAGAACTTCAATCTGTTGCGCGAGCTCGGCCATGTGCGGAAGGCTGTGGTGTTGAAGCGGGGTATGTCGGCGACGATCGAGGAGCTGCTGCTGTCGGCTGAATACATTCTGGCGGGCGGCAATTACGACCTGATGCTTTGCGAGCGCGGGATTCGGACGTTTGAGACTTATACGCGGAATACGATGGACATTTCGGCGATTCCGGTGATCCACAACCTGTCGCATTTGCCGATTCTGGGCGATCCGTCGCATGGAGTAGGGAGGCGCGACGTAGTCCCGCCCATGGCGAAAGCGGCGGTTGCGGCTGGTGCTGACGGTCTGCTCATCGAAATGCATCCGAACCCCGACAAGGCCATTTCCGACGGGGCGCAATCGCTCTTTCCGGAGGAGTTTGAGAAGCTGGTGGAAGAGTTGCGGATCATTGCGCCGGCGGTTGGAAGAAAGCTTGCTGCTCCGGTAGCCGAACAAGTAACAATCTAGTTCATGGCGGGCATTCGACGAATCACGATCCTCGGCACTGGACTGATCGGCGCATCGATCGGCCTTGCGCTGCGTGATCGGGGATTCGACGGCACTGTTCTTGGATGGGACAAAGATGGCGCGGAGCTCTCGATCGCGCTGAGCCTTGGCGCGATCGATGAGGCTGTCGAGGACCCGCTCACCGCAGCCGTGGGCAGCGATTTGATTCTGCTGGCCGGACCGGTTTTCAGCATTCTGGATTGGACGGATCAATTGGGGCCGCTGCTCCGCGAAAATCAGCTCGTTACAGACGTTGGCAGCGTGAAAGGTGCGGTTTGTCAGCGGGCGTCCACCTCTTTTGGTGGCGAGAGAAGGCCTGGTTTCTTGCCTGGGCATCCGATGGCTGGTAAAGAGGTGCATGGTGCTGAACATGCCGAGGCTGGGCTGTTCCAGGGGGCGGTCTGGTTGTTTACGCCTTTGCCGGGGCCGTCTTGCACACTTGAACTGGAAACGGAGTGGCGGGAGTGGGTCAAGAGATTCGGTTGCCGCACCCTCGATCTTGACCCTGTTCGACATGACGAGCTTTGTGCCTGGGTCAGCCATTTGCCGCAGTTCGTATCAACCGCGATGAGCGCGCTGCTTGAGGACAAGTTTGCTGGAGACGAAGATATGCGGGCCATTGGGGGGCGCGCGCTGCGAGAGATGACGCGTCTCGGGGCTAGCCCCTTTTCTATGTGGCGCGACGTAGCGCATACCAATACTGAGGCGATCGCCGAGACATTGTTAGCACTCGAGCAGCGGTTGACGCACGTTCGGGAGCATCTGAGGACGCCGGAACTTCGGGATGAATTCGAACTGGCCAACCGCTTTCGCCTGAGACCAAGAAAGTGACTCAGCCTTTCGGCGTGGACGATACCTTCCGGGGACCCAGGTCTATGTGAGCGTTATGATGGATGCCATGTCTGGCATTCGGCCCTCTGTGGAACTTCCTCGATTAGGTCTCGCTTTTCTTTCGATAGTTCTTTTTCTCTTGCCGCTTAGCGCGCAAACGCTTCAGCCTCCTACGCTGTTGGTGGATATCGATCACCGAGCCTCGGTGAACCTTGACGGTGCATGGCACTACATTGTGGACCCGTATCGCGATGGCTGGGGCAACGATCCCGACAAGCCGAACCTCAATGGCTATGCGAAGAATGGCCACTTCGATGGCACGCATCTGCTGCAGTATGACTTTGCCACTTCGCCGGTGCTGCAAGTGCCTGGGGACTGGAATTCGCAGCGCGACAATCTGTTTTTCTATGAGGGCCTGCTCTGGTATGAGAAGGACTTTACCTATGAGCCTAAGGCCGGCATGCGCACATTCATGCACATTGGCGCGGCCAATCATCGCGCTTCGGTCTTTGTGAATGATCTGCATGTGTGCGATCACGAGGGGGGATTTACTCCGTTCGATTGCGATGTGACGAGCTCGCTGACGGAGGGCAAGAACTTTGTCGTCGTTGCAGTGGACAGTACGCGGCGGGCGGATACAGTTCCCGCGATGAAGACCGACTGGTGGAACTATGGCGGGTTGACCCGGCAGGTATATCTAGTCGATGTTCCGCAGAGTTACATCGATGACTATTCCTTGCAACTAGAGAGGGGACCAGAAAACAAGATAAGTGGATATGTCCACTTAGTTAGTGCCGCGGCCGGCGCCCAAGTCACAGTGCGGATTCCCGAGCTAAGCGTGACTCAGCAGGCGGAGGTCGATGTCGAGGGCAATGCCAGGTTCTCCTTCGCGGTCCAGGGATTGACGCGGTGGTCGCCCGACCATCCCAAGCTCTATCGCGTTCAGATCGGCGCTGGCGATGATCATCTCGAGGATGACATCGGCTTCCGGACTATTCAGGTGCAGGGTACAAAGATATTGCTGAATGGCAAGCCCATTTTCTTGCGAGGTATCAACGCGCATGCGGAAGCCCCGTATCGCGGAGGCCGCGCGTGGTCGGAGCAGGACGCGGAGACGCTGTTGGGTTGGGTGCATGAGCTGCATGCGAATTTTGTTCGGCTGGCGCATTATCCGCATGATGAACATATGACCCGGGTAGCTGACAAGCTTGGGATCATGGTTTGGTCGGAGGTACCGGTCTATTGGTCGATCGATTGGAAGAATGCTCATGCGCTCGAGTCAGCAAAGCAGCAACTGGATGATAATATCCGCCGCGATCGCAACAAGGCTTCGGTAATTCTATGGTCGGTGTCGAACGAAACGCCAAAGAGTCCTGAACGGCTGGCCTTTCTCAAGACATTGGTGGATGAGGCGCACCAAAAGGACCCTACACGGTTGGTGACGTCCGCAATGCTTACCCACATGGATGGGAAGATCGGAATACTGGATGACCCACTGGGTGAGTATCTCGATGTTATCGGATCGAATGAGTATATAGGCTGGTATGGCGGCAAGCCGGAGGACGCTCCACTCTATACCTGGCAGAACCCGTTCAACAAGCCGTTGATCATGAGCGAATGGGGCGGGGGGGCGAAGTCGGGTCTTCATGGCGATCCGACGGCGTGGTTCACCGAGGAACAGCAAGTGGAGATTTACAAGGGACAGTTGGCAATGCTTAGCAAGATCCCGTTTCTGGCGGGCACGACACCCTGGGTGTTGATGGATTTTCGTTCGCCGGTAAGGCAGTTGCCGAATATCCAGGACTACTACAATCGCAAGGGGTTGTTCTCGAATAAGGGCATCAAGAAGAAGGCTTTCTTCTTTCTGCAGGATTATTACGCAAAACTTCAGAAGTAGGGAGATAAGTCACAGCCGCAGTTATCCGGTAGTCCCATATGGAGTGAGGAAGAATGTTCAGGTGTTTTCGATGGTGTCTTGAGTTTAGCCTAGTTGCGTTGGTATTTTCGGGCCTTGTTGTGGGACAAGATATGAAAGACACTCCCAAAGAAGACTATGTCAAATCCCACTATACGAAGTATGAATACCGTATCCCGATGCGCGATGGCATCAGGCTCTTTACCTCGGTGTATGTGCCGAAGGACGATTCCCAGCCCTACCCGATCATGATCAACCGCACTCCTTACAGTGTGGCGCCTTACGGCGTAGATCAATTCAAGAAGACAGTGGGGCCTTCGGATGAATTCGAGAAGGCGGGTTATATCTTCGCTTATCAGGATGTGCGCGGTCGTTATTTGTCGGAAGGGAAGTTTCTGGAGATGACTCCGCATATCGACGTCAAGTCATCTCCGAATGATGTTGATGATAGCTCGGATATGTATGACACGATTGAGTTCCTGCTAAAGCATGTGGCGAATAACAATGGGAAAGTTGGGATCTGGGGGATCTCCTATCCTGGGTTTTATACTTCGGCGAGCATTATCGATTCCCATCCGGCGTTGAAGGCGGCTTCGCCACAGGCGCCGATGACCGATCTTTTCATGGGCGATGACTCGTATCATGGTGGCGCGTTCATGCTGGAGGCGAACTTTGGATTTTATGCTGGCTATTTCAAGCCCTTTCCGGAGCCTTCGCTTCCGAAGAAGAACGAAGATGACTTTGACTATGGTACGCCGGACCACTACGAGTTCTACCTAAAGGCCGGTTCGCTGGCGAAGATGGAGAAGACTTATCTGCAGGGCCGGAATCCACTCTATGTCGACCAGATGATCCACGATACTTATGACGATTACTGGAAGGCGCGTGACCTTTCTCGCCACATGCATAACATTCATTGCGCAGTGCTAACGGTAGGTGGCTGGTTCGACGCTGAGGACCTATCCGGGCCGATGAAGACTTACAGAGCCATCAAGAAAGACAATCCCGGAATTCCGAATACCCTGGTCTTCGGTCCGTGGGTGCATGGCGGCTGGGCCAGGTCGGACGGCGACCATCTTGGCGATGTAACCTTTGACGCGAAAACGGCCGAGTTCTTTCGCGCGAATATCCAATTTCCTTTCTTTGAGTACTACCTGAAAGGCAAAGGCGCACCCATGCCGGAGGCGTACGTGTTCGAGACAGGGACAAATGTCTGGCGTAAGTATCCTAGCTGGCCGCCTGCGGGAGTGCAGGCGAAGACGCTCTATTTTCATGCTGGAGGGAAGCTGTCGTTCGAATCTCCAACGGCCCAAGAGGGTTATGACGAATATGTGAGCGACACGGCGCATCCAGTGCCGTTTGTGGGCTATACCACAGACACGGTGCCACAGCGCTATATGGTGAATGACCAGCGCTTCGCTTCACGCCGTGCCGATGTGCTGGTTTATGAGTCGGAGCCCTTGATCGAGGACGTCACCATTGCTGGGCCAATTATGCCTAAGCTGAAGGTGGCGACTACGGGAACCGATTCGGAT
>Ga0302326_10027336_pt1 | contig 11502 bp, 9 predicted proteins | sample Palsa_T0_3_FD_202264 | JGI IMG/M metagenome (GOLD analysis project Ga0302326, IMG submission 202264) | Peat permafrost microbial communities from Stordalen Mire near Abisko, Sweden - Palsa_T0_3 | ecosystem: Environmental > Terrestrial > Soil > Palsa > Peat permafrost | place: Sweden: Abisko...
GATATCGAAATGGAGTTGATCTTGCATCTTCTGGACGGCCTTCAAGTAGGCGTCCATATTCGTCGACGGGCCGCCGAGCGTTTCGAGGTCCCTGAAGATGTTGAGATACGACGGACACAGGTTGAAACTATGGGTCGAAAAAATATCTCTGTCGACGCTGTCTGCCACGTTGCTCGCCCACGTTTCCGCTAGTTGCAACGCTTGCTCCTCATCGGCGGCCGCGGCCGAGCCTTGGCCGCCGTTGCCCAGGATCAGTTGTTTTTTCTGCCCGACGTCGAGCAGCAATCGCATGCCGGCATACGCACGCTTCGTATCCGTGTCGTACTGCTGCGCCATCGGGATCACTTTGCCGTTGAAGAGATGATCGCCGGCCCTCGAGATGCCGTCGTCGATCGTCTGCGAGTCGAATTGGGCGAGACACTGCTGCGCTGCCGGGCTGAGCGCCGCTAGTGCGGACGCTCCGTTCGCTTCTAGTATCCCCTCGATCTGCAGCAGATACGTGACGTCGTCGAGCTCGGGGTCCTCCGCGTAGGTAACGAAGCCCGCGGCGGCGGTTTCACTGTCGCTTGGGGCGCCCGAAGGATTATCGCATTGCTGGCACGGCGGATCGATCTCGGGCGGGATGGGAACCTGCGGCGTCTGCTTGGTCTCCGCGATCACACTTTGAAATTTGCTAAGGTTCTGGTTGCAGAATTTGAGCGCGGCTTGATCCTGCGCCGGTGTGGCGTGCGCCGCGCCCGGGAGGAGGACGCACAGGACGGCCAGCGCTCCTAATATTCCAAATCGGAGCGATCGCGCTCGAGTCAGTGGTTCGCCCGGATTCTCTTCTCGCAGGTGTCGCAGAAGTGCGAGAGCTTGTTATCGGTGTCGTAAATCGAGTTTGAGAAATACATCGCGCAGCGCGCGTTGAAGCAATGTTTGAGGCCGAGCGCGTGGCCGATATCGTGCACGCATTCCTTGAGCGTCCGCTGGAAGAGTAAGTTCGCATCGGCCTGTTCGCCGTAGAACTCACATCGCAAGCGGTGCAGGGACACCACGGCCGTGCGGTGCTCCTCACTTGCATCCCCGAAAATGAACTGGTGCGAGGTCTTGTACAGATCGAAATCCGTGATTGCCAGGCGAATCCCCTCGATCCCGGGTACGACCCCGGCCACCCGCGCGACCAGGGTATTGAAAAACATCTGTTTACGCACGCTGTTGAGCGTGGTGCGCGGCACGCGCAGCGTGCGCTCGACCGTGCAGTTGAAGAGGAAACGTTCCTCAAGGCAAAGAGCGAGACGTTCTAAGAACGACGCTTCCATCGCATTGATCGGTACGATGCCGATGTGCCCCACGGGAGGGTTCTTTGGCGCTCGAGCACTCCGGAACCTGTGGAGCGAAAACCCGGGCGCGCACCGAAGAGCGCGCGCATGATCCTTGGCATCGGAACGGACCTCGCGGAGGTCGCACGCTACCGCTTCAACGAGGAGCAGCTCGCGCAATTCGCGCGCAAGGTGTACACGCAGGAAGAAATGCGGTACGCCATGAGCAAGCGTCTCTGGGAGGAACGTCTCGCCGGCTTTTTCGCGGCCAAGGAGTCCGCCCGCAAAGCCTTCGGCCACGCGATCCCGTGGCGTCGCGTGGGCGTGACGCACGAAAAGAGCGGCAAGCCGAATCTCGTTTTTCTTCCACCTTACGATGGCTTGCCCGCCAGCCGCGGCGTCACCCGGATCCACCTCACGATCACGCATACCGCGACGATGGCATCCGCCGTCGTCATCCTCGAAAGCGACTGATGCGCGTCCTTACTGCAGATCAAATGCGCGAAGCCGACGCGGCCGCGGTCGAACGGATTGGCGAAGTCGCGCTGATGCGCGCCGCGGGCGAAGCCATCGCCGCGACCCTGCGCACGATCGCCCCGAACGCGCGTCGCATCGTTGCCTTCGCAGGGCCGGGAAACAACGGCGGCGACGCGTTCGCGGCGCTCGCGGAACTCGGCGGACCGAGCCAGCGAATCGTCTACGCGATGCCCGCCCGCGATCCGGGTGTCGGGCGCCGCGATGCGCAGCGCCGGGCAACCGCATCGGGCGTCGTGACGCGACCTTTTCCGCTGACGACGCAGGAAGCCATCCACGCTCTCGACCGCGCCGACGTCGCGATCGACGCATTGCTCGGAACGGGTGCCCATGCGATGCTCTCACCGGTTTTCGAGAGCGCGGTCGCGGCGCTGAACACAACCTCCGCCCACGTGCTCGCAGTCGACATCCCGACCGGCATCGATGCCACGAACGGTCACGCGCATCCTCACGCCGTGCGCGCGCAAAGCACGGTGACGCTCGGCGCCGTAAAGATCGGATTGCTGCTCGATCCCGCGCGCCGCAATTGCGGCGATCTCTTTCTCGGCGACATCGGTATCGACGAGGAGATCGCGGCGGTCGCGAGCCCGACCTTCCGTGCGATCGACGCGATCGAATTCGCGGAGCTGCTTCCCAAACGCGCCGACGATTCCGATAAACGCAGCTCCGGCGCCCCGCTCGTGATCGCGGGTTCCGGCCAGTTTCCCGGAGCGGCCGTCCTGTGCGCACGGGGTGCCGCGCGCACCGGTGCCGGCTACGTGACGGTCGCCTGCCCGGAGAACGCCGCCGCGACGCTGCGCGCGCATCTCGTGGAACAAGTCGTCGTTACCTACGACGAGCGCGACGTCGGGGGTTCGATCGACGTACTCGCCGGCCTCATGCGGCACGCAAGCGCCGTCGCCATCGGCCCGGGGCTCGGCCTCTCCGATGCGATGGGCGAGATCGTGCGCGGATTCCTCGCGCGTGTCGATCGTCCGTTCGTGGCAGATGCGGGCGCGCTCTTCCATCTCGCGAAACATCTCGATCTCTTGCACGGCAAAACGTGCGTGCTCACCCCGCACGAAGGCGAATTCGCGCGGCTTTCGGGCGAAGGTACGATTCCGCCGGGCCGCCGCATCGAACGCTTGGAATCGTTCGTCGCACGCACGGGAATCGTGACGCTGCTCAAGGGCAACACAACGCTCGTAAGCGACGGAACCATGATGCACCTCAACATCTCCGGCACGAGCGCGCTCGCAACCGCCGGCACGGGCGACGTGCTCTCCGGCATCATCGCGACGCTGCTTTCGCAGGGCCTCGCGCCGGTCGATGCCGCGCGTGCCGCAGCGTATTGGCACGGCCTGGCGGGCCGCTACGCCGCGCGGCAGCGGCCTATCGGCGTCGTTGCGGGCGACGTGGCCGATGCGCTCGGCGCGGCGTTACCGATCGCGCCGGCGCCGCTTGCCGCGCGTTTGCGGCGCTTGATATGAGCGATTGGCTCATCTACGGCGCTACCGGCTACACGGGTGCGCTGATCGCGCGCGAAGCGTTGCGGCTCGGTCTTTCACCCATCATCGCTGGCCGAAGCGCGCTTGCGATCGAGGCGCTCGGCAAAGAGCTCGGCTTGCGCGCCCGCGTCATCTTGCTCGACGACCCGGCCACGATCGCGAGCAACCTGAACGGCATCGATCTCGTGCTCAACTGCGCGGGGCCGTTCTCGAAGACCGCGGAGCCGATGATGGCGGCCTGCCTGCTGCGCCGCGCGCATTACCTCGACATCACGGGCGAGATCGAGGTCTTCGAACGCGCGCACGCCCACAATGAAGCCGCGAAAGCTGCCGGCATCGTCGTGTGTTCGGGCGTCGGGTTCGATGTGATTCCCACAGACTGCGTCGCCGCGATGCTCAAAGACGCCCTGCCCGGCGCGACGCATCTCGCGCTCGGATTCGACGGCGCGCAGACGCTGTCGCCCGGCACCGCCAAGACGATGGTTGAGAATCTCTCCTCCGGCGGAAAGATCCGGCGCAACGGCACGATCGTTTCGGTCCCTTTCGGATACGGGATCCGGCGCATCGACTTCGGCGCCGGTCCGGCGACGGCGATGGCGATCCCGTGGGGCGACGTCGCGACCGCGTTCTATACGACGGGAATTCCGAACATCACCGTGTACGCGCGCACCACGCGGTCCGCCGCCATCTTGATGCGCGTGCTCAGCCTTTTTCGTTTCTTGTTCCGTTCGCGAACGCTGCGCGGCATACTCACGGAGCGCATCAATGCATCGGTGCACGGGCCGAGCGAAGCCGTCCGTACGACGGGCACTACGCGCGTCTGGGGCGAAGCGCGCGACGGGCTCGGGCACGTCGAGCGCATCCGGCTGACGACCGTGAACCCGTACACGCTCACCGTGGACGGGGCGCTCGGCGTCGTGCGCCGGCTCTTGACCCATCCGGCACCGGCCGGAAGTACAACCCCCGCGCGGCTGATGGGCTCGAGTTTCGTGCTCGATCTGCCCGGCACGAAACTCGAGGCGCAACCGGTACGCTACGCGATGGCGTAGACGCGAGCCTCGGGGCGGCTCGTTTCGAGCGCGAATTCGAGATCGCCGATAATATCCTCGATATCCTCGATGCCGACCGAGAGGCGCAGCAGATCGGGCGTGATGCCGAGGTCGGCCTTGTGCGCCGCCGGAACCGAGGCGTGGGTCATCGTGGTCGGACTGCAGATGAGGGATTCAACGCCGCCGAGCGAGGTTGCGAGATTGAAGATACGCGTCGATTTCGCAATCGCGAGCGCCCGGCTCGCGCCGCCGCTCGCACGGAACGAGACGACGCCGCCGAACCCGCGCATCTGCTTCTTCGCCAGCTCGTGCTGCGGATGCGAGCGAAGCCCCGGGTAAAACACCTCGAGCACGTCGCCGCGCGATTCGAGGAATTCTGCAACCGCTCGCGCGTTGCGCTCGTGTTCGCGCATACGTATCGCGAGCGTCTTCGCTCCGCGCATGGTGAGGTAGGCGTCCCACGGGCCCGGCACCGCGCCGACGGCATTCTGATGGAACGCGATCTGTTCGTGCAGCGCCGCCGCGTCGGTGATGACGATGCCGCCGACCACGTCGCTGTGACCGCCGAGGTACTTCGTGGTCGAGTGCATCACGATGTCCGCGCCGAGTTCGAGCGGGCGCTGCCAATACGGCGTCGCAAACGTGTTATCGACGGCCACGTAGTGCCCGAGACGCTTCAGTGCCGAGACCGCCGCGATATCGATGATGCGCAGGAGCGGATTCGTCGGCGTCTCGATCCAGAAGAGCTTGGTGTTGGGGCGGATCGCCGCGCGCGTGGCCGCGATATCGCACATATCGACGTAGGTGGTCGTGATACCGTAGCGCGGAAAGACGTCGGAAAAGAGCCGGTGCGTGCCGCCGTACACGTCCTTGGTCGAAACGATGTGGTCGCCCGCGGAGAGGATCGAGCACGCGCCGTTGACGGCCGCCATCCCCGAACCGAAGGCAGCGGCAAAACGCGCACCTTCGAGATCGGCCAGCTGTCGCTCGAGAGCCTGGCGTGTCGGATTGCCGGAACGCGAGTAGTCGAAGCCGGCACGGCTTTGGCCGACCGCATCTTGCGTGAAGGTAGCCGTCTGATAGACGGGGACGACGGTCGAGCCGGTCGCCTTACAGGGGTCTTGCCCGGTCCGGATCGCACGTGTCGCGAATCCGCGGGTAGCCACATCAGCCTCCAGCGCCCAGGGGCGCGAGGTCGGCTGAGAGTGGCCGAAAGCATCATTCGGCATGAGTAGCACTCCACAGTTGAAATAAATTTTGCGAGGTCGGGATAGATACGCAATCCGGCGTTGCAGGACCTTTTCCCGAATCCGACCGAATGCGACCGGGCCGGCATCACGCTAGGAGCAAGCCTCATGCGCGTACCAGGGAGCCTCGATTTTCGCGTTCTGCTGAGCGTCCTCGCCGCGCTCGGCGCGCTTGGCGGCTGCCAGAAAGCACCCGCCGTCGCTACGACCAATGCAGCGTTTGTCGCGGGGCAGGCCGCGATGAAGAAATCCGATTTCAAAACCGCGATCGCCGATTTCACGGCCGCGACGACGAACGGCGGACCGGTCGATGCGCGGCTTTGGTATGATCGCGCGCTCGCCCATTACAATCTCAAAGAGTGGGCGCCCGCGAACGGCGACTTCACCGAGGCGCTGCGGCGCGAAGCCGCCAACAGCACCGACCTCGGCACGCCGTTCGTACACGCCGCATATTACTATCGAGGCGTCGCCCGTGTCTCGCTCGGGCAGTGGATTCCCGCGAAGAGCGACCTGCTGCTCGCGGTGCAGTACTATCCGAAGACGTGGCTCGATTGGGATAGCCTCGGGTACGTTCGCTCGCAGCTCGGCGACTACAAACGTGCGGTGAACGACTACGATCGCGGCATGCGTTACTATCCGGCCGACTGGAACGATCATTTCAATCGCGGCATCGCGCTCTTTCACTCGGGCGACCAGTTGCGTGCGATCGCCGACTTCACGGCCGTGATCCGGCACGAGCCGCGTCTCGGTGGACCGTATCAGTACCGCGGACAATCCTATTTCTCGCGCGGCGATTACAAGCTCGCCGATGCCGACTTCTCGAAGGCGATCAAGCTGATTCCAAAGGCCTGGTCGTGGGACTATCGCTGCGAAACGCGCGAGAATCTCGGCCGCGTTTCACAGGCCCTTTACGATTGCAATCGCGCGATCGCATATTATCCCACGTGGGCGCAAGCGTACATCGACCGCGCTTGGGCAAAATCGACGCTCGGCGCGCAAAAAGGCGCGCTCGCCGATGCGAACGCCGCCGTGAAATTGGCTCCGAAATGGGCCGTGGCGTATCGCTACCGTGGCTGGATTCGCGGACAGATGAGCCAGTACCGCGGCGCGTTCATCGATTACGCGCGCGCGATTCGCCTCGCGCCGGGCTATACGCCGGCGCGCCAGGCGCGCACTTCGCTCGCCGATTGGATCGTCGCGGCGCAACGCGCGGGTGTGACACGCTTCGGTCTCGCGTCGCTCAACGTGGAGCAACTCGAGAACGAAAGCGCTCCCTCCCAGAGCGAATATTCAAAGCGCGCGAGCCTGTGCGGCGGGTACTTTTCGAGCGACGATTCGTATTTCGACGACTGCATCAACAACGGCGTCGACGAAGCCAAGAACGACGAATCGAGCGACAACCAAGCCGAGCAGCAAGCGGAAGCCGACAACTACGAAGTCGCGCAGCAAGTGCAGGAGCAGATCAACTACCAGACGCAGCAGGCCGAAGAGGCTCAGGCCGCAGCGAACGAAGCCGAAAACGAAGCCGCGAGCGAATCGGAAAACTCGAGCGGCGGCTACTCGGAAGAATCCTCCGGAGGCGAACAGCAAACCGAATCCGAGCCCGAACCCGAATCGGCGCCGGAAGAAGCGCCCGAATCGTCCAGCGAAGGAGAGTGAGGTCGTAGGTGAGCGTCATAAAGAACATCCCGGTTACGTTCGGTTTCTTTCTCCGACGCCGGTCGCTAGGCGCCGTCGTGCTGGCTGCGGCACTCCTCGGGCCGCTCGGTTCGGCGACGCGCAGCGACGCGAGTCCTTCGCCTGCCGCGTCGCAGAGCGCTGTCGTACCCGTGTTCGTTGGGCCGCCTGGGTGGCATCAGGTGCAAGGCACGAGCGACGGCCTCGGTACGTGGCTGCTTCCGGGCGATTCCAATTATTCGCAAAACATCATCGTGGAAGCGAAGAGCGGGATCGCTTCGCTCGACGCCCTCTACCGGGCAGAAGTAAGCTACATCGCCAGTCTTCCCGACCAGTTCGGCTACGCCCCGACGGGCATGACGCTCTGCGGCAACCAACCGGCGTGGTACATGTCGTACACCTACACCTCGTCGACCGGTTGGCCGGTTACCTCGGAACTCGTCATAGCCGTCTTCGGCACGACGGGGTATTCCGCGCGTTACAGCAAGTCGATTAGCCAGAATGCGAGCGCCGCGGCGGAACGATCGCTCACGACCCTGTGCGGACACGCGGCATCCCAATAGCATCCGGCTTACAACAGCCGAGTGGAACTCGACGAGTCGCTTCCGCGTTGTTTCGTTCGAGAAAGGTTTGGTCGCCGATGCGTTTTCGTTCACTCTGTTTTTCGCTCGGGCTCGCCGCCGCGTGTACCCTTCCCGCCTCGGCCGATCGGACCACGTTCGCGGCCGACGATCATACGCTCTACCGCATCACGTCGTATACAGCGGGTCCACAGCAATCGCTCGACGTGCTGAACAACGGGTACGAAAATCGGGTTCAGCTCGACGGCTCGAGCGGTGCGCCCACGCAGCTCTGGAGCATCCACCAGCATCACGACGGCACGTTTGCGATCTTCACCGGATCCGGCTCGTCGTGCCGTCGCCTGGATATCGCGTTCAACCGCGAGGGCGGCAAGATCACGCAAGTCCTGCTCGATTCGCCGTCGCATGCCGCGACCCAGCGCTGGAACATCTACCGCAGTGAGTTCGGTACGTATTTCCGCCTGGAAAACGCCGACATTTCGAATCCACAATCGATCCAAGTCGTGAACGTTCGCGGCGTCGATGTGCTGCAAATGGCGCCGAACGAGCGCATTTCGGCGCAGCACTTTTTCCTGACACCGGTAGGCCACACGTACGGCGTCCCGCGCTGCGAGTGAGCTTCGTCGCTTCCCCCGTCAGCCGGATCTACGCAGCAATTCGTTCAACCCCGCCTCATCGAGGATCGCGATGCCGAGCGACTCAGCCTTCGTGAGCTTCGATCCGGCTTCGCTGCCGGCGATCACGTAATCGGTTTTCTTGCTCACGCTCGATACGACTTTGCCGGCGGCTTCGGTGATGAGAGCGGAGGCTTCTTCTCGCGTCAGCGTCGCGAGCGTGCCGGTTAGCACGAACGTTTTCCCGGCCAGCACGCCTTGCGGCGTTTTCGGGCGCTTCGGTGCGGTCAGATCGAGGCCGCGCGCCCGCAGGCGTTCGATGACCGCGCGATTCTGGGGCTGAGCGAAAAAAAACGCGACGCTCTCCGCGATCTGTTCGCCGATGCCCTCGGTCGCGATCAGTTCTTCTTGCGTCGCGGCCGAGAGCGCATCGATCGTGCCGAAGTCGCCTGCCAGGAGCACCGCGTTCTGGCCGCCCACGTAGCGGATGTTGAGAGCAGCCAGAACGCGAGCGAGACCGCGCGATTTTGAGCGCTCGATCGCCTCGAGCACGTTGGCGATCGATTTCTCACCCATCCGCGGCAGCGTTGCGAGCCGCTCGGCATCGAGGTCGTAGATATCGGCGACCGTCTCGCAAACCCCAGCATCGACGAGCGCGCCCGCCAGCACGTCGCCGATCCCCTCGATATCCATCGCACCGCGCGTGCACCAGTGGCGGATGCGTTCGCGCAATTGCGCGGGGCATGAGACGTTCGTGCAATAACTGAACGCGTCGTCGGGCGGCCGGTCGACCTTCGACCCGCAGACGGGACAGCGCTCGGGCATCGTGAAGACCACGGCGTCCGGCGGCCGCGCTACGAGCACGGGGCCGACCACGTACGGAATCACGTCGCCCGCGCGGTGGACGACCACCGTGTCGCCGATCCGGATATCCTTGCGGACGATATCGTCCTGGTTGTGCAGCGTTGCCATGCGTACCGTCACGCCGCCGATCACCACGGGTTCGAGGATCGCGTACGGGTTGAGTTTTCCGGAGCGGCTCACGTTGATGCCGATATCGAGCAACCGCGTGCGCGCTTCCTGCGCGCGGAATTTGAAGGCAATGGCCCACCGCGGGTCTTTGCCAGCGTATCCAAGTTTGGATTGAAGTGCGATATCGTCGACCTTGATCACGATACCGTCGATCTCGTAATCGAGCGTGGCGCGATCGCGTTCCCAGGTCTCGCAAAAGGCGAGGACGTCGTCGATGGTCGCGCAGACCCGGGCGTTTTCGTTCACCGGGAAGCCCAGCGTTCGCAGCGCCGCGAGCAGCTCCGATTGCGTGCGCGGCAACGGCGCGCCGGAGAATTCCCCGACCGCGTACGCGAAGAACGAGAGCTTCCGTTCCGAGGTCGCACGCGGATCCTTTTGCCGCAGGCCGCCGGCCGCGGTGTTGCGCGGGTTCGCAAAGGTGGGAAGCCCCGCTTCGCTGCGCGCGCGATTGAGCTGCTCGAAGGCGTGCTTCGAAAGGTACACTTCACCGCGCGCATCGAGCGCCGACGGGACGCGCGCGCCTGCGAGCTTGCGCGGCACTTGCGCGATCGTGCGCACGTTCGCCGTCACATCTTCGCCGACGCTGCCGTCGCCGCGCGTCCCGGCGGAGCGAAAGGTTCCGTCCTCGTAGCGAAGGGACATCGCGAGCCCATCGATCTTCAGTTCGCACACGTATCCGGGGGCCGAGCCCGCAAGCTTTGCGACCCGCGCGTCAAACGCGCGCAGCCCCTCCGCATCGAAGGCGTTAGCGAGCGACAGCATCGGAACGACGTGCGGATACGGCGCGAAATCCGCCGACGGCGCGCCGCCGACGCGCTGCGTCGGCGAATCGGGCGTGACGAGGTCCGGGTGTTCCGCCTCGATGCCGCCGAGTTCGCGCAGCAACTCGTCGTACGAAGCGTCGTCGATCGTCGGCGCATCGAGCACGTGATAGGCGTGGTTCGCCTCATCGAGCACCTCGCGCAGCTCGAGTGCTCGCGACGCCGCAGCCGACCGCTTCGAAGAGACCTTCGCCGTTGCCGCTGCTTTCACCATGGGTAGCGTGTCGCGCGTTTCCTAGCGCCGCTCGCGCGGATCGTAGCGCCGGCTCTCGCTGTTGACGGGAACGCGGGTGCCGGCGATTTGCGCGGCCGTCATGCCGTCGAGCATCGCGATCTGCGCGGTAAGCGCGTCTATTTGCGCGTAGAGGAACGGAAAGGTCACTTTGTCGATTTCGCCGTTCGGTGAGCCGCGTAAGAGATACGACGGCCCCATGATGAAGCCGTTGGTCGGAATGCCGAGGGCGTTGAGCGGCTCGCCGATGCCGAAGAAGAAGGCGGGATTGCCGACGACCGTCGGCTCGACGGCCGTCCCTTGAATGACACTCAAGAACGTGTCGGAAATTCCGGTATTTTGCGTCTGCGCGTAGCTGTCTTCGTTGGCTCCGGTGTAGGCCCACGTCGTGGCCGTCGGATCGTCGAGCCAGTCCTGCGAGCCAAGATGTTCGATCACGACGCACGCGACGGCTTTCGAGATGATGTCGGGCCGCTGCCCGATCCACAGCGCCGAGGAGACGAGGGGCTCCGCCATGTGCCCGGTCGTGGCCACGAAGACGAGCGTCTTCTGACGCGCGCTCTTGGGAATGCGTGCGAAATAGCGCGCGATCGAGAGCAGCGCGATGCCGCCGTTTTCTTCGACGACGTTGGGACCGTCCGTGTGGGTGAGGATGATCATGATTTCGTCCGTCATCCCGGGCAGCGTCGCGATGATCGTCTCGGTCGTCGCGTTTTGGTAAATCGTGGCGTCGAGCGTCAAATGCGCCTTCGTGCCGCCAACGAGCGCGAGTTCGCGCACCGACGCCGTCTGACTCTGCGGTACGAACAGAGTCGGAACTTCGGCGTTGGCGGACGTGAACGGTTGATACTGATATTGCGCCTGCGCGTCGGAAATATTCGTCCATCCGATGAGTGCGCCCACGGCGCCCGCCGATTGCAGAAGACC
>Ga0302326_10027337_pt1 | contig 11502 bp, 12 predicted proteins | sample Palsa_T0_3_FD_202264 | JGI IMG/M metagenome (GOLD analysis project Ga0302326, IMG submission 202264) | Peat permafrost microbial communities from Stordalen Mire near Abisko, Sweden - Palsa_T0_3 | ecosystem: Environmental > Terrestrial > Soil > Palsa > Peat permafrost | place: Sweden: Abisko...
GAGCCAACGGAACCCGAGGTCGAAGAAGGGCCCCACGGTCTGGGACGGGGTGGGTGCGGCGCCGGTCACGTCAGCCGACCATCGGCGTGGCCAGGTGGCCACTCACGACCACGTCGAATTGATAGCCGAGCGCCCACTCCTCGATCGTCGTATCGAGGTCGAACGCGCTGATCAGACGCCCCCGGGCACCCTCGCTCACCGACCGGAAGATCGGGTCGAACTCGAACAGCGGGTCACCGGGGAAGTACATCTGGGTCACCAGTCGTTCGGTGAAGGCACGACCGAAGACGGAGAAGTGGATGTGGGCGGGCCGCCACGCGTTGGCGTGGTTCCGCCACGGGTAGGCCCCCGGCTTGATCGTCACAAACCGGTAGCCGCCCTGGGCGTCGGTGAGGCATCGCCCGGCCCCGATGAAGTTGGGGTCGAGCGGGGCCGGGTGCTGGTCGACGCCGTGCGCGTAGCGCCCGGCCGCGTTGGCCTGCCACACCTCGACCATTTGGTGGGCGATCGGGTGACCCCGGTCATCGAGGAGTCGGCCCGAGACGATGATCCGTTCGCCGAGGGGTTCGCCGTCTCCATGGCGGGTGAGGTCGGCGTCCAGGGGGTCGACGTCTCGATCCCCGAACACCGGCCCGTGCAGTTCGGTGGGCCCGTGGGGGAGCTCGAGCAAGGGTCGGTTCGGATGCCGGAACTCGGTCGAGCGATACCCCGGCCAGTCGTAGGGGGGGTCCGGCTCGACCAACGAGCCCCTGTCCGTCTCGGCCCGGTGCGTGTCGGTCATGGCCTAGTGGTTCTGGGCGGCCAGCGGCGCCCGGAGATTGGTCGGCTCCTCGACGGTCGGGGGCTCGCTGCTGCGGATCTCGGCCACGACGCTCCCCTGAGTTCGCCAAACGCACAGGTATGCGTTCTCCGGGAAGCTAGATTGCACGGCCCGGAGTGTCAACGCGGTGGCCCACCGAGATGTCCGGCCCGGCGTGGTGGGCGTGCACGCCGGAAGCCGAGAAACGAGCGGGTACCTTGGGGGAACCCTGGGGCCTGGGAAGCAGGCACCGGTAGGCGCTCGTAGCTCAACGGATAGAGCATCTGACTACGGATCAGAAGGTTGGAGGTTCGAATCCTCCCGAGCGCGCTGAGCAGGGAAAGTCGGTGCAGTTGAGGGTCCGCGTGCGGAATCCGCGTTCAACTCGCGAGGCGCAGGCGTTCAGCGATCTCGTCAAGGTCCATCTCGGAGCTCGCGATATCCCAGACGAGCCGAAAGGCATCATCGTCGGAGATGTGCGGCGTTAGGCCGTTCAGATCGCAGAACACGACTGTGCACAGCCATGCCAGACGCTTGTTGCCGTCGACAAGGGCATGATTCTTCGCCATTGAGTGCAAGAGCGCCGCCACCTTGAGGGCGATCGTTGCGTACGCATCTTCACCGAACGCACTCGATCGCGGTCTGTTCAACGCAGAGTCAAGCAGGCCGACATCTCGAATGGGGCCAACACCGAGAACCTCGACCAGCTCCAAAACGTCTTCGAGGTCGAGATACTCGACTCCGTTCATTCAGTGCCGAGCCGCTCCAAGACGTCTCCCCACCGTGTGACCATCCGCTGGGTCGAGTCAGCCACCCGGCTCCTGTGTCCAGCCCGCTGGTATCGGTCGAGCACTGCACGACGGATGATCTCCTGCCGCGAGATCCCTTCGGATTCGGCGAGTGAGGTGAGCGCCTCTTCCAAGACAGCGTCGGTGCGGACGGTGAGTGCCACGCAGCGATGATACCACTTCGGTATCAGGTCGGTCGTCGGCGTTCCCCGCGGTTTCGGGCGCATCGGCGCCCGGCCGATCTAGCGATACGTCACGGCAACCTCGTCGGCAAAGAGGGGTGAGAGTCCTCCTGAGCTTTGGTCCTTGAAGTCCAGCAGCTGTCCATCCGGGCCTACCAAGACCGGGGACTCCTCCCGCCACCCCGTCGGGCGGGACGGGTGGGGCTCTACTCGGACGCCCACCTGGCCCGGCTGCGGCTGATCGGGCAGCTGCTCGGACGCGGGTACAGCCTGGGCAACATCGCCGAGCTTCTGGCGGCCTGGGAGGGCGGCCAGGAGATCGCCAGCCTGCTGGGCCTGGAGGCCGCCCTGACCGAGCCCTGGTCGCAGCAGTCGCCGGTCACCGTCTCGGTGCGCGAGCTCGGTGAGCTGTTCGGGGCCACGGACGAAAGCGATGCCGAAAACGTCCTCGCCACCGCCGTGGCGGAGGGCTTCGTGCGCCAGACGGCCGAGGGCTACGTGGTCGACAACCCGCGACTTCTGCGGGTGGGCGCCGACCTGGTCGCGGCGGGGGTGCCGCTTGAAGCGGTGCTCGAGCGGCGCCGGCTCCTCAAAGAGGAGCTCGACGTGGTGGCGGCCGGGTTTGTCGAGCTCGTCGCGACCCATGTCTTCGAACCGTTGGGCGAGCGCATCCCGGCGTCCGAGATGCCGCGGCTGGCCGAGTTGGTCCGGCGGCTCCGGCCCCTGGCCGGCGAGGCCGTGAGCGTCGAGCTCGCCGACGCCATGGACCGCCAGGTACAGGAGCGTCTCCGGGAGTGGATGGGACGGGTGCTCGAGCACCTGGGGGCCGATGCCCGCCCGTCGGGAGCCGCTCCGATACCCGAGGGTCGCGACGGGGCTCCAGCCCCCGAAACAGACGACTGAACACCTGACCGAGCAGCGTGCTCACACCTGCCGACGGGCGGGCATGACGTCGGGGAAACCGCTGGTTATCCGAGCAACCCGTTCTGTTCCAGTGCCGCGCTCGACAGGATCTTCTTCTGAGCCGAGGTGATCGGGTGGGGCGCTTGGGTGCTACCGGCCGGCGCGGCGGCGGCGATCTCCACCACCTCGACGGTGAGGCCGGCCAGCCAATAGATCTCATACACCGAGCCGGGGCTGCTCCGCTCGAAGGCCGAGGACCCAAGTTGTTTGGGTGGACTGGCCGATATCCCCGACGTCGCTGATCTCGCGCTGTTCAGAAGCGTGTCGGCGCCCTGGCTGTTGGTGCAGTCCACCGCTTCTGAGATCAGACTCAGCCTTTGCGAAGGGTCCTCAAACCCCTCTTCTGCGTCGTAGGGACACGACGTGTTGCCCGTCTTGAAGGTGGTGACCTTCGCGGTCACTTTGGAGAAGCCGGCCTTGTTCGCGTACGAGGACGGGAGAAGGTCCTTGCCGAGCGCCGTGCGCACGGACTTTGGAGGGGTTGCGAGGGACTTGGACGATGCGACCGACGACGCGCCGGCCGGGATCTGGGTCGTCGCGGTCAGTGGCAGCGCCACGGCCACGATCACGGCGAGGGCGCCAAGGAGCTTGAGACGGGTCGTCACGGTCCATGCATCGTAGGGGCGGGTTGTGATGGGGCGAAACGGCGCAGGCCCGGGCTCGCCCATCGACTCACGGCCGGGGGTCGGGGCTGATTCCTCTGCAGATGGATTGTCCCTTCCTCCATCGTGGTGGTCCACCAGCCCACCACGAACCCGTAGGAACGCGAGATGGGTAATCTCGCGTGGGTGTTCGAGGATCTACTCGTTAGCGTGCCGCTGTTCTCGAATTTGTCCCGGCGCGACCTTTCACGGCTGGCCAAGTCCGGCAACGATGTGACGTATTCCGTGGGCACCGAGCTGACCGGAGCCGGCGAGAGAGGGATCTGCTTCTTCGTCATCGCCGAAGGCGAGGCTCGGGTTGAGGTGAAGGGTCAGGAGGTGCGGCGGTTGGGCCCGGGGGACTACTTCGGAGAGATGGCACTGATCGATCGTTCGCAGAGTTCGGCCACCGTGACCGCGGCGACCGAGATGCGGTGTTTCGTCATGACGCAGTGGAATTTTCGCCCCTTTGCCACCGAACACCCCGACGTGGCATGGGCCTTGCTTGAAGCGATGGTGCAACGAGTTCGAGAGGCGGAGGCGAGAACTCCCTCCGCCGGTTGACATTGACGCCTTGCCGTCTGAGCTTGGTCCCGGCCATGTGGGCGAGATCGAGTCGGCTCCGGGCCTCGCCGGTCGGGGGAGCCTGACCTCCTCGGACGGGCCGGCCGTGCCCAGGGTTCTCCCCCGGGGCCGGCCGTCGCACGCTCACTATTCCACACGGCACCGAAACCGGCCCCTGGCTACAATCCCAGCTGGCGAGAGGAGGCCATCGTGAACTGCTCATCCTGCGGTCGAGAGCTCAGCGCGTCCGATGTGACGTGCCCGAACTGCGGGCAGGTGGTGGTGGCACCGGTCCACGCGACCGCGGCCCCGACCGGCCCCGCTCACCACGCCGCGCCGAGCTCGGGCCCCGCGACCGCCTTCAAGTTCGATCGGGCGCGTTGGTCTCCGACCGATCTCGTGGCCGGGGTGGCCACCCTGGTGCTGTTTATCTCGCTCTTCCTTCCCTGGTACGGCGTCTCGATCGGTCCGATCAGCGTGACCGCCGACGCGACCGTGCACGGCTACATGTACATCCCGCTGATCCTGGCCCTGGTGGAGCTGGCCTACCTGGTCGGCATCGCCGGCCTGCCCGACCTGCGGAGCCGCCTACCGGTCCCCCATGACATCCTCTTGACGGGGATCAATGTGGTCAACCTCTTGTTTGTGGTCATCGCGTTCACCGCCGGCAAGGACGGCGCCGGATGGCGCTTCGGTGCCTTCGTCGGGTTGGTCGCCGCGCTGGTGGCCGCACTGCCCAAGGTGGCGCTGTCGCTTTCGGCACGGGTCCGCAAGGTCTAGACGTCCCGCGCCCTGAGGCCGGTCGCCCCGCTCGGCCGGGGCCGACGGGGGTGCAGGAAAATCGAGGGACCGGGTCCACCCGGCCCGATGGCGCCTACGCGGGCCGGGGGAGGATCGCCTCGACGAGGGTGGGCCCGGGCGTGGCCAGGGCGGCGGCGAGGTGGTCGGCGAACTCTTCGGCCGTCCTCGATTGCCACGCGGTCAACCCCATGCCCCGGGCCAGGGAGGCGAAGTCGATGTCGGGGTGCGACAGGTCGAGCATCTCTCTCGCCCTCGATCCGGCGCCCTCGACACCCACCCGTTGAAGCTCCATGTTCAAGATCGCGTACGAGTGGTTGTTGAACAGGACGGTCGTCACGTCGAGGCCGTAGCGGGCCATGGTCCACCACGACTGCAGGGTGTAGAGCGCGCTGCCGTCCGCCTGGAGTGAGACCACCGGTCGGTCCGGGCAGGCCGTGGCCGCCCCCACCGCCACCGGGAGACCCTGGCCGATCGCGCCGCCGGTCAGGAACAACCAGTCGTGAGGCGGGCAACCGGCCGTCATGGACGAGGAGAAGAGCGACGACGTGTTCCCCTCGTCCGAGACGATCGCACCCTCGGGGAGCAGCGCCCCCACCGCGGCCGCCACCGCCCGGGTGTTGAGCTCGCCGACCGGGAGCTCGGGCCGGCCGATCTCGGCCAGCCGGGCCGCCCCCGCTGGGGCACCCACCTCTTCGGCCAGCGCCTCGAGCGCGGCGACCGCGTCGTCGCTCGGGCCGGCCAGCACGTGGATCTCGCAGTTGTCGGGCACCAGCCAGCTCGGGCGTTCGGGGTAGGCGAAGAAGCTCACCGGCGCCTTGGCGTCGACCAGGATGAGGTGGCGCACCCCTTCGAGCTGGGCCGTCGCCATCTCGCCGAGGTAGGCCAGCCGTTCCACCTCGGGGATGCCCGCCCCCCGGGCGACCCGGGCCGGGAAGGTTTCGCAGAGGAACTTGGCCCCCACCGTGTTGGCCACCCGGCTGGCCGCCAGCAGGCCGGCCCGGCCGAGGGCCCCGTTGCCCAGGAGCAGTGCGGTCGGCTCACCCGATCGGAGCGCGTCGGCGACCGCGGTGACCCGCGGCACGTCGAGCGGTTGGGGTCTCGGCCTGCTCGGGGGAGCCGCCACCACGCCGCCGGGGCCCCACGAGACGTCGGCCGGCACCACCAGGGTGGCGACCTGCCCGGGCGGCCCGAGCGCGGCCCGGAAGGCCTCGGCCGTGTCGGCGCCGAGGGTCTCGGGGGACGTTCCCCAGCGCACGAAGGCCGAAGACACGTTGCGGGCGACCCCTTCGATGTCGGACTCGAGGGGTGCGTCGAACTTCTTGTGGTACGTCGCGTGGTCGCCCACGATGTTGATCAGGGGCGTCCTGGCCCGGCGGGCGTTGTGGAGGTTGGCCAGCCCGTTTCCGAGCCCCGGGCCCAGATGCAGGAGGGTGGCGGCCGGGCTCCCGGTCATGCGCCCGTAGCCATCGGCGGCACCGGTGACCACCCCCTCGAAGAGGGCCAGCACGCTCTTCATCTCCGGCACGGCGTCGAGGGTGGCCACGAAGTGCATCTCGGAGGTGCCCGGGTTCATGAAGCAGACGTCGACCCCGCACCCGACCAGGGTTCGGACCAGCGATTGGGCTCCGTTCATGGACGACCAACCTTCTCTTCGGGCATCGGGACCGATCCTATGAGCTGCGGCCGACCCCGACCTGGCGATGGCCCCGGTCCGGTCGGTGCAGACTGGCGGCACAGATTTCTCGGAGAAACCCACAAGAAGGAGATGTGATGGCTATCGCAGTCGGTGACAGCATTCCCGATGTTCAGTTGCGGACGATGACCGGCGAAGGTCCGAAGCCGGTCAGCTCGACCGAGGTGCTGGGGAAGGGCAAGGTCGTCCTCTTCGCCGTGCCGGGCGCGTTCACACCCACCTGTTCGGACCACCATCTGCCGGGGTTCGTGGTTCGGGCCGACGAGATCCGGGCCAAGGGGGTGGACGCCATCGTGTGCCTGTCGGTCAACGATCCCTTCGTGATGGGCGCGTGGGGCGCCGACCAAGAGGTGGGCGACCGGGTGCTGATGGTCGCCGACGGCAATGGCGAGTTCACCCGCGCCATCGGGCTCGAGCTGGATGGGAGCGGGGTCGGTCTCGGGTCCCGTTCGCAGCGCTACGCGGCGATACTCGAGGACGGCGTGGTCACGTCGCTCTTCGTGGAACAGAAGCCCGGTCTAGACGTGAGCTCTGCCGAGTCGGTGCTGGCCGCCCTCTGAGGCCCGGTCCCGAGGTCAGGTACCTCGTCCGCCACCGTCTCGTCCGCCACCGTCTCGTCCGCCACCTCGGGCGGACGATCCCCCCCCCCCCCCCCCCCCCCCCCCGTCGCCGGAACGGATCGACGTCGAGCCCCCGTTGTCGCGCCGCTGCGCCTGGATCATCCTCACGAAACGGCGCAGCAGGTCCCGTTCGGGTCCGCTGAGAGAGTCGATCTGCGCGTCGAGGTCGAGGGACCCTCGGTCGGCCGGTGACCCTTGGGCGGCGTCGGCGGCCGACCCCTTTCGTTCGGGCTCGGGGAGCAGAAGGTCCACCGGGACGTCGTAGAGGATGGCCAGCCGTTGCAGGCGCGGCACCGAGATGGCGCGCTCACCTCGCTCATAGGCGCCGAGGACCGATGCCTTGAACTCCTGGGACGACATCGTCTCGACCGCTTGGAGTGACAGTCGGAGATGCTGGCGGGCCCGGCGTAGGCAGATGCCGACCGCCTGCGCGTAGGAGGAAGAACCGGCCTCGTCGCTCTCTTCGATCTCGGACCGTTCGGTCACCGGCGCCCTCGTCGTTGCCACGGTGCACATTGTTGCGCGCGAAGGGTGGTTGTGTCACCCGCGTGACCGAAATCGCTGCCGCGACGGCTCCCGAAGCCATGCAAGGTTGTGCCAACGCGTGTCGACGCCGTTGCGATGACCAACGTGACCGGCCACCGGGCGTCAGCGCCGGGCGTGCCTGAACGAAGGGACCTTCCTAGCCGCCGACTGCGGGATGTTCGGTGAGGTCATCGGACATCGGAGCCAGATCGGCCAGTTGTTCTTCGTATCTCACCGACACGAAGGCCTTGTCTCGAAGGGGTATCTCGGGGATGAACCAAGAGAGCACGAACGCCACCACCGCGAACGGCACCCCGATCAAGAACACGAAGGTCAACGAGTGCCCGAAGGCTTCGACGAATCCGTGGTGGATCGGTGCGGGGAGTGCGGCCAGCTGGGCCGGATTGCTGGCGATGTTCCCCGAGGCGGCATGCACCGCCTTCAACGCCGCCGCCGGCAGGTACTTCGGCAGCTCGTTGAGCAGGCGGCTGTTGAAGATGGCGCCGAGCACCGCCACCCCGAACACCCCGCCGATGGAACGGAAGAAGGTGGCGCTGGACGTCGCCGCGCCCAGGTCCTCCTGGGGGGCGGCGTTCATGACGATCACGACGAGAATCTGCATGACGAAGCCCACGCCCAGACCGACGAGGAGCATGTAGCAACTCGAGACCAAGAGCGGCGTCGTGACCTGCATCGTCGAGAGGCCGGCCAAGCCCATCGCCATGAGGGCACACCCCATGATCGGGAACATCTTGTACTTGCCCCGGCGCGAGGTGAGCTGGCCGCCCAGGTTGGACGTGATCAACATTCCGACGACCACCGGGAGCAGCTGCAGGCCGGAGCTCGTTGGACTGGCCCCATGCGCGGTCTGCAGGTACAGCGGCAGGTAGATCAACGCGCCGAACATCACCAGACCCACCATGAAGCCGACCGCGCTGGATAGGTTGAACACCTTCATCTTGAAGAGACTCGGTGGTATCAGCGGCTCGGGCACCTTGGTCTCGAGGTACATGAAGGCGACGATCAGGGCCACGCTCGCAACCCCGAGTGCGATGATCGGCGTCGAGTGCCACGGATAGGTGGTCCCGCCCCACGTGGTGAGCAGGATGACGCCGGTCACCGCGGCGCCGAGCAGCATGGTGCCGATGTAGTCGATCTTGTGTTGCTTGCGCTGCCTCGGGAGGTGGAGCACCGAGGTGATCACGAACAGCGTCACGATCCCGAGCGGAAGGTTGATGTAGAAGATCCAGCGCCACGACAGCCGCTCGGTGAACACGCCGCCCAAGAGGGGCCCGAGGACGCTCGCGACGCCGAACATGGCGCCGAACATCCCGACGTACCGGCCGCGCTCGCGCGGCGAGACCAGATCACCCATGCACGCCTGGGCGCCCACCATCAGGCCACCGGCGCCGATCCCCTGCAGGGCCCGGGACGAGATGAGCTCGACCATGTTGTGGGCCAGCCCCGAGAGCATCGAGCCGGCCAGGAAGATGACGACGGCGGCCTGGAAGAAGCCCTTGCGCCCGTAGAGGTCGCCCAGCTTCCCCCACAAAGGGATGCTGATCGTGCTGGCCAACAGGTACGAGGTGACCACCCAGGAGAGGTGGTTCAGCCCGTGCAGGTCACCGGCGATGGTGGGCAGCGCCGTCGACACGATGGTCTGGTCGAGGGCGGCCAGGAACATGCCCATCATGAGGGCACCGATGACGATGAGCAGCTTGCGGCGGTCGGCCAGGCGCGACGCCTCCGCACCGGCCGATTCGAGCGGCGTCGTGTCGGTGCTCAGCCGTTCGGTGTCAGTGGCCATGGCACTCGAGGTCGGCGTAGATGTCGCCGGTAAAGCGCTGCAGGAGCTCGGCCAGCTGGTCGCGCTGGGGCCCCGACCAATCGGCCAGCACTCCCTCGAGCCACCGGCGGAATGCGGCGGCGGCTCGTTCGATCATCCGGCCGCCGGCCGGCGAGAGCTCGACGAGCTGGGCCCGCCGGTCGGCCGGGTCGGGGGACCGGCGAACCAAATTGCGCGCTTCGAGCTGCTGGACCCTCCGGGTCACGGTGGGAGCGTCGACGACCAGCCGGTCGGCCAGGTCGCCGAGCCGGATCCCTTCGCCCGCGCCGAGCAGGGCGAACAGGAGGCTCACGTCGGCTCGGGTCAGGTCGATCCGGGCCCGCTTGAGCACGACTTCGAGGATCCGACCCTGGGTGACCAGCTTGCTGAACGCCTGCATGCTCTGGCCGAGCGCGTCGAGAGCCGGCGGCTCGGCCACGGTGGCCGGGGAGGTCATCCAGCCACCGTAGTTGCTTGCGGTAAACAAATGGCGCGGCCCGGCGCCCCCCGAGCCCCCGGCGGGCTAGTTGTGGCGTCCCTCCGAGAAGCGCTGGGTGCGGTTCACGATGAGCCGGGCCGCGACGAGCAGGACCAGGACCAGGACCAATAGCAGCAGCGCGGCGTCGTAGGCGATGTACTTGGCCGTGACCGGCGAGCTCAGGTCGAAATAGTTGAAGACCAGGTAGGTGAGATACGGCACCGCGTGGTGGGTCAGGGTGAACGAGGCGGTCGAGGTGGGCAGGGGCCCGGCCGTGTAGGCCAGGGGGGCCGTCTCACCGATGGCGATGGCCATGGCCAGGAGCAGGCCGGTGACGATGCCCGGCGTGGCCGTCTTGAGCACGACCTTGCGCAGCGCGTAACCCTCGGGCATGCCCAGCGCCACCGCGCCCTCCCGGTAGTTGGTCGGCACCTGGCGCAGCGACGTCTCGGTCGCCTTGGCGATGTAGGGCACCACCATGATCGACAGGATGATCCAGGCCGAGAGCAGCGAGAAGCCCCAGTGCAGCCCCAGCACGAGGGCGACGTAGCCGACATAGCCGAGGACGATCGAGGGGAAACCGGATAAGACGTCGGACGCCGTCCGCAGGAGGCCGCCGCTGGCCTTGCCGCTCTTGCGAGGCTTGGAATACTCGGCCAGGTGCAGGCCGGCCAGGACGCCGATGCCACCGGCGATCACAAAGACGCCGATCATCAAGATGAGGGTGCCGAAGATGGCGTTCTCGATGCCACCCCCCTCGGGGGTCAGCGCCTGGTTCAGCACGCCGAAGGAGAAGTGGGGAAGAGCGCGTCCGACGATCCCGATCACCAGCCAGAGCGCCGGGCCGAGGACCAGCAGGAGCGCCAGGTACGTCCCCACCCGAAAGGCGATGGTGGACGCCCGCCGCTTGCGGGTGCTCGGGAATGAGTGTGATGTCGTCATGTCCGTTCTCCTCAGGCGCCGAGCGGGGCGCCGATCTTGGACGACCGGGTGATGATGAAGCGGGCGAACAGGTTCACCGCCACCGACACGATGGCCAGGATCAGCCCGAGCTCGGCCAGCGTGGCGGTGGTGAAGCCGGTGGCGTCGGTGGCGCTCGACTGGAGCTCGTCGACGATGGTGGCCGCGATCGTGCCGAAGGTCCCGAAGATGTTGTAGGCCCCGTGGGTGAGCGCCGCCCCCGAGATCATCGCGACGGCGATCGTCTCTCCGAGGGCCCGCCCGAGGCCGAGGGCGGTGGCCCCGATGATGCCGGAGCGGACCCAGGGGATGGTCACCTTCCGGGCGACCTCCAGGTCGGTCATCCCGAGCGCCTCGCCACCCTCCTTGGGCAGCGCCGGGACCTGGGCAAAGAGATCCCGGGTGGTCGCCGTGATGATCGGGATGATCATGAGGGCGAGCACGATCCCGACCGTCGCCAGGCCTTCTCCGTTGACAGCGCCGCGCCCGCGGAAGAAGTTGAGCACCGGCACGTTGGGGGCGTTGTCGGCGATGGCCGGATAGATGTGGGTGGCCAGGAACGGGCCCAGCACCAGGATGCCCCACAGGCCGAACAGCACACTGGGGATGCCGGCCAGGAGCTCGACGAAGAATCCGAGCGGCTGGGAGATCCATTTGGGCATC
>Ga0302326_10027338_pt1 | contig 11502 bp, 11 predicted proteins | sample Palsa_T0_3_FD_202264 | JGI IMG/M metagenome (GOLD analysis project Ga0302326, IMG submission 202264) | Peat permafrost microbial communities from Stordalen Mire near Abisko, Sweden - Palsa_T0_3 | ecosystem: Environmental > Terrestrial > Soil > Palsa > Peat permafrost | place: Sweden: Abisko...
CAGATCATTCGGCCGACCGGCCTGGTGGACCCCACCGTCGAGATCCGGCCCGTCAAGGGGCAGGTGGACGACCTGCTGGGCGAGATCCGCAAGCGCACCGACGCCGACCAGCGCGTGCTCGTCACCACCCTGACCAAACGAATGTCGGAGGATCTGGCCGAATATTATTCCGAGGTCGGCGTGCGCTGCCGGTATCTGCATTCCGAAATCGACACGCTGGAGCGCATCCGCATCCTCCGCGATCTGCGGCGCGGCGAGTTCGACGCGCTCATCGGCATCAACCTGCTACGCGAGGGGTTGGATTTGCCGGAGGTTTCGCTGGTCGCCATTCTGGACGCCGATAAGGAGGGCTTTCTGCGTTCGGCCGGCTCGTTGATCCAGACCATGGGACGGGCCGCGCGCCATGTCGAAGGCAAGGCGATCCTCTATGCCGACGTGATGACGGACAGCATGAAAAAGGCGCTGGACGAGACTTCTCGCCGCCGCAAGGTGCAGCTCGCATACAACGAACGCAACGGAATCGTGCCGCAGTCCATCGTGCGGCCCATCGACATGAGCCTGGTCGCGGTGGCTGAAGGCGATTACGTCACCGTACCGATCGAGGGCGACGAAGAGGTCGAGAACCTGACGCCGGAGGAGCGCGCGAAGTTCATCGGAGAACTGGAAGCGCGCATGCGCGAAGCGGCGCGCAAGTTCGAATTCGAAAAGGCCGCGCAGTTGAGGGACCGCGTCAAAGCCCTTCGCACCGTCGCGTAACCATATGGGGCGCAAGAAGTAGCGTTGGATGGATACTTCAGCTTTGGCCCTGGAATCCCTTCGGGATGCTGGAGTCAGAAGTCAGATGCGCCCCTGCGGGGTCCGTAAAGTCAGAATGAACGCGCCAGCGGCCGCAGGCACGGGCCCCTTCATTTATGACTCAAAGGGGCAAATCCCAAAGGCGAGCGCGCAGCTCGACCGTGCTTCAGGCCCTGTTATTCGGTGCCGTAGATGTTTCCAGAGATCCTTGAATATTGAGCATTGACCGCTCAATATTCAAGGATGTCAAATCGCACGGATCCTTGTAAATTGAACATGCTATGCTCAATTTACAAGGATCTCTACATTTGTATATCGAGCGCATCGCACTTCTCGACCGCATTCGAAAAAGCATCCGGGCCAATCCCGTGACGGCGCTCTATGGGCCGCGGCAGTGTGGCAAGACCGCTGCCGCAAGGGAAATCGGCGCGGACGGCAAGACCGAGTTTTTCGATCTCGAAGACCCTGTCAGCCAGCGGCGTCTTGCGGAGCCGATGACTGCGTTGGGCTCGCTGCGCGGTCTCATTGTAATCGACGAAGTGCAGCGGCAGCCCAATCTCTTCCCGGTGCTGCGGGTATTGGCCGATCGCCATCCGTTGCGTGCCCGCTTCCTGGTGTTGGGCAGCGCATCCCCGGAACTTCTGCGCCAGGGTTCGGAGTCGCTGGCCGGCCGCATCGCGTTTGTCGAGATGACTGGCTTCGATCTTTCCGAGACTGGCGCTCCAGCGCTACGCAAGCTCTGGTGGCGCGGCGGATTTCCCCGCGCCTTTCTGGCTCGCAGCGATGCCGCGAGCCGCGCATGGCAGGAGAACTTCATCTTGACTTTTTTGGAGCGCGACATCCGCGAATTCGGAGTACAGATTCCGGCTCCGGCGCTCCGGCGGCTATGGACGATGCTGGCTCACTACCACGGGCAGATCTGGAACGGCTCCGCCGTTTCCAACTCTCTGGGTGAGGCCCACACCACTGTGAAACGGCATCTCGACCTGTTGACCAGCACCCTGATGGTGCGGCAACTGCAGCCCTGGCACGAAAACCTCGGGAAGAGACAAGTGAAATCGCCCAAGATCTACTTGCGCGATAGCGGACTCCTGCACGCGTTGTTGGGCGTGCCGCAGTTCCGCGCGCTCGAAGGCCATCCGAAAATCGGCGCTTCTTGGGAGGGCTTTGTGCTGGAAGAAGCAGTGCGCGCCGCCGGCGAGCGCAACTGCTATTTTTGGTCAACCCATTCGGGCGCCGAACTGGATCTTCTGGTGATGCTGGGAGGCAAGAGGTACGGAGTGGAGATGAAGTATTCCGACGCGCCCGGCATGTCCAAGTCGATGCACATTGCGCTCAACGATCTGAAGCTCAGCCGCCTTCTGGTAGTGTATCCCGGCGACCAGTCGTACTCGTTGAACCGGAAGACGATGGTAGTGCCGCTCGCGCGCTTGCGGGACGAACTACGGCTCGCCAAAGCGGGAACCGCCTCAGACTTAAGTTAAAGCACGGTTCGACGGCCGAACCCGCTTCCTTACGGTCGCGGCGCCGCCGGTGGCCATTCTGACTTCACGGACCCGAAGGGGCCGCTTCTGACTCCTGACTTCCATATCCCGCAGGGATATCAAGCGCGCAGCGCTTGTTTCACGATTCGAACACCGGCAGCACCGACACTTCTTCCGCGGGGATCGCTTCCAGTGGCAGTCCTGCCTTCTTCCACGCTTGCAGTCCGCCGTGAATCACGGAGCACAGCACGCCCCTTTTTCTCAGCGTATGCGCCACCTCGGCACTGGTGGCATCGCGCCAACACGTGCAATAAACGTAAACCTGTTTATCGAGCGGGAAATCGAGCTCCACTTGATTGAGCGCGTTCGGATCGAGTCGCTTCGAACCTTCCACCCGCGTCGCGTTTGGCAAATAGTATCCGTGGCTGCGGACGTCGTAAACCACCGCCGTGCCGGCCAGTAGTTCGCGCGCCGCCTCTACCGGTTCCACGAACGGCGCCTCACGCAATTCGCGTGCTTTGCGAAAGGTCCAGATGCGGCTCGCGATGTAGATCGCCAGCCCCGCTGCCACAATCCAAGCTACGATGTGGCCGAAAGTCTCATACCCGCGAGTGATGCTTTCCAGCGCGTCGCTAAATAGAAATCCCACCGTAAAGTATCCGCCCGCGTAAAGTGTCGCGCCGGCCGCGTCGAGCCGAATAAACTGCGCGAATCGCATGTTCATGCTGCCTGCCAGCGGAGGCGCCATGGTGTTGATGCCGGGAACGAATTTGGCGAACACCAGCAGGGTGCGGCCGCGGCGGTAGAACGCGTCGGCCGACCGCAGAATGCACGACTCGGGATTCAACGACAGGCGGCACAGCAGAGACAGCAACCACCAGCCGGTGTGGCGCCCCATCAGAAACATCAAAGTGTCGCCGGTTGTGATGAACAGAACGGCGCCGCCCGCCGCGTACCAGGGATTGAGGAGTCCACGCGCACTGGCTGCGCCCGCCACCAGCAATGCCAGTGCCGCCGGGATGGGCAGGCCGAAAGTTTCCAGAAGCGCCACCGCGAACAGAATGGAATATCCGTGCTCGGAGAGGCGCGCGATCCAAGACTCCACAGGACTTTGATGTTAACTCAGGCGACGCGGATTCCGCAGCAGCTCTTGACAGAGCCCCAAATTACTACCACAATGTGATGGTAATGAGATGCCAGATGATTCTCTTAAGCTTGGCGACCGTTCTCGCGGCAGCCGATCGCGCGCCGGCGCCCGACTTTACTTTGCCCGGCGCGAACGGCGCAGCCGTCCAGCTATCGCGCTATCAGGGCAAGGTCGTGCTCCTCGATTTCTGGGCGACCTGGTGCCACGGCTGCAAGACCGAGATCCCCTGGTACATGGAATTCAGCGAGAAGTACAAGAAAAACGGGCTAGTAGTGGTCGGCGTCTCCATGGACGACGAGGGCTGGAAAATCGTCAAGCCGTTCCTCAAAGAGAAGAAGATGAAGTACCCCATCGTGATCGGCAACGACGATCTGGCGAAACGCTACGGCCTCACGGAGATGCCCCTGACGCTGCTCATCGACCGCCAGGGCAAAATCGCGCTTTCGCACTCCGGCGTGGTCGACAAAGACGCCTTCGAGGGCGAACTCCGCACTCTGCTCTCCGCCGCTCACTGAAACATCGAGATCCCCGCGATCCCGGCCGCCCCCGCATCGACACATGCCGAGGCGTTTTCCGCGGTGATGCCGCCCAGCGCCAGCACCGGAATCCGTACCGCGCGCGCGGCCTCGCGTAGCGCGCCGATGCCCAACGGATCGCCGTATGGAGCCTTCGAAGCCGTATAGAACACCGGCCCGAAGACCGCGAAATCGGCGCCCTCCTCCTCAGCGTCGCGCAGATCGGCGAGCGAGTGGGTCGACACTCCGATACGGAAGCCCGCAGGTACCATCGTGCGCCACGCGGCCGGCGGGAGCGATTGAGATGGCAGGTGCACTCCGTGAGCCCCGTATGCCAGCGCGATATCCACGCGCGAGTTCACTAGGATGCGTGTGCCGTGCGGATTCGGCAACGCCAGAGTGCGCCGTACCAGATCGCACAATTCGCGCGCCGTCAGATCCTTCTCGCGAATCTGGATCAGCTCGATGCCCGCGACGAGTGCCCCCGAAATGTGCGCCAGCAATGGGTCGATTCCGCCGGCGGCGCGACGGTCCGTGATGTAGTAGCGCAGCATTATCGGGGTGTAATAGCACTATCGGGGCGTGTACCACTATAGGGGCGTGTAGTAGTGCTCGCCCGCACACGCCCGGCACAAGGTCCGTCCCTCGCGCAACACTTCGCGCCGGAAGCTGACTGGCTCGCCGCACTGCGCGCACAGCGGCCGCGGCGCCTTGTAGCCGGGCAGATCCTCGGGGCACAACGTGACGCGCACCCATTGAGTGTCGAACAGGGCTGCGTCGGTCATCTGGCGATACGCGCGCATCTGCTGCTGGTTCTTATTGTCAATCTCCGGATACAGCTCGCGGGCCCGCTCCTTGGCGTCCTCGCGCGCCAAAATGCGGACCGCGCGACTCTCCCGCAGATCGCAGAACGTCGCCGCTACTTTGCCGAAGTCGCGGAACTTGAGCGCGCGTTTTCCCAGACGGCAGCCGGTGACCACAGGGATAGCGTCGGTCATACAACGATCGATCTCCACGAAAGTCACCAGACGCTTGCGGTCGGCGCCCGCGGGGTCTTCGAGTCCCAGCAAGTTCACGCCATAGAGCGCCATTCGGAGGCCCAAAATCTGGCCAGCGCACAGGTGGCCGTGGGCCTGTTCGGCAAGTTTTTCGTACTCTTCCAACGATTTTAACGGCATGGAGCGAACATAAAGCCCTCACTCATAGTGGCCGGAATCGCGCGCTGAAATGGCGAAGGGACGGCGGCGCTTCCACAATCTCCATGCCGCGAATTTCGTGCTTGCGCGCGTTGACTTCGAGGATCGCCTCCACCACGTAATCGATATGGCTCTGGGTATACACGCGCCGCGGGATGGCCAGCCGCAGCAACTCATGCCGCGCCGCTGCTCCGAACATCACACTCCCGATTTCCACCGACCGTATGCCGGCGTGCCGGTACAACTCCACCGCCAGCGCCTGCCCAGGGAACTGCGTTACCGGGATGTGCGGCAGCATGCGCGCGGCATCGATGTAGATGGCGTGGCCGCCCGGAGGCTCCACGATGGGCACGCCATGATCGGCGATGTGCCGGCCCAGATAGCCCGTGGAGATGATGCGGTAGCGCAGGTAATCGGGGTCGAGAATCTCCTGGAGTCCCACGGCGATGGCTTCCAGGTCGCGGCCCGCCAGCCCGCCATAAGTGGGAAAGCCCTCGGTGAGGATCAGGAGATTGGTCTCGAGTTGCGCCACTCGGTCGTCATTGGTGCACAGCAGGCCGCCGATATTGGCGAACGCGTCCTTCTTGGCTGAAAACGTGCAGCCGTCGGCGAACGAAAACATCTTCTGCGCGATCTGTTTGGGCGACCAGCCGGCGTAACCGGGCTCGCGCTCGCGGATGAACCAGGCGTTCTCGGCGAAGCGGCACGCGTCGAGATAGAACGGAATGCCGTGCGCCGCGCTGACCGCCTTAACCGCCTCGATGTTCTCCAGCGAGACCGGCTGTCCGCCGCCGGAGTTATTGGTGACGGTCAGCATCACCAGGGGAATATTCGCGGCGCCCTCTTTGGCGATGAGCGACCGCAGCGCATCCACGTCCATGTTGCCCTTGAAGTCCAGACGGGCCTGTGTATCGGTCGCCTCCGGAATCGGAAGATCGACGGCGCGTGCGCCGGTAAACTCGACATTCGCGCGCGTAGTGTCGAAATGCGTATTTGAGGGCACCACGTGGCCGGGCTTGCACACTACGGTGAAAAGAATGCGCTCGGCGGCGCGGCCCTGGTGCGCCGGGATGATGTGCCGGAAGCCGGTGAGCTCGGAGACAACGCGCTGCAAGCGAAAAAAACTCTCGCTGCCGGCGTACGACTCGTCGCCGCGCATCAGGGCGGCCCACTGCTCCGTGGACATGGCGCTGGTCCCGGAATCGGTCAGCAGATCGATGAGGATATTGCGGGCGTCAATCAGGAAGAGGTTGTACCCGGCCTCCTGGAGGTAGCGCTCCCGCTCCTCAGGTGTGGTGTGGCGCAACGGCTCCACGCTCTTAATGCGAAAAGGTTCGATGATGGTTTTCACGAAAGTCTCAGTGCCGCGTCTGATGAGCGGCGGATTCGAAGCGCCCCACTAGCAGGTCGACCAGGCTGATCCACGCGCTGTCGGGATGTTCCAGCTTTCGAAAATCGGCGATGTACTTGGGGTTCAGCGCCATCCCGGCAAACGCCAGGAAGTCCAGGCTGTCGTACGGGATGTCGCCCGCCTGTTCCTTGCTCCACTTAATGGGGTCTTCCAGGTAGGGCGAAAGATAGTCGAGCGCGGTCTCGATGCTGGCGCCACTGCGCGCGCGAACGCTCCACAGATCGGCGTGGCCGCGCACCTGAGCGATGCGGCAGATGGTGGAAAAAGCGTCGAGGTTTAACGAAGAGGCCCGCAGCGAGCGGGCGCGCACCTCCTCATGCGGAGCGCTGCCATTGGGCATAATCTGGCGCGGTAGCAGGTGATCCTTATAGAAAGCAAAGGCCAGTTGCTGCGCCTTGCTGTCGTCGACGAAACTCCCCACGGCAGCCACTTGAGCGGCCCACCAGGACGCGTGATTGTTGCCGCTCTTCTGCTCGTCGGTGGCGTTCTTACTGGTCAGTAGCCAGTGCAGATAGTCCTCGAACCATTTGTGCACGGCGGCCTGGTCTTTGACGTCCCAGTTGCTGGTTTGCTCCAGGAACTCCATGCCCTGAATGGCGCGCACCAACGGCCGGCCATCCACTACGCCCGTGCCGCGGCCGTTATTCACGCCTGGAATGGACTGCGCGTAATCCAGGTCGGGATTCATTCTGGTTTTGGGATTGATAAACCATGTATGAATAATCACAGCCGCGCGCTTGCCATAGATCGGATTATCCAAAAGAAACGACGCCACGCCCAGCGAAAATACCGCATCGCTCATGCCGTTGAGAGACGTTTGGTTGGCTACGATGCGCGCCGGATTGGTTTTTCCTTCTTCGCGCAAATTAGGGCCCGTCGGATTGTCCGGATTGGGCCAATAATACGGCGCCTCGCTGTAGTATTCGTGGGCGTCCACGTCGACGCCCTTGGGACGGTCGGTGGTGACGCTCCACGGCCCCTGCGACATCCGCCGGTCGGCATCGGTGCGAAGGCGGCGGACAGGGTCCTGCGTCCATGCTTCCTTGCGGATGATGGCGCTGTGGATGGGCTCGGCTTCGTCCTCCGAGACCAACGTCATCGGAATGTCGGCCTGGGTGAACGTGGCAGCCAGGAACAGCGCGACGAACGTCTTCACTATAAGGATTGTAGCGCGGGCTTCGCCCGCGACTGGACTTTGGCTCTTTTGTGGGGCAGCCAATCCTGGCTGCAGCCGGCTTTCAGCCGGCTTGCCCGGCCCTTGACGAATTTCTCAAGCTTCGCTACGGGGGCCTCCGAACACGAAGCCGGAGAAATACCCGCGAACTGCGTGAGTGGTCTGATCGACGGCGGCCTGAAAGGCCGCCTGCAGGCACGATTGCCTGCCACACAAGGCGGTCGCCTGCATACCGCGAACGGCCAAAGCCGAGCGGCGGGCTGGTAACCCGCCCCAGGAGCCTGTGAATGGGGCCGTGAAGCGCCGGTTGCCAATCGGCCGCAGGATGCCATCCTGCCCTACAACGTGCCTCCAGCGTCACTATATTATGCGAGACTCAATAGCTTGTCCCACGAAACAAGAGCACCCTACAGCGCCTCTACCAGACGTTGCAGCTCGCGCTTCATCTGCCCTTCGGGAAAATGCGCGCGTTCGCCGTGGCCGGGAAGGACCCATTCGAAGTCGAAGCCGGCGAGCAGCTTTACCGATGCCACTTGCTGACGCCAGGAATGCCAGCAGACGTCGCGTGAGGCCGTCAAGCGGCTGCGATTGCGACTCCACCACATATGGTCGCCCGAAAACAGAAATCGCCCGTCGTAAAGCAACGCACAGTGACCGGCAGTGTGGCCCGGCGTGGGAATCGCCAGAAACCCTGGCGCCAGTTCCTGTGCTTCATTGCCATCCATCACACGCTCGGCATCGGGCTGTGCCGCGAGCTCCAGCCGATGGATGATCCTGGTGGCGCCGAAACGCTGGGCATAGCGATCGGCGTCCGCCACATCGTCGCGATGGGTGAGAAAGATGTACCGGATGCCGCCCTTTTCCGCGAAACGGCTGACGAGGTGTTCCACATAGCGCGGCGAATCGATCAGCCAGTTACCTGCCGGATGCTCGACGAAATAGCTGCTGCCTCCGAACGATTTGCGCGAGGCGAAGCCGCAATACCAGACGCCCGGCGCCACCGGCAACGGGAATTCCGCCACCGCCTCTTTGGCCGCGCTCTTCGAACCTGCTCCGATGGAGCCCGTAGGGCAGGCCACCAGCGCACGAAACGCGGCGCGCTCCTCGTCCGCGCCCTTCGGCTGGCGCTGCACGTATGAGAACTCGCCAGTTTCGCCGAACGTGGCGGGCGCGATCTGGCGGCAAGTGTCGCAATCGATACAAGTGGAGTCGACGAAGAACGGCCCCTCCACGTTTTCCGGCAGGCTATGCGTCCGGTCCGCCATGGTTTCAGCATGCCATACGCGAAGGCTATACTGGAGCCGGATATTCCGCATGGCCGTGCTACAGATTTCGGACTTCGATTCCCAGGGCGTGACTCTCATGCCCGCTACCCACGCGGATTTCGACCTCCACGCGGAAGCGACTCTGGGCGGCTACGCGGCGCCCGTGCTGCAACTGAAGCCATACCTGGCGATTGTGCGGAACGAAAATCCGCGTACCGTGGTGGCGTACACCGTTTCATGGACCGCCACGCGGCGCAACGGCACCAGCGAGGTCGACTACACGCAATTCAAGTTTCCCGATGCCGTCGCGGGCACCACCAACGGCCTTTCGGTTCTGCAAGGCCGCGAAATCAGGCGCGGCGATGAGCGGCTGGTCGGCATGGGCTTCGAAGCGTGGCCGCCGGAGTATGCGGATCGCTATCGCGATTTCGGCGTGCAGGTCGCCATGCGTCTGGGCGAATTGCAGGGACTTCGGATTGCACTGGACGCCGTGATCTTCGAAGATGGCGGGATGCTGGGCCCGGACGAGTCGCACCTGGCGGAGCACTTCATCGAGTTTGTGCACGCCAAGCAATCGCTCTATCGCGATGTTGTGGTCGGGCTGGAGAACGGCGATGTCAGAGACGACGTGTTCGCGCCATTGCGAGAGACCCTGACAGCGCGGCATGCACCACCGCATCAGGACCGGTCGCTGGGCTATCGCAAGCAGGCGGCGGCCGAAGTTTTGGGGTTTCACGACCGCATCGTACTGGAGGTCTTCCGGCGTACCTTGCGCCGCGAGCCTTTCGCGATCAGAAGACTTTCCGAAACGTCAGATTGATGCGCGCCGCGCCGGTGAGCGCGTGCTGCCCGTCTTTGAGCGGCGCGACGCCATGATAGACGAAGCGCGCCGGGCCGCCCCATACCACCACATCGCCGCTTTCGAGACGCATGCGCCGCACAGGATCGCCGCGCTTCTTGCCGCCCCACAGAAACGTCGCTGGAAGGCCGAGCGAGACGGAGACGATGGGCGCCCATGCGTCCTTCTCATCGCGATCCTGATGCAGGCCGAGCTTCGACCCGGCGGTGTAGCGATTGATCAGACAGTCATCGGGGTCATAGTCGGGGAAGCCGCCCTCGGCGGCGGCGCGCGCGGCGAGATCGCGGAAGCGTGCCGGTATGGGGGGCCAGGGCGCGCCGGTCGCGGGATCGTGCGGGTCATAGCGGTAGCCGATACGGTCGGAGACCCAGCCGACACGCCCGCAATTGGTCATCGCCACGGACATGGTGAAGCCGCCGGGCGTTACCAGATGGCGGAACGCGGCGGCCTCCGCGACACGGTCGGCTTCATCCACAGGGCGGCCGCATCGGCGAAGGCGAAGCCGCGGAGCAGGACGGCGCCTTCTTCGAGCTGCTCGCGGGTGGGAGCTGGCGGGTCGTGATCGAACAGAGGAGTCACGCTGCTCCGATTTTAGCTTACGGGTGGCAACATGGTAGGGAGGAGAGAATTCATCGTGGCTAAGAAATTACTCATGCTGGTTGGCGACTATGTGGAAGATTACGAAGTGATGGTTCCTTTTCAGGCGTTGCTGATGGTGGGCCATACGGTGCACGCAGTGTGCCCCAACAAGAAGGCAGGCGATTCGGTGCGCACAGCGATCCATGATTTTGAAGGCGACCAGACGTATAGCGAAAAGCGCGGCCATAACTTCGCCTTGAATGCCACATTCGATGAAGTTCGCGCGGAGGATTACGACGCGCTCGTCATTCCCGGCGGACGCGCTCCCGAGTACCTGCGGCTGAATCCACGGGTTCTGGATATTGTGCGCCATTTTGCCAATGCCGATAAGCCGATCGCGGCCATCTGTCATGCGGCACAAGTGCTGGCCGCGGCGGGAGTGTTGGCAGGCAGATCGTGCAGTTGCTACCCGGCGGTGGGGCCGGAAGTAACGGCGGCGGGCGGGAAGTATGAAGCCATCGCCATCGATCGGGCGTACACGGACGGTAATCTGGTGACGGCTCCCGCATGGCCGGCGCATCCCGCGTGGTTGGCGCAATTTCTGAAGGTCTTGGGGACGCGGATAGAGGCGTAGGCAAGAAACACTGGCGCGGCCGGATTGATGGCCTGTGACTAAAGCACGGCGAGATGCGCTCGCTTCGGGAGTTTGGCGATTTGCTAGCAATGGCGGGCAAGAGTGCCTGCGCGTCGGCTTTGGCCTTTCGTGCGGCAGGCAATCTTGCCTGCGGGCGGCCTTTCAGGCCGCCACTCGGCTTTGCTCTTTTGTGGGGCAGCCAATCCTGGCTGCAGCCGGCTTTCAGCCGGCTTGCCCGGCCCTTGACGAATTTCTCGGGCTTCCCGTCGCGATACCTGCAGGACATTACGCCGAAGAAACGCTGCGATCGCCAGTGCTCAGGGTTTGCGAGCCGCCTGAAAGGCGGCTGCAGGCACGATTGCCTGCCCCACTGCGCGCCGTGAATGGCCAAAGCCGACGGGCGGCCTTTCAGGCCGCCAACAGACCACTCACGCAGTTCGCAG
>Ga0302326_10027343_pt1 | contig 11501 bp, 12 predicted proteins | sample Palsa_T0_3_FD_202264 | JGI IMG/M metagenome (GOLD analysis project Ga0302326, IMG submission 202264) | Peat permafrost microbial communities from Stordalen Mire near Abisko, Sweden - Palsa_T0_3 | ecosystem: Environmental > Terrestrial > Soil > Palsa > Peat permafrost | place: Sweden: Abisko...
TGTCGCCAAAATGCGCTTCTTTATTATAGCGATTGGCACTAGGGTCCAACCTGTCCAACCCTGACGCGCGTGTCACTGAAGTAATCGTGATCGTGTCGCAGGTGTGTAGCCGCACTGGTTCCCAGGGCATGAACGCAACGATCTCTACGGAGAGTTGAAAAGAGTGCAATCCACAGCTATTCGATCGCACACCAGCCGAATGCCCTTCGTCGCGGCGGGCGCGGTCACGGGCATCGGCAGCCTGCCCCTCACCTCGATTCCATCGGCAATCCGGTCGGTTGCCGAGTTGTCGCCGGAGGTTCCTTTTTGGCCTCAGTTGCCTCAACTTTCAGAGCGCGAGAGTATCGTCGGCCAAGGCCTGGGTATTGTGGAAAGCCTGATTGGGCCCCGCAATGAAGGCTACGGTTTTCAGGTGAAAGCGGGTCAGCTCGATTCGGTGCTCGAAATCCTTCACCGAAGTAGTGGGGAGTTGACACCGGCAAACGCGGCCGGCTTCGGCGCGTTCGAAGAAGCATTGTCATCCGGTCTCTTCAGCTCCGCATTCGCCGTCAAGGGGCAGATCGAGGGTCCAATCACCCTTTCGGCATATCTGTTCCACAAGGGGCGACCATTTCTCTCCGATCCAGCGCTTTTTGCGGCCATTGTATTCCATGTCTCGCAGATCATCCGCTGGCAGATTGATCGCCTGAAACCAACGGGCCTGCCGGTGCTGTTGTTTGTGGATGAACCGGCCTTGTGCCTGGACGCACCGGTCGCCACGGCTGTCCCGGAGGAACAGAGGCTCAACGCATTAGCGGCCACGCTTGAGCACGCTCGCGTTCGCGGGGCCCATGCCGGATTGCATTGTTGCGCAGCGCGTCCCTTCGAGCGCATGTGTCGCGTGCGACCAGACATCATCTCCTTCGATGCCCATGAAGGACTGGAGTCGTTCTTTGCCGATTGGCATGCGCTGGACTTTATGCAACAGGGTGGAACCGTCGCTTACGGAATCGTGCCCACACGGCCGGGAGTGAACGCGGTCGATTCGGCCAGCATTTTTGTTCGCTGGCTGAAAGCCGCCTCCCTGGCCGGGGATCCCCAGAAATTTGCCCAGCGCGCGATGATCACGGCGACCTGCGGACTCGGACTGCTCGACACGTCCGCTGTCGCGGAGTCGTTCGGCGTCGCGCATAGCGTCAGCAAACTGATCCGTTCCCTCGCGGGTTCGCCAGAATTGGACGAAGAAGTCGCATTCGGAGACTAGTCTCGATTTCCACAATCACCGCAATCGATTGTATTGACATCCAAGCCCCATCCTCCGGCGATGTTAGTCAAGGCCCTTGGATGCCGGACGCGGGCGCGAAGCCAGGACTCGACCTGTATGGCTCTGAGCCCAGCCAATTGGTAGCTTTGCCGGTGAGGACGGACCCATCGGGTCAAGTACGCTTTGGAGATCTTTTTCGTAGTATGACTGCCCCGGGTGTTTTCCTTTGAGAGTTCGCGCTGCTCGAAAATGATCACAGAGCTCCGGTACCGTGCGTAAGCCTCAGTTCTTGAAATAGGATTTGTTATCGAGAATTGTCGAAACGCCCTCCACCACACGTTCGATATCAGCCTTTGGACAGATTCCGCGGATGCCGACCTTGCGGGCTTCCTCGGCAAGTTGGGGCGAGTGGTGCAGTGTGACCATCAGAATTGGCGTAGTCGGAGAACGCGATGTAATCTGTTTCGCCGCGTCGAGTCCGTTCATGCCCGGCATTTGAAAGTCGAGCACGATCACATCAAACTTTTCTTGATCGAATTTAGCAACCGCTTCCCGCCCTTCGGAGGCCTCATCGCACACTTTCCAATCGTCCTGGGTCTCCAGAAGGTTTCTCAGTTGCGCGACGCAGCACCGCATTGTCATCCACGACGAGGATGCGGGTTCTGTGCGATCGACGGGCGATCGATGTCACAACTCTCAGATGCAGTTCCGGGCTAATTCGTTGAGAGATGATTCCTGAGTTTCTCACACGAAGGGTCCGGCTTCGATCAAACATCTTGGTTTCTTGGTATTTGGGGGTGAAGATAAAGTCCGACTCTCATCGCCACGGTGAGCCAGTTCGCATAACCCGAAGGTCGGCGGCTTAAATCCGTTCCCCGCACAACCATGAGCGCCGCTGCCGAAAGGCAGAGGGCTTCGCCCTGTTTATGAAAGAAGTCAGTCCTCTAGCATGCGTTTCTCAAGTTGAGAGCGGTAGTCAGGCATAAATGTTCTCCTCACTACAGAAGTAACTCTATTGCACCTAACACAGGTGCGCTGCGATGATTCCCGAATGCGGCGAAGGGTAATGGTCGTCGACGATAATGCCCTTATCCGTGAGATTGTGCGCACCAGATTCGAGGCGCACGGCTTCGCCGTCTGCGATGCCGTGGATGGCGCGGAGGCTATCAAACAGGCCAAGACAGAAGCGCCGGACCTGATCATTCTGGATTTGTCGATGCCGGTCATGAACGGACTGGAGGCGGCGCGAGCGTTGAAGACACTGTTGCCACAGGTTCCACTGGTGATGTTTACAAATACGACGGTTGCGACAATGGAGCGGGAGGCACGAGCGGCGGGAATTTCTGCGGTCGTTTCGAAGTCTGAATCTACGGACACCCTCGTTTTACAAGCGAAGGCACTGCTTCTGTGATCGAGGGCTCCAGTCCTTTTGGAAATCCAGACCGCGTTACCCTGAAGCGGGATTTGTGAAGGGAATCCGGGCGGCAACCACTGTGCCACTTTTCGAGGAAAGGACCTTCACGCTGCCGCCAAACTGCCGCATGCGTTCCTCCATGCCCATCATGCCTACGCCTGAAACGATCTTGCCCTCCCGCATCCGGTCCGGGGCGATGCCCCGGCCCTTATCCGAAATTTCAGCGTCGACGCCCCAAGTCGTCCTGGTCAATTGGATCTTGGCGCTGCTACTCCCAGAATGTCGATGAATGTTCGTAAGGCATTCCTGCACGACGCGGAACAGGGCGGTCTCCATTTCCTGCGGAAGCCGATTGAAACCAGTGCTCACCTGCAGGTCCACATCGATACCACTGCGCGCCGTGAAGCCTTCGGTATACCAGCGCAGAGCCGATGGGAGTCCCGCTTCATCAAGAAGTGGGGGATGCAACAGGTACGACATCGTCCGAAGCTGTCGACTCATCTCATCGTTGATTTCTATACTCTGACGCACCAGAGAAGCGGCCTTATTCCCCGTTACTTCGACAAGGGTTTCGTCCAGAGCAATCTTCATCGCCGCGAGCATTTGCCCGGTGCTGTCGTGCAGTTCACGCGCGAGCCGGCGTCTTTCTTCGTCCTGAAGTACGAGAAGCTTCACGCTGAGTTCGCGAACCTGTTCGTTCCTCTCCGACAATTCTTTCGTTCGTTCTTGCACTCTCAGTTCAAGCTCGTTGTGCGCTTCGTTGAGTTCCTGGCGTGCCTTTTCGGCCTCTTTCGCCTGCAATCGTGCCTCGCGCTCTGCACGTTTCAGACGCAACAGCGAGCCGACGGTCGCCAGAAGTTCTTCACGGGAAACCGGTTCGGTAAGGTAGCCGTCAGCCGCTTCGAGACCCCGGACCCGGTTTTCACTGTCGGTCACAGTAGCCGAAATATGCAACACAGGGATGTGAGCAGTCCGCGGATTCGCCTTAAGTCGCCGACAGACCTCAAAGCCGTCCATGTCTGGAAGGTGCACATCGAGGGTGATCAGATCCAGGGTCTCGTCGGCTAGCTCGAGCGTCTCGGTGCCGTTGCGCGCTTCGATAACTCGGTAGCCTCCTCCCTGTAAGGCTCTCGATAACGAATAGCGAATCGCATCGTTATCATCGACCGCCAGAATCGTAATCCCCTTCTTTTCGGTCATAGAAAAACCCCACTCATTCCTAACCGGCTGCACTCAAACGCCAACGCCGTCGGGGGCGGTCGTCTTGGTATGCAAGCCTGCACGCTCGAGTGCCTCTGCAAAGCGGGCTTCGGTTAGTTCTCGCGACTGGGTCTCCTTTGGCACAATATCCGCAGCGGCTTGTAATCGTTCGCGCTCCCCGCCCTCCAAGCGCTGTGAAGTATAGATCACAACCGGGATTTGCAGAGTTTCGGGGTCTCGCTTCAATAAATCCAGAACTTCGAAACCGCTCAGGTCCGGCATCGACAAATCCAGAATGATGAGATCAGGTTTTATTTCTTTCGCGAGCCGCAGACCTTCGTTGCCTCCACGCGCCTCCAGCAAGCGATAGCCGCCGGCTCCCAGTACGCCCTTTAGCAGATACCGTGAAATCTCATCATCGTCAATGATCAATATCTGGCCGTGTTCCCTCACCAGAGTAGTCTGTAACTGAGCCAGGAGCCATGCCCGATCAATCGGCTTGGCGTGGAAAGCTGTAGCTCCCAGCGCCAGTGCCTTTGCCTCGTTTTCGACCACTGTAACCACGAACACCGGAATGTCTTTCGTAAGCGGATTCTGCTTTAGATCCTGCAAAAGCTGCCAGGAATGCTCACCCTGTAGAAGAACATCCAGAACGATGGCGACCGGCCTAAACTCTTCGAGTGCCCTCCGCGCTTCTTGCAGATCCTGAGCCGGAACCACCTGGAAACCCGTGCCTTTCAAATACTTTTCGTAGATGAAGAGCGCCTCGCGATTATCCTCGACCACCAGAACCGGCAGTCTCGAAGCGTCCAACTCGCGTTTTACGTCGGGAACATAGACTGCTTCCGTCGCGCCCGTATAACTGAGGGGGACGGAAACGAAGAAAGTCGAGCCGATGCCTACCTGGCTCCTGACATAAACGTCGCCACCGACCAGTTGCGCCAGTTTTCGCGACAGGGGAAGTCCCAGCCCGGTGCCCTTGGCGGCTTTTTGAAGTTTTCCCTCGACTTGCTCCCATTCCTGGAAGATTCGGTCCTGATCGGCCTGCGGGATCCCTATCCCTGTATCAGCCACCGAAAATACCACCGTCTGATCGTGCCCCGCGCGAACCGAAACTCGTACTTCGCCGCGCTCGGTGAACTTCAATGCATTGGAGATAAAGTTCCGCAGCACCTGCGACACTTTGGCTTCGTCGGTGTGGAGTTCAGGAATGCCAACCGGATCTTCGAACACCAGGGACACCGAAGAATTTTGGGCCAGCAATGGCCGCAACATGCCGCGCAGAGCGGCAAACAGACTTTCGACGGAAAATGCGGTCGGGCGAATCGTCACTTTTCCCGCTTCGACTTTGGCGAGGTCAAGCAGGTCATTGACCAGGTCGGTAAGGTCCTGCGCCGACCGGCGGATAAACGTCACCTGCTTTTCCTGCTCCGGCGTGAGATCCCCATCCATCCGATCAATAAGGATTTGGCTTAGAGCCAGAATCGAATTCAGGGGTGTGCGGAATTCGTGACTCATATTCGAAAGAAAATGGCTCTTCAACTCGGAAGCGCGCTGCAGAAAGTCGGCCTTGTCGTTTAGTTCCGCATAGAGGGCCACGACCCCTCGGTTGGTTTCATCCAGTTCCCGGTTCAGTTGCGCCAACTCGGCTTGCCGCGACCGCAACTCCTCCAACGTCCGCATCAGCTCTTTGTTTTGCTGTTGGAGCTCTTCGTACGGATTCTCCGAGGGCTTCCGTTCGATGGTCGATAGCAGAGCATTCAGTTCGGGGTTGCTCAAACGCGTGAATCGACCCGGAATGATCTTGCCGAGCACGACCGCGGTCCCGGATGCTTGACTCGTCTCCACCTGAAAATGATCCAGAAGCCGTTTGGCTCCAATCATTCCAAGTCCCATTCCAGTCTTCGAGACATATTTTCCGCCGAGGATCTGGTCCAGGTTCGGAATGCCTCGCCCCCCATCCCGAACCGAGATCAACAGCATTCTCTCTGCGCCGTTTTCAATTTCGAAGTCGATGGATCCGCCGCCCGCATACTGAAAGGCATTCCGTACAACCTCCGATACGGCCGTCGCAATACGAGTTTGGTCCTGTACGTCGAACTTGAGCGCAGCGGCGATGGTACGGGCTCGCTGCCGGGCCAGCACTACATCGTGCTCATAGCGAACGTCCATCTTGAGGAGTTTCACTTTCACGACATCGCCTCGGAACGGTTCTTGGCAACCAGCACGGTTACGTCATCACGCTCTCGCGTAAAATCACGGTACAACATCCCCGCGATCAGCCCTGGATGTCTGCTCCAGATTCCCGGGTATGACTTCAGATCCCAGCCAGATTTAAGCCCATCGGAATACATCACCAAAATGCTGTCCGCATTCCATGGAAACGTGAATTCCTGAATTCTGTGAAGATGGTGTCCCACCGTCCCATTGTGCGACGCCAAGCCTCGGCTGGCTTCCGGGGTTACGATCGATGAGCCAATATTTCCGACACCCGCGAACGACACAAGCCGGCTTTCGATGTGCAGCGAAGCCACGGCCATGGCAGCCCCTCGGGTCTTCTTCAGGGCATCGTGGGCATCCTGCAGGATAGGAGTTGGCGAATCGCCGCGTATTCCGGTGAAGATCCTTTCGGCTTCTCGCGCCGCTTCTGAGGCCAAAATGCCGTGTCCGAGACCGTCAACCACCATGAGCAGCATGGATTCTGCGGTTTTCCGCACGCCCCAGCCGTCGCCGCAGACATCCTCGCCCTTGATCGGGACCGACACGACCCCCACCTCTATCGGAGAAAAATGTTGACTATTTCTCTTTTGTGGCCAAAATTCCGCCAGGACTGCGGTTCCAAGGCCGGGAGCCGTGTAGATGTCGAAGGTGTGGGACAGACGCTTGATTGCGCCTAGGCCATTTCCGCCCGTCCCGGCGGTTGAATATCCATCGCGCAGTGCCGTCGTGAGATCCCGAATGCCGGGGCCCTTGTCCAACCCCAGGACTCTTACTCCGGAACTTCCGTTTTGCGTGATGCCCTCGATCAGAATGGTTCCGTTTCCGGCATGCTTGACCAGGTTCGTGGCGATTTCAGTCACGGCGATGGCCAGAGAACCGCATTCCCGCTCGCCAAGGTTCGCGCGCTCCGCGCAGACAGCGGCGTGCCGTCGGGCCTCTCCGGCGTGCGTGGGGTCGGTGACTCGGACAATCATCGGGTTTGTACCCTATTTCCAGCGCGTTACCGCGACTCTCGTGCCCTGACCCACTCTTGAATCAATTTCAAACTCGTTCACCAGGCGCTTGGAGCCGCTGAGGCCAAGACCAAGCCCGGACCCCGTCGTAAACCCATCCCGGAGAGCCAAATCGATGTCGGGGATACCGGGCCCGTTATCGACGAATATCAGCCGGACGCCGAGACGCGGGCCGTTAAGAGTTTCCAACTGCATCGTCCCGCCACCGCCATAAATCAGCGTGTTCCGAGCGAGTTCACTCGCCGCCGTGACCAGCTTGGTCTGGTCCACCAGAGAGAGGCCGGTTCGAGCTGCAGCCTCGCGCACACGCCGCCTCACGGTGACCATGTCGGGCTCGGACTGGATGGGAATCGTCTCGCTACCGACGACTGACATGACGGGATGCCTTATGACCGTTCAGGGGTAGTTTCAGCAACTCCATGCCAGCGTCGACATTCAGAGCAGTCCGCACACCCGGAAGAGCCATACCCAGTTCCACCAGCGTGATCGCGACCGCGGGCTGCATTCCGACTACTACCGTTTGTGCGTCCAGCACGCGGGACATCGCTGCGATGTTAGCGAGCATCCGGCCGATGAATGAATCCACAATCTCAAGGCTGGAAATATCGATTAATACCCCGCGAGCGCCGGTTTCGTTGATGCGGGTCGTGAGGTCTTCCTGCAACGTCATGGCCAGGCGATCATGCATATCAACCTGGATCGTGACCAACAAAAACTCGCCCATCCGAAGGATCGGTATTTTTTCCAAGACAACTCCTATGCAGTTTTCAGAGCATGCTCCAGAGACAACCCGGTTCGATCCAGCGCCACCGCGAAAGCGTCTGCCAGAGTGGCTTTTGTGGTGACGTCGAGAAGATTAATGCCAAGGTGCACAATGGTCTGCGCAATTTGCGGGCGCACTCCGCTGATGATGCAATCCGCCCCCATCAGGCGCGCAGCTGTGACGGTTTTCAGCAGATGCTGGGCGACCACGGTATCAACGGTCGGGACGCCTGTAATGTCGATGATCGCCACGCGCGAACTTGTCTTCACAATATTTTCCAGCAAAGTCTCCATGACCACCTGCGTGCGCGCGCTATCCAGAGTCCCGATAATCGGAAGCGCCAGAATCCCATCCCAAAGCTTGACCACGGGTGTGGAGAGTTCGAGCATCTCCTCTTGCTGGCGACGAATGAGTTCTTCGCGGCTCTTAAAGTACATCTCGCTTGTGTACAATCCCAGCGAGTCAATCAGTTCTGTTGTCGACCAGAGTTCCGATGCCACAGCGTTGGCATCGTTGCCGGCGTGATCACGCAACAGGTTAAATAAGGGCTTCTTCACCGAAAGCACGAAGGTCGCGGTTTCAGTCGGCGTAAAGCCCTGTTGCGCGCGGGTTCGGGAAATCTCTGTCAACAATTCCCGGACCGCGTGCCACGGGGCAGTCCGTATATCAGAACTGCCCGACTCTGCACCATCCCGAAGCAGTGTAAGAACGCTCGAACACTGCGTGCGAAGCTCCGAGTCGTTCATGAGATCGGCCCGCCGTGTCGCGCCGGCCATCTCCTTTATCCATTCCGCCAACACGGAGGATTCGTGCTTGGCCAGAACCGCGGCCAACGCAGTTGTTTTTGGATTTTGGATTCCTTTGCTCATCTTCCGCTCCTAAGATTGAACCACCTGTTTGAAGCCAGTCTGACCCCACAACCGGCGGCCGGCGCCGACCCCGCGAGAAAATTTCCATGGGACGGGTGCGTCTAAGGAATGCTCCGGCAAACTAGAGATGCTAGCCGCGCGAAGCTCGTAGGCATATACAGGAATTACTGTAGATACGATCAGGTCGCACTGCGTTGCTACGATTTTCTGTCCAATTCTTCTTCTTCTTTTCTTTGATTCCGGCGTCAGATATTTCGGCCCGGCGGGCGGTTCTCTTGGCTTTCTCCGCGAGTGCGGCTGCCTCTTTTCCTAGCTGTTCAATCTCGGGTCCGACGCTGGACGGTCTTCATGACGACGAACGGTCTTGCTTGGCATCGCGGGAATCTACCAAAAAAGGCGTGACCAATCCTGAAGGACCGAAAACTTCAGCCGCCCAAATCCTAGCAACCCACGATGAGGACACTACCCGATCCTCGGTTTTCTGCAAGAACGGCATCTCAACCGGTCGTCGAAGGGTCTTCCCGAAGCAACTGCTGGCCGGTTCTTTCTAAAGCGACCGCGAAGGCGTCGCGCAGCGTTGCCTTGGTGGTGATATCGAGCAGATTAATCCCGAGATGGACGATGGTCTGAGCGATCTGCGGTCGAATACCGCTGATGATGCAATCGGCGCCCATCAGCCGCGCCGCGGTCACCGTTTTCAGCAGATGCTGCGCCACTACCGTATCCACCGTCGGAACACCGGTGATGTCGATGATGGCGACCTTGGAGTTCGTGCTTACAATCGCCTCTAGCAGGGTTTCCATGACAACCTGTGTGCGCGCGCTGTCCAGCGTGCCAATGAGCGGCAGCGCTAGAATGCCGTCCCACAGCTTCACAACTGGGGTCGACAATTCGAGCATGTCTTCCTGAGCCCTGCGAATGAGATCCTCGCGGGTCTTCAGGAACACCTCTGTCGTATAAAGTCCGAAGGCATCGAGCAGCTCCGAGACGCCCCAGATCTGATCCGCAACCATCTTTGGATCCTTCACATCCTCCCTCAGTCTGCGGAAAAGGGGCTGTTTGAAGGAGAAAACGAACGTCGCGGTTTCTGTCGGCGTGAAACCCTGTAGGGCGCGGCTCTTTGAGATCTCGGAGAGAAATTCCCGCAGATTCTTCCAACGAGGGTCGTCGGGATTGCTGGCACCTACGTCGTCGATGCCCGTCCGAAAGATAGAGAGAAACTGAAGGCATTGCGTGCGCAATTCCGCTTCAGGGATTGAACCGGAACTTCGAGAGGACCCGTGGATTTCCTGCGTCCACTCGTCAAGGAAAGATTTTTCATCGGAAAGAATCTCGGAAACCGGACTACCGACACCAGTGAGTTGAACCATGAAGTTTCCTTCAACGCGGATATGGAAATCCCCCCGGCGGTTCCTTGTCCAGGTTCAAGGAGCTGAATCTGATACTTTTAAAAGGATTGCTCCCGAATGCAGTTAGAGTACTCCTATTCGCGGCCATCCCACAATGATGTCGATTTCGCCAGCAGGGATGTTGTGCGTCTCGCCCCCGGCTACCGCTGGTTGACATTTCGTTGTCACGGCAGGGCCGCGGGTTCGAGTCCCGTCGTTCCCGCATTCTTTTCAGTGCGGCCAAGTGCGCAGCCATCAACAAAGCACGTTAACTGCAAGCTGAAAGCAACGTTATACCTCCGCTTTTAAGATGACCGGTCTGATCCATAATTGATTTACCGGCTGATTTACCGGCAGGGGATTACCGGCAGTATCCCGATAATCCCGGGGATCTAGCGAGACCGGTAAATTATAATAAGTAGCTCGGCGGGCGCTGCCTTCTCTTTAAGGCAGCGCAGAGTTGGACGCTCCCCTTCGAATACGCGTTCCAGTCAGCGACCGAATCCTCCGCTGCCAGGCAGCCCATTAAGCATGCGGCGGGAGTCGTGAAACAGGCTCTTTTCTCGACCCCGATCCAATCAAAATCGACGAGGAGGTTGCGTCATGAGTACAGAGTTTCCGGCTCCAGGGCCGGGCGCAGGCATCAATTCACAGATCGAAATCAATCGCGCCACGCCGGTCGTCTTGCGCAATAGCAAGTTCCTGGTTGGGGTGACCATGATGGGGAGCTGCTTTGCCGCTATCTTCGTCGTTTGCATAGTGCTCATCGTGTTTTCGCTGCTCTTTCCGCTGAGCGACCTCAACGCAGCCAGAGGGTGGAGCGCCCTCAAATGGGCTATCAGCGCGTTGGCAACGGGTTATATGTGCCCGTGGCTGTGGAACCTGGGCCGCGCCATGGCTGGTTACCAAGTTCGGCTGGATAGCCGGGGCGTGGAGTTCAATCTGGGCACGAAAAACAAGCCTTCAAATCTGTTTCTGACCTGGGACCAGATAGCCGCGATCAAGCACAAACGTGTTGGCAACGCGCAACAGTACTTCGTTCAGGGAACCGATGGGAGCGAGGCTAGATTCTCGTCCTATACGTTTTTCCGGCCCAAGAAGGTTGCTCGCTTGATTGCCGCCCGCACCGGACTAACGATCCAAGAAGCCTGATCTGCTCGTTGGTAGAAGGTGACCTGACGGGATCTGCGAGGAGACCCAGTACACAATCGTCGGCTTACATCGCGCCCATGACTTACCGCTTTTAGGCCGTAAAGCCTCGTCCTTCAAGGTCGGGGATATATGCTGAGCATGCCCCCTTGTTTTTCCCTTCCGTTCGTTCTAAAACCCTCCTCGTCCGAAAGGACCTATGGCCGGGCTTGGCCAAAAGTAAAGCCTCTTCGTTGTCCTCC
>Ga0302326_10027344_pt1 | contig 11501 bp, 9 predicted proteins | sample Palsa_T0_3_FD_202264 | JGI IMG/M metagenome (GOLD analysis project Ga0302326, IMG submission 202264) | Peat permafrost microbial communities from Stordalen Mire near Abisko, Sweden - Palsa_T0_3 | ecosystem: Environmental > Terrestrial > Soil > Palsa > Peat permafrost | place: Sweden: Abisko...
TGAGCCCGGATGTGGCGGATCGTGCCATCCGGGATGAGAAACGTCTCATCGACGTGCGAACACACCCGGCGCCCGGCGAGCGACGGTTTGGTGATGACGTCGAACTGTGCCCGCACCCGGTCGCCGTTGACAGTGAAGTTCGGCTGCGTAGTCGCCTCGATAATCCGGAACTGCGGTCCACGATTGAGGCTGCGCCGCAAGTGGTTTCCGGAGAATCCGGTCTTGATACCGTTCTCGATCCGCACGCAGTCCGGTGCGAACGGGACCGCGTCACCCTGATGGTTGGCCAGTGCGTCGATATAGGACTGCGCCGCCGCGATCCGCTCGTCGTCGGAAACCCCCACCACTTGATCGGCCGCCTCCTCCTCATCGCCCTTCGGGCTCTGCATCGTCGCCGGCCTAGATCCGCTCGATGATGGTGCCGGTCGAGAGCGCACCACCGGCGCACATGGTGATCAGCGCGGTGCTCTGGTCGGTGCGCTCCAGTTCGTGCAGCGCGGTGGTGATCAGACGGCTGCCGGTGCTGCCCACCGGGTGACCCAAAGCGATCGCGCCGCCGTTGACGTTCACCTTGGCCATGTCGGGCTCATGGACCCGCGCCCAGGACAGCACCACCGATGCGAAAGCCTCGTTGATCTCGACGATGTCGATGTCGCCGATCTTCATCCCGGCCTTCTCCAGCACCTTCGCCGTGGACTGCACCGGGCCGTCCAGGTGGTAGTAGGGCTCCGCACCGACCAGCGCCTGGCTGACGATCCGGGCGCGCGGCTTCAGTCCCAACGCTTTGGCCTTGTCCTCGTCCATCCACAAGACCGCCGCCGCACCGTCGGAGATCTGCGATGACGTACCCGCGGTGTGGATCCCGCCTTCCAGCACTGGCTTGAGCTGGCTCAACCCTTCCAGCGTGGTTTCCCGCAGGCCCTGGTCGCGGCTGACCAAGTGCCGCTCGCGGGTGGGTTGCTTCTGTTCATCAAGGATCGGTGCCTCGATCGGGGAGATTTCCCGGTCGAAGCGGCCCTCGTCCCAGGCGCGCTTGGCGTGTTGCTGCGAGGCCAAGCCGAACGCGTCGATGTCCTCGCGGGTGATGCCGCGTCGCTTGGCGATCCGCTCGGCGGCGGTGAACTGATCGGGCAGATCGATGTCCCACGACTCGGGCCGCAGGATGCTGCGGTCGGGACCCGCGTTCGCGCCGAGGCCGACCCGGCTCATCGCCTCGATCCCGCACGCGATGCCGATATCGATAGCGCCCGCCGCAATCAGGCCGGCGACGAGGCCGTTGGCCTGCTGACCACTGCCGCACTGGCAATCCACGGTCATGGCGCCAACCTGCTCCGGCAGCCCGGCGACGAGCCAGCTCACCCGGGTGATGTTGTTGGACTGCTCGCCATACTGCGTTACACAGCCGCCGATGACCTGCTCGACGTCGCCGGCGTCGATACCGGCCTTGTCCACGAGGGCCTTCTGCACCGCGCCCAGCAGCTCGGTGGCATGCAGTCCCGACAGCCATCCGGCGCGTTTGCCGATGGGGCTGCGGGTGGCTTCAACAATTACCGGGTTACCCATGGGGTCAGGCTAGAACACGTTTCATTACCCTGACAAGCGAGGATGCCGGACCGCCTTTTGTCTGCGGTGGAGGCATGTTTTACTGGCACTAGAACACGTTGCAATTCAGGAGAGCCATGGCACCCCCTATTATCTCGGCAGACTTCGACTTTCTCGATCCGGACGTCAACCTGGTCGGTCTTCCCGTGTCGGAACTTGCCCATCTTCGTGAAACCGAACCGATCCACTGGGTCGAGGTGCCTGAGGGCTGCGGAGGCTTCGAGGACAACGGCTATTGGCTGCTGGCGAAGCACGCCGACGTCAAGGAGGTGTCGCGCCGCAGCGACGTCTTCTCCAGCTGGCAAAACGGCGCGATCCCGACCTGGCCCAAGGAGATGACGCGCGAGAACGTCGAGTTGCAGCGCAGCGTCATGCTCAACATGGACGCCCCACACCACACCCGGCTGCGCAAGATCATCTCCCGCGGATTCACCCCCCGGGCAATCGGGCGGCTGGAGGACGAGCTCGCGCAGCGTGCCCAGAACATCGCCAAGAACGCCGCCGCCGCGGGTTCGGGCGACTTCGTCGAGCAGGTCTCGTGCGAGCTGCCACTGCAGGCGATCGCCGGTTTGCTCGGAGTGCCGCAGGAGGACCGCGACAAGCTGTTCCGCTGGTCCAACGAGATGACCGGCGGTGAGGATCCCGAATTCGCCGACGTCGATCCCGCGCAGTCGTCGATGGAACTGATCATGTACGCGATGGCGATGGCCGACGAGCGGGGCAAGAACCCGACCGACGATATCGTCACAACCCTGATCGAGGCCGACATCGACGGGGAGAAGCTCTCCGACGACGAGTTCGGCTTCTTCGTCATCATGCTGGCGGTGGCCGGCAACGAGACCACCCGAAACTCAATCACCCACGGAATGATCGCCTTCGCGAACAACCCGGATCAGTGGGAGCTCTACAAGAAGGACCGCCCGTCGACAGCTGCCGACGAGATCGTCCGCTGGGCGACTCCGGTGACGGCATTCCAGCGCACCGCCAACGAGGACACCGAGCTGGGCGGCGTCCAGATCAAGAAGGGCCAGCGGCTGGTGATGTCCTACCGCTCGGCCAACTTCGACGAAGAGGTCTTCGATAGCCCTTACTCGTTCAACATCCTGCGCGACCCCAACCCGCATGTTGGTTTCGGCGGCACTGGCGCGCACTACTGCATCGGCGCCAACCTGGCGCGGATGACGATCAATCTGATTTTCAACGCGGTCGCGGACCACATGCCGGACCTCAAGCCGATATCGGAACCTGAACGGCTGCGGTCTGGTTGGCTCAACGGCATCAAGCACTGGCAGGTCGACTACGCCGGCAGCCGCACGGCGGCGCACTAATGGATTTCACGCCGGACCCGGCGCAGCAAGCCGTCGCCGATGTCGTCACGTCCGTGCTGGACCGGGACAACTCGTGGGAGGCGCTCGTCACCGGTGGCGTGACGGCGCTGCCGGTGCCCGAACGGGTGGGCGGTGACGGCGTAGGCCTGCCCGAGGTCGCGACGGCGCTCACCGAGATCGGTCGACACGGCCTCATCGGTCCGGCGCTGGCCACCCTCGGGCTCGGTGCGTTACCGCTGCTGGACTTGGCCTCCGACGAGCAGCAGGACCGCTATTTCGGCGGGCTGGCCAAGGGATCGTTGATCACCGCGGCGCTCAATGAGCCCGGCTCGGCGTTACCGGAGCGGCCGGTGACGGCCTTTGTGCACAGTCGGCTTTCGGGAACCAAAATCGGTGTCGGCTACGCCGACAACTCGGAGTGGATGATCGTCACCACGGACAGCGCCGTGGTCGTCGTGTCACCCAAGGCCGACGGCGTGCAACTTGTGAAAACCCCGACATCCAACGGATCCGACGAGTACGTGGTCACGTTCACCGATGTCGCGGTGGCCGAGGAGGACGTGCTGATCGGGGCGACGGCGCAGCGGGTGAACCAGTTGGCGTTGGCGGCGATCGGCGCCTATACCGCCGGACTGGTTGCCGGCGCGTTGCGGTTGACCGCCGACTACGTGGCGAACAGGCACCAGTTCGGCAGGCCGCTGTCGACCTTTCAGACGGTCGCGGCGCAGCTCGCCGAGGTCTACATCGCTTCGCGGACGATTGATCTGGCGTCGACATCGGTGATCTGGCGGCTGGCCGAAGGACGCGACGCCGATAACGACCTCGACGTGCTCGGGTACTGGATTACGTCGCAGGCGCCGCGAGTGATGCAAATCTGCCACCACCTGCACGGCGGCATGGGGATGGACATCACCTACCCGATGCACCGGTACTACTCCACGATCAAGGATTTGACCCGGCTATTGGGCGGGCCTTCACATCGTCTCGACCTGGTGGGAGCGCAATGTTCATTGAACTGACTCCGGAGCAGCGTCAGCTGCAAGCCGAACTGCGGCAATACTTTTCCAACCTCATCTCGTCCGACGAGATGAAGGCGATGGAGAAGGACCGGCACAACGAGGCCTATCGTGCAGTGATCAAGCGGATGGGTCAGGACGGCAAGCTCGGAGTCGGATGGCCAAAAGAGTTCGGCGGCTTGGGCTTCGGTCCGATCGAACAGTCGATCTTCGTCAATGAGGCGCATCGGGCCGACGTGCCACTGCCGGCGGTGACGCTGCAGACGGTCGGTCCGGTGCTGCAGCAGTTCGGCAGCGAGGTGCAGAAGAAGAAGTTCCTGCCCGCGATCCTGGCCGGTGAGCTCCACTTCGCGATCGGTTACACCGAGCCGGAGGCGGGCACCGACCTGGCGTCGCTGCGCACCACGGCCGTGCGTCATGGCGACGAGTACATCGTCAACGGGCAGAAGATCTTCACCACCGGCGGACACGATGCCGACTACGTCTGGCTGGCCTGCCGGACCGACCCGGAAGCCGTGAAGCATAAGGGCATTTCGATTCTGATCGTCGACACCAAAGATCCCGGCTACTCCTGGACGCCGATCATCTTGTCCGACGGCGCCCACCACACCAACGCCACCTACTACAACGACGTCCGGGTACCCGCCGACATGCTGGTCGGCGAGGAGAACGCTGGATGGCGGCTGATCACCACGCAACTCAACAACGAACGGGTGATGCTCGGTCCGGCCGGCCGAACCGCCGGCATCTACGACCGGGTGCACGCTTGGGCATCCAAGCCCGGTGCTGACGGCGTCACACCCGTCGAACACGACGACGTCAAGCGGGCGCTCGGTGAGATCTATTCGATGTGGCGGATCAACGAGTTGCTGAACTGGCAGGTGGCTGCCGCAGGCGAGGACATCAACGTGGCTGACGCCGCGTCGACGAAAGTCTTTGGCACTGACAGTATTCAGTACATCGGGCGGCTGGCCGAGGAGATCGTCGGCAAATATGGAAACCCCGCCGAGGCCGGCACTGCCGAGTTGCTGGACTGGTTGGACTCACAGACCAAGCGCAATCTGGTGATCACCTTCGGTGGAGGCGTGAACGAGGTGATGCGTGAGATGATCGCGGCGTCCGGCCTCAAAGTGCCGAGGGTGCCGCGGTGACGGATATTCAAGGAGCGCTCGACGAGATCAAGGCCGCCGGCGGTGCCAAGCCGCGTGCGGGCCGGGATCCGGTGAGTCAGCCGATGATCAACAGCTGGGTCGAAGCGATCGGGGACAGCAACCCGATCTATGTGGACGAGGTCGCGGCCCGCGCCGTCGGCCACCCGGGAATTGTCGCTCCGCCGGCCATGATTCAGGTCTGGACGATGTTCGGCTTGGGCGGGGAACGCCCGACCGACGACCCGATGGGTCCGATCATGAAGCTGTTCGACGACAACGGCTACATCGGTGTGGTCGCGACGAACTGCGAGCAGACCTATCACCGGTACCTGCAACCCGGCGAGCACGTCAGCATCGCATCGGAGATGGGCGACGTCATTGGGCCCAAGCAGACCGGTCTTGGCGAGGGCTGGTTTGTCAACCAGCACATCGTCTGGCGGGTCGGCGACGAGGATGTTGCCGAAATGAACTGGCGCATTCTCAAATTCAAGCCGCGCGAATCGGCGGACGCAACGAGTTCGGTGCCCGAGGACCTGGACGCTGACGCTATGATGCGCCCGTCGGAATCGAAGGACACCAAGTTCTTCTGGGATGGCGTCAAGGCGCACGAGCTGCGGCTGCAAAAGCGGCCCGACGGCAGTCTTCAGCACCCCCCGGTGCCGGCGTTGTGGCAGGACAAAGAGATACCGACCGACTACGTGGTGGCCAGCGGCACAGGCACGGTGTTCAGCTTCGTGGTGCATCACGCCCCAAAGGTGCCCGGCCGCACACTGCCGTTCGTCATCGCGCTCGTCGAGCTGGAAGAGGGGGTGCGGATGCTCGGTGAGCTGCGCAACGTCGACCCCGCGACCGTGGAGATTGGAATGCCAGTCCGCGCAACGTATATCGACTTCCCGGCCAATGACATCGGCCCGGGCTGGACACTGTACGCGTGGGAGCCGGACGCATGAGCGCGCCGACGGTGGAGGTCGGCACCAAGCTGCCGGAGCTGTCGCTGTACGGCGACCCCACGTTCATCATCTCCACGGCGATTGCCACCCGCGACTACCAAGACGTTCACCACGACCGGGATAAGGCGCAGGCCAAGGGGTCCAAGGACATCTTCGTGAATATCCTCACCGACACCGGTCTGGTCCAGCGCTACATCACCGACTGGGCCGGCCCGTCGGCGATCATCAAGTCGATCGGGCTGCGGCTGGGCGTGCCGTGGTACGCCTACGACACGGTGACGTTCAAAGGCGAAGTGACCGCGGTCGAAGACGGGTTGATCACGTTGAAAATCGTTGGCAGCAACAGCCTCGGCGATCACGTCATCGCGAACGCGACATTGACCACCGGGGGGCGTTGATGCCCGGTGAACTGTCCGGCAGGGCGGCGATCGTCGGCATCGGCGCCACGGACTTCTCCAAGAACTCCGGCCGCAGCGAGCTTCGACTCGCCTCCGAAGCCGTGCTGGACGCGCTCGACGACGCCGGTCTCACACCCGGTGACGTGGACGGCATGGTCACCTTCACGATGGACTCCAATACCGAGGTGGCCATCGCACGTGCGACCGGCATCGGGGATTTGAAGTTCTTCTCCAAGATCCACCATGGCGGTGGCGCGGCGTGCGCCACCATTCAGCAGGCGGCCATCGCGGTGGCGACGGGTGTCGCGGATTGCGTTGTGGCATATCGGGCTTTCAACGAGCGCTCGGGCACGCGGTTCGGTCAGGTCCAGACCCGGTTGGTGGAGAACGCCGATTCGACCGGCGTGGACAACTCATTCTCGTACCCGCACGGTCTCTCCACCCCTGCCGCGCAAGTAGCCATGATCGCCAAGCGCTACATGCATTTGTCCGGGGCGACCAGCCGGGACTTCGGCGCCATCTCGGTGGCCGATCGCAAACACGCCGCCAACAATCCCAAGGCGTACTTTTACCAAAAGCCGATAACAATTGAGGATCACCAGGATTCACGGTGGATCGCCGAGCCGTTGCGGTTGCTGGACTGCTGCCAGGAGACCGATGGCGCGGTGGCGCTCGTCGTCACCTCAGCGGAGCGGGCGAAGGATCTGAAGAACCGGCCGGCGATCATCGAGGCGGCAGCCCAGGGTTCGAGCCCGAACCAGTATTCGATGGTCAGCTATTACCGGCCCGAGCTCGACGGTCTTCCGGAGATGGGCTTGGTGGGCAAGCAAATGTGGGCGCAGTCGGGCCTGCGGCCTACGGATATCCAGACCGCGATTCTCTATGACCACTTCACGCCGTTCACGCTGATTCAGTTGGAAGAGTTGGGATTCTGCGGCTGGGGAGAGGCCAAAGAATTCATCGCAGACGGTGCTATCGAAATCGGTGGCCGACTGCCGATCAACACCCACGGCGGGCAGCTCGGCGAGGCCTACATTCACGGCATGAACGGCATCGCGGAGGGAGTCCGCCAGCTACGGGGCACTTCGGTGAACCCGGTGCCCGATGTCGAGCATGTGCTCGTCACCGCCGGCACCGGAGTGCCGACCTCCGGCGTGATCCTGGGATAGTTCAGCTGGTGACCAATCCGCCTAGCGGACCCAGCAAGCCGAAGATCGGGTCGAGGATGCCCTGTTGTATGTCAGTCAGATTCAACACATCCTGGATGTCTTGACCGATCGGTCCCTCGACGGCAGTAAAGAGGGTAAACGGATCAAAGGCGTTATTGAGATCGGTCACGACTTGGTCGTAGGGAACTCCGATTTCCTGTTCGGACCAGGATTCCGCTGACGTCAGCAGGCTTTCCAGCTGGGTGGCGCCGGGAAGCTGCGTACCGAACAGCTCGAAGGCGTTGTCGGCGCCTTGGACGACCGCGTTGGCAAATTCGAGGGTGAAAGTGGCTGGGTCGATGCTGGGAATCAACTCGGCCGGTGTCGGGTCGCCGAACGGAATGGATCTGTCGTAGCCGGCTTCGACGATCACTTGCAACGCCGGCTGGAAGACGTTGAGGACCGATTCGGGAACACCCAAGCTCCGCAGTGGATCCAGCAGCGGCAGCTCGGTGGTCGGGACGAAATAGAATGTGGTGTCGCCGTCGATCTGTCTGACGGTTTCGGTGGACCCCAGAACATATTCGCTGGCGAACGGCCCCGATAGCGGCTCCGAGGGCGGCCAGATGGCCGGAACCTCTTCGGGCAGTGGGCCATCGCCGTAGGCGGCGTGCGCGTAGATGAAGCCGAAGAGGGCGTTCAGGTCGGCCAACCCATTGATCGGATATTGCGGGAAGTCAGCGACGAAGTCGTACTGGTTCGCTATGTCGATGGTCGGGATACCCGCATCGGTCGGCTCGGCGCCGTTGAAGCCCAGCCCCGCGCCGGGGACGAACAAGCCGTCGAACCGCTCATCTAGCCCGCCGTTGGGGCGATTAAGGTCTCCGAGCAGCAAGAAAGTGACATCGGGCTGCTGCCCGGCCTCCATGAGCTGCATTTTCTCCAATACCGTGATGGCGGCGCTCTGCGAATAACCCTCGACCAGGTAAGGCTGCCCGGGATCGCTCGCTTGCTGGGCTGCCATGGCGGCTTGCAGGTCCGCCAGACCCACCGGCATCGAGGTGCTGGAGAACGATTCGGGTGTGGGGACCAGCACCGGCGTGTAGTTGTTGCCGGTGGCCGGGTCGATGTAGTCGGTGATGATCGTGTCTTGCCAGAACTCACTGGGGGTCGGCATGAACGAGCCACCCATCATCAACGCATCATCTGCGTTGTCGGCCCGAGCGATCGCCGACATCGTCAACGGCAACAGCATCCAAGCGCCGGCGAAAAAAGCAATGCTCGCTGAGCGGTGGACCCGCTTAGCCGGCATTTTGCCATACTACAAGCGTGTCTAATAAGGTCCAGCGTGACGCTCGGCGCAAAGAGAGCTAGGCCGGGATCAGTTCCACCCCGGTAAGCACGACCGCATTCTCCCGAGCAGGCGCGGTGACGGTGCCAAGGAACCGGCCGTCTTCTTTCCAGACGGCGGCCTTCAGGGTCTCGCCCGGGTAGGCCACGCCGGCGAACCGCGCGCCGTAGGTCCCCACGGCGGCGGCGTCGGCGTCGAGAACCGCATCCACAAGTGCCTTGCAGGTCATGCCGTAGGTGCAAAGACCGTGCAGGATCGGTCGCGGAAACCCTGCTGCAGCAGCGAATTCGGGATCGGAGTGCAGCGGGTTGCGATCGCCGCAGAGTCGGTAAAGCAGCGCCTGCTGCGGCAACACAGGTATGTCGAGCTCGAGGTCCGGCGCCCGGTCCGGTGCCGCGGCAGATGTAGACGGGCCACGGTCGCCGCCGAAGCCGCCTTCGCCGCGGGCGAAGATCGACCGCCGCTGCGTCCACAGCAGCGTCCCGTCCGGTGCGGTCACCCTGGTCTCGGACCAGATCACCGCGGCCTTGCCCTTGTCCCAGATGTCGGTGAACCGGGTGACGGCCTTCGCAGAACCCGACGGCGGCAGCGGTGCCGGCACGCTCACCTGCTCGCTGGCATGCAGCACCTTGCTCAGCTCGATGTCGATGCCGGGAAACTGCACGGTCGGCGGCTTGGTGACGTGAAAGGTCGCCGCGACGTTGCCGAATGTCGGCAGCACTTGCGGTGTGTCGTCGATCAGGTAGCGCAGTTCATATGCATCCATCGGGTCGGCGCCCGCACCAAGCCCGAGGTGATAGAGCTGGATATCGCTGCTGCTCCAAGCGAATTCGATCGGCTCCAGCTCGGCGGCCAGTGCGACTTCCGGATCGATCGGCATGTCTAGGCGCGTCCGGCTTGTGATTCAGAAATGTGCAGCGCGGCGAGGTAGCCGAAGGTCATCGCGGGGCCGATGGTGCCGCCCGGCCCGGGATAGGTATGTCCCATCACCGGGGCGCTGGCATTGCCCGCCGCGTACAAGCCTTCGATGACACTGCCGTCGTCGCGCAATGCGCGGCCGTGCACGTCGGTGCGGACGCCGCCTTTGGTGCCCAGGTCGCCGGGCACCATCTTGGCGGCGAAGTACGGCGGACGGCTGATCTCGCCGAGATTCGGGTTCGGCTTGTTGGTCGGATCGCCGTAGTACCTGTCGTAGGCGCTTTCGCCACGGTGATAATCGGCGTCGACACCTGAACGGGCGAAGCCGTTGAAACGCTCAACCGTCGAGGTGAACTCGTCGACCGGTAGACCGGCCTTGGTGGCCAACTCGTCCAACGTATCCGCCTGCACGATCACGCCGGATTCGATCCATTTACGCGGAATCCGCTGTCCTGGTTGCAATCCCGCGAATATATAGCGGTCCCGGTATTGCTGGTCGAACACCAGCCAGGCCGGAATGTTCTCACCCGGACCCGGCCCCTGGCCGTACTCGCCGCCATACATGTGGTGGCACGCCTCGACGTAGGGCATGGATTCGTTCATGAATCGCTTGCCGGACATGTTGACGATGATGGAGCCCGGTGAGTTGCGCTCCGACAGCGCGAACCATGGTGCGCCGACCAGTGGGACGGTCGGTCCCCACCACGCGTCTTCCATGACGTCGAGTGCCGCGCCGAGTTTTTCGGCAGCGATGATGCCGTCACCGGTGTTGGCCTTGGCGCCGACCGTCCACTCGGTGGTGATCGGCGCGCGCTGATATTTGACCCGCATCTGCTCGTTGTGTTCGAATCCGCCGCTACCGAGGATCACGCCCTTGCGGGCCCGGATCAGTTGCGGTTCAACGGCTTCTGGCTTCTCGGTGTCACGCACATAGATGCCGCGGACTACGCCGTCCTCGACGTAGAGGTCGGTCAGTGCGGTATTGAGCTGTACCGGGACGGCTGCCTTCTGTAGTCCGATCCGAAGCGGCGCGATCAGTGCGCGTCCCATGCCGACCAGGTGCTGTCCGGTCGCCTTCGCCCACACGGTGCGCGTACCCACCTTGAGGCTGCGCAGCACACCGCGCGGATGACGCTTGAGCTGGTTCAGTCGCACGTAGTCCTGTTGCATCACAACGACATTGAGCGGTACCTTGCCGTACGGTGGTTCCAGTCCGGGCAGGTCGGAACCGAGCTTCTTGGCGTTGAAAGGCTTCGGCTCGATGGAACGTCCGCCGGGGCGTCCGCCCGGGGCTTCGGGATAGTAGTCGGAGTATTGCGGCACCCAGCACATCTTCAGCGGCGTGTGTTTGAGCACGAACGACAGCATCTCGGGTCCACGTTCGAGGTAGGTGTCGATGCGCTTCGCTTCGACGACGTCGCCGACGATCCCGTGCAGGTACGTGCGGGCTGCCTGTGGCGTGTCTTTGACGCCGTCCCGCTTCAGCACCTCGTTGTTGGGAATCCACACGCCGCCGCCCGAACGTGCGGTGGAGCCGCCGTAGTGCGCGGCCTTCTCGATGACTATTGTCGAGAGACCCCGGTGGGCGGCAGCAAGGGCAGCCACCATGCCGGCGCCGCCGCTCCCGACCACGACGACG
>Ga0302326_10027345_pt1 | contig 11501 bp, 11 predicted proteins | sample Palsa_T0_3_FD_202264 | JGI IMG/M metagenome (GOLD analysis project Ga0302326, IMG submission 202264) | Peat permafrost microbial communities from Stordalen Mire near Abisko, Sweden - Palsa_T0_3 | ecosystem: Environmental > Terrestrial > Soil > Palsa > Peat permafrost | place: Sweden: Abisko...
ACGCGCCGGCGCCGTTCTTCAAATGGGTCAGCGCCTGCGCCTCTCCGCCCTCCATACGGAGGATGCAGATCTGCGGCCGGGGCGTTTCGGCGGCGGTGTCCGTGGGCGCGGCGCGCGCGGAAAGAAACGCGAGCTTCGACCCATCCGGGCTCCACCGAGGCGAGGTGGAGTTCACGCCTTCGGCGGTCAGCCTGCGCGGCGCGGATTTACCGTCGATGGCGACCAGCCAGATGGACGCGTCGCGGCGATTCTTCTGGCGGTCCACTGTGGTGACCACATAGGCGGCTTGCGCGCCGTCGGGCGAGATGTGGGCATCGCTAAGGGTTTCGAGCGCGTAGTAATCCTCCGCCGTCATGCCGCGCTTGGCGGAATCGGCGGCCAGCGCCGGAGCCGCCAGGAGAGCGGCTGCCGTGAGCCACCGGTAATAGGGGTGCATGAATCTGCCTCCAATCGAGAATAATGAAGGCAAGTATAGCGGAATGGGAGCAGGCAAGATTGCCTGCCCCACACTTACTTTTTCCGCTTTTTGGGGCGCTCCGGTTCTAATAGCGAAAATTGCAGCTTGCGGTCGTTCACATCGATGCGGTCGAGAATCACGCGGACCTTATCGCCTATCGAGAATTCGCGGCGGCTGCGTTTGCCGATTACCTTGCGCACGTTCTCGTGATAGGCGTATTGGTCGCCAGGCAGCGTGTCGATGGGGACCAGTCCCTCAATGAATAACTCCGTCAGTTCCACGAACAGGCCGTATTTTGCGGTGCTGACGATCAGGGCGTCGAAATCCTCCCCGACGCGCTCCGCCATGAACTTGACCTTCTTCCACTCGACTAACTCGCGCTCGGCGTCGGCGGCGCGGCGCTCGGATTGCGAACAGTCGTCGGCCAGCGCGCCGATCTCGGCCTGATCGGCGATCCACCCGCGCAGCAGGCGATGGACCAGCAGGTCGGGATAGCGGCGGATGGGGGACGTGAAATGCGTGTAGGCATCCGCCGCCAGCGCGAAGTGGCCCGCGTTTTCGGCGCTGTAGCGCGCTTGTTTGAGCGATCGCAGCATCAGGTAGCTCAGAATGCGCTCCTCGGGCTTGCCTTCGATCTTCGCCACCAGTTTTTGATACATGCGCGAGGTGATTTTGACCTGAGCATCGGGCAAAACGATCTCTCTGCGTTTCTTTGAGCCGTCGCGATGCCGGTCGGTCATGGGGAACTTTTTCACGGGGATCGGACCCACTCCCAGCGAATAGCCGAAATGCGCGGCCACCTCTTCAAATTCCATTACGCGCTTGGGATCGGGCTTCTCGTGAATGCGGTAGATGGAAGGGTTCCCGGAGTCTTCCAAATACGCGGCTACGGCTTCGTTGGCGGCCAGCATGAACTCTTCGATGAGACGGTGCGCGATGTTGCGCGGCGCGCGGGTAACGCCGGTCATGGCGCCCCACTCGTCGAATTCGATCAGCGGCTCGGGCAGATCGAAATCGATGGAGCCGCGGCGGACGCGCTTGCGGTTGAGAATGAGCGCCAGCTCTTGCATCAGCTCAAAGCGCGGCGTGAGCGATTGGTATTGGCCACGCAAATCCGCGTCGCCTTCGAGCAGCTTGTGCACGTTCGTGTAGGTCATTCGCGCCACGCTACGGATGACTCCGGGCGTGAATTCCTGCGCGAAGAGTTCGCCCTGGTGGTCGATTTCGAGCAGCGCCGAAAGTACCAGGCGGTCTTGGTTGGGAACCAGCGAGCAAATATTGGTGGACAGCTCGAAGGGCAGCATGGGCACGGCGCGGTCGGGGAAGTAGACGCTGGTGCCGCGCAGTTGCGCCTCGAGATCGATGGGCGTGCCGGGCCGCACGTAACGGCTGACGTCGGCGATATGGACCTGCAGCGCGTAGTTGCCGTTGGCGAGACGATCGACCCAAACGGCATCGTCGAAATCGCGCGCGGTTTCGCCGTCGATGGTGACGATTTCGAGGTGGCGGAAATCCTGCCGGCCGTCGAGATCGGCGGCGGAGATCGCGTTGGGAATCGATTGCGCCTGCGCCACTACCTCAGGCGGAAACTGGTGCGGCAGATGGTGCTTGCGAATGATGATTTCAACATCCACGCCGAAATCGCCGGGATGGCCGAGGATTTCCACCACGCGGCCCACCGGTCCCGCGCCTTTTTCGGGATACTCCAGCAACTCGACATTCACCACCATGCCGTCGAGCTCTGCCACCGATGCGGGCTTTGGCGGCGTAACGCCGATGCGGTCGACCGGCGGCCCCTCGGGAGGGAATTCGAGGCCTTCAGGGATCTCGATCCACTGCTGAATGCGCTGATCTTGCGGCACGACGAACTGGCCGCGGCGGTGCAGGCGGAACTCGCCGACCACGGTGGGATGCGCGCGCTTGAGCACCTTGACGATTTCGCCATCGGCGCGGCCGCCCGCTTCCACGCGGACGATGCGGACGAGTACGCGATCGCCGTGCATGGCCTTGGCGGCGGATTCGGGCGGAAGGAAGACATCGCCCTGAATGCCTTCGAGGGGCTTTTCAGAAATGAGAAAGCCATAGCCGTCGCGATGCACATTCAGGCGGCCGATGGCGAATTCGCGCGACCGGGCAGTGACCACGTAGTGTCCGGAGCGCAATTCGATCAGATCGCCGCGTTCGGTGAGGCGCGCGAGCGCGGCTTCGAGGCCCTCGCGTTCCCCGCCCTTAGCCCCCACCTCGCGGACCAGCTGCTTGAAATTGGCGCGGGCATGCGGTAGACGTGATATATGGTCGATCAGCGCCCGGTCTGTCATAATTCGATTTTACGTTGATAGGCCAGAATTTACGTTCAACGGTTGAGTACGTGGAAACGTCAGGCTTGATAGCCATGGAGCGCCAATGAGGTTCGTCCTGTTTTTGATGCTTCCCGCGGCCCTGATTGCCGGCCAGAGCCGCTACGCGCGGCTGGGCGATTTCGATGGCGCGGTGGACGTGCAGCTTTCGGCTGCCGATGCGTGGATGCCGGCTGAGCGCAATTTGCCGCTGCCGGAATCGGCGTGGATCCGCACCGGTCCGGCGTCACACGTGGAAATCGAGTTGGATAGTGGCGGCGTGTGGCGGCTGGGTCCGGATTCGCAAGGCGGATTGTCCGATTACACGCGGCTTTCCACCGGGCAGCGCGTGACGCTGCTGGTGCTAGATCACGGTCTCGCCTATTTCACCGGCGAGGCGGACGGAAGAGATTCACTGACGCTGCTTGGGCCCGGCGCGCAGATTGCTATTTCCACGCCGGCGAGGATACGGCTGGAAGCGCAGGATCAATCGAGCCAGCTGGCGGTGCTGCAGGGCGTGGTGCGATTTTCGTCGGCCGCCGCCGAGATCGATCTGGCGCAAGGCGAAACTACCCGCGTGGAACCGGGCAATGCCTCGCGATTCTTTCTGTACCGGGAAGTGACGCCACTCGACGCCGACCGCTGGAGCGCGGCGCGGGATAAGGCGCTCACTGCGCCCATCGCGGCCCTGCACGTGGCGGAGCGCTATGGCCTGGCGGATCTCGATACTAGCGGGCAATGGATTGTCACTCAGGATCTGGGCACGGTCTGGCAGCCGAAGAACGCCGAAGGATGGGCGCCGTATCGCGACGGCCGGTGGCGCTGGTACAACGGGCTGGGCTACACCTGGGTGAGCGATGAAGCTTGGGGCTGGCTGCCGTATCATTATGGCCGCTGGACGCGCCACGGCGAGCTTGGCTGGGTGTGGGCGCCGTCTTCGAATTCCATCTTCAAGCCGGGTGAAGTCTTCTGGATGCGCGGCGCGCGCCTGGTTGGCTGGGGACCGCTCGCGCCTGGGGAGCAATGGCTGCCCGCGAATATGCCTGGGCAGTATGCAGGCGCCAATTTGACCTTCGCGGCATTCGTGCCGGACGCGCAGGTGATCGACCCGGCCGGATTTGAGGGGCGTCCGAAGGAACCGCTGAAGGCCACTGCGTTCGCCGAAGCTCTGCCTTCGCCGGCATTCGCCGCATCGCGGCTCGATGCCGTGCGGCCGTGGGTGACAGCCGCCGGCTTGCGCGTGGATCCGGACCTGCCGTCATTGACGCCGGACGCACCGCCGCCGGCGCCGCCCGAGTTGCCCGAGGCGCCACCGCCGCCCGCCGTAATTACGGTGACGGCGCCGCCAGCGCCGCCATTACCGCCGGATGAGGTGATCGTCCCAGTGCCGGAGTATATCGGAGCGGTGATTGTGACGCGGCCGGCGCAAACCGCTTCGAAATCCGCAAGTGCGCCGCCCGCGCCCGTGGCGGCAGCCAAGACTCCAGCGCCGGCCCCAACGCCTCCGGCTGCGGCGCCAGCGCCAACCCCAGTGCCAGTTCCAACTCCCGCGCCGCCTGAGCGTACGCCAAGACCGCCGGCGAAAAGAGCGACGCAACCCGGTGAGACGCGTTCGATGAATCAGTTCCAGCGCGATTTCGTGCAAGCGAACTGGACCAAAGCGATGGAAGATCTGGACGATTGGTCGCGCAAATATCCGCAGTCCGATGCCGCCGACGAGCGGTTATACGATTACATGCAAGTCCACAGCATGACTGCGCGGCCCGACAAAGTGCTGGAGTACGGCGCGGCGTTGATGTCGAAGAATCCGGCAGGGCGTCTGGACGCGCAGCAGACGCTGGGCGTTCTCTATCTCGTAACGGTGAACGCGGCGGCGATTCCGCGTCCCAACAAACCGCAACGCGAGCTGGGCAAGGCCGCGGCGCAGGCGCTGCTCGAAGCACTGCCGGCCTATTTCGAAGATAGCCGGCGGCCGGCCGCGACCAACCAGACGGAATGGCAACAGTCGCGGCGCCGGTTGGAAAGCGCGGCGCGCGGCGCGCTAAAGACATTGGGAGCGCAACCGGCGCTATAGGGCATTTAGCCGGCCGGTTTCAATTCCGCCGGCTCAGAATCCCGACGACGTTGTCCTTCGAGCGCTTGCGGGGATGCGCGATGTGGCGCGAGCACTCATACTTGCGTATCGAGACTCACTCGACACGTTCGCTGGTGACACTCGATCGGAGCCGCGCCGCCATGAGTGGCCACGCGGCACTCAAGCGTACGCCGCAAGAGTATGTGCGCCACATCGCGTTGTCACGCGGCCTTGCCAGGGTCGCCGGTGCGTGCGGGATGATGCCCGCCAACGCTACAGCATCCACCCCCAATTGAGGATCGGGGAAAGCGTAGTCCCGCTGCCGCAATTTTTTTCGCAAATTTTCTGTCGTTGTCCGTTTGATTTTTCCGCCGGACAGAGTATCATTTTTAAGTACTCCCCCGATCGAAAATCTGAATACAACGTGAACCCAACACAAAGCCCAATCATTCTGGAAACGGAACTGACCGGCGTGGATCTTCTCGCGCGCGGCAAGGTCCGTGACGTCTACTCGGTCGGCGATCGCCTGTTGATCGTCGCCACGGACCGGATCTCCGCGTTCGATTATATTTTGCGCACCGGCATTCCCGATAAAGGTCGCGTGCTGACGCAGCTTTCCATTTTTTGGTTCGATTTTTTGCGCGATCTCACCCCCACGCACTTCCTCACGGCGGATGTGACGGAGTATCCGGCGCCGCTGGGTGAATTCCGCGATCAATTGGAAGGCCGTTCGATGCTGGTGAAGCGCGCCAAGATGGTGGACATCGAATGCGTGGCGCGCGGCTACATTTCCGGCTCCGGCTGGAAGGAATATAAGCAAAGCGGAACCGTATGCGGGATCCGGTTGCCCAGCGGATTGCGCGAGAGCGACAAGCTGCCGGAGCCGATCTTTACGCCCGCCACCAAGGCACAGACGGGACACGACGAGAATATTTCCTTTGAGCGCACCTGCGAGTTAATTGGCGCGGACCTTGCGGCGAAGCTGCGTGAGTTGACGCTGGAGATTTACGCGCGCGCGGCGCGGTATGCCGAGACCAAGGGTATTATCATCGCCGACACCAAGTTCGAATTTGGCTTCGTGGATGGCGTGCTGACGTTGGGCGATGAAGTGCTCACCCCGGATTCGTCGCGATTCTGGCCGGCCGATAGGTATCAGCCGGGCGGCGCGCAGTTCTCTTACGACAAGCAGTTCGTGCGCGATTATCTGGAATCGATTCACTGGAACAAGCAGCCGCCGACGCCGGAATTGCCGCCGGAAGTCGCTGCCAAGACCGGCGAAAAATACCGGCAGGCATATCATGTTCTCACCGGCCGCGAATTATGAACTGGTTGGATATTGTGGTGCTCTTGATCGTGGCCGCGTCCATAGTCACAAGCTTCCGCAAAGGTTTGTCGCGCGAGATTATCGGACTGGTTTCGGTGGTGCTGGCGCTGATATTGGGAATCTGGTTTTACGGAACGGCCGCCGGATGGATCAGCCCATATCTGAGTTCCCGTGCTGCATCCAACCTTTGCGGATTTTTGCTGGTGTTTGTGGGCGTAATATTGCTGGGGCATTTCGTTAGTTATGTGGTGGGCAAGTTTTGGCGGGTAACGGGGCTATCCATAGTCGATCATTTGCTGGGCGCAGGCTTCGGCGCCATGCGCGGCGCGCTGATGGTAATGGCCCTGTTGATGGCGATTATGGCCTTTTCGAATGACGACCGCCCGCCTGCCGCCATTGTACATTCCCGCCTGGCGCCGTATGTGGCCGGGGCTGCGCAGTTGTTCGCGGAAGTGGCGCCGCACGAGTTGAAAGAGGGTTTTCGCAAGAGGTATGCCGAGGTGAAATCGGCATGGGGGACGGCCGTCGAAGAGCAGATTCACGGCAGGCCGGGAGCGTAAGAAAAATGACGAAAAACGAATTTGACGGAGTGATCGAGCGTCTTCTCGACGCCGGAATCTCTCTACCGGAGGCGGTCGGGATCCTCGAGCGGGGCATGATAGGCGGCGCGTTGCTCAGGGCCGGGCGTAACCAGTGCGCGGCGGCTGAGAAGCTCGCGATCCACCGCAACACGCTGCAGCGGAAGATGGTTGAGTTTGGCTTGGGAAACGGCCGCACGCGCTCGCGCCGCAAGCCGCCGGTTCAGGCCGGGCGGCCGCGCAAGCGCAAGACCGGCGTCGCCTGAGGCGCCATGGATCTATTGATTTTCGATCTGGACGGTACCCTAATTGATTCGCGGCTCGATTTGGCGCATTCGGTCAACGCCACGCGTGCGCACATGAAGTTGGCTCCGCTCGAATTCGAGCGCGTGTATTCGTACGTCGGCAATGGCGCGCCGGTGCTGATTCGCCGGGCGTTGGGCGAACAGGCGACGGAAGCCGAAGTGGAGGAAGCGCTCGAATTCTTCCTGGAGTATTACCGCGAGCACGCCCTCGACCGCACCACGCTTTACGCGGGAGTTAAAGAATCGCTGGCACGCCTCGAGGCGGCGGATAAGCGGATGGCGGTTCTCACCAACAAGCCGGTGCGCATGAGCAACGCGATTGCCGAAGGCCTTGGCATAGCCCGCTATTTCTTCCGCGTCTACGGCGGTAACAGCTTCGATTTCAAGAAGCCCAATCCCATTGGCGTGGAGACGCTGATGCGCGAAACGGGAATCGATCGGGGCCGCACCGTAATGGTGGGCGATAGCGGCGTGGACGTGAATACGGCCATCAACGCGGGCGTGCGCAGCTGCGGCGTAACCTATGGATTTCAGCCCGAAACATTGCAGGCGCCAAAACCGGATTGGCTGGTGGACCGAATGGAACAATTCGTGGACATCGTGTTGGGTAAGACCGAACCATGGACCTAAGTTTTCCGATCGGCCAATTCACCTGGCCGGAGACCGTAGATAGCGAGCAACGCAGGCAAATGATCGATGCCGTTGCGGGCGCGCCTGCCGGATTTCGCGAGGCGGTTCGCGGGCTGGGCGATGCGCAACTCGACACTCCCTACCGGCCGGACGGATGGACCGTCCGCCAAGTGATTCATCATGTAGCCGATAGCCACATCAACAGCTACGTGCGCTTTCGTTTGGCGTTGACGGAGGAACAGCCGGCGGTCAAGGGCTACGACGAGAAGGAGTGGGCCAAGCTGCACGATTCGCACACCATGCCCGTGGAAGTTTCACTACAGCTGCTGGATAGTCTGCACAGCCGGTGGGTAGACATGCTGCGATCGATGAGCGATGCCGATTTCGCGCGCAGCTTTCGCCATACGGAACTCGGATTGATTCGTCTCGATCAAAACCTGGCGCTCTATGCCTGGCACTCGCGCCACCACGCGGCGCATATCACGGGGCTGCGTGAGCGCATGGGTTGGTAACAGCTAGGGAATTTAGTCCTAAAGCCCATGAATCCCAGCAACGCCTTCGCCATTTTCCTGGCCGTTGTCTCTCCGGCCGCCGCGCAGAGCGAGGCAAAGGCGTCACCCTTCCGCCGCAAGATCCCACCCGCTTCCTGACCGGAAGCTCGCCCTGGTGAGCGGCCTCAGTAGCTATCCGGAAGCGAGCGGCCTCAGTAAGTTGAAATGGGCCGCCAACGACGCATGCCGAACACATCCAGGCGCGATCAACCACCGTGAGCCTGATCGTTCTGCTAGACGCCGGCCCGCTCGGCCTGATTACCAATCCGAAAAGTTCTCCCGAAAACGAGGCATGTAAGAACTGGCTTGCGAATCTGGTTTCCAAAGGCATCGATGTGGCGGTTCCGGAGATCGCAGACTACGAATTACCCGGGGAGTTGGCTCCGCGCCGCTAAGGATAGAGGTCTCGGGCGTCCGGACGCGTTGAAAGGCATGCTCAATTACTCCCCGATCACGACCCCGGTCATGCTCTAGGCCGCGGAGTTCTGGGCAACCGCCCGGAGGATGGGACGGCAGTTGGCGAACGATGCCTCTTTGGACGCCGACATGATTCTGGCGGCGCAGGCCCAGGCGATTGAGCGCAATGGCAGCGGGGCAGTGACCGCCACTACGAATGTCCGCCACCTGACGGTATTCTCGGCGGCGAGCATCTGGCGCGAGATCGGCTAATTTGCCCGTGGGCTTCGCGCCTTACTGCTCCCTCGGCGCCCGCGTTGGTTGCAGCCACGTCGCGGGCCAAGGGTGGGCAAGCTAAAGCATGCCCCACCGGCGCCCGTGATCCGGATTCAAAAGCCCGGCGTGCTTCTCCGGGTCCAACGCGCAGCGGAGCAACCGCTTCGCCAGCCTAATTGAGTTTACTGCTCCCTGAGCACCTGCATCGGCTCTAGCCGCGCTGCGCGAACGGCCGGCAATAGCGACGCCAATATCGACACCGCCAGCACCAGGCCCACCACTGCTCCCAGCGTCATTGCGTCCCACGCCGATACGCCGTAGAGCATCCCCGCGAGCAATCGCCCGAAGACGGCCGTGAGCGCGAGGCCCGCCACGCAGCCGAGCAGCGCAACGGTGAGCCCCTGCGCCAGAAATTGCCGCACGATTTGCGTCCGCAGTGCGCCCAGCGCCAGGCGCAGGCCCACTTCGCGCTGGCGTATGCTCACCAGATAACTCAGCGTTCCATAAAGGCCAACACACGCCAGCGACACCGCCGTAAGGGCGAAGAAGGCGAGCAGAATGGTGCGCAGCCGGTTCTCGGCGTAGGCGTCTGCAATATGATCGGCGAGCGGCGTGAGGTCATAGACAGAACGCCGGGGCTCGATCTCATGGATTTTCCGGCGCACGGTTTCCGCCATCGAGGTCGGATCGCCGTGGGTACGGATCAGGAAATACGTACCCGGCTGCAACGCGCTGTAGCACCAGTAAACCGTGGGCGACGGTTCGCGGTCCATGCCGCTTTCCCGCGCATCGCCCACAATGCCGCGGATCTCGCTCGATGGCCAGTTCCCCGGCTGCGTCAAGTGACGGCGAATGGCGGCCGGTCCGCCCAGATAGGCATTGGCAAAGCTGCGATTCACCATAACGCCCGAGGCATTCACATCGTCCCGGCAGGTCTCGCCCGCCAATAAGGGGATTCGCATGGTGGCGAAGTAACCCGGAGAGACCGCGCGGCTCTGCGCGATCATCTTGGGTTCTGTCTCCGCGAGGCCTTCCACGGTATTCAGCTCGATGGCGTATTGCGTGGGCAAGCCCGGGAGTCCGATGGACGCGGCTGCCTCGGCGACGCCCGGTGCGGAGCGCAAGCCGTCCAGTACCCTGTTCAGCCGCTGAGTAGCTACCTTCTGATCGGAAGTTTCGCCCCACGAGCTGCTCATGTGGAAGGTGAGCACATGTTCCGCATCGAAACCCGGAGACACGCGGCCCAGTTCCTGAAAACTGCGCAGCAGCAGGCCCGCGCCGGCCAGCAGCATCACAGCCAAAGCCACCTGAACACCCACGAGCGTGAACTGAACGGGATTGCGGCTCGACACTTGCGAGCGGCCCGCCGACGCCAGCGAACCGGCCAAACTGCGCCGGGTAGCACGGAGAGCGGGAAAGAGCCCGCAGAGCAGAGTAGCGGCGACGGCGCAGGCCAGCGAATAAAATACGATGCTCCAATCGAGCCGGATCTCGTCGACCCGCGGCAGGTCCTTGGCCAGCGCGCGAAACACGCGCGCGGCTTCCCCCGCGATCGCCAGACCCAGCAGGGACCCGGCCAGCGACAGAACCAATACCTCAGTCAGCAATTGCATCGCCACCGAAGCCCTGGAGGCGCCCAAGGAGAATCGCACGGAGATCTCATGCCGGCGTTCAGACGCGCGCGAGAGCAGCAGCGCTGCAATATTAGTGCATGCGATCAGGAGCAGCAGCGACACCGATCCGAACAGCATCCAAAGGGAACGCTTTACCCCGGCGACGGTAGCTTCCTTGAGCGGCTTGACGACCACGCCCATGTGCGCATCGGTCTTGGGAAACTGCCGGCCGAGGTCAGCCTGAACAGTATCCAGATTGGCGCGCGCCTGTTCCAGCGTCACCCCCGGCTTCATGCGGCCGAAGGCGGTGAACCAGCCTGTCTCTCGGCTTTGCGCGTAAGGCGCATCCATAGGGCTCGGCGACCAGAAATCCACGGTGCGATCGGGGAAAAGGAAGGATGCCGGCATGATACCCACGATTGGGTAGGAATAGTTGCCAAGACGGAGCGTCTTGCCAAGGGCGGCGGCATTGCCGTCAAAACGGCGGCGCCACAAGCGGTCGCTGATCAGAACCGCATTCGGCCCGCCAAAGTGCTCTTCCTGAGGGGTGAAGTCGCGCCCCAGCGCCGGCGCCACTCCCCACACTTGCAGAAAACGTGGCGCCACCAGCGCGCGTGTCAATTTTTCCGGCAGATCACCGGAAATCTCCGAATCGTCCTCCGTGTAATAGCCGGTAATCGCCTGAAAGGTGCTATTCAGCCGGTTCCAGTCTTCGAGGCGCGGCGGCGCCACGAACGCATCCTGATTCTTCGGATTCTTCTGCGACAGCTTCACCAACCGATCGCTGTTTGGAAACGGCGATGGCCTCAACAGGATCGCGTCAATGGCCGAAAAAACCGCGCTGTTGGCGCCGATTCCGATCGCCAGCGTTGCCACCACGGTCAAAGTGAATGCGGGCGTTTTTGTAAGCCCGCGCAGCGCCAGCCGGAGATTCCGCCCTAGCCGTTCCAACCCTTCGTTG
>Ga0302326_10027347_pt1 | contig 11501 bp, 13 predicted proteins | sample Palsa_T0_3_FD_202264 | JGI IMG/M metagenome (GOLD analysis project Ga0302326, IMG submission 202264) | Peat permafrost microbial communities from Stordalen Mire near Abisko, Sweden - Palsa_T0_3 | ecosystem: Environmental > Terrestrial > Soil > Palsa > Peat permafrost | place: Sweden: Abisko...
GAGAGGAGGCTTGGATTGGCGGAAGTCATATTTGATGAAATTCGAAATTCGATTATTGAATCAATACATGCGCGCCGCCCTTCAACGATACAAATGGTGGCTTTTGCTGGCGGTGCTGCTGCTTCTCAATGGGATACGGTATTGGCCGGCTAAACATGCCGCACACGGCTTTCCCGGAGGGCCGCCTCCGCCGGGAGCGATGGGCGGCGATGGGCCGGACGCGGCGATGCTCGCCCGAATCGACGCGATGCCGGCGGATCAGAAAAAGGCGGTTGAGGAGAGGATGCAGGAGGACAAGGCGTTTTTCGCATCGGTCCAGAGCCTTCCGGAAGCGGTGCGGCGGCAGAAGATCCAGGAGCATTTCGCGCAAAATCCGCCACCCTTTGGAATGCCACCCGGAGGACCGGGCGGCATTCCGCCGGGAGGCGGGCCCGGTGGCGGCCCGGGAGGCCCGGGAGACGGAGGGGCGCCACACATTCCGCCTCCGGAGGTGCGGCGCGGGATGGACCAGCAACTCGTGAACGCGATGAAAACCGCGGGGGGACAATGAAAACCGAAAGGGCATTTACGCTGATCGAGTTGCTGGTGGTGATCGCGATCATTGGATGCCTGGTCAGCCTGCTGATGCCCACGCTGGCCGCGGTAAGGCAAAAGGCGAATTCGCTCAAATGCGTCTCGAATATGCGCCAGATCGGCATTTCGGCCCAGTTATACATCAATGACCATGGGAACCGGACCCCGGTGATAGAACCGTGGCCGGCGCAGCCTGTTTATTCGCCGGCGGATGGAGCGCAAACGATTCTGCAGGCGCTCGGGCCGTATGGAGTTACGACGCCGGTATTGCAGTGTCCTTCCGACCTGGCGGGCCCGAATTACTACGCCCAGGAGGGAAGCAGTTATCAATGGTTTCCGATGGCCAATGGCCAGAACACGCAAGCCCTCAAGCAAGTCTGGATGGGTAACCAGGGCACGATAACCATGTCCCGGCTCTTTCTGGCGTTTGATTACTCCGCGGTGCACAACGGCGGGTCGAATGTCCTTTTCGGGGATGGGCATGTGGCATCGGGGGATTGATGAAGATGAAGACGTTCGCCGCGCCGTGGTCCTCGCTACTGATCGGAATATCCGTGCTGGCGACGGTAATTTGCATCGGCATTGTGATTTTGGGTGTCTTCCAGCATCGCGCGATGGTGATGGGGGCGGCGCCGCTGGCGCTGATGATGGGGTGCGCCCTGTTTACCGTGCGCGGATATGCGATTACGCCGGAGGCGATTTTGGTAAAACGGCTTTTCTGGGATACGCGGCTGCCCCGCGCGGGGCTGGAGTCGGCGACTTTTTTGCCGGGAGCGATGAAAGGGAGCCTGCGCACGTGTGGCAACGGCGGATTCTATTCGTTCACGGGCCGGTACTGGAACCGCGGGATGGGGAATTACCGGGCGTTCGTGACGGACGGCGCAAGGAGCGTGGTGCTGCGGTATGCAGGGAGGACGTTCGTGGTTTCGCCGGGGGACCCGGAGGGATTCGTGCGGGAACTGACGGCTTCTTGAGCGGCTAAAGGAAAAGGTCCACAGCGAACGCAGAATCTCTTCGCGCCCGACGCCCTTGTGCTCCTTCACGAAAATAGCCCAGCACTTTAGTGCTGGGTAAACCGGTCAAACAATCCGATACAAAGTCCCGTCAGGGACGACAGACAACATGCGCTCCTTTCGTCCCTGACGGGACTTGATTTGTGTTGGGGACGTCTTACCCCAGTGCTAAAGCACTGGGCTATTTTCGGGGAGGCCGCGCGCTATTTTAGAATCCCGCGGCAGCTTCATCCACAGGCGAGCACTTCGTCACGCACCAGGTGCAGCCGGATGCTTGAAGGAAGTTTCCCGGCCTGGTCGAAGTAAAAGGCCCGCACTACTTCCCGCACATTTTCGCGCAGGTCTTCCCACGTGTCGCCTTCGGTAACGATGGTCTCGCCCAGACATTCCGCGCAAAAGCCGCCATCGGCTTCCTGGATGACTTCAAAGACCAGTTCTTTCATGGCTGCGAGTCTATTCCGTGGGGCGCTGATCGGCAAGTTCAGGATGCATGCCGAGACGCCAGCAGCGTGCGGGCGTGGGCGAGGGCGGAGTCGCTCTTGCCGCCGAGCATCCGGGCGATCTCTTCGACCCGGGCTTTGCCCCTCACTTCGGTGAGGTGGGAGAGGGTGCGCTCGCCGGTGTATTGCTTGGCGACGACGTATTGCGCGGAGGCGGTGGCGGCGACCTGGGGGAGATGGGTGATGCAGAGGACCTGGTGGGCGGCGCCGAGGCTGCGCATCTTTGCGCCGACGGCGTGGGCGATTTCGCCGCCGACGTTTGCGTCGATTTCGTCGAAGACCAAAAGCGGGATGCGGTCCTGGGCGGCCAGGGAGCTTTTCACGGCGAGCATGACCCGGGAGATTTCGCCGCTGGAGGCGATGAGCTTGAGGGGCTTGGCGGGCTCGCCCGGATTTGGGGCAAAGAGAAACTCGGCGGACTCGCAGCCGAAGGCGGCCGGCTTTTCGGCAGGACGCAGCGTGATGGCGAATTCGGATTTCTTGAAGCCGAGGTCGCGCAACTGGCTCTGGATGTCGCCGCCCAGCCTGGGGGCGGCGGCAGCCCTCAGTTTGGTGAGCTTTGCTCCGAGGGCGGCCAATGTCTCGCGCTCGGCGGCGATGGCGCAATCAAGCCGGGCGAGTTCCTCGCCGCGGGACTCGATCTTGCGCAGGCGCTCGGCGGCCTCGTCGCCGAAGGCGATGACCTGCTCGATGCCAGGGCCGTATTTGCGCTTGAGGGTTTCGAAGAGGGAGACGCGTTCCTCGAGGCTCGCAAGCTGTTCGGGGTCGAGGTCGAGCGAGTCCGAGTATTGCCGGAGGGAGCGGCTGAGTTCCTCGAGCTCGATGACGGCGTTTGCGTGGGATTGGGCCAGGAGAGCGGTCGCGGGATCGAGCTTCTCGAGCTCGCGGAAGTGGCGCTGGACTTCGGCCAGGCCGGAGAGAAGGGAGTCGTCGGCCTCCGAAAGGCGCTGGATGATGGCGCAGGAGACTTCGATGAGGCGGCGGCCGTTCGAGGCGACGGCGTAGCGGGCGAGCGCGGCTTGCTCCTCGCCGGGCTGGAGGCGGGCGGCCTGGATCTCGGCGACCTGGTGGCGCAGGAGGTCGAGTTCGCGTTCGAGCGCGGCTTCGCTCGAGGAGAGGCCGGCGTGATCGGCCAGGAGGCCGTTGAGCAGGGCATATTGGGCGGCGTATGTGGCGCGGGCGCCGGCGGCGCCGGCGTAGGAGTCGAGAAGGTCGAGCTGTTTTTCGTTCGAGAGAAGCGACTGGTGATCGTGCGGGCCGTGGAGGTCGACGAGGAGATCGCCCAGCGTTTTGAGGACGGCGAGCGTGGTGGGAGAGGCGTTGGCGAACTGGCGATTGGCGCCGGCGGCGGTGAAGGAGCGCTTGAGGATGAGCGCGCCGCCGTGGCAGGGCTCGGCGCCGTTTTCATCCAGGCGGGCATCGATGGCGGCGGTGTCGTCGAGTTCAAAGACGGCCTCGACGGCGCAGGAGTCGGCGCCGGAGCGGATGAGGGATTTGTCGGCGCGCTCGCCCAGCAGGAGCTTGAGGGCGCCGATGATGATGGATTTGCCGGAGCCGGTCTCGCCGGTGATGGCGGTGAAACCCGGGCCAAGGGTCCACTGGAGGTCCTCGACCAGGGCGAGATTGCGAATGCGGAGCGAGGCGAGGATTGCGGGCACGCGAGGATTATGCAAACGTGCCGCTCTTTTTTCAAACCCATGCGCGTCCTGCTTTTCGAAATCACTTGCCGATGACCCGGGGAAACTGAAGTGGGGCTGCCGCTGACCATTACGTTCCTGGGGACGGGGACTTCGCAAGGAGTGCCGATGGTGGGATGCGGCTGCGAGGTGTGCGCCTCGAAGGACCCGAGGGACAACCGGACGCGGTCGTCCATTTATGTATCCACGCCGGAATGCGCGTGGGTGATCGACACGGGACCGGAGTTCCGGGTGCAATGCCTGCGGGAAAAAATCGACCGCCTCGACGCGGTGGTGTACACGCACTCGCATACGGATCACATCATGGGCTTTGACGATCTGCGCCCCTTTTGCGCGAATGGGCGCGAGCTGCCGGTGTACGCCTCCGCGGATACGATGGCGGATTTGCAGCGCGTGTTCAGCTTTGCCTTCAGCGAGCTGAGGCTGATCCCGGGCTATGTGAAGCCGAGCCCGCATTTGATCGACGGGCCGTTCGAGCTGGGCGGGACGCGCCTGACGCCTTTGCCGCTCAAGCACGGACGGGCGCAGGTGAACGGTTACCTCTTCGAGTGCCAGGGGCGGAAGCTGGCGGCGTATTTGAGCGATTGCAAGGAGGTGCCGGAGGCGGTAATCGAGCGCATCGGGGGGGTGGAGGCGCTGATCATCGACGCCCTGCGTTACGCGGAGCACCCGACGCATTTGAGCGTAAGCGAGGCGCTGGCGGTGGCGGCGCGGGTGAAACCGGGGGCGACGTGGCTTACGCACATTTGCCATGACCTGGGGCACGCCCGCACGGAGGCGGAACTGCCGGCAGGGACGCGAATCGCCTTTGACGGGCTGAAGCTGGAGTTCCGATGAAACCGGCGGCACTATCCATGCTCGGGGCGCTGGCGCTCCTGGTGATTTCAAGCGCCGTGAATGCGGCGCGAGCCGATGACGTGGCGGTCCCCTCCCCCACTCCGGCGCCGACGCGGGAAAGCGCCGCGACGCTGGTGGTCTATAACAACGCGAATCCGTTTTCGGTGACGCTGGCCGCGTATTACGCGACGCGGCGGGGCATCCCGCTCGATCACCTCGTGGGACTGGATTGTCCGCTGACCGAGGAGATCACGCGGGCGCAATACGACGACACGATCGCGGAGCCGCTGCGGCGGATTTTTTCCGAGCGCGGCTGGTGGCATGTGCCGGCGGATCCGGGCCAGCCGGTGTCGGACAACCAAATCCGGTTCGTGGCTTTGATACGCGGCATCCCGCTCAGGATCGCGAGCGTACTGAACTATCCCGGCGACAGGTCTGACGAAAAGGTGCCGGCGCTGAACACCAATGCGGCGGCGGTGGATTCGGAGCTGGCGACGCTGGGGGTGCGGACGCGCAAGATTTCCGGGCCGGTGAAGAATTGGTATTACCGCAGCTTTACGCCGTTCATGGATACGCCGCTGGCGCCGATCATGCTGGTCTGCCGGCTGGACGCGCCGACGGTGGCGACGGTGCAAAACATGATCGACGGGGCGATTGCCGCGGAGCGCGGAGGGCTGGACGGGTTTGCGTATGTGGATATGCGGGGGATCACCTCGGGACCGATGGTGGAAGGGGACCAATGGCTGGCCGGTGCGGCGGAGACGCTGCGCCGGTACGGGATGCCGGTGGTCTCGGATACCTTGCCAGCCCTGTTTCCGGCGGATTTTCCCATGGATCACGCGGCGATTTACCTCGGGTGGTACAGCGGAACAATCGAGGGGCCGATGGCGCGGGATGATTTCCGGTTCGTGCCGGGAGCCATAGCGGTGCACATCCACTCCTTCAGCGCGACCACGCTGCGCGACGCCGGGGCAGGCTGGGCCGGGCCGCTGCTGGCGCACGGGGCGGCGGCGACGCTGGGCAATGTGTACGAGCCGTACCTGGCGCTGACGACGCACCTGGATGTCTTCGCGGACCGGTTGCGGAACGGCTTCAACTTCGCGGAGAGCGCGTATGCGGCGGAGCCGGTGCTCTCCTGGATGACGACGTTCGTGGGCGATCCGCTTTACCGGCCCTTCAGGGATGGCGATCAGCCGGCGCCGGAGAGCGGGGTCCGGCCGGGGATCGAGTACGCGGCGTACAGGGAGGGGACGCGCGCGTGGTACGAGAAGGGCCGCGCGGAGGGGGAGAAGCAACTCACGGCGAGCGCGCGGGAGTTGCATAGCGGGATCGTGTGGGAGGGGCTGGGACTGCTGCAATGGTCGATCCCGGACGGCGATGCCGCGGTGGCCTCGTTCGGGCAGGCGCAGAGGTGCTACGGGACCACCGAGGATGGGTTGCGCGCGGTGCTGGAACAGGTCGAGATTTTGAAGGCGGAGAACAAGATGGACCAGGCGCGGGCGCTTGCGGGCAAGGTGCTGAGGAGATATGGAGCATTCCACGGCACGGCGCTGTTGCGCGGGATAATCGGGCTCCCGGCGCCGGGCGAAACGGGACGATGAACCTGGCGGAACGATACGGGGCGCTGCGGCCGGCCGCGGGCGGCAGGAGCGTGCGGGATGAGTTGCTCCCGGCGGGGACGGCGTCGGAGATCGAGTTGCAGGCCCGGTGGTTTTCGGGGGAGTTCGGCAGGGAGTTCCGGACGCTCGATGGGCGCGCTGTGCGGGTGATCCAGTTCGGGGTTTGGAACCGTGAGGCCGGGCCGGATTTCGCGGAGGCGGCCATCTCAATCGACGGAGGTGAGCCGCTGCGCGGGGCCATCGAGCTGGACCTGGACGCGCGGGACTGGGAGCGGCACGGGCACGCGACAAATGCGGCTTACGAAGAGGTGGTGCTGCACCTGTTTTTCCAATCGGGCGGCCCGGGAGGCGCAAGGGCCTTCAGCCGGACGCTCTCGAACCGGGCGGTGCCGCAGGTGCAACTGGACCTGGGAGCCGTGGCCGGGCCGCCGCCGAATCCCACGCCGCTGGCGGCGCCTGGCCGGTGCGTGGCGCCACTGAGGGACCTGGACCTTGCGACCGTGCGCGGGGTGCTCGAAGGGGCGGCGCAATTCCGCCTGCGGCGGAAGGCGGCCCGGCTGGCGCGGCTGCGCGAGGCGCATGGCGATGAGGAGGCGTTGTACCAGGCGCTGGCGGAAACGCTGGGGTACAAGCCGAACAAGCTCCCCTTCGCCCTGCTGAGCCAGCGGGCGCCGGTGCGGGTGCTCCGGCGGACGGGGGAGATCGACGCGCTGCTATTCGGGGTGGCGGGATTTCTGAAGCCGGAGGATTTTCCAGCCGCGGCGCCGGCAACCAGGGCCTACCTGCGCGGGATGTGGGAGAGATGGTGGGCGCTGCGCGCGGAATGGGAGGGCCTGACGGTGCCCGCAAAGCTATGGAAGCAGGGCGGGCAGCGGCCGGTGAATCATCCGCAGCGGCGGCTGGCGGCGCTGGCGGCAATGGTGCGGCAGTGGCCGAAAGTCCGCGCGGCGGCCGAGGAGTGCGAGCCGGCGAACGTGCGCAAGCTCCTGGGCGGGCTGCGCGATGAGTATTGGGAGCACCATTATACGGTGCGGTCGGGAGCATCCGGGAGCGCGATGGCGCTGATCGGGGCGAGCCGGGTGACGGAGATGCTGGCGAATGTGTTTTACCCGTGGGCGATCCTCGAGCGTCCGGAGAAGTGGGAGGGTTACCGGGCGCTGGGCGCGGAGCTTTCCAACCGCCGGGTGAAGGTGGCGGCGGCGCGACTGTTCGCCACGGACGGGCGGCAGGCGGAATTGCTGAAAAGCGCCGCGATGCAGCAGGGGCTGCTGCAGGTGTACGAGGACTTCTGCATGCAGGATGAGAGCGATTGCGCGGCGTGCCTTTTCCCGAGGCAGGTGGCGCAATGGCGGCAGTAGCCGACAATAGAGCAATTCAAATAATACATCGCATAGCGTTAATCGAACAACTCGCTATGGCAGCCCAGCCGCACCAGGCGCAATTCATCCGGCGTCTGCACGTAGATCAGAAGCAAATCCGGTTTAAGATGGCACGCCCGGCAACCCGCATAGCCGCCTTTGAGCGGGTGGACCCTAAACTTCGTTTCGAGCGGCTCTCCGTCAGCCAGCCTGTTGATGATCCGGGCAAGCAACTGGTCAAGCCCGGCATCCCGCGACCTTTTCTTGTAGTCCCGCTTAAACTGGCTTGAGTGGACTATCTGGCGCATCAAGACTTGAGCGCCTTGAGCATTTGCTCGGCAGACTTGTACCGGCGGGCTTTGCGGGTGTCTTCATTCAATGCCGCTCGTGTTTCGGCGTTGGGAATCCGCTTGGCGTAGCGCCGCTCAATTTCCTCCAGGCTCGCATTTCCCAGGTCCATCCTTGGCCGGGTGGTCACGGGGAACGGAATGCCTTCCTGAATGCCAACCTGGCTCAAAAAAAGGTTAATGGCTTCGCCGACCGAGATTCCCAGCTTTGCGAGAATAGCCTCAGCGGCTTCCTTCTGTCGTGAATCAACACGGGTTCGGAGAATGGAAGTCTTAGGCATGACACGAAAGTACCACGATTGTGTCAGGCTTCAACGAATTTTCAAATCCCCCGCCTCTTCGGCCTGTTTACTTATTTCGGGCCTTTGGCACTCATCCGCATTCGACGGCTACGGTTTTATTTGAACCGCTTTAGCCGCCGGTTTCAATCGCGTGGCATCCGCGAGGCCACCAGGAAGCAGCCGCCTGCTGCGAGCATTGAGCCCACGGCGATCACGATCGCAAGGGGCCCTGGTTCGCCCAGTTTCGCGGCGGCCCGCGACCACTGGCCCATGATCAAGCCGAAAGTGCCGACATACATCTGCACATCCCGCTGATAGACGCGGGAATCATATTGCGAAAGGAGCGGATCCGCATCGCCGGTCCCCGAGCCGCCCCGCCAGTAAATGAACTCGCCGGCGCCCACCCCCGCCATGAGGACGAAAATCCCGATATAATTGAGCAACGAGCGCCGTGAGTGTGGCGACTCCACTCTCGCGTTTAGCGTACCTCCCCGGCGGGCGCGGGCAGGCCGGGAATGATGCTCCGGAAGTCCAGAGGCACCTGGTCGGGGCGTACGGCGGCAACCTGCGTGCCGGACTTCCGGGCGTTTTGGACGAAGGTGTTATTCTCGCCATACCTGGCCCACGGGCCGGTGGGGACTTCGTCGAAATCCACGAACTTCCAATCGCTGACATCGCTGCTGTCCATGCCAAGAAAATCGCGGACGGCGGGAGAGACGTCCAGGCCGGCGCCGCGGTTGAGGTTCGGGCGCGGGCGCTCCGGGCCGAAGACGTACTGCCAGTGATCGGTACGGAAGGGGCCGGCGTCCTCCCATTGCGCGTAGCAGACCTTGTTGCCGTGGCGGATGGCGACCCAGCGGCCCTTGCAGACCGATTGCGTGGCGCCTTTGTAATCGCTGGCGAACCAGGGGATCACCTGCGAAGCCTCGGCCTTGTGGCCACCGTGCTCCATATCGTTGTAAGGGAGGGCGATGTAGAAGGGGTTTTGGCCGGGGACAAAGGAGGCGGGGGTGTACTCGGCGGTGCGCTCGTTGGGCTCCGAAGGGTCGTTTCCGCCATAGTTCCGGGCCCAGTGCTCGTCCCAGCAACTCGAGCGGTTCGGGACGGGGTTGTTATGGCTGGCGCTCTCGCCGACCCAGAAGGTGGTGGTGACGATCTGGCGCTTCCACGGGTAGCGGGATTGCTCGTCGCCGGGCAGAGGCGTGGGGGCGATGGCGGAACTCACAAGGGGCGTCCCGGGCTGCTCGGCGCTGGCCATCAGGACGGGATCGAGCTTGAGGGGAGGAGACGCCGGCGCCGGGCTCTCCTGTTCCGCGTCCGGGCTCACCTGTTCGGCGTAGCTGGTCCAGGTGGCGGCGTGCTTCGAGTTCTTGATGTCGTCGGTGGCCCGGGTGCGGTGTCTGGAGCGGGCGGGCGGATCGGCGGAGGCGAGGTCGGAGGCCCGCCTCGAGGAGCCGTTATGGTGGCGATGATGCCGGGCGAGTTCGCCTTCGCCTTTCTTCCTGGTGCTCGTGGTTTCCTGGGCCTTTCCATGGCAAATCGTGGCGCCCAGCGAGGAGAGCATGATGGCGAAGACGTGGAGGAGTTTACGGATTTTCATTGCGGCAAGGTACGGAAGGGGTGCCGGCACCCTATGCATGCACTTTAGAATCGTTTGGGGACGCGGGGGCGCGTTCCTTTTGGATTCAATCTGAGGCGGACTCTGGGGAGATGCGCCTGCCCTGTACTATGACACAGGAACGGGTTTGCGCAAAGAATGACGAAGAAAATTGGCGCCGAGGTCCCAGAGGGGGCCCGGGAACTTGCGGCAATCGACGAGAACGGCGTCGAGGGCGACGATAAATTTATCAACTTCGGTCGCCGTGATCGTGAGCGGGGGAAGGATTTTGAGCGTATCCAGCCCGTGGGCGGCGACCTGGGTAAGAATCCGATGGCGGGAGAGGAGGGCGGTGACCACCATCTGGGTGAAAAGGTTGATCTCCATCTTGTGGAGGGCTCTCCAGCCGAGCTTGAGGGTCAGTTCCCGCGGTTCGTGAAATTCGATGGCGAGGATGAGGCCTTTGCCGCGCACTTCCTTGATGACGGAATGGCGTTGCTTGAGCTCCTCGAGGCGGGAGACGAGCAGGTCGCCCATGCGTGCGGCGTTTTCGACCAGGGACTCGTCCTCGATGACCTGGAGGGTGGCGAGGCCGCAAGCCATGGCCAGATTGTTGCGGCCAAAGGTCGAGGAATGGACGACGCAGCGATCCAACTGGCTGAAGGTCTTCTGGTAAATATCGCGCCGGGTGGCGATGGCGCCCACGGGGACATAGCCGCCGCTCAGCGACTTGGCCAGGGTGACGATATCGGGTTCGAGGTCCCAGTGCTGGAAGCCGAACCATTTGCCGGTGCGGCCCAGCCCGCACTGGACCTCGTCCGAGACCAGGAGCGCGCCATGCCGGCGGCAGAGCCGCTGGACCTCGACGAAAAAGTTGTCCGCGGGGAATTTGACGCCCTTGCCCTGGACCGGCTCGAAGATGACAGCGGCGATGTTGCCGGCGGCGAGGAGGGCTTCGAGGCCGGGGAGATCGCCCATGGGGACGCGTGCGCAGCCCTCGAGGAACGGGCCGAAACCATCCTGAAAATGGGGATTGCCCATGACGGAGAGGGCGCCCATGGAGAGACCGTGGAAGGCGCCCTCGATCGAGATGAGGCCGCCGCGTCCGGTGGCGGCGCGCGCGAACTTGATGGCGCCCTCCATCGCCTCGGCGCCGGAGTTGCAGAAGAAAACGGCGTTGAGGTGGGCGGGCATGCGCTTGACGAGGGCCTCCGCCAGGATGCCGCTGAGGAGGGAGCAATCCATCTGGACCATGTTCGGGAGGTCGAGATCGAGAACCTCGCGGATGGCATGTTTTACGGCGGGATGGTTGCGCCCGATGTTGAAAACGCTGTAGCCGCTCAGGAAATCGAGATATTCGAGGCCGTCGAGGTCGTAGAGATAAGCGCCGCGGGCATTGGCGTAAATCTTGTCGAAGCCGATGGCGCGCTGAACGGCGACGAGGGTGCGATTGATGTACCGCTCGTGCAGCTCGTAGTTTTCCCCGAGCCGTTCAGTGACGATCTGCTTAATGTCGATGGGCATACTTGAAGGGGCAGGAGTCTAGGGCGGGAGCGAGGGCGGGTCAAACCGGGAGTGGCGGGGGCGAAGAGCTTGCGGAAGAGTCCAAACCGCGTCTGGACTTATGCCCGCCGGTCCCTCTGCACCCACCAATCTGAGAGAAAAAGTGGCTTGAATTG
>Ga0302326_10027350_pt1 | contig 11500 bp, 4 predicted proteins | sample Palsa_T0_3_FD_202264 | JGI IMG/M metagenome (GOLD analysis project Ga0302326, IMG submission 202264) | Peat permafrost microbial communities from Stordalen Mire near Abisko, Sweden - Palsa_T0_3 | ecosystem: Environmental > Terrestrial > Soil > Palsa > Peat permafrost | place: Sweden: Abisko...
AGAACGCCGCGAACGCGGCCGCGGGCAAGAAGGCCTTCATCGCGAACCGGATCGGCGACTTTGGCCTCTTGTGCGGGATGTTCCTGCTCGCGCACTACACCGATTCGCTCGACTGGAACGGCATCGCGCACGGCGCGCGCAACCTGATTTTGCCGGGCGAAGCATTCCGCGTCTACGTGTGGCCGCTCGGCAATGGCCAGTACACCGGGCTTTTGCACTTCTTGCAGCCGGCCCACCCGCTGACGGTCAGCGCGGCCACGGCGGTCGGCCTCGCGCTCCTCCTGGGCTGCACGGGCAAGAGCGCGCAGATCCCCCTCTACGTGTGGCTGCCCGACGCGATGGCCGGCCCCACGCCGGTATCGGCGCTCATCCACGCGGCCACGATGGTCACCGCCGGCATCTATCTCATCTGCCGCCTGTCGTTCGTGTTCGTGCTCTCGCCCTTCGTCATGATGGTGATCGCCATCGTGGGCGCGTCGACGGCGCTGCTCGCGGCGACGATCGCCGTCGTGCAAAACGACATCAAGAAGGTCCTCGCCTACTCCACCGTCAGCCAGCTCGGGTTCATGTTCCTGGGCGTCGGGGTGGGGGCGTTCACGGCGGGCTTCTTCCACGTGTTCACGCACGCGTTCTTCAAGGCGTGCCTCTTTCTCGGCGCCGGGTCGGTCATCCACGCGATGCATGCCCGGATCCACGACGACGTCGACGCCCAGGACATCCGCAAGATGGGGGGCCTGCGCAAGTGGCTGCCCTGGACGCACATCACGTTTGCCGCGGCCACCGCGGCCATCATCGGCCTGCCGTTCACCAGCGGCTTCTTCTCCAAGGACGAGATCCTCTACAGGGCGTTCGTCGACCATACCGTCAGCCCAGTCACCGCGGCCCACTCGTTCGTGCCGCCCGGGTGGATTGGTCCGCTCCTCTTTTGGATCGCCGTGCTCGCCGCCACGTTGACGTCCTTCTACATGTGCCGCGTTTACATCCTCACCTTCTGGGGCGACTTCAAGGGCTGGACCGTCGGACGTCCGTCGCTCCTCGCCACGCAAGAGGCCGAGCACGGCGGTCACGACGACCACGGCCATCACCACGACGATCTGACGACGCCGGGGTACCCGCCGCACGAGTCGGCATGGCAGATGACGGTCCCCCTCATGGTGCTCGGCTTGTTCTCGCTCTTCGCCGGCTTCTTGAACCCAGGCTTTCACCTCCTAAAGCCAGAAAACAAGCCGATGGACCACTGGCTGGAGCCGGTGTTCAAGGAAGCGTCGGAGCACGCCGTCCTCTTCGGCCACGGCAACGACGAGGCCTGGGCCGAGCACATGGAGTGGCCGCTGGCCGCGTGCGGCTTCCTGGCCTTCGCGATCGGCTCGGCGCTGGCCTACTACGTCTACGTCCGCAAGAACGGCGAGCCGACCAAGCGGCTGGCCGAAGCCGCGCCGGGCCTCTACCAGCTCGTGCTCGACAAATGGCGCGTCGACGAGCTGTACGACGCGACGGTCCTCGCGGCCGTCGACTCGCTGGCCGACACCAGCGCGGTGGTCGACCGGACCATCGTCGACGGCATCCTTGCAAGGCTCACGTCGATGATCGTGGCCGCGTCGGGCACGGTGCTGAGGGCGCTGCAGACGGGCGTCGTGCAGGTGTACGCGGCGACGATGGTCGTCGGCATCGCCTTCATCGCCTGGTTCTTTGCTGCGCCCCACGCCAGCTACACGCTGACCGACAGCGGCAACGACGACTACGTCGTCACGGCGGCCCCGGGCGTCGGCTACGGCTACCGCTGGGACTCCGACGGCGACGGGACGCCCGACAAGCCGAGCTTCGGCGCCGACTCGACGCTCAAGCTTCACCTCGCGCCGGGCAAAGACGTCACCGTCAACCTCGAGGTCAAGAACGCGTTCGGCCTGGTGAAGAAGGCCGCGATCCACGTCGCACGGCCGAACGCACCGGTGTCGCAGCTCTGAGGCAAGACCCCGATGGACCACCCCGACACCCCCCACAACGCTGAGCACGCGGCCGAGCAGGCCGTGGAGACCAGCACCCATTCCTCGCCGCGCGTTCCGTTCGGCGCGACACACCTCGGCGTGCTCGCGATCCTCGCCGGCGTCTTCGCCCTGCTCGCGCGCTCGCTCGATGGGGCTCTTCCGATGATCCTCGCCGCGGTCGTGGCCGCGCTCGTCCCGCGGCGCCACGGATGGAGCGTGCGCGGACCCATCGCGCTGATGGCGGCGCTGCTCGCGCTCTTCATCGTCAAGACGTGGCCGGGCGTGGTCTCTGCGGGGGCCGGAGGGCAGCCGCCCACGGAGGCGGGGCACCTGCTCTCGTGGATCGTGTTCTTCCCGATCGGCAGCGCGGTGGCGGTGTTGCTCCTGCCCCGCGACAAGGCCGAGCTCATCAAGGGCCTGACGCTGGCCCTCATGCTCGGTGCCTTCTGCTTCACGCTGCCGCTGCTCGGCGTCACGATGGGCCGCGGCTACCACTTCAACGAGAACGTCGCCTGGATCCCCGCCTTCGGCATCCACTACCACCTGGCGATCGACGGCGTGACCCTCTGGCTCGTGCTGCTCACCACCTTCATCACGCCCATCGCCACGTACGCCTCGTTCGGCTCGATCGAGACACGCACGAAGGAATGGTGCTTCTCGCTCCTGATGCTCGAGGGCGGGATGCTCGGCGCGTTCCTCTCGCTCGACCTGTTTCTTTTCTACGTGTTCTGGGAGCTGATGCTCATCCCGATGTACGTGATGATCGGGGTGTGGGGCGGAACCAACCGGATCAAGAGCGCGATCAAGTTCTTCCTCTACACGATGTTCGGCTCGGTGCTGATGCTCCTCGCCATCCTGTACCTCGCGTACTCGTACGCACGGGTGACGGGCGCGCCGTCGTTCGACTACTTCGATCTGCAGCGCCTGCTCCTGCCCCAGCACGTCCAGGTCTTGCTCTTCGCGGCGTTCACGCTCGCCTTCGTCATCAAAGTGCCGATGTTCCCGGTGCACACGTGGCTGCCGGACGCGCACACCGAGGCGCCCACGGCGGGCTCGATCATTCTGGCCGCCGTGATGCTCAAGATGGGCACCTACGGCTACCTGCGGTTCTCGATGGGTCTGTTCCCCGAAGCGGCGATGCAGTGGGCCCCCAACCTCGCCGGCGTCGCCGTGCTCGGGGGCATCATCTACGGCGCGCTCTGCGCGTGGAAGCAAGAGGACGTCAAGCGGCTCATCGCGTACTCCTCCGTCGCGCACCTCGGCTACGTCATGCTCGGCCTCTTCGCCATGACGCAGGCGTCGCTCGAGGGCAGCATCCTGCAGATGGTCAACCACGGCATCTCGACGGGGATGCTCTTTCTCCTCTTCGGCGTCATCTACGATCGGCGGCACACGCGCCACATCGACGAGTTCGGCGGTCTGACCAAGCCGATGCCCGTCTACGCAGCGCTCTTCGTCGTGGCCACACTCGCCAGCGTGGGCTTGCCGGGGACGAACGGCTTCATCGGCGAGTTCATGGTGATCACCGGCACATTCGCGTCGAACAAGCTCGGCCGCTTCAACGGCGTGCAGGCGGCCGGCGGTGCGATCGGCGTCATCCTGGGTGCCGTGTACATGCTGATGGTGGTGCAGAAGATGTTCTTCGGCCCCGTCACCAAGAAGGAGAACGCCAATCTGCGCGACATCAACGCGCGCGAGCTCGTCGCGGTCGCGCCGCTCGTGATGATGATCTTCGTCATCGGCCTTTTCCCGAACATCTTCCTGTCGCGCATCGGCGGGGCCGCGGCGCGCGTGCAAGACGACTTCGACGCGCGCGTGGTGGCGAACCCGGCCCCCGCCTATTACGCGGGTCCGATTCGCCTGCTCCCCGCGCGGCCCGAGGCGCCCAAGACCATGCCCGAGCTGACGGCCATCGCCACGGCCGCCAAGGAAGCCCCGTAGAGGGACCGCGCCATGCTCATCGCTCTCGCCCTCTCCCCCTTCCTGGCCGTCGGCATCGGCGCGCTGCTGCTGATGCTGGCCGAGGCGTTCTCCACGGGCCGCGGCGAGGCCGGGCGGCGGCTCGTCGTGCCACGAGGCCTCGCGCTCGGCGCCACGTCGGTGCTCTTCGCCGGCGCGGCCTGCGCCGCGGCGCTCTGGATGGCCGGCCCCTCGGCCGTCGGCGACGTGTCGGTCGTCGCGCCCTGGCTGATCCTCGACCGCTTCTCGCTCTTCTTCGACATGATCCTCTGCCTGGGCGGCGCGCTGTCGACGCTGCTGGCCGGCGGCTACCTGGCCGAGCACAACCTCGAGCGGGGTGAGTTCTACACGCTCATTCTCTTCGCGACGTTCGGGGCGATGATGCTTGCGGCGTCGGGCGACGCGCTCACGCTCTTCATCGGCCTCGAGACGATGAGCATCGGGGCCTACGCCCTGACCGCCTTCCGGCGCTCCAGCCCGCGGTCGGCCGAGGGCGCGCTCAAGTATTTCTTGCTCGGGTCGTTCGCGGCGGCCCTCCTCATCTACGGGTTCGCCCTCATCTACGGGGCGACGGGCCACACGGACCTCGCCGGCATCGGGCGCGCGGCGCGAACCGCCGGCGGCGGCAGTCCGCTCTTCGTCGTCGGGGTCGCGCTCGTCCTCGTCGGGATGGTCTTCAAGATCAGCGCGGTTCCCTTCCACGCGTGGACGCCGGACGCCTACGAGGGCGCTCCCACACCGGCGACCACGTTCATGGCGGTGGCGGTCAAGGCGGGTGCCTTTGCGATGTTGCTGCGCACCCTCACGCTGTCGCTCGCGAGCGATGCGTGGACCTCATGGGCCAACGGGTGGCCCCCCGTCCTCGCGGCGCTCGCCCTCGCCACGATGACCGTGGCCAACCTGATCGCAGGACGGCAAGAGTCGGTGAAGCGCATGCTCGCCTATTCGAGCATCGCCCACGCGGGCTATTTGCTCGTCGGCGTCACCGCCATGATGCGCGACCGCTCGATGGGCACGGCGGCCGTCCTCTACTACCTCTTCGGCTACACGGTCTCCACGGGCGGGGCCTTCGGTGCGCTCATCCTTTGTGGCAGCCGCGGGCGCGAGGCCGTCAGCTACGAGGACCTGTCGGGCATCGGCAAGCGCCACCCCACGGCAGCGCTGGCGTTCTCTTTGTTCTTGCTCTCGCTGGCTGGCATCCCGCCCACGGCCGGGTTCTTCGGCAAGTGGTTCGTCTTCAAGGCCGCGATGGACGCCGGCCTTTACTGGCTCGCCGTCCTGGGCTTCATCAACAGCGTGATCGGCGCGTACTACTACCTGCGCGTGCTCGTCTACATGTACATGCGCGAGCCCGCCGCCGGGGCCCCCGTCGCCGTGCCGATGCGCTCGGGCTACGTGGCCACGGCGCTCGTCTTGAGCGCGGTTCTCGTCCTCGCCCTGGGACTGACGCCGAACCACTACCTGTCGCTCGCCATCGGCGCCGCCTTTCCCAAGGCAGGCTGAGTCTCGGATTGCCCCAGTCCACCACGTTCCTCGACCCGTCCGCCATTGGACTGCCCCAGTCCACCGCTTACCTCGACCCGTCCGCCGTCGGACTCGAGCCGCTCAGTCGGCTCCGCCGCCCAGGAGACGGAGAGTTGTTCGTGCTTTCTCCGCGGCAACGGCATCCCCAAGCTTGATCGCGAGCCGCAGGGCGACCGCAACGAGCAAGGGATCGCCAGGGTCACGCGCGAGAAGCGCCGCCAACGCGTCGGGCTCCGTGGCGACCGTCGGGCCGAGGCGGGCGGCGGCGGTCGCCGCGGCCACGACGCGGTCGTCCGGGGCGATGCGGCGGAGTCGCTCGCCGAGGTCCGCCGCGTCTTTCGACCCGGGATCCGCGAGCGCGAGCCGCAGGTACTGGTGACGCGAATCGAGCCCCCGGGCGTCGGGCAACGGGCCGATCTCGGCGGCCGACGCGCCGCGCACCACCGCGAGCTCCAGCGCGCCCTCGGCGGGGAGCTCACGCGCATCGATCGCTCCTCGAAGCGCGAGGGCCACCGCGGCGCGACAGACGACGTCGTCGCCCGCGACAGCTCCCTCGTGGTCGACCCCCACGAGCGCCGTTCGCGCCCCGCCGGGTCCCATCACGCGCATCGCGGCACGCGCGAAGGCCACCCACACGACCGCCGGAAGGCGCCGTGGGTTCTTGCGTATCGCCGCCGCCGCCCCGAAGACATCGGAGCACCCCGCCACCGCGCTCCCCTTCCCCACAGCTCCCAGCACGAGGCACGACCCGAGGTCGTCGGGATCGGCGCGCGCGCTCTCGATCGCAAGATCGAGCGCGAGCGCCGGCCGGTCGTGCAGGAGCGCTCGGGCTGCCGCCTCGTCCGGACCGATGCGCGCGCGGGTCGCACGCCGTCGGGTCGCGTCCGCATCCCCGCGCACGATCGCCTCGTCGACGGCGAGCCTGCGTGCGAGCGGCCTGCGCTCGTCGGAAAACGGCGCGTCAGCTACGTCGAACGCGCTGGCCGCGACCGCGCGGGCGGCCGGGAGTTGGCCCAGGTTCGCGAGCTCCTCTGCGGCCGCGGCGACCTCGTCCCTGCGCGACGGATCGGCGGCCGCGACTCTCGCCAGCGCGAACGCCTCGAGCGCCACGTCGTCTCGCGCGCGCGCCCAGACGAGCAGGGCGTCCCAGGCCGCAGCGGAGTCCACCGAGTCAAGCGCAAGCGCGATCGCACGCTCGCGCGAGGCCGGAGGCGAGGCTGCGTCCACGCGCACGGGGCGGCACTCCCGCGGGTCGATCGTACAGCGCACGTCGGCGATGCGCTGCGCGGTCTCCGTGGACCGCGGGTCGACGCGCGCCGCCTCCGTGTAGGCCGCGAGCGCTCGCTTGGCGTCCCCCGCAGACTCCGCGATCGCGCCGCGCAGGTAGGCCGCGTAGGCCGCGGGCTCGATGTACCGCCCCTCGACGACGCGGCCGTCGTACGCCCGCTCCACCGGCACCGTCGACGCGCACGACGTCGCGAGCAGAAGCGCCGCGCAGCCGAGCCGCGCGGCGCGACGTCGAACCCGGACCCTCACGCGCAATCCGCCGCGCTCATCGCTTGCGCGCGTTGCGACCCTCGATGACGTCGCCTGGACCCACCTCTTCGATCACCTCGGCGGCGCCGCCCGACGAATGCCCCTCGGACTCGCGGAGCCGCTCCGCCATCTCGATGATGCGCCGCTCGACGCGACCGAAGACGCTGGATGCGGGGAACCGGCCCATCTCGTCGCGCTGCCCCGCCGGCACTCCGGTCAGGATCTCGATGCCGTCGGACGCCTGGTCCACGGCGTAGATGTGGAACTGCTCGCTGCCCATGGCTTCGACCACGTCGTCGCGCAGCACGAGATGCGGCAGGTTGGGGCGCGGGACCAGGACCCCTTGGCGTCCCGTCAGCCCACGCGCCTTGCAAAGGTCGAAGAAGCCCTCGATCTTGGCGCCGACGCCGCCGATCGCCTGCATCTCGCCGAGCTGATTCACGCTGCCCGTGACCGCGATCCCCTGATCGATCGCGAGATCCGCGAGAGCGCTGAGGACGGCGAACAGCTCGCTCGAGCTTGCGCTGTCGCCGTCGATTTCGCCGTAGCTCTGCTCGAACGCGAGCTGCGCGCGGAGGCTGAGGGGGCGCTCCTGGCCGAACATGCGCGCGAGGTACCCGCGGAGGATGGCGACGCCCTTGGTATGGATGCTCCCGCCAAGCTGCGCTTCGCGCTCGACGTCGATGATCCCTTCGCGACCGATCCCGACGACCGCGGTGATCCGCATGGGCTGCCCGAACTCGACGTCGCCCGCGCTGAAGACGCTCAGGCCGTTGACGACGCCCACGCGAGCGCCGCTCGTGTCGAGCGCCACCTCGCCGCGCAGGGTGATCTCGCGAATGTGACGTTCGGCCGCGCCCGACCGCTCGCGTCGCTCGAGCCATGCTTCGTTGATGTCTTTGGCGCAGACGAGGCTCACCGAAGGCGGTGCGATCGACGCGCGGAACGCGGGCTGCGGGCGACCGCCCTCCGGGTCGACCGGCACCGGGGGGCTCGGTTCAGTGCCGCCGACGGCGCGTGCCGCGGCGAGCGTGCTCGCGAAGGCCATCGTCTCCTCGAGCGGCGACAGGATGAGGGCCAGCTTGTCGCGGTCGCCCGACACGTGCGTCGCCAGGTCGAGCAGTTGCGCGCGCGCCCCGCGATCGAACGCGCCCCAGGCGCGCTGCTGCGCCATGTTCATCAGGTACGCGTCGAGCGCGAGGAGGCTACGCGGGGTCCTGGGGATGAGCGGGTCGACCTCGACCTTCACCCGGAAGAGAGCGGCGAAGTCAGGGTCAGCCGCGAGCAGCGTCGCGTAGAGGTCGGGCGAGCCGACGAGCACCACGCGCACCCGGATCGGGACCGGCGCGGGCCGCAGCGTCGTCGCGTAGAGGCCGAGCGGGCCAAGCGGGTCCTCGGCACCGATCCGCTGCTCGCGCAGCACGCGCTTCATCCTCTCCCAGATGATGGGATCCGTGAGGAGATCCGCGGCGCGCACGACGAGCACGCCCTCGCTCGCCTTGTGCAGCGATCCGGCGCGGATCCGGGTGAAGTCCGTGAGCAGGGCGCCGTAACGGGCCCGTCGTTCCAGGTAGCCGAAGAGGCTCGGATACGTGGGGTTCGTGTCGTAGACGACGGGCGCCGGCCCATCGGGAGGATGGGACACGAGCAGGTTGACGCGAAACCGATTGAGGCGCGTGGCAAGCTCGGGATCGTCGCGCTCTTCGGGCGTGCGCTCGTCGCGCGAGTCCTCGCGATCGCCCTCGTCGATTTCCACGAGGTCACGCCAGTCCTCGACGAGGGCACGGCTCACCCGTCCGAACCACCGGTGCGCCTCCGTGTCGACGTCCGGCAGCGATCGCTCGAGCTCGTGGACCGCCGCCTCGATGATCCCGGCGGCGGCGCTGGAGAACGCGGCCTCGCGCGCCTCGGCGTTGCCCGCGGTTTGCTTGCGAACGAGCTGCGCGGCCTTCTCGACCTCGCGCGTGAGCCGCCCCTCGGACTCGGTGAGCGCGCGCTTGGTCGATTCGTCGAGCACGTCGAACTGCTCGGCGCTGACGGGCTTGCCGTGCAAGATCGGGAACGTCTGCACGCCCCCGTGCACCGCGCGTACGCCGAAGCCCATCGTGCGCGCGAACGACTCGAGCTGGTGGATGACGGCGCGGTTCTTCGCCTCGAGCTCGGACGCGAGCTGCGACTGGGCATGCTTGAAATCGTCGCCTTCGAGCACCGTCGGAATCTCGGCCTTCAGGCGCTCGATGAGGCCGTCCATCGCGCGGACCATGCGGGGGCCCATCCCGGGCGGCAGCACGAACGGGCGCGGCGCCTCCGGGTGGTCGAAGTCGTGCACGTAGACGATGTCGCGTGGGCCGGGCCGCGTGCTCGCAAAACGGCGCGCGTGGCTCACAATGTCGGCCTCGATCATCACCTCCGGATCGGCCGCCACGAAGACGTGGAAGCTCGGCTCTCGAGCGCTGAGCCCAAGCTCGAGGGCGCGCCGCGCCACGCTGGGCACGAGCTCGAGAAGGCCATGGCACTCGTGCGGCTCTTCGGGGAGGGTCTCCGGGTCCGTCCTGACGATCACTTCGGCGGCGCCGACCCGATGGCCCGCCCGGGCCCGGGCGGCACCCTTCGAGCCGTGGTCCGCCTGCAGGCCCATGACCCCGCCCGAAGGGCGCCGCCCCCGGGGCGCCCCTGGGTCCGGCGTGTCACGCGGCTTGGGCGGCTCGGAACGGCCGCGCATGGAGCCACGAGAGCCACGAGAGCCACTAGACGGAGAACGCGCGGATCCCGCGGCCGGCCCCTTCGCCGCGGCTCTTGCCGGTCGCTTGCTGCCCACCCGAAAGTAGTAGCATTTGCTACCTCCCTTCGCGGCTCTGTCCTAGGGAGTTTTCCCGCGCTAAGATGGCTCCTCGCATGGCGCGCCTGCTCCTCTCTACAGCGGAAGGACAGCAAGCCATCGAGCTACGTCCACACAACAGCCTGGGGCGCCACCCCAACAACTCGATCCAGCTCCTCGACAAGATCGTCTCCAAGGAGCACTGCATCCTCGAGCTGCGCGACGTCCGCTTCCTGCTGCGCGATCTGGGGAGCCTGAACGGTACCTACGTCAACGGCGAGAGGGTGCGCGGCGAGACGTTCCTCAAGCACGGCGACGAGATCGCCCTCGGCTCCACGCGTGCGCGCTTCGACGACGGATCCGGTGCGGCGCTGCCGCCGCCGCCAGTCGGCCCGGGAGCCGTGGCCAATCCTGCTCCGTGGCCAGGCTCCTCGTCGGTGCCTTCGATGCCTACGGCCCAGCCTCAGCCGCCGATGCGGCCGCAGGCGTACTCCGCGCCCTCGGTGCAAAACATGCCCGCGGCCGGCCTTCCCTTCGCGTCGACGCCGAACCCCGCCGCGCACCATCCGGGCTACGCGCCTTCGGCGCCGGGCGCGTCGTCCCCGCAATACTCGCATCCGCCGCCCCAGCCGCAACCGCAACAGCAGCCGCAACCTCAGCGGCGGCCGCAGAACCTCAGCGGGACGCGCGTCGACATGCTCGACGCGGCGCGCGCAATCGGCACCCAGATCGCGGCCCACACCAAGGGCTTCATGCCCTTCGACGCCATCGCGGCCGACCCGAAGCAGCTGAAACTGGACTACGAGCGATTGCGGATCACCTGGGAGCTCACACGCGACATCGGCGACGAGCGTGACCTCGACCGCCTGCTCGACAAGGTGTTGCTCGCGCTCTTCAAATTCACGCGTGCCGACCGCGGCGTCATCCTGCTTCGCGAAAACGACGGGAGCCTCTCGCCGCGGGCCGCGCGACGGCGCGACGGAAGCGATGCGTCGATCCAGGTCAGCTCCACGATCCTGAACCATGTCATCCATGAGCGCGCGAGCGTGCTCACGCACGACGCTTCGATGGACTTTGCCTCCTCCAAGGGCAAATCGATGATCCTGAACCGGATCTCGAGCGCCATGGTGGTGCCCCTCCTGCACGAGAACGAGAAGGAGGTCCTCGGCGTGCTTTGGCTCGACTCCGAGGCCCTGGCCCAGTTTCAGCCCAAGGATCTGGAGCTCATCACGTCGGTGGCCAGCCAGGCCGCGCTCTTCATCGAGAACACGATCCTCGCGAAGAAAGTCGAGCGCGAGATGGTGCTTCGCGATCGCTTCTCGCGCCTCGTGGCCCCCAACGTGGCCGAGCAGATGATCAGCGGCAAGCTCGAGGTCAAAAAGGGCGGCCTGCTCGTCCCGGAGCTCACGGTGTTCAACAGCGACATCCGCGGCTTCACCGCGATGAGCGAGAACGCGCCCGCCGAGAGCCTCGTCGAGATGCTCAACGAGTACTTCGAGCGGATGGTCGAGACGGTGTTCAAGTACGAGGGCACCCTCGACAAGTTCATGGGCGACGGAATCATGGCGTTCTGGGGCGCGCCGGTTCTTCACCGGGACGACGCGATCCGCTGCGTGCAGTGCGCGCTCGATCAGGGCGAGGTGCTCGGCATCTTCAACCGCGAGCGCGTGGCCGCGGG
>Ga0302326_10027352_pt1 | contig 11499 bp, 8 predicted proteins | sample Palsa_T0_3_FD_202264 | JGI IMG/M metagenome (GOLD analysis project Ga0302326, IMG submission 202264) | Peat permafrost microbial communities from Stordalen Mire near Abisko, Sweden - Palsa_T0_3 | ecosystem: Environmental > Terrestrial > Soil > Palsa > Peat permafrost | place: Sweden: Abisko...
TCAGCGAGATGATGTCGAGCGTGAATCCTAAAAGCCGCATCGCGATGACGGTCGCCAAGAGCGACGTTGGGATTGCCACCATGACGACGATCGCGTTGCGCCACGCGTGCAAGAAGAGCATCAGCACGATCGCGGTGAGCAAGATGCCTTCACCCAGACTCTGGACCACGCCGGCTAGCGACGCCTGGGTGTATTCCGCAGGAGCATCGACCTCGGTGAAGACGACCTGCGGATACTTCTTCTCAAGCGTCTTGAGCTGATCGCGGGCTATAGCCGTCGACTTGATCTCATCTGAGGAGACGACGCGATTGAGATCGAGCAGGACGGTCGGCGCATTATTGAACCGGGAAATGTAGCGCTGGTCGACATGACCATCGTCGATGGTCGCAACGTCTTCGATGCGCAGACCCTTCTGCGCGTAAAACGTCGCAGAAAGCGGGATCGGCAACATGTCGGAGGCGTGAACGATCTCCCCATGCACGGAAACGACCGTCTCGGAGCTGGCGGTGTCGATGCGTCCGCCGGGCAATGTAGCGTTGTTGTTCTGCAACGTATAGAAGATGTCGGGCAGCGTCTCGCCGGTCGCGAGTAGTCGCTCCGGGATCGGGAACACATGGAACTCGCGCTTGACTTCACCGCGCGTATCTACCGATTGAATGTTCGGGATGCGCAGGATGTCGGGGAGGATTCGATCGTGCACGACGTCCGAAAGCCCGGTGTCCGAGAGCGTTTTCGAAGAGAGCGCGAGCGTCAAGATCGGGGCTTGCTGATCGCCGGCGCTCCTATCGACGATCGGCGGATCGAGATCGGTCGGCATATACGTGCGCGCAATGTCGACACGCCGTTGGACGTCGATCGCGGCATAATTGATGTCGGTATCGATCTTGAACTGCACGATGACCGCGGCCGTGCCTTCTTGCGCGGTCGCGCTCAAACGATCGAGATTTTCGATGCCGTCCATTTGATCTTCGATCGGTTTGATCACGAACCGCTCCATATCGGACGGCGATGCGCCGGGATATTCTGCCGTGACGAGGACGATCGGGAACGTGACGTTCGGGTTGAGACTCCGGCCGAGCTTAAAGTACGAGAGCGTGCCGAAAACCGCGAGCGCAATGAAGAACATCGCGACGATGATAGGTCTCTGTATGCAGAAGCGAGTCAACCACATCTTCGAAAGCTCTTACGGCCAGAGTTACCTCGATGTTTCAAGAGGCGGTACCGCGGCGCCCGCTTCCCGCCCCGGGACCCGGAGGTCCCAAACAGCGGCGACGATCGCAGCGCACAGCGCAAGCATTGCCGCCAAGATCATCGTTTCACGAAAGCCGGCGACATATGACGTACGAATCGCCGCAGTAACGCCCGCCATCTCCGAGGCTGGCAGGCGTAGATCGACGCTCTGGCCCGAGAGCAGCTTGCCGCGTTCGCGATCGACCTGAGCAATCGCAGATGACGTCAGGTTCAGCTTGGTCACCTCGGCGTCCAAATGCTTTTCAAAGGTAGAGGCAAGCGCGAGGCCAAGGCCCGCGATCGCAATCAAGCCCGCGGTGCGCGCAACGGCGTTGTTGATTCCGGACGCGATTCCGGCTTGCTCGGCAGAAACTGCGTTCATCGCCGTAGTGGTGAGAGGCGCGACGAAGAATGCGCCGCCGCAACCAAGCACGACGGCGGCCGGGAAAAACGTCGTCCAATAGGAGCCACCGACGCCAGGAACCGCGAACAGCGCAAATCCCGCCGCCGCCAAGAGCGCGCCGATGACGAGCGGTTTTTTTGCGCCGATGCGCACGACGAGACCGCCCGACCAGCGCGATGCGGTGAACATGATAATGATGAATGGCAGGAGCGACGCGCCGGCCGCGACTGGCGGGTAGCCTTGCACGTTGATCAGATCGAACGGCATGAAATACAGGCTTCCGCTCAAGCCGGCGTAGAGCAAGAATGTGTACAGGTTTGCTCCCGTAAACGGACGGGACTCAAAAAGATCGGCCTGCAGCATGGGATCGCGCGAGATACGACGCTCGTAATAGATGAAGGCCGCAATCAATAGGCCGCCCGCAACCGCTATTGCCAAGCCGAGCGTATCGCGCTGTGCGCTTTGCAGCGAGATCAATCCGTAAACGAGAGCCCCTAACCCGAGCGTAATCAGCGTCGCGCCGGCGACATCGATAGAGCGAGGCGCGGCGTCATCGCGACTCTCGGCGACGCATCTCCTCGTCAGAATAAGAACGATGATGCCGAGCGGAATATTGATGAGAAACACTGCGCGCCAGGAGATCGCCTGCGCCAGCCATCCACCCAGAACGGGACCAATCGCGGCCATGATCGAGGTGAATCCCGACCAAGTGCCGATCGCGCGGCCGCGCGCCTCGCCGGAGAATGCCACCGTGATCAGTGAGAGACTGCCCGGCATCAAGAGGGCAGCGCCGATCCCCTGAATGCTGCGTGCCGCGATCAAGAAAGGAAGCGTCGGTGCAAGTGCGCACGCGAGCGACGAAAGCGTGAAGATCGCAGCGCCGAGCAAAAAGATGGCGCGACGTCCGAACCGATCGCCAAAGGATCCGCCGACCAAAATGAGTGCCGAGAGAAAGAGCGTGTAGCTTTCAACGATCCACTGAAGGCCCGCAGCGCTTGCCGAAAGGTCGCGCTGCATCACGGGAAGCGCAACGTTCACGGCCGTGGTGTCGATGATCGCCATTGCTGACCCGAGAATGGCGGCGATCAAGACCCACATTTAGGTCAGTGTTAGCGTCTTCTTGTTCACGCGTTCGACAAGCTCGCGCTCGTACGCGTCGGCCTCGGCAAGCCCCACAAGTTGCTGACGATCCCCAAACGTCATCATTCGGTCGAGTAAGCTTGCAGTCGTACCCTGCTCTTTGAGCACGCGCAAGCCTTCGCGTTGCGCGAACGCGCCGAGATACAGCATCGCATTCGGGAAGATGCACAGCTTGAACCCGAGCTCACCGAGCTTCGAGGCGGGCAACAGCGGCGTCTTTCCACGCTCGACCGTATTGAACACCAAAATCTTGCCTTTGAACTCGGCGCCGATGCGCTCGACTTCTTCCAGGCTCTGCGGGGCTTCAACGAACAACGCGTCCGCGCCGAGCTCGAGATATGCCCGGCCGCGCCGGATAGCCGCGTCGAGACCTTCGACCGCACGCGAATCGGTGCGCGCGATGATCAAGAAATCCGGATCGGTCCGAGCGTCAAGCACGGCTTGCAAACGATAGAGCATCTCCTCGATCGGAACGACGGCTTTGCCCTCGAAATGCCCGCAGCGCTTGGGCATGACTTGGTCCTCGATGTGCAAACCGGCGATACCCTCTTGCTCGTACATGCGAATCGTACGCTTCACATTGTGCACGCCGCCGAATCCCGTGTCGCAATCCGCGATGACCGGGACGTTCACCGATCGTGCAATTGCGCCGGCCCGCGCCGCAAGCTCGGGAAGCGTGATCAAACCAATATCGGGTTCGCCCAGCAACGTGTTTGTGACGCCGGCGCCGGTCACGTAGATCATCGGGAATCCGGCTTGCTCGATCAACTTCGCGACGAAGCAATCCGTCGCACCCGGAGCCATGACTGCTCCGTCTTGCCGCAGGAGGCGTCGGAGCTCGGAAGTGCGCGCTGTCATTGCATCGTCCTTTCTGACGTTAGCTCAACATCGATCGTAAGACGTACGGTAGGATGCCGCCATGATGGTACCAATCGAGCTCGACCGGCGTGTCGATGCGCGCCAACAGTGAAACCGATTCAGTCTTGCCGTTTGCGCGCGTGATCGTGCAGGTGACGTGATCGCGCGGCTTGAGTTTGCGCAGGCCCGTAAGCGTGAACGTCTCGGTTCCATCGAGCGCGAGCGTTTTGCGTGTCGTACCCGGCTCGAATTGCAACGGCAGTACACCCATCCCGACGAGATTCGAGCGGTGGATGCGCTCGAAACCCTCGGCGATCACCGCGCTCACGCCGAGCAGACGCGTGCCGCGCGCCGCCCAATCACGCGACGATCCGGTGCCGTACTCCGCGCCGGCGATGACGATCATCGGCGTTCCTTCGGACTCGTACTTCTTCGCTGCGTCGTAGGTGCTCATCGTCGTGCCGTCGGGCATGTGCTTTGTGAACCAGCCCTCCGTCGGCGCGACCAGCTCGTTCTTCACCCGAGGATTCGCAAACGTGGCGCGGATCATGACCTCGTGATTAATGCGGCGGAGATTGTACGATCCGATGTCGCCCGGCTCGATGCCGTGCTCGCGCAAATAGTGCCACGCGGGCGATTCCTTGTGAATCGTTGCGATCGGAGAGATGTGATCGGTCGTGACCGAATCGCCGAACATCACGAGCGGCCGTGCGTTCACGATATCGGTAATCTGCGGGATGCCCCGCGTGACGCCCTCGAGAAATGGAGGGCGTTTGACGATCTCGCTTTCGCTGGGCCAATCGAAGGTCTCGCCGTTTTGTGAATCGAGCGCATTCCAATCACTCGATCCGGAGAACCCCTGATCGTAGCGCTTGCGAAAAAGATCCGGTGAGATCGCCGAGTTAAGGGTCTTCTCAATCTCGTCATCACTCGGCCAAATTTCGCTCAGAAATACCGGCTTCGAGTCGCTACCTTGGCCAAGCGGTTCGTTCGTGAGGTCGATGTTGACGGATCCCGCGATCGCGTACGCGATCACGAGCGGCGGAGAGGCGAGATAACTCGCCTTGGCCTGTGGATGGATCCGGCCTTCGAAATTACGATTGCCCGAAAGCACGGCCGCAACGATGAGATCTCCGTCGTCGACCTGCTGTGAAACACCCGGATCGAGCGGACCGGAGTTGCCCATGCAGGTCGTGCAGCCGAAACCGACCGCAGCGAAGCCCAACTCGCTCAGTGGCGCCTGGAGACCACTCTTCTCCAAATAATCGGTGACGACGCGCGAACCCGGTGCAAGCGACGCTTTCACCCACGGTTTCTTGTGCAAGCCCCGTGCAACGGCGTTACGCGCAAGCAAACCTGCACCAATCATCACTGACGGATTCGACGTGTTCGTGCAACTGGTCAGCGCCGCGATAACGACGTCTCCGTCGCGAAGCCCATCTTCTTTCTTCTTGTGTGTACCGCCGTTGGCACGACGCGCAAACGTCGGCAGTGCTTCCTTAAAGCTTGCAGGCACTTGCCCGAGCGCGACGCGATCCTGCGGACGGCGTGGGCCCGCGAGACTGGGCTCGACCAACGAGAGATCGAACTCGACGACGTCGCTGAATAGCGGTTCCGCGGTCGTCGCATCTCGCCACAAGCCTTGCGCCTTTGCATACGCTTCAACAAGCGCGATGTGCTCGGCCGTGCGCCCGGTGAGCTTCAGGTAGCGCAGCGTCTCTGCATCGATCGGGAAATATCCGATGGTCGCGCCGTATTCAGGCGCCATATTGGCGAGCGTTGCACGTTCGGGTAAGCGCAGCGTATCCAAACCCGGTCCCGTAAACTCAACAAATTTGGCGACGACGCCGTGCTTGCGCAGCGCCTGCGTCAGCGTCAAGACGATGTCGGTCGTTGTGACGCCGGCTTTCGCGCGTCCGACGAGACGGCATCCGACCACGGCGGGTATCGCCAGCGGCAACGGTTGGCCGAGCATCGCCGCCAACGCTTCAATCGCACCGACGCCCCAACCGAGAACACCGAGGCCGTTGGTCATCGGTGTATGACTGTCCATGCCGACCATTGCATCCGGACACGCGACGACCGTGCCGTCCGCGTTAGTCAACGTACAAACAACGGTCGCAAGAACTTCGAGATTGACTTGGTGCAGTATTCCGTTTCCGGGTGGGATGATGCGAAAGCGTTGGAATGCATCCTGCGCCCAGCGCATAAATGCATAGCGCTCGCGATTCCGCTGAAATTCAAGTGCAAGATTTTGCTCGACCGCATCCGCAACGCCGGCAACGTCGACGATCGAGGAATGGTCGATGATTAGGTCGACGGGGATGCGCGGGTTGACGTCGCTCGGGTTTCCGCCCAGATCGCGCATCGCCGAGCGCATGGTCGCAAGATCGGCAGCGAGCGGGACGCCGGACGAATCACCGGCAAGAACGCGCACGGGATGATAAGGGACTTCGGCGCCGCCCTTGCGCTCTTTACCCCAGCCTGCGAGCGTATCGAGATGCTCGGCAGTAACGACGCGTCCGTCCGCATGACGCAACAGGTTCTCGAAAAGTATCTTCAGCGAATACGGAAGGCGACCAAGCCCCGTATATCGCTCCTCTTCGGCAGCCGGAAGACTGTAGTAGGCGTAGTGACTATCGCCGACGCGCAGTTCTCGACGAAATGCCGACCCGTTCACAAGCCGCCGCCTTCCCCGACGAAGCATCTTGGCCTGCTTGCGCGAAGTGACGGCCCGGTCGAATGCGTGTAACGCTTGAGGGGCTCGGCAAAACCTATCCGACGAAGGACGGCGGGAGCTTCGTCGCGCTCGAAAACGTCTCGCTGGACATCAAGCCGGGTGAATTCGTCGCCGTCATCGGCGTCTCTGGTTGCGGCAAGAGTACGCTGCTCGAGCTGGTTGCCGGCCTGCAACATCCGACGAGCGGAACCATGAAGTTCGACGACGTTCCGCACAGCGGTCCACATCCGCGCGTCAGCGTCGTCTTTCAAGAAGACTCGACGTTTCCGTGGCGGACGGTCGCGGGAAACATCGGCTTCGGATTGTCGATGCGCGGCGTCGACTCCAAGACTCGCGATGCGCGTGTCGAGCAAATGGTCGACATGGTCGGGCTGCGCGGCTTTGAACACCACTATCCACACCAGCTTTCGGGCGGGATGCGTCAGCGCGTCGCGATTGGTCGCACGCTCGTTCTCGATCCCGGTCTTCTTCTTATGGACGAACCATTCGGCGCGCTCGACGAGCAGACGCGTTTCGTCCTTGGCGAAGAGTTGCTCCGCATTTGGCGCGAGAGTGGCTGTACGATCTTATTCGTGACGCACAGCTTGCACGAGGCGGTCCAACTTGCGGATCGTATCATCGTGCTCACGCCAAAACCCGGACGCGTCGCCCGCGTCATTGAGAATGATCTCGCGCGTCCACGGCGCGAATCGAGCGAGCCGGAACGCTACGGCCGAATGATCGGCACGCTGCGCGAGCTGCTCGGATTCGACGAAGCGCGAGCCGGAACGCGTGTCTAGGATCGTTCTTCTTCGCATTGCGATCGTCGCGATCGCGATCGCGATCTGGGAAGGGCTGGCGCGTGCGCACGCCTTCGGACCAACCCTTTCAGTGCCGCCGACGGTCATGTTTGCAACGATGATTGCGGCGCTCTTGGACGGGCGCTTGTTGCCCGACGTCGGACGGACCGCTGCCGAGATTGCGCTGGCCTACGGAATCGCGTTGCTCGTCGGATTGCCGCTCGGAGTCATCTTGTGGCGCTCGCACGTGCTGGCGATCGCAATCGAGCCGTACTTGTTGGCATATTACGTCATACCGCTGTTTGCGTTCTATCCGCTATTCATCAAGATTTTTGGCGCCGGCATTGCACCGATCGTTGCCATCGGCGTCATCAACGGCATCGGCGCAATCACGATGAACGTCTTGGTCGGCTTGCGCGAGATCCCGCGCGTTCAGCTGGCGTTGGCACGCAGTCTCATGTTGCGCCCGTTTCAGACGCTGGTGCACGTCATCGTTCCCGCGACCGTCCCCCAAGCATTCGTCGGATTACGACTCGGGTTCATCTATTCGTTGATCGGCGTGATCGCAGCCGAATTCATTCTTGCCACTGCCGGTGTCGGTTACCGCATCGCATTCTCGTACAACAACTTCGAATCAAAGATCATGTTTGCCACGATTCTGCTCGTTTTGATCGTGAGCATCGCGTGCAATCAGGTGCTGATTTCGATCGAACGCCGTTTGGCGCTGTACCGCCGCGCATGAGCACCCACCGGAAAAACCTGATCCGTTTGGCCTCGGTCGTGGCCGTCATCTTACTGTGGGCACTTTTCGCACGAATCCTCACGGAAGAATTCTTGCCGGGTCCTGTTCTGACGCTGCACGTAATCGAACAGGGTTTTTCCGAGGGTTGGCTTTGGAAAGCGACCCTCACGACGCTCTCCGAAGTCATTCCGGCCTTTGCCATCGCGGCCGTCGTCGGGCTGTTCTTCGGTGCAGTACTTGGACTCTCAAAGATGTGGGGCGAAGTCTTCGAGCCCCTGATCATCGGCGTTTATGCCGTTCCGAAAGTCACGCTGTATCCGATCTTTCTTTTGGTTTTCAAAGTTGGGGCCGCTTCGAAGATCGCGTTCGGCATGTTCCACGGCGTATTTCCCATACAGATCATCGCCCAGTCCGCGATCGCGAACATGCGCCCCGTCTATTTGAAGGTCGCGCGCAGTCTCAATTTGTCGCCGGCGCAGACGCTGATACATGTTGTCATGCCTGCGTTGATCCCGGCCCTTGTCGTCGGCCTGCGCCTGGCGTTCAGCCTAACCTTTATCGGAGTCGTGCTGGGAGAAATCTTCGCCTCGCGCGGCGGCCTCGGATTTCTGCTCTCGGCAGCAGATCAGACTTTCGATGTCAAACGGGTCAACGCCGTCATCGTTATCCTCGCGGTTCTCGGCGTCGGCGTTAACCTTTTCTTCAATATGCTCGAACGGCGCGTCGCACCCGTTTCGGGCTCAGAACGCCAAGCGACACTTGCCGGCTAGCTAGTCATGAAAGGGGCATGTATGAAACAGGCTCGGCGCAACTTCCTAATCAGCGGCGGTGCAGCGGCCGCGACCCTCGCGCTTCCGCGCGGTGCGCAGGCTGCACTCACCACATTCAACATCACGTGCACGCATTATCCCGAGCAAGATTACGGCTTGCCGATCGTCGTGGCGCAGCAGCTCGGCCAAATGGCAAAGCTCGGGATCGACGTGAAGGCGATTACGGGTTCGAGCGGCGGCGGTACGACCGTTCGCAACGTGACGCAGGGTGGACTCTCGCTCGGACAGGTCGCAACGTCTGCGGGAATCAAGGCGATTCTCGCCGGCGAAGATCTGAAGATCATCGGCGGCGCCGTCATGACCCCTGGAACGATCTGTTGGATCGTCAAAAAAGACTCGCCGATCAAATCGATCAAGGATCTCGTCGGAAAGACCGTCGGCTTCACGCAGCCCGGCTCGGTGAGCGAATCGCTTCTTGCGCTGAGTCTCAAGGCCGCGGGCATCGATCCCACGTCCGTCAAGACGAAAGCCGCGGGCGGCATAGGCGAGAATTTCACGCTGCTCTCGACCGGCGGACTCGATGCCGCGTTCACCGTCGATCCGATTCTCACGCAGCACGCAAGCGAGGTTCGCGTCGTCTTCTTTGCACGCGATTACGTGAAACGATTCTTGCAAACAGTCTGGGTCACCGACTCCGCCACGTTAAAGGATCAGGGTCCGCAGGTAGCGGCGTTCTTGCGCGGTTGGACCTGGGGCGCCGAGTACACGGCGACGCACCCCGTCGACGCAGGGAAGATCTTTGCCAAGGCAGCGCAGCAAGATGAGGCTCCCGTCATCTACACATTGCAGCACGAGCAACCCGCGCAGTATTTCGGCAAGGGCGATCTCGACAAAGAAGCCCTCGCCAACGCCCTTGAAGCGATGCGCTTTGGGAAGCTGCTCGGCCCCGATAAGATCGACGCGAGCAAGATCATCGATCAAAGTGCGCTGCAGGTTTCCATGCGGACGACACTTCCGACGATGCTATGAGTTATACACGACAGACATTTCTCGCGTCAGGCACGGCGGCTGCAGCAGCTTTAGCACTGCGGCCGGCTGTGTCGGCAGCCGATCTCACGCCGCTGAACATCACGGTCACGCACTACCCCGAGCAAGACTACGCGCTTCCCATCATCGTCGCGCAGCAAAATGGCTTCATGGCGAAACAAGGACTCGACATCAAAGCCATCACCGGTTCGAGCGGCGGGGGAACGACCGTTCGTAACGTCGCGCAGGGTGGACTCGCCATCGGTCAAGTTGCGACGCCGGCGGCAATCAAAGCAATCTTAGCCGGCGAGGATCTTAAGATCATCGGCGGCGGCGTCATGACCGCGGGGACGATCTCGTGGAGCGTCAAGAAGAACTCGCCGATCAAGACGATTCACGATCTCGTCGGCAAAAGCGTTGGATTCACGCAACCCGGCTCAGCGAGCGAATCGCTCCTTGCGCTCAGCTTTCGCGCCGCAAACGTCGATCCGGCCAGCGTGAAAACACGCGCTGCCGGCGGCATCGGCGAAAACTACGCATTGCTGATGAGTGGGAATCTCGATGCGGTCTTCACCGTCGATCCGCTGCTCACCGAAAAGGCAGATGACATTCGCGTCGTCTTCTTTGCGCGCCAATATGTCCCGCATTTCATGCAATCGGTTTGGGTGACGGATTCCGGAACACTGCACGACAAGAGCGCCGAAATTGCCGGCTTCTTGCGGGGCTGGACGTACGGCGTCGATTACATCGCCTCGCATATCCCCGATTCAGCCCGCATATTCGCGAAGGCGACCTCGGCCGACTACAACGTCGTTCTGGCAACGCTGCAGCACGAGCAGCCGGCGCAATATTTCGGGAAAGGGGATCTCAATCGCGAAGCGCTTGCAGCAGCGGTCGAAGGGATGCGAATCGGCAAGCTGCTCGGGCCCGACAAACTCGACATCAGCAAGCTGATTGACCAAAGCGCGCTGGCCAGCACGATGCGAACGTCGCTGCCGACCATGATGTAGCGTGTCGACGAACCCATACACGCGAGGGCTCGCGGCATTCGTCGCGGGCCTTCGTTACGAGCAGATTCCGGACGATGTCCGGCATCGCATCAAACTGCTGATCCTCGATTCGCTTGGATGCGCGCTCTACGGCGTTCGCATGGAGTGGACGAAGATTCTCATCGACACGCTCAGCGGTATCGATGCAACGCGGACGTGTTCCGTCTGGGGGACTCCGGCAAAACTCTCCAGTCCGCACGCCGCACTCGTCAACGGCACGAGCGTTCAAGGCTTTGAGCTCGACGACGTGCATCGCTACGGCGTGCTGCACGTCGGTGCAGTGACGCTTCCGCCGCTGTTCGCGTTAATCGACTCCTCGCACGCGCTCGACGGACGCACGTTCCTGACCGCGGCGGTCGCCGGTTACGAAGTCGGGCCGCGCGTCGGAATGTGCATGGGACAGGAGCACATCGGTCAAGGTTGGCACTCCGGCGCGACGGTCGGCGTCTTTTCTGCTGCGGCCGGAGCGGCGCGCGCGCTCGGGCTTGACGAACGGCAAACCGTTCACGCACTCGGCATCGGCGGCACGCAAGCGGCGGGACTTATGGCGGCGCAATACGGCGCGATGGTCAAGCGCATGCACGCCGGACGCGCTGCGCAAAGCGGCTTGTACGGCGCACTGCTTGCGGCGAACGGCTTTACCGGCATCGAGGCGATCTTCGAGAGCGACTACGGTGGCTTTTGCACGACCTTCTCGCGCTCGACCGATCGCTTCAACCTCGAAGAGCTCACGGGTGGGCTCGGCGAGCGCTGGGAGACTCT
>Ga0302326_10027353_pt1 | contig 11498 bp, 2 predicted proteins | sample Palsa_T0_3_FD_202264 | JGI IMG/M metagenome (GOLD analysis project Ga0302326, IMG submission 202264) | Peat permafrost microbial communities from Stordalen Mire near Abisko, Sweden - Palsa_T0_3 | ecosystem: Environmental > Terrestrial > Soil > Palsa > Peat permafrost | place: Sweden: Abisko...
CCCAAGGGGACCGGGAAACGCACGGGCACTCTGACGATAAAGCACAAAGGGAGCGACGTTCCGCACACGGTAAGCCTCACGGGCACCGGTGCGCAGCCGGTGAAGTACTTGAAGGTCGAACCCGCCACAACAGGCCTCGGCTTTGAACAGGAGGGCTTTTGGAAAGTTCGGACCCTGACGCTTACCAACTGCGGCAACGTCACGTTTACCGGTCGCGTTACGATCACCGGAAATAGCGCTGAAAATAGCGCCGACACCGACTTCGAGTTGAAGAAGATCATTGTCGATGGGGTGGAGAGGACCGATATCGCTGAGTTCAAGTTGGGTACGGGCGAAAGCCACATCATCTACATCACCTTCAACCCTCAGTGGACCGGGGAACGCAATGCGAAACTCGATATCACCTACGACAAAGACGTCGTGTCGTACAAGAGCCACAAGGTAAGTCTGACGGGTATCGGAAAATGAATCTTGAAGCCCTGAAGAACGCGCTGAACACGCCCAATACCCTGATCATCAAGAACGGTCAGGTTCGCATTGCAGCGGATTCGCTGAATAAGAATTTCCCTGCCGAGGTTCTAGCCCCATTCTATGGAGAAGCGGGCACTGAAATTACTACAGCGAGGGCCAAGGATGAGAGCACTGGCAAGAAAGTTGTCGTCGAGGGCGAGGCATCCTTACATGCTTTAACAGATCCAGCTGAAGGCACGGCGATCCCGCATCTCGAGGGTCGGACTAAAGTGCTCGCGATCTTAGAGCTGGTCGGCGCTGAGGAGATCCTTCGCGTGACACTCTGTTATGAGCTGCGCGGGGAATGGAACTTTCTAAGCAGTTACGCAGAGCTTCCCGTGCCCTTTGACTATAAATGGCAGCGATATGACTATGCGAGCAAGCAATCGGCTCTGGATCGTTCTTATACGCTAAAGACCGATCAGAACAACCACAACTATCTCTGTTTGACGACGCACGAGCACCTTTTGAATTTGGCGGATTACGATAGCGTCTCCTTGAAGCCGGGCCTCAATTTTGTGGGGCGATGCGCCCCAGCTGGGGTATTTGGCCTCTTTGCGCAGCCAAAGAACGGCAACGCACTGGTGTTACACGGGCAAGTGATCCCAAACTCAACCGTCAGCCTCCCGACCCTAAGAGATGACCAGCTCCCGTGGGACGCCTTACCTCCCATTCCCGGAATCCACTTACAAGCTCGTGAATTTGAGGTTCCTTTTACATCGGGCAGCGCGATCAGGTTAGAGAACCTGCAGTTTGCAACCTACAGTCCTCTGAGCGAGTCTTGGCCGCTTGAAGATCCTTCTTATGGCGTGGCAATGGCCTGCCTTGGCGACCTTGTCATTCCAGCAGTCCCAGCCACAAAGATCCTAGTATCGGCGAGAGTGTCGCCGGAACGGGGCGACGAGCTGGCGTTTGAGTGCGAGTTTATAAACTGCAGCCTCGATGACTTACTAAAGGCTTCAAAGATATTGGCCGGCGTAAACGATGAAGAGAGTTTAGATTCTCTTATGCCGGGGGAGATAAGGAAAGTAATCGGTCAGCTTGGGCCGCAAAGCGCCTCCATCACGTTGGCTCGCCCCAGCCTTGGCGCCGGTTATGAAGTCGCCAGAACTCAACTGACAATCGGAATGGGCAGGAGCGAGGACACGCTCTGGAAGCCCTTTGGCGATTTGATCAAGATTGGTTTTGACTCAGTGCGGATTGCAGTTGACAAACCATTCAGCAATCAACGGTCAGTGTCCGCCACGTTCAGGGGGAGAGTGGAGTTTTGGGGTGTCAATTTCGACGTCAAGGTTGAGGCCCCGAGTCTCTATTTTTCCGCCCAGCAGGCTGAGACTACGACGTTCAATTTGAAGAGTTACTTCGCCGAAACGTTTAAATTTTTGCCAAAGTTCTTACCGGATACAGTCGAACTGGCGGACATGAGGCTCGAGGCGGATCCAGGGTCATACTATGCATTTTCGATGAGTCTGGGCACGCCGTACAAGATCAAGAACAAGTATTCACTGCCCACGCTCCAGCTCGCGGTTTCATGCATCACGGAAAAGAATGCGACCACTAAAGCAAAGACTTCTTTTTGGAGGTGGCAATTTAACGCCAGTACGAAGCAGGGTGAACAGCCGGTTCCCGTCTTTGAACTGATTAAGCAACTGGCCAGCGACGTGGCAGGCAGCGACAAAACAAACACGGACGTGGCCGCCTTTGAGACTGGGACGCCACCGGCGGCGATCGAAAGTTTGACGATCAACAACTTCGCCCTGTCCTATGACTCAAAAGGCAAAGACTTTGCATTTGAATGCTGGGGCAGGCTCAAACTCGACGAGGACACGGTATTAGAGTGTTCCTTTACAGTTAAGAAGAAGCACAACATACCGAAGCCGGACTTTGGTGGAACGATTCTCCTCAGTCAACCAGGAAAGCAGCCCTTATACTTCGGCTTGCAATTCGGTACCGACGAAGGCAACGCCTCAGTGCTGGCGTTCTCCGGCACGGTTACAAGCGGTCTTCCGCTAAGCGACGTTGTCAGTGAAATTGCCGGGGCACTTGGGGTGACACTCACCCCGTCGGATTTTCCTAAGGCACTGAACCCCGCCCTGGCTTCGCTCAATGGATATTTAAACATCAAAACAAAGGATCTGGTTCTGAGTGCCGAGACGCAGTCCGGGACCAGGATCGTTGTCGCTGTATCTAACTCTGGAAAGAACAAGAAATATGTGTTCCTGATCGATAAAAACCTGCACCTGGGTCTCTCCAGCCTGCCTTTGGTGGGCGACAAGATCGCGGAAGCTTCAGGCAAAATTGCCGGCATCGAGGATGTTGGCATCGAGAACTTGCAGGCCATTATCACGTATGGCTTAGCGGATAGCTCAGCAAATTATAAGAAGGACGTCGTCAAGCTCAACGAGCTTTTCAAGTCGGCTGAAGCGAGGTTTAATGACAGAGATCTGCCCCGCCTCCCGGAAACCAAGAGGGGCAAGATTGATCTGCGCGTTACGTACTTCTTCACCGACAAGCCTCAGGAGCCGATTCCATTCTTATTCGAAGACGCTCCTAAAAGCGGCGAAGCGCTGAGCGGCCCTACCAGCGGGGTGGAGCCCGTCAGGGCCGGGTCGCAGGCGGAGTGGCTAGACGTCCAGCGCAGTTTCGGTCCAGTCAGTGTCAAGCGCCTCGGCATTGCCTGTGAGCAAGGAAGGATACGGTTTTTGCTGGATTCCTCGCTTGTCGTGTCAGGCTTGACCATGGGCCTGCAGGGACTATCTCTGACATTCCCAATTGAGACCCTTGTAAGGTTCGACCGAAAACAATTTCTTAAGTATCTGAAAGAAAATTTACTAGAGATGTCGACGAAGCTCGACGGTTTGTCGGTGACCTACGAAAACGGGCCTATCGCAATCAGCGGCGGACTTCTAAAAGTTGATCTACCCCGTGCAACACCCGATCCACATCCCGGCAGAGGGCTTGCAAAAGTCATACCACCCGAAGCAATAAAGTACGCCTATAACGGCGAACTGCTGTTGAAGGCGGAGACCTGGGCGCTTTCGGTGTTCGGCTCCTTTGCGCAGTTGGAGAGTGGGGAATCGTCGCTCTTCGCGTACGGCGTTTTGAACGCAACCTTGGGTGGTCCCTCCTTCTTCTTTGTCACCGGTGTTGCGGCAGGTTTCGGTTATAACCGCAACTTGACGCTTCCGACGCTCAATGAACTGCCCTCTTTCCCGTTGATCGCTGCTATCGAGAAGCCCAGGAGTGGTGCCACCACCTCCCCCGCCGGTGAAGACAGGCTCGCCAAGCTCACTGGGGATATAGACAAGTATGTCTATGCTGCATCCGGGCAAAACTGGTTGGCAGTCGGTGTAAGGTTTACCTCGTTTAAGGTAATCAAATCGTTTGCCCTGTTGACCGTTTCTTTCGGCAATCGCTTTGAAATCGCGTTGTTGGGGCTGTCTGAACTCACAATGCCCTTCGGCGCGAAAAAGCCGATCGCCTTTGCACAACTGGCGCTGATGGTAAAGTTTGCGCCGGATGATGGCGTGCTGAAAATCGCCGCGCAACTTACTCGGGAATCCTACATCCTGGACGAGAAATGCCAGTTGAGCGGCGGCTTTGCCCTGTATATGTGGTTCAAAGAACCCGTGAAGAACGAGGTCCACGCCGGAGACTTTGTGCTCTCAATCGGCGGTTACCACCCGAACTTCAAACCGCCGGCGGCCTATCCCATCGTTCCCAGGGTAGCCGCCAACTGGCGGGTCAACAATGAGCTGACCATCAAAGGCGGATTCTATTTCGCGCTGACGCCCAATGCGATCATGGCAGGCGGCGCTCTGCAAGCGAACTATGAAAGCGGTAGGTTCAAGGCATGGTTCGACGCCCGTGTCGACTTCCTGCTCTTGTGGGAACCGTACCACTACGAGGCTCACTCGAAGGTGAGCCTGGGAGTGTCCTACACAATCGACAATTGGCTTATCCATAAGACGATCAACTGTCAGGTCGGTGTGGACCTGACGCTGCAAGGGCCTCCATTCGGTGGCAAGGCGGTGGTTGACCTGTATGTGTGCAGCTTCACCCTCGACTTCGGCACGCCTGACGCTCCTCCAAAGTCGCTCCATTGGCAAGACTTCAAGAATCGCTTCTTGCCCCCGGTCGTGCGTACGCAGGGCGAGAACGTCAGTGCGCCCTCCGGGGGTGCTACCGACAGCTACTGCTATAGCCGGGCCGCAGCCGGTTTGATTAGGGAGCTGCCCGCCGGGTCGGACGTCGATTGGATTGTCAATCCTGAAACGTTCGTCATCGTGACGGCCAGTGCGATCCCCTGCTCAGAGGCCCGCTGGGTCAATCGACAGCGAGTCGACCCACTGGAACAAGAGACTCCGCTTGAATGCAGCAAAGAGGAATTCGGCGTTAAACCGTGCGAAATTCAAAACCACGGACTGAAGTCGAAGCATTGGATCGAGTGGAAAAAGGACGTGAAAACTGACGAACAGGATGTTGAGTGGGAAATGGAAGCGATAAGTACCCGACTGCCTCGCGCCGCCTGGTCGCCCTACGATCCCAACTCGAAAAACAAATCGTCCGAGGAATTACTAACCGAGGAACGAGTTACCGGCAAACTGACGACTGGTTTTAAGCTGACCCCAAGATCGACAGCGCAACCGGAAGGGACAAAGAAAATTAAGGTCGCAGATTTGGAGCGCGCGTCTTCCGAACATCTCGCAGATCGTTGGACTACTCCGGTAATTCCCCGCAAGCCTCTCGATCAAGGAAAAGCAATTTCGTTATTGACAGTCAATGAACGCGAGATCAAAACGATGCGAGATCATATTGCCTCGGTCCTGAAGAAACAAGATATTCCCGTCACCGAAAACCCGGCCCCCAGGTATCTCCAATCTGCAATCGCCTCGGTCCTGAAGAGGCAAGACATTGCCGTCACCGAAGAAACGACTTCCGGGTATCTGCAAGCTGCGAAAGAAGACGGGCTGCTCGCAAAGCCCGTATTGTGCGAGTTAGGGAGATAGAACGATGGGGTCGAATGAAACGATCATGTTTGTCACGGGCCACGAGCCGCCGATCTCGCCAGGAACGTATCAACTTACGGTAAAACAGGAAGTTCAAATTCCAGGAATGACTGTCGGGCAATCCGGCAAGTCAATTCAAGAGACATACATCAATACGAAAACGGTCGTTGTTCAGGGTGAACGATTTAGGATCGATCCGTTGGCCATCGACTCGGTGTTTCCACCCGACCAGAGTGAGGGTACTTACGAATGCGTCCTGCCCCATATCCTGTTGTCCCGCAAATCGCTGCTCTGGGAGCGAAAGAGCGGCGTCGCTGGGGCTCCCTGGCTTGCCCTGCTCGTCTTCCACACAAATGATCCAGAGGGCATCCCCCCTATCAAGCCGGCAATGGTAGGCGATCTGCTGCGGGATCGCCTCCTGAAGCCGCCGCCCAACAGCAAGCTTGAGGAACGTGACAGCACGCTCAAGCCATCCACCGCTACCTATATAGACGCCCACAAAGCCTGGAAATTGAACCATGGCGAGGGGATATGGGATCCCTGCATGGTCGTCGATGTTCCGGTCACTCTGTTCAAGGACATTGCTCCTGCCCAGGAGGATCTTAAGTGGCTGGCGCATCGCCGAATTGTGGATGATGGTGACCCCAAGAAAAAGCCCCGCGAGTTCTCTGTTATTTTCGCCAATCGCCTTCCGCAGAAGGCGCCGCTGCAGGGCGCCAGTATCAGTGCAGCCTATTTGGTCTCTCTCGAAGGCATGGCTGGTTTCTTAAGGGTGAAAATGTCACGACCTTCTATCAAGGTGAACGGTGCGGAAGCGACCCACCTGCGTCTCGTTGTTCTGAAGGCATGGAATTTCAAGTCACAATCCGTTACCGAGCACGGACTGGGTAATCTCAAAAATGGATATGGGCCCTTGCGAATCACCTACGACGATCGCAAGGCGGCTACGGCAAATGAGTTAGAGGCGAGCAAAAACGTGGCTAATGCCCTGATGATGGGCTACACGGCGATGGACCACATCACCAGATGGGGAGATCGGACGCTCTCGTGGTATCGCGGGCCGTTTGTGCCCTTCAAGTCGGAAATACCCCTGGTCGTCGCACCTCCCCCGATAAATCGCAACGGCTATGAGGCAGACCATGCGCCAATCTGCACCGCCGACCAGGCCCTCCGGTACGTGGCTGACCTGGGCATGCTGGATGTCTCCTATGCCGCAGCGTGGCAACTGGGCCGCCTCATGGCGCTGCGCGACACGACGTTTTCCCTCGCTCTCTTTCACTGGAAACGAGAGATCAGGCAGAAGACTCACGCCGCCGCCGAAGGCTGGGCGTTAGGCCTGCAAAGCATGGTGAACTTGCTGGCGAATGTGGCGCGGAATGATGGAGCAGCCACGCCAGCGCCAGTTGCGAAACCGACGCACCGTGCTGAATCCGAGGAAAACGAAAACCGTCCGCGGCATGCCAATAAGGAGTGGCGAGGGATTGTCAATTCGATCGAGGGACTGGTCAAACTCCACGGGCAGACCGAAGCGCCTCAGATTATCGTGGACTGGCTCGACAAGCTTAGAAATCTGCATGGGGTCCCACTCGACTATCTGGTACCCGACGAGCGGATGCTGCCCCCTGAATCGTTGCGCTATTTCCAGGTGGACCCCAACTGGATCTACAGTCTCATCGAAGGTGCGTTCAGTGTTGCCCGCGATACCTCAAGCGATCTGGCTCATGACAAGGCGCTTGGGCGCTGCGTCCACTATCCCGGTACGGCAGGCTACCCGCAGATGTCCGGTTTTCTCCTGCGTTCCGCGGACGTTTCCGACTCCCCCGGCCTGCAGGTGAAAGTAGATGTTGTTGGAAAAGCCAGCAAGGCCCCACTGCAATTTAGACGTCTTGCGCCCGATATTCTTTTCTGTATGGTTGAGGGAGTCATCGAAAAAGTGACTTTTCCTGAGCCGCCTGAAAGTATCAAATTCGGACTCAATGTCCAGGGAACCAAGCTGACAAAAAATCTCCGCATGCCCGATGGCAAGCGGGCAAGTAACAATTCCGTGCCGGTTTCCGAAACATTGGCGGGGCGCAGGATCCTCGATATCGACGGTCTCGCCGACGAGATAAATAAGAGCCTTGTAGGCCAATTCCCAAAATTCAATTCTGCCGTCTTCGCTCTTCAAATGCTGCGATCTTAGGAGCAGACCCATATGAGTCCGATGAGTCCCTCGTTGCTGGTACCGATGAACCTGGCCGCACTGTGCGTCGGTCAACCGGATCAGCAGACGAGACCGAACGAAGGGAGCGGGTTTGGCAAGATCGCGGTGGACTTCCAAATGTTGCCATCTTTAGGCGAGGCTTACCTCAGCAAGAGCATAGTGCCTGATCCGTTCGAAGGCGAAACCAGGCCGAGGCCGGGAATCCACTTGCACTGGGCGTTACCCGATGCCCTGACACGCAGCGAAATTGACTCGGAGACGGGAAGAACCGTCACCCGCCCGGCTCCGAACCGCTTCCTGGTCGTCCGCCTCCGCGCAGGGGCGCCGTCCCTGGAAGCCTGGGTCGTTGAGAGCGACTATCTGTGGGGTAATCTTCGCGAGGATACCGTCGTGCGGGAACGGGACCCGCGGAACGCTCTCAGCCGCGCCGTTCCATTGAAACCGGAAGCCGGCAAGTCTACCTTCGCATTTCAAGGTCGTGTCGTTTCCTGGACCACATGGAAGGAGTCGAATCCGAACCCCACCCCCAGCCAGCACACGGCGCTCGGCTACGGGACGGAAACCTACGCGGCAGCCTATCCGAACTGCCCAAATGTCTTTGGATTTTTCGATCCGTTGGCGGAAGCCACGCCGGACGGCCTGGCAATGGAGAAACAAAGCCTGTCCTACCTTGTGATCGGCTGGTACAGCGACGCAACCTGCGATCCCATCCGACGGGAATCGGACAGGATAGATTCAAAGAAGAAAGAAGTGACTCCCGACAGCCTTGCCGCGGCGCTCAAAGCGAATTACCGCTGGTCATATCGCGCCAACCTTGGACAACCGGGACAGACGCTCTTTGTCGGGCAGTTGATTGAGCTGGAATACGATCCAAGAACAAGCTATTTAGCGCAGACCAAAGAGCCTGCGCCCATCGAAGTCGCGCTGGGAACAACGACCACCGAGGCGTTTTCCGCTCTGATGGCGAACATGCTGCTCAATGAGTTTATGCGGGAGAAGTCAGGTCCGGAGGCGATGGATCTCGAGAGGTTCGCGAGGAATTCCGAGACGCTGCTGAATGATCTGCAGTGCGGCCTGCTTGCCGATCTGAACAAACTGGGCACGGACACCTGCCTGGCGAAGCTTCAGGATGAGCTGCATCGACGCGAATTTGCGGTGTATTCCGCAGGGCATGCGAGCGCGCAAACTGAAAACGGAACTAGAGCAAACGGAGTTATCTGGTCGGTAGTGCGCAGCATGTCTGATGCTTCCGAGAGAGAGGCTGACAGCACGTTGCCCCAGGCAATTCCGGATGATATTGCCGAGAAATTAATCTGCCTCAACCTTGTTCAGGTGCGCTACGACGAGATCGCCGCCGCCGTAGCAACTCGGCGGGCGCAGGTGTTTGCGGACTGGTCGCAATACATTAACCTTGTGCCTCGCCGGAATCAACCTCAACGACTCAGTCGCAGTTTTATTGACGCCGCGAGGAACTACATCACAGCCGAGATCAGCGCGTTGGGCTGGAACTCGGATGGGAAAGTTGTCGATGGGTCTCTCTTCAAGGATCTTCAGAATGTGCTGGACGAACTTAAGAGAGCAAAGGAAGCCCTGGAAGCCAGCCTCCTCAAGCACACCCGCGATAAGCCCAAAGATAAGTTCAAAGTTGAAAGTGCGGCTGCCCCAAGGTTTTATCAGCCCAACGATCCGGTAATCTTGCTGTCCGGTCCGGATGTGAAGCCATCGGACCGGTACGGCGGCGATGGCGGCTACGATCCTGAGAAGAAAGGAAACCTGATTTGCCGGCTACCGAGCGAAACTACGACCACGATGCAGGGCTGGGGCGTGATCATTGGAGAAGATCAGCTTCCGAAACTAAGCGCCAATACGCATCTGGGTAAGAATGATTTCGCAACGCTGAAGGACCATTTCGCAAAACTGGTCGCTGAGGCTATTTTCCTCGACCCGGGTCAGGCGCGCCTGTTGGCAACCCTCTTCGTCGAGTCTAGGTCACGCAATTATCCCGGCGCAGAGCTACCGAATCTGGACGACCTTCTAACGTCGATTAAGACGGACCAGGAAGCATACCGCGGTCGTAAACAAACGCGGGTTTTTCTCTTTGGGAATTCGGCATGCGCGCCGCCCTCACAAGTCGGACTGACACGGTACACCAAGCCGTGGATACCGCTGATCCTGCAATGGGAGGCGACCTTCTGTCCCTTTCGGCCTGTGCGCCCGCCTCAAGACGGCCCGTCTCAACAGGATTGGGTGCTGCGCGAATTCAGACTGGACGGCGAAGATGTCGATATTAAGTATCGTCGCCAACCGGCATCGAATCCAGCCCCTGCTGCTTATCGAGGTATCGCCACGCTGACACATTATGCGGAGAGAAACCTCAAGGAGTATATCGATGACTACCTGAAAACATATCCTCCCGATAAGAAGGACGATGACGCCACGAGGCAGATGAAGGAGATACTGCTGCAGTTCAGGAAACTGCACTTCTCCATGATGACGCAAGCCATGGGCGGCTTTCACCGCCAGCTCCTGATGCGGAATCAGATCCTGCAACTACCCGTCTTCCACCCGGGAGCGGAGCATACCGATGCGACGTTCGAAAAGCTAGTGAAAACAGCGGTCTACAACGAACGCGACGCGGCCGTATTGCCCATGAATGATTTCAACCCGCTCCGCGCCGGGACTTTGAAGCTCACAAGGCTGCGCGTCCTGGATGCCTTTGGACAGGTGAGGGACATTATCGAGGAGGATCGGCAGGTCGATGTCATCCTTGCCAATCGCCTGAAGCCCCCCAAGGCATGGAAAGAAGCCGGGGCTCTCCTGCCCTTGCGTATCACCCAACCCGCACAGCTCTCATTCCGGTTTCGGTCCGCGAGCTCGATTGACTCGCTTGAAATGAACAGCGCCCCGGCCTCGTCCCCCGTCTTCGGTTGGGTCCTTTACAATCGCCTCGACCACACCCTGGCCATCTACGACGAACTAGGTAGCGCGGTCGGCTCGTTCAACTTCTACGGCGCCTCCTGGCAGCAAGCCCCAGGACCTCACAGAGGAGCCGCCAATCCACATCTGCGCCAATTCTTGAAGTATCTGGGCGGGGGGACACCCAACTTCAAAGTCTTCCTGGAAGACCTGATGACGACGATAGACCATGCCGCGATGGGCATCGAGCCCGACACCCACAAGCAGGACCAGGGACTCGCGGTGCTGATCGGCCGTCCCCTGGCGCTGGTTCGAGCCGAACTGCGCCTCGATCTCTATGGCGCTTTTCCAAGCCGCGGCCTGGCAACCGGCCTGCCCGCCATTGACCAGAGTTTGCCTGCGTTCCAGGCGGCTGTGGATTCCTTCCTTAGCGATAAAGGCTACCAGGAGGAAAACCGCAGGTCGGCGGATTTCGCTCAATGTCGCTTCCCCGTGCGCCTCGGCGACTTCGAGAGATCGAACGACGGACTCGTGGGATATTTCATCGAACGCGAGAATCAGGCCGACACCTACAAGACCTTTTATGCGTGTACGGATGCGGGCAATCGGTCGCCCTCTATTGTTGATCCACATAAAGGATTACCGCCTCTGTGGCTCTGTCCTGCAGACAAAGATCCCAGGGCGGTGATCATGCTGGTTGATCCTCGCGCCCCGGTCCATGCGATAACAGGCATCCTGCCGGTCAAAGGCATTTCGCTTCCGTCGGGGCAGTTCGCTGACGCCATGAAACGAATCGCTGTCACATTCCTGATGGCTCCGGTACTCAGCCCCGCGGACGGCCCTGCGCTGGCTGTGCCTGC
>Ga0302326_10027354_pt1 | contig 11498 bp, 10 predicted proteins | sample Palsa_T0_3_FD_202264 | JGI IMG/M metagenome (GOLD analysis project Ga0302326, IMG submission 202264) | Peat permafrost microbial communities from Stordalen Mire near Abisko, Sweden - Palsa_T0_3 | ecosystem: Environmental > Terrestrial > Soil > Palsa > Peat permafrost | place: Sweden: Abisko...
TGACTTATTTTCCTTGGAAAACCATGACTGCGCTTAACGACGAACTCTTCGCCGCTGCTCAGCGCGTAATTCCAGGCGGCGTTAATTCGCCGGTGCGTGCGTTCCGTGGGGTTGGCGGCGTGCCGCGTTTTTTATCCCGCGGCAATGGCGCCTTGATCTGGGATGCTGAGGGCAAGCGGTATATCGATTACGTCGGCTCATGGGGGCCGCTGATCTTGGGTCACGCACACCCAGAAGTCGTGCGCGCCGTGCAACAAGCGGCGAGCCAAGGTTTGAGTTTCGGCGCACCAACCGCAGCAGAAACTGAGTTTGCAGAATTACTGTGCCTTTCGGTGCCCGGGATGGAACAAGTACGCCTCGTCAGCTCCGGCACCGAGGCTACCATGAGTGCGATTCGTCTCGCCCGAGGTTTTACCGGCCGCACTATGCTGATTAAGTTTGAGGGGTGCTATCACGGCCATGCTGACGCGCTATTGGTTAAAGCAGGTTCCGGTGCCTTAACGTTCGGCAATCCGAGTTCTGCGGGCGTGCCGCCGGAGGTCGCCGCGCAGACCTTGGTGCTGCCATATAACGATATTGAAGCCGTGACGGCAGCTTTTGCACATGCCAGCGATACTATTGCTTGCATCATTGTCGAAGCGGTTGCCGGCAATATGAATCTTGTGCTGCCCCGCCGCGAATTTTTACAGACACTGCGCGATCTCTGTACACGGCACGGCACCGTGTTGATCTTTGACGAAGTAATGACCGGATTCCGTGTTGGGCCGCAGGGCGCTCAAGGTCTATTCGGTATCACAGCCGATCTCGTCACGCTCGGCAAGGTCATCGGTGGTGGCATGCCGGTCGGTGCCTTCGGTGGCCGACGCGATATAATGCAATGCGTCGCGCCGCTGGGCCCAGTCTACCAAGCCGGGACGTTGTCGGGCAACCCGGTGGCAGTGGCAGCAGGACTCGCAACGCTAAAGCTTGTACAACGTCCGGGGTTTTTTGCGGCACTAAAGAACACCGCCGTGGAGCTTACGAGTGGGTTATCTGCGCTTGCGCATGAATACGATGTTGCATTTTCCGCACAGCCAGTCGGCGGCATGTTTGGCATTTATTTTCGAGCCGCGCCGCCGCGCAGCTATGCTGAGGTCATGGAGTGCGACAAAGATGCATTCAACCGCTTTTTTCACGCAATGCTTGAACGCGGCGTTTATTTCGCACCATCGGCATATGAAGCCGGTTTTGTTTCCGCTGCACACGGTCCTGCCGAACTCGAACAAACGCTTGCGGCCGCACGCGAGTACTTTGCTTCCATCAAATAGTCGGCTAGCAATGAACACTTGCCCTGCCACACAACATCGAAGTGGCTTTACTCTTCCTCGTTAGTGCAATTTTATGCGCGACTCTTTTCGAGTGCGCACAAAATCGGTATTGTGGAGGATATTGAAGCAAATAGTCAGCCAGTTAAACGGGAAGCTCATAAAAAAGCCCCCGGTTAAGGGGAATAAACCGGGGGCAGAAGCCTTAATTAGCATTAAGGCACCCGCTCAGGGAGGAGAAGCGGGAGACGATCAAGCTGTCTATTTATGAGACCCTTGGAAGTAAAACCAAGTTCCACACCTAGGGAAAACGCTTTTGTTTCAAACTGTTAATAGCCATCCATGAAAATTCTCGGCCAATTTCCACAGCGTCGTATGCGGCGTAACCGGCGCGACGAGTTCTCGCGCAGGTTGGTGCGTGAACATCGCCTAAGCTGCGATGATTTGATTTATCCGGTGTTTGTGATTGATGGCAAGGGCCGGACTGAGCGGGTCGCTTCAATGCCTGGGGTGCAACGCTATACTATCGATAAGCTGTTGCCGCACGCTGAACAATGCCTGAAACTTGGCATCCCTGCACTGGCAATCTTCCCGTCAATCGAGCGTAATTTGAAAACGCCGAATGGCCGCGAGGCAATCAACCCAAAAGGATTAGTGCCTCGCGCAGTCACGGCCCTGAAAAAACGATTCCCCGAGCTCGGTGTAATAACTGACGTTGCGCTGGATCCCTACACCACGCATGGTCAAGATGGTGTGATCGACAAGTCCGGCTATGTATTAAATGACGAAACAACCACGGCATTGGTCAAGCAAGCTCTGGTCAGCGCTGCGGTTGGTGTCGATATAGTCGCGCCATCCGACATGATGGACGGCCGCATCGGAGCGATTCGCCACGCCCTCGATGACAAAAAATTTATCCACACGCGAATTCTTGCTTATGCCGCAAAATACGCATCCGCTTACTATGGGCCTTTTCGCGATGCAGTCGGATCAGTCTCTACCTTCGGCCGTGGCAACAAATATAACTATCAGATGGATCCTGCCAATAGCGACGAAGCATTGTGGGAAGTCGGGCTCGATCTCGCTGAAGGAGCCGATATGGTGATGATCAAGCCCGGAATGCCGTACCTCGACATCGTGCGGCGCGTGAAAGATGAATTCAAGGCCCCGACCTTCGTATATCAAGTGAGTGGCGAATACGCAATGCTAAAAGCGGCTGCGCAAAGCGGCTGGCTTGATGAACGGCTGTGCGTGCTGGAAGCACTGACTGCATTCAAGCGTGCTGGCGCTGATGCGATTTTGACTTATTTCGCGATTGACGCTGCAAGCTGGCTCAAATCATAATAATCCTGCATCTGCTCATTCCTCGGCAAGTAATGCTGCAACTGCGGCGCGCGGCGCGCGTTCGATTTGTTTGCCTTCAGCACTAGTCTTGAGTGCATGGCGCAGATGATGCAAATATAAAATTTTAAGATGAATGTCGACATCACTATGGACAAATGACAATGTTGGCACGTCTAGTGGAAAGCCCCCGGCGTAGATACGACTGGTCCCACCACTATATTCAACACCACTATTAATTAGATGAAGCTCTACTTCTTTTGCATTGTCAGTAAATAGTTGCAATTGAATGGCGGCAAATTTTCCGGCATTCCCATTCAACACCGACCCGACAAGATGGGGCTCGAATTGTGCGAATTCGTCCATGATGGTCAGCGCCAATTTACGTAGCGCCCGCAATTCATGTACATGTTCCTGAAAATACAACGCCCGGTATGATTTGAGAGCACTGTCTACTTCTGCATTGTCCGGCAGTTGCTTCAATCCGGACACGCCGATTTGGCGTGCCGCTTTGCGTTTTGCCAGCGCATAGTCCTCAATCCCGTCCTCTGCCATCAGCCGCGCGGCCAAATGGGCAATTTGACTACGTGCATGGTTGCGTTCGAAGTCACGTGGCATGCGTGTTCGACTCAGAATAACTGGTCTTTCACTTCTTCCGGTGGGTTAGTGCCGGTAGGCGTTTGCGATGCTGCACCACCTTCTGATTCAGGCGGCAAATATTCTTGGTAAAAATAGTCCGGAATGCCGCCGTCTGTCATGCGCGCTCCGGTTTCGGGGTTAATGCGCATTACCACTACGCCTTCGGGCATCGTGGGCTGCTCTTCGGAAACCCCCTTCAATGCCTTGCCCATATAATCGATCCACATCGGTAATGCAGCAACCGCGCCGGTTTCATTATTGCCAAGAGTGCGTGGATTGTCGAATCCAATCCACGTTATGGCAACTAGTCCGGTACCGTAGCCACAAAACCAGGCGTCGACAAAATCATTAGTAGTGCCGGTTTTTCCGGCGAGATCGTTGCGTCCGAGTTCAAGCGCGCGGGTCGCTGTGCCAATCCGCACCACATCCTGCAGCATGCTGTTCATGATGAACGCGTTGCGGGCATCAATCGCGCGTTCTGCCGTTTCACCAACTCGATTGGGTTGGGCTTGTGCAACGATGTTGCCCTTGGAGTCTTCGATGCGCGCGATGAAGTACGGGGTCACACGATAGCCCCCATTAGCAAACACCGCGTATGCATCCGCCATTTGCAATGGACTAGCTTCCCCGACACCCAATACCATGGTCAGGTAAGGTGGGTTATCTTTGGGGTCGAACCCAAAACGGGTAATGTAATCCTGCGCATATTGCGGAGTAATTGCCTGTAATATTCTTACTGATGCCAAGTTTTTCGACTTGGCCAGCGCAATGCGCACGCGTATTGGGCCGTCAAATTTATCGTCGTAGTTCTTCGGCTCCCAAGGTTCAGAGCCAGTTTCAGTCGCATCAAATGTGATCGGCGCGTCATTGACGATGGTCGCGGGAGTAAATCCCTTCTCGAGCGCCGCCGAATAGATAAAAGGCTTAAAACCGGATCCCGGTTGACGTAGCGCCTGAGTAACATGGTTGTATTGATTGCGCGCAAAATCAAAGCCGCCAACCAATGCGCGGATTGCACCATCTTGTGGATCAATCGACACCAGCGCCGCCTCAACTTGCGGCAATTGGGTAATTTGCCAATGGCCCTTCTCGTTTTTTTGGATTCGGACAATTGCACCACGCCGCAAGCGTTGATTTGGGGGAGCAGTATTGCCGATCATTTTTTGTGCAAATAGGAGCCCCTCATTGTTAATATCTATTGTTTCTCCGCCCTTGCGATAAACCTTGAGCGATTTTGCGCGCACGTCGAGCACCAGCGCCGGAATAATGTCATCACTTTCTGATTCATCCTGCAGCGCATCCTCAAGAGCCTCGTCCTCCGGTTGCGGACCAAGCTCGACATAACGTTCGGCACCACGATAACCATGTCGCTGATCATATTCAAGCGCGCCTTTGCGTACGGCGCCATAAGCAGCTACTTGGTGCGCCGCGACTAACGTCGTGTAGACACGAAATCCTTTGCTGTAGGCATCGTCCTGAAAACGATCATATAATGCCTGCCGCACCATTTCAGCCATGAAGTCCGCCGGTACAGCAAAATTATTGCCGCTCTTGTTGATTAATAATGATTGTTTTTCAGCGGCCAATAATTGATCGTCAGAAATATAATTTAATTCACGCATCCGGTGCAGTACGTACTGCTGGCGCAATTTTGCGCGTTTGGGATTAATCACTGGATTGAAAGCTGACGGTGCTTTGGGCAGGCCCGCTAGCATGGCCATTTCGGCAAGCGTTAATTGGTCAAGCGGCTTGCCGAAATAGGTCTGTGCTGCGGCTGCGAACCCATAAGTATGCTGACCGAGATATATCTGGTTGATGTAAAGCTCAAGTATCTGATCTTTGGTCAAACTATGTTCAATCTTAAATGCCAGCAATACTTCGGCAAATTTTCGTGCGAACCTTTTTTCCTTGGTTAAAAAGAAATTGCGTGCCACCTGCATGGTGATTGTGCTTGCACCCTGATGTACGCCACCTGCAATGAAATTAGACAGTGCGGCACGTAAGACACCGACATAGTCAACGCCACCGTGTTGATAAAAGCGCTCGTCTTCGGCAGAAAGAATTGCATCGCGCATCGCTTGTGGCACCTGCTCGATTTTGACTACTGCGCGCCTCTCCTCACCGAATTCCCCGATCAGCAGCCCCTCGGCGCTATAAACGCGCAATGGGATATTTGGCTGATAATCAGTAAGTGATGCCAGCGATGGCAGTGTGGGATATATAACAATTGCTGAAAAAACAATGACTAACGCGCCAGCCAATGCGGCGACACAGGATAATACTAACGGGAATACCCACCAACGTGACATCTAGTAACAACCCATGATGCGGACAAAATAGAATAAACAAAGCCATACGGCTCGGGGTGTGACGCATGCCATGGCCGAATATGGACTCGCTGATTAGACTATGGCGAGATGGTCGCAATTATAGGCTCGCCGTCTTGCAAAAGGAACGCCCAAGAAATACTTTACATGGTGAGGAGTTGTTGTTAGCATTTAATGTAAATTATGTAAACTGGCTCTAACCGACCTATGATTAAGGATAAATTGGTGTCCGGGCTCGAAAGAGTCGAGCAACTCTTCAAATCGAAGGCGCCCCCGCTTATCGGTTGTGACATTAGTTCGTCAGCGGTGAAATTAGTCGAGGTCGCTGACGCTGGGAAAAATCTCTACCGTGTCGAGCGCTACGTGATTGAGCCATTGCCGCGCGATTCAGTAGTTGAAGGCAATATCAATAATCTCGATGCGGTCAGCGATTCACTGAAGCGTGGCTGGAAACGCCTTGGCACCCACATCAAGAATCTGGCGTTGGCATTGCCAACCGCAACGGTCATCACGAAAAAGATAATCGTGCCCGCCGGACAGCAAGAACACGAGCTTGAGCTGCAAGTTGAAACCGAAGCCAACCAGTACATTCCTTTTGCGCTTGATGAGGTTAACCTTGACTTTCAGGTTCTGGGCGCTGCGCCAAACAATCCTGGCGATGTCGAAATACTAATTGCCGCCGCACGCAAAGACAAAATAGAAGATCGCGTTGCCGCCGCCGAGGCTGCGGGACTTAAACCTGTCGTGCTGGATGTCGAATCCTTCGCAACACAAACAGCATTTGAATTGATCGAGCGTCAGTTGCCGGACAACGGTAAAGATCAAAATGTCGCAATTTTTGACATTGGCACCACGATAATGAACCTCAGCGTATTTCGCAATGGCCAATCGATTTATATGAGGGAACAGCCGTTCGGTGGGAATCAGCTGACACAGGAAATCCAACGCGTTTTCGGCATGTCGCCGGAAGAGGCCGAGGCTGCCAAACGTGTCGGCGGCTTACCCGATAATTATGAGTCTGATGTACTGGCACCTTTTATGGACACGCTAGGACTCGAAGTTGCGCGTGCGCTACAGTTCTTCCTTACTTCAACCCAATATAACCAGATCAATCACATTTTGCTTGCTGGGGGCTGCGCTGCGATTATCAGCATCGACGAAGCAGTAATGCGGCGTACCCAGATAAACACAATGGTGGCAAATCCATTTGCCAACATGGCATTGTCTTCGAAAATCAGGCCCAAAAATCTAATCAGCGATGCCCCATCATTAATGGTCGCGTGTGGCCTCGCGATGAGAAGGTTTGACTCATGATACGCATCAACCTGCTGCCGCACCGTGAAATTAAGCGCAAGCAGCAGCAAAAAGAATTTTTTACCTTGCTGGGAACCGTGGTGGCGTTCGGCGCAGCGATCTGGTTTTTAGTTCATCTCTTTCTTGGCAGTCGTCTCGAAGATCAATTGGGTCGTAATAAATACCTCGATGGTCAAATCGCAACACTCGACAGTCAAATCGAGGAGATTAAAAAACTAAAAGACCAGGTAGCTGAGCTACTTCAGAGAAAAAAAATAGTAGAGGCGTTGCAGGCAAATCGCAATCAAACCGTTTTGTTGCTTGACCAATTGGTGCGCCAATTACCTGATGGCATATATCTAAAAAGTGTCCAGCAAAAAAATGATGTCGTCAGTATTTCCGGCTATACGCAATCGAACGCGCGGGTATCCACTTTTATGCGAAATCTGGGGTCTTCCCCTTATCTCGAAAATCCGAATCTGATCGAAATCAAGGCCTCGATCGAGCAAAACCGACGGATCAATGAATTCAGCTTAAATGTGCAGCTCACGCACCCCAAGGATGAGGTACCGGATTCCGGTAATAAGCCAGGAGCCACGACAAAAACAAGTGCCACCACCAACGCGGGCGGCCACCCATGATGACAATTGACGACTTAAGGCGTCTTGATCCTAAGAACATCGGCAGCTGGCCGACACCCGTCAAACTCGGCGTACTGTTGATCACGTTGATTGCGATCGTCATCGCAAGCTATTTCCTTGACTGGCAAAATCAACTTGATGCCATACATTCTGCAGCAAATAAGGAACTCTCCTTACGTGATACTTTTATTGAAAAGAAAAAACAGGCCATTGATATCGACGCCTATCGCAATCAACTTGTCGAAGTCCAAAAATCCTTTGGAACCCTGCTCAAACAACTACCCGGCAAGTCAGAGATGGAAGCGTTGCTTACTGATATTAATCAGGCCGGTCTCGGTCGCGGTTTGCAATTTGAACTATTCAAACCTGCTGCGCAAGAAAATATCACTGAATTCTATGCTGAACAGCCCATCAACATTCGCGTAACGGGTGGCTATCACGACATCGGGGCATTCGCGAGTGATATCGCGAAATTATCGCGTATTGTGCTGCTCCAAGATATTTCGCTAGAACCAAACAAGGATGGCACCCTCTCAATGGATGCGGTGGCCAAAACTTATCGCTACCTAGACGAAGACGAAGTCGCCGAGCAGAAAAAGACGGCAAAAGACAAAAGCAAGGGGCCCAAAAAATGAGGTGCGGTCTCTATCTGTTGTTTTTCGCCTGTCTCGGACTTGTATCCTGTGGGGGCGAAAAATATTCGGAGCTTAAAAAATTCGTCAAGGATGCAGATAATTTACCACGCGGCCGCATTCCGCCCCTACCAAGTGTAAAGCCGTTTGAACCCTTTAACTACGATGCCTTCGATCTTTTGGACCCGTTCAAGCCACGCAAGATTGAGCCTCCAAAGGGGGCAGGGGGCGGCATTCAGCCCGATCTTACACGCCGCAAGGAACCGCTTGAGGCCTACCCCCTGGAAAACCTTCATATGGTGGGAACAATTCAGCAGGGCCAAGTAACCTACGCGTTGGTGATGGCCCCGGATAGCAATTTATTCCGTGTCAAGCCCGGCAATTACATGGGGCAAAATTTCGGATTGATTACCGAAATCGATGAATCATCCGTCAAGCTCAAAGAAATCGTTCAAGACAGCACTGGTGATTGGACGGAACGAGTGAGTACGCTAACACTAATTGAGGAAGGAAAATAATCATGCAGGGCATACACCAATCAGCGCAAATCAGGAGAAATCATCATGATTATTTTTAATAATATGCGAAAAGTTGCGTATCGAATCATCTGGCCATTGCTCGGCATGATCGCTTTTAGCGTCTCCGCGCAGCAACCAACGGCACCCGCCAATAGTATCGAGGACATCAAAGTCAACGTGCAACAAAGTGGAAACGTAGTGGTTCAAATTGCGCTCAAGCAGCCGCTCGCCGGCCAACCCGGCGTGTTTACAATTAATAATCCGCCGCGAATCGCTTTTGATTTTCCTAATACAGTCAACGACTTGGGAAAGAACACACAAGATATCGGCCAAGGAGATTTGCGTGCGATGAACATCGTACAAGTCGGTGATCGAACCCGACTGGTGATGAATCTGCTGAAGCCGCTGGGATACGACACTAAAATTGAAGGCAGTAATCTAATCATCACATTGCAGGAGTCACCAGCATCCAGCGCTGCCTCTTCCGTTCCCTCTAGCCCGGCGCACTTTGCTGCAGCCCTCCCGGCAGAAGACGGGCATCATGCGCTGCGTGATGTCAGTTTCCGCCGCGGCCCCAATGGCGAAGGGAAAATCGTCGTTGATCTCTCCGATACCGGCATCGGCATAGATCTGCATCAAGAAGGAGCCAATCTAGTCGTCGATTTTTTGGATACCGCATTGCCAAAAAATCTTGAGAAACATTATGATGCCGTCGATTTCGCCACACCCGTACAAACCTATGATGTGCTTGCCGAAGGCAACAACACGCGCATTTTGATCACGCCCAAGGGATTATGGGAGCACATTGCTTATCAAACCGATAAGCAATTCATCGTTGAAGTCAAACCAATCGTCGAAGACCCCACTAGGTTGATTCAGGGCAACCATGCTGGTTACACCGGCGAGAAACTGTCCCTCAATTTCCAAAATGTCGAAGTGCGTGCGGTATTACAAGTAATTGCTGACTTCACTGGTTTCAACTTCATTACCAGTGATAGCGTGACTGGTAACCTGACCTTGCGGCTCAAGGACGTACCGTGGGACCAAGCGCTCAAGATCATTCTGGACGCCAAGGGGCTTGATATGCGGAAAGACGGCAATGTGGTATGGATTGCACCGCGCGATGAAATCGCAACCAAGGAAAAACTTGCCCTTGAATCGGAGGAGCAAATTGGTGATCTGGAGCCCCTGGTCACCGAATCATTCCAAATCAATTATCAAAAAGCGGCGGCGGTTCAGCAGATCCTGACCAATAAAGATCAACGCATTTTGTCGAAGCGTGGCAGCGCGATACCGGACCCGCGCACCAACATACTATTTGTTCAAGACACGGCGAGTCGAATCGATCAGGCGCGGGAACTGATTCGCAAAGTTGATGTGCCGGTGCGCCAGGTTATGATCGAAGCCCGCCTTGTTCAGGCTACCGATGATTTCAGCCGCAATGTCGGCGCGCGACTCGGCGCGCCCGAACTCCCCAACTCAAGCGGCCTCGTGGGTGACACTCTAGGCAGCAAGGGGTCAACGCGGATTACTGAAGGCGGTGCGCTTGATGCCACCGGCTACTTTACAAAGCAGGTATCAACGCCAGTCCCGACGCTAGATCAAGGACTCAATGTAGTCCTACCGGCGCAAGGCATCAACGGCAACGCCCCAGGGGTATTTTCAGTGGTTCTGTTTAACGAGGCACTCACGCACTTTCTGGATCTCGAGGTGTCCGCCTTGGAAGAGGATGGCAAAGGCAAAATTATTTCTAGTCCACGCATCGTAACTGCCGATCAAGTCGAGGCGACGATAGAAGAGGGCACTGAGATTCCATACCAACAGGCAAGTTCAAGTGGTGCCACCACGGTCGCGTTTCAAAAGGCTACTTTATCGCTCAAGGCCAAACCTCAGATCACGCCCGACGACAATATCATTATGACGCTCGAAGTCCACAATGACAGCGTCGGCGCCACCACAACGGCCGGCCCCGCGATAAATACCCAACAATTGAACACCGAAGTGCTTATCCAAAATGGCGGCACAGCTGTACTCGGCGGTATTTATGTTCAAAATCAGAGCGACACTACAGACAAAATTCCAGTACTCGGTGACTTACCATATGTCGGGTTCATGTTCCGAACAAATGCGAAAGTGGACAACCGCGATGAGCTATTGATTTTCATCACTCCGCGCATTCTCAAAGACAACCTGACAGTGCGTTAACTGAATTATTCTAGAGAACAGCGGCCGGGCACCCCGGCCGTTTTTTCGTACCCCCCTGGGAAAATCCGACCCCGTGGTGAATCACGCTACAATCTGCAAATGAGAAGCTCTTCGCACAATGGATCGGGGGGTGCCCCTGGGAACATTTTTCTGATCGGATTAATGGGTGCCGGGAAAACTTCGGTGGGCCGCTTTCTTGCCAAGCGATTAAACAAGACTTTCTATGACTGTGACCAAGAAATAGAGCGTCGCACCGGCGTCAAGATCCCGGTGATTTTCGATATCGAGGGCGAACCAGGATTCCGGGCGCGCGAAATGGCAATATTGCGCGAATTAGTGGAATTGCACGACATCGTGCTCGCAACCGGCGGGGGTGCAGTGCTGACTGAAAACAACCGCGACCTTCTGAAGCAGAATGGCACCGTCGTTTATCTGCGCGCTACAATTGACGAACTATGGCGGCGCACCCGACATGACCGCAACCGCCCGTTGTTGCAAACCGCCGATTCTCGCGCGACATTACAGCAATTACTGGAACAGCGTGACCCACTCTACCGTGAAACCGCGCACATCATTATCGAGACCGGGGATCAAAACC
>Ga0302326_10027355_pt1 | contig 11498 bp, 12 predicted proteins | sample Palsa_T0_3_FD_202264 | JGI IMG/M metagenome (GOLD analysis project Ga0302326, IMG submission 202264) | Peat permafrost microbial communities from Stordalen Mire near Abisko, Sweden - Palsa_T0_3 | ecosystem: Environmental > Terrestrial > Soil > Palsa > Peat permafrost | place: Sweden: Abisko...
CGCGAGTGTCGCGAGCATGTTCGTGAGTCGGCTGGACGTTCTCGTCGATCCGATGCTCGCAGCGCGCAAAGCCCTCGCCGGCCTCGTCGGACGCGTGGCCATTGCCAACGCGAAGCTCGCATATCAAGACTGGAAGGAGACATGCCGGAGTGAGCGCTGGCTAGCGCTCGCCGCGCGCGGCGCCCGGCCACAAAGGCTCTTGTGGGCCAGCACGAGCACGAAAGATCCACGAGCGAGCGACGTCGTGTACGTCGAGTCGCTCATTGGCCCCGACACGGTCGACACGATACCGCCGAAGACACTCGATGCATTCCGCGATCATGGCCGCGCGCACGATTGCCTCGAGGAGAACGTCGACGACGCCAAACAAGCCATGGCGACGCTGGCGCTTGGGGGGATTTCGATCGACGACCTCACAGCGCGACTCCTCGATGAAGGTGTCACGAAATTCGCGGCGTCCTTCAAGAAGCTGCTTGGATCGATCGAGACCAAGCGCGCTCACGGTCACGCGCAACGCACGGCGATGTAGCGTCATGAGCGGGTTTCAATTGCAGCGTCTAAGGGTGTTGATGGAGCCCGAGCCTGGAAACCCGCACGAGGCCGGTGGCGTGCTCAACCCGGCGGTAGCTCGCGGTCCGGATGGTGAGCTGTATCTTTTTCCGCGGCTCGTCGCGGAAGGTAACTACTCACGCATTGGCCTCGCGCGCGTTCGGTTCGATGAAGCCGGCGAGCCAGTTGGAGTGGAGCGACTCGGTATCGCGCTCGAGCCCGAAGCCGACTACGAGCGACGACCCGGCGGCGGCGGCTGCGAAGATCCGCGCATCACCTTCGTCGAGCCGCTACGGCGTTACGTCATGACGTACACCGCTTTTTCGGCATTGGGCCCGCGAATCGCGCTGGCGTGCTCCGAGGATCTGCTCCGATGGACGCGAATGGGGCTCGCGACGTTTGCCCAATATGACCGCTTCGATTTCGTCAACGTAGACGACAAGGATGCGAGTCTCTTTCCGCAAGCGATTCCCAACCACGCAGGGAAACTCCAGTTGGGCATGCTCCATCGGCCACTTTTCCCGGGCACTCGTCCCGAGGAAACCGTTCGGCGCGCGGCGTCCGCGTCGGTCGATCGCGAGCGTGAGAGCATTTGGATCTCCTACTGCCCGATGAGGTTGGAAGCCGTCGACTCGCCTCGCCTCGGCATTTTCAATTCGCACCACCGGCTCGCGACGCCGGTGTCGCCTTGGGAGAAGTTGAAGATCGGCTGCGGTGCTCCTCCGGTCCTCACCCGCCACGGTTGGCTACTCGTCTATCACGGCGTGAGCGAGCACGACCCCGGAGCTCCTGACCATCACCTCACGTATTCGGCAGGAGTGATGGTGCTCTCGAAGGATCACCCGCAGACGCTCCTCTCTCGCTCTCCAGAGCCAGTGTTATCGCCGACGCTGCCGCAAGAAACCCATGGAGTCGTCTCCAACGTCGTGTTCCCGACCGGTACCGATCGACGAGACGACATCGGTGCGCCCGACCGCATCGACGTCTACTACGGAATGGCCGACAACCGCATCGGCGTGGCACGCCTCGATCTGCCCACGACCCTTCCGTCAGGTGGAGATCCAGCATGCGCGCCATCATGATCTTGTCGTCCTGTGTGCTCATCGCGTGCCGATCCCACGATGCGGCCACGACGGACGCATCGACCATTTCCGACGCGCGCATCGGAAGCGCGTTCGACGAAGCGCGCGCCTTCGATCCAATCTTGCGCGCCACATCGCTCCACGCAGGGGTCGTCAACGGTGCTGTCACGCTCACAGGCACCGTTTCGACCGTGTCAGCGAAGAGCCGCGCCGAGGAGCTCGTCGGGATCTTGAAGGGCGCACGATCACTCGTTGATCAAATCGTGGTGAACGCACCCGACCGCTCTGATGTGGACATCGTGACGAGCGTGACAGACTCCCTTCACGACGATCCCGCGACACACAGCGCGAACGTGCAGATCACGTCGCGAGGACAGGCCGTCACGTTGCGTGGCGACGTCGATTCATCCACACAGCGCGAGCTCATTGCCGACGCCGTATCGCGCGTCGCCGGCGTACGCGACATCAGGCTCCTTCTCCAAATCCGCGGAACGTCGGGTCCAAAGGAAATTGCAGCGGACATCGACGCGCGCCTTCGTGACGACGCGCGGGTCGACGGACCTCGTGTCGCCGTCGTCGTTGATCGCCGTAGCGTGACGTTGTCAGGTGTGGTTGGAAGTCTCGTGCAGCGTAGCGCCGTCATCGCGGACGCGTGGGTCGCAGGCGTGACAAGCGTGGACGCACCCGCGCTTCGTGTCGACTGGTCCGAGTGGATGCGCGCGCGCACCGCGATGGTGAAGAAGCCTACGACCGATGCGAGCGTCGTGATGGCGATCACACACGCCCTCGCCGACGACGTACGCGTTGGCGCGCCCCTGCCAACAGTCACCGCGGATCACGGCGTCGTCACGCTCTCGGGCAACGTCGTCGACTTTCGTGCGGCGCGCGCCGCCGTGCGAGTGGCCAATCGAGCTCGCGGGGTGCAGAGCGTTCAGGACAGGCTCAGCGTTCCGCCCGCCAAACAAGAAGACGACGCGACCATCGAGAAGCAGGTCGAGCAATCCGTCTACAACGACATCGCTGTGTCCGACGCGCGCAGCATCCAAATCACGACGACGCGCGCGAAGGTGACGGTTCGAGGCAGCGCGGCTTCACAAGAGGAAAAGATCGCGATCGAAGACGACGTCGGGCAGGTGGCAGGCGTCATCGCGATCGAGGACGACGTCCAGGTCGTTGGTTACGGCCCTACGACACACGTCGCTTCCTCGACCACGATTCAGAGCCACGCAAACGAGAGCATATTCGCCGACGCGCGCATCCCAAGCGACACCGTCAAGGTCAGCGTCGCCGCAAACGGAGACGCGACGCTGACAGGCCTCGTCGACGATGGCAGCGAAGCGCGAGCAGCGACCGCCGACGCCGAGAGCGCCGGCGCGGCGCACATCATCAATCTGGTCCGCGTGAGACCATGAGACCGCGGGTCGCAGCCATGTCGCTCGCCATCCTCGCAGGCGCACCGCACGCGGCGTTCGCGTCCTCGACGGTACCGCTCTTCACGATCGCGAAGAGTCAGAACAAGAACCTCGTCGCGTACGCGATTCGCGTCGACGACCACTGCGTGCCGGATGGCAACGCACCCGTCTTCGCGTATTGGCGGATGCTCGAGGACGGTCCGTCGCGAACCGCTCCTTTGCTCCCGCGCGAGCAAGCACCGTATGGCCTCGCGAGCCAGGTGGTCACGGCGCGTGCTGGAAACGGCGGGCGCGCACGCATCGTCCTCCGAGCGCTCCCCAATCGACCAATCGACATCGAGACGCAGCGCGGAGCGGACGGCGCGTGTTTGGCGGTGCCGACCGCCACGATCTCCGGCGCGCCCGCGCGCCTCTTCAACGTGTACGTGCGTCTTTGGCTCTTCGGCGTCAGGTACATCTTGATCCGCGGGTGGTCGATGGACGGATCCCACGTCGTCACCGAAAAGTTGAAACGATGACGTCTTGATTGCGAGGATAACATGCGAGCTCTTGTTGCGACCGATCTGAGCGAGTCTGCCGACGAGGCCATTCGGCAAGCCCATGCTTACTGCGACGGCTCGAGCGCCCTCGCCGTGTGCATCGTGCTCCAGAGTCATCTGCAATCCGTCGAGCCGTTCCTCGCGCGCCCGCTCCACGATGCCGCCAGCTTGGCGCACGTCGAATCCGCCGTGCGTGACCGCGTCGTCAACGTGACAAAACGTGCACGCGCCGCCTTCGAGGTCTTCGTCGACCAGGGGTCGGCGTACGCGGAGATTGTCCGTCGCGCGGAGCATTGGAGACCCGATCTGCTGGTCGTAGGTAGCCACGGTCACACGGGGCTAAAGCGGATCCTGCTCGGCAGCGTCGCCGAGCGCGTGACGCGTTATGCACCGTGTGCCGTGCTCGTTGCGCGACCCGGCGCACACGCCTCGACGGTGGTCGCGGCGACGGATCTCTCCGACGTGTCGTTGCCTGCACTCACAGCGGGGCGCGACGAGGCTGCGCGCCGACACGCGGCGCTCGTCGTCGTTCACGCCGTCGACATCGAGCCGACGTATGCGATGGCGGGTCTGCCCTTCGGAGGTGTGCCGCTTACCGTCTCCGCAGAGGTTCTTCGCGACGTTCAAGCCGCGGCGTCCACGATGTTGACGACCGCGTTGAAGAGCGCAAAAACGACCGCGGAGGCGCGAGTGGTCGCCGGCGACGCCGCCGCGGCGATCGTGAACGAAGCTGAAACCAGGGACGCCGAGCTCGTCGTCGTCGGTACGCATGGTCGCACGGGTCTTGCTCGAGTCGCGCTCGGGAGCGTCGCCGAAAAAGTCGTGAGAGCCGCGCCGTGCTCGATTCTCGTCGTACGACTCGAGCCGCGACGGTAGCGTGCCGCGTGCCCGAGGTCAGCGATCCTAGGCCGCACGCGCATCGGGGCTTTGGTCCGTTCTCGTTTGCCCTTCTCGCGATCGTTCTGGGTGTCGTTGCGGGCCTCGGGGCGTTCGTCTTCCGAGCGCTCATCGCGGTCATCCACAACCTGTTCTTTCTCGGTCACCTTTCGGGTCGATACGACACGAGTCTGCACGCGCACCCGAGCCCTTGGGGATGGGGCGTCGTGCTCGTGCCTGCGGTGGGCGCTCTCGGCGTCGTGTTTCTCGTCAAGAACTTCGCGCCGGAGGCCAAGGGGCACGGCGTGCCGGAGGTGATGGACGCCATCTACTACGGCAAGTCGGTCATCCGACCCGTCGTCGCCGTCGTGAAGTCCGTCGCATCGGCCATCTCGATCGGAAGCGGCGGCTCGGTGGGTCGCGAGGGCCCGATCGTCCAGATCAGCGCGGCCTTCGCGTCATGGCTCGGCGGTTTCGCGCACGTCTCGAGATGGCAGCGCGCGACGCTGGTCGCGGCGGGCGGCGGTGCCGGCATCGCCGCGACGTTCAACACGCCCATCGGCGGGGTTCTCTTCGCCGTGGAGGTGCTGCTGCACGAGGTGAGCGTGAGGACGATGGTCCCGGTGGCGCTGTCCACCGCGACGGCGACCTACGTTGGCGAGCGTCTGTTCGGCAACGTACCGGCGTTCGTCATCCCGACCGTGCACGCGTCGGACAGCGCGGCCGTGCTGCCCGCCTACATCGCTCTCGGCGGCGTGATGGCGCTCGCGGCGGTCGTGTTCATTCGGGGCCTCTACGCCACCGAAGACTTCTTCGACAGAGTCATTCCGCGGAGCGACTACGCTCGTCACGTCATCGGCATGCTCGGCGTCGGCGTCACGCTCGCCGTGCTGATGAGCACGCGGGGTCACTACTACGTCGAGGGCGTCGGCTACGCGACGATCGTGGACGTCCTGACGGGCGGCATCGGAAGCGCCAGCTTCCTCGTGCTCCTCTTCGTGCTCAAGCTGATGACGACGTCGTTGACCCTCGGCTCCGGCGGGTCGGGTGGCGTGTTCTCCCCGTCGCTGTTCATGGGCGCGACGCTCGGGGGCGCGTTCGGCATCGTCCTGCACCGCCTCTTCCCCGCAATCCCCTTCGACCCCGCCGCGCTGGCGCTGGCCGGCATGGCCGGTCTCATCGCCGGGGCGACCGGTGCGGCCTTGACAGCCATCGTCATGATCTTCGAGATGACGCTCGACTACTCGGTGGTGCTGCCGATGACCCTAACGGTCGCCGTGGCCCACGGAGTTCGCCGCGCGCTCCTCGCGCAGAACATCTACACGATGAAGCTCGTGCGTCGCGGGCACTACATGTCCGAAGCCCTTCAAGCCAATGCGCACCTCGTTCACCACGTAGGCGACCTGGTGATGGCGACCGTCGCCGTCGTCTCCGCCGACGCGACCCGCAAGGATGTGCTGGACGCCGAGGCGTACGGAGCGCCGGAGTACTTCGTGCTCGTCGAAGCAGGGGAGGTCGTCGGAATCGTGGGGAGAGACACCGCCCATTCGGACGCGGTCGACGCGGCCCCGCTCGCGCACCTTGCGCGGAGCGACTTCGTCGTCGTCGACGGTGACACGACGCTCTTCGATCTCGTCGCTACGATGCATCGACGTCGGGCTGGGGTCGCTGTCGTGCGTGCAAATGCGGCAGCCGGAGCTCGGATCGTCGTGGCAGGCATCGTGACCGGGACCGCCGTCGCGGAGGCGATCGCCGAGGGGATGGAGATGTTCAGCGACTGACCGCACGCCGCGCAGGCGTATTGCGACACGCGTCGCCTTTTGGGACACAACCGTAGATCAGTTCTCCGTCCTTTGTGCCCTGTGCGGTCGTGGCATGTCCGATGCTTCAGTGGTCGTCATCAACAAAAGCGAGGCGACACATGAAAGCTCAGCATATTGCAGTGGCCGTATTCGTGGCACTCGCCGCCTGTACGAACGCGAGCACGATACCCACACCGAGCGGCCCGACGCACCTGGGTGCGACCGCCAACGGCGCCAAGCAGGCGACGAACGCAACCGTCGAATTGAATGCAGCTAGCGCCGCGGCGAGCGTGCAACGCGCGGCGCAGTTGATGAGCCAACCCAACGCGATGGGCGCGGGCGACGTCGCGAGCTCCAGCGACTCCAGCGGCGGAGGAACAGCGGGAGACGCTCCGCGCTTCAACGCCGCGCAACTGCCCGGCGCGCCGCGACCTTGCGTGATGTGCCGCTAGAAGTACCCGTCGCGGCGCGTGGTACTCAGGTTCGCGGCAGTAGATTCAACACTGCAGTTCGCAGATCGTCCATCGCGAATGGCTTGTCGAACAGGACTGCGTTGAGCGAGTCCGCGAGCGCGCGTGTCTCGCGGTCACCGAACGCGGTCATGAGGATCACCGGCGTCGTTCGGCGCGATCGCCGGAGGGCGTCCACGACCTCCAACCCCGTGTACTCCGGCATGCGAATGTCGGACACGATCAAATCGATTCGAGGCGCCGACGGGGAAGGTGGGGTGGTCAGTCGCAGCAGCAGCTCCTCGCCGTTCGCGACCTCCGAGACGGCGTAGCCATCTCGGCGCAGCGTCTCGACGACGAGCCGCCTCATTTCCCTGTCGTCCTCGGCGACGAGCACGTGGCGGGCGTCGCCGCGAGCGGGATGAACGTGACGCGCGTCGCGCCAGGGTGTGGATGCAAGTGTGTCACCACTCATGGGGACCTCGTTTCCTTCGCTCGTTCATGAGCATTCGCCGTACCAACGGGTGCACCACGAACACCGCGTCATTCGCGAACGGGAGATAGAGTCCGTTCGACACGGTCGTATCGAAAGGACCCAAGCGCGTGACGCCCCGACCGCGGTAGCGACGCGCTGAAGCGTCGAAAGATGAACGGCACACGCGATGCAACGGCGAGAACCATGGAGCACGAGCATCTGTTCTTCGCTGGATTCCGCGCTCTGCCCGCTTGGCAGCGGGTCGCCATCGTCGGCGCGAGCCTCGTGCTTTCGCCTTGGATCGTGCTCGTGTTGACGGTCACGGCGTTGTCGCTATTGCCGTTTCTTCTGCTCGGCACATTCGAGGGAAGCCTCGGCCCCAAACCCGTGAGACGCGAGCTCGTGCACGCCGCGCGTGACGTACGAGCTCGCACCAACCAGTTCTTTGCCTGACGAGGCCGCTCTACGAGGTCATTCGCCGGATGAGGCTCTCGAGCGCGACGCGCATCTTCGCCGCGGGCGCATGGAAGCGCGGGCCATGACCGGGCAACACCCACTCGAAGTCGTACGCGAGGAGCTTTTCCATCGAGCGTGTTTGCTCGGCCCACGAGTACCAGCACACGCCGCGACCGGCTTCGAGCCGCTGCCCGTCTTCGCTGCCCCACAGGTGATCGCCGGTGAAGAGGAATCCGTTCTCTACGAGCAGCGCCATGCTGCCGCGGGTGTGGCCCGGGACGGGAATGGCGAGCAGACCCGCGCCGAGCTGTACCGGAGAGTCTCCTTCGATGTGGCGTTCGACATCGCGAGTGCCTACGCCGACGTCTCGCGCGTGTAGGACGCGCTCGCAGCCGAACCGATGGGCATACTTCGCGTGGTCGGCCACATCGTCGCGGTGCGACAGGAACATCGTCTTGACGCCACCGATCGCGTCGAGGCGATCCATCAGCGGTCGCGCGGCGCGCGGCGAGTCGACGAGGACATTGCCGCCTTTTCGCCGAACGAGGTAGCTCGACGCTCCGAACGAGCTCTCGGCAGCGTATCCGCAGTAATAGACGCCATCGGCGATGCGCTCGGGGAGCGCGTCGACCGCTTCCGTAATGTCTACCTTGCTGACACTTCCGATCGCGCTCGTCGGGCACGACACGATGGCCATCTTCGCGCGCAGTGCGTCCTTAGTCGACGCGGGCTGGTATCGGACGATCGAGAGGCCCAGCTCGTCAGAGCGCTCGAACACGCGGGGCGCGAGGATGCGGCACGTCTCGCAGTCGATACAGGCGTCGTCGACGAAGAAGTCACCCGCAACGTTCTCGCTCAGGCGTGCTGAAAGTCGGGCCACGACCCAAGGTAGCACGAGGATGTTGCACGTCTTACGAAGGCGCCGGGTGTGAGACCGATGAGTTGGCGGAAGTCGGCGATGAGGTGCGCCTGGTCGTAATAGCCCGCGTCTACGGCGATGCGCGCCCAGTCTTTCGAGTTGGCCGCGCTCCGCACGGCGCGCTGAAGGCGAACGGTGCGAGCGAATTCCTTCGGACCGATGCCGACGTTCTCGGTGAAGGCGCGACGAAGATGACGACCCGTGACACCAAGCCGCTCCGCGACATGTTCTACGCGAGCTTCTCGTGCTTCGAGCAAACGAAGCGCACGGCGGGCGAGCTGGGCCGATGCGGGTTCGAACGTGTGGTGGGTGCGGCGGGCGATTGCCTGTGAGATTCGGTCGAGCATTGCCGGTAGCGTCTCGGCCTCGAGAAGCTCGTGACAGAGCTCACGGCCCGAGGTGCCCCAGAGGTCTTCGAGTGGGACGATCCGATCCGTGAGCTCGTTCGCTGGCACGCCGAGCAGCGGAGCTGACCAACCCGGCTTGAACTGGAGCATCACCACGCGCGAGACGCCTGTAGCGTTCTTGAAGTGCGCGCGCGTTCGCGGGCCGATGACACTCACATCGCCTTGATGCCCGCTCTCGAGCACACGAAAGACGAGTGCCGTTCTTCCGTCGGGCAGCCGTTCAATTTGGAGTGTGCGTCCGGGAGCGGCTTCGAGCACGAGAACGTCCTCGACGAAACGAGACAGCCACATCGCCTCACTCTAACGCGTTCAATGCCGTTGCGCAGGTCGCGCGACTCGAAATGTCCGATCCTTCCAATCGCCCGCGGTGGCGCAGAGGTACGAAGAGAGCATGCACCGTCAACGTGTCGTGTTGGTCACGGGAGCCAATCAGGGGATCGGTCTTCAGATCGCAAAGGAGCTCGCCGCGAAGAGCTTCACCGTTCTCGTTGGTTCACGTGACTTCGCGCGCGGCGAGGCGGCGGCCAAGACGATCGAGGGCGACGCACGCGCGCTCCAGCTCGACGTGACGGACAAGGCTTCGATCGCCGCCGCCGCGAAGCGTATTCGCGAGGAGCTCGGGCGTCTCGATGTGCTCGTCAACAACGCGGCGATCTCGAATACCAGCAAGCGGCCTGGGCAGTCGGTCGAGGACTACGCGAAGCTGACGCGCGCGAGCAATGTGTCGCTCGATGAAGTGCGTGCAGTGTGGGAGACGAACGTGTTCGGTGCGCTTGCCGTTTACCAAGCGATGTTGCCGCTTCTGCGCGAGGCGAAGGAAGCGCGCATCGTCAACGTGTCGAGCGGTGCTGGCTCGCTGACGAGGTGCGCAGATCCGGCCTATCCATACCGCGCGATCTTCGGCCCCGTGTACCCGGCTTCCAAAACGGCACTCAATGCGATGTCGCTCGCGATGGCGATCGAGCTCGGGTCGACTGGGATCAAGGTCAACGCGTGCTCGCCAGGTTTTACGAAGACCAACCTCAATGGCTATGCGGGCACGGAGACCGTCGAGCAGGGGGCGCGCGAAGCCGTCCGACTTGCGCTGCTTGGACCGGATGGTCCAACAGGTACGTTCTCACACGCGACGCTCGGAACGCTCCCGTGGTGAAGCCGCACTCGACGCGCATGAGCCGTTGATCCCGATCCTCGAAGCGATCGCAAGAGACGGCCGGGCCGTCCTCATCGCGGCGCCGCAGACCACGGGCCTCGCGCTGGGCCTGCTCATAGGCCGCTCGTTGCAACGCACACTGCGGTCATCTGATCCGGGGATGCGAACGGCGTCATTTGCATGCAGCTCTCGCCGGTCGGGCAGGTCCCCGAGGGGCACGTCTGAAAACAAAAGCCGAAGGAACCGATGCCGTCGGGAGAGACGCACGCTCCAGGAAGGTACCGCGCGTCCCTGATGATTCGGTACGCTTCGGCCATGGCCACGAAGATCATTCCCGTCATCGTCAGCAACGTCGGCAGCGGACAAGAACGACTACCGATCGAGTCCGGCGTCGCCGAAGTCAACGAGCTCCTTGCGAACGGATGGACGTGCAAGGAGATCCACCCGCTGACCGCCGCGAACGGCACGTCCAACACGCACGCCTTCGGAACGTTGGTCGTGCTCTTCAAGCCCGACTGAGCGTTGCGCGCCCCGGCTCGCACCGGCAAGGGTCTCCTCAGGCGAGCTGCCGCAGGACGAGCTTCGCCGCGTCCGTCTTCGCCTTCTCGAGGACGGGCCGCGCGTAATCGGCGTGGGCCCGGAGCCAGTTGATCGGGGCGTCTTTCGCGGAGCTCTTGCCGACGAGCGACGCCATGAACGTCACGATCTCCGGCGCGCGGATCATGCCCAAGTCGCGCACGACGGCGAGCATCTGCCTCGCGGGCCACTTGCGCTTCGGCAATGCGGCGAGCACCTCGGGGCCGCCGAGGGCTGCGACGCGAACGCTCATTCCCTCGCTGATGAACTTGGGATTCGCCGTGATCGTCTCGCGGATATACGACGGATCATCGACCGCGAGGTCGAGCGACGCCGCACAATAGAGCGCCGGCACTTCGAGCCACACCCTCACGCGTCCGGCCCACTTCGCATAAAAGCGCTTCACAGCCGGGGCGCCGTGGAGCGCGCAGTCAATCGTGTCGAAGTAGTCGTCGTAGGCCCCTGCGATCGTCGCGTCACGCGGCGCGGAGAAGACCCGCTCCAAGCGCTGCCGCGCACGCTTGGCTGCGGCAGGGGAGGCGCGCAGAAGGAGGAATGCGGTGGTCCCCGCGACGGCCTCGCGGACGCTCACGTCCGTGGAGTCGGTCACGCGCTGCTCCGCCTCGATCTCGGACACGATCGCGTCGAGCGTGGCGTCCGTCCCCGCGATGGCCTCGACGCCCCAGACGACATCCCGGTGATTGAACGGATAGGTGCGGCCGCCGTTGCGAAAGAGGTTCCGTAGCCCGTCGAGCGATTCAGCCGCGGTGGGTGGCGCGTCATTCTCGAGCGCGGCCTTCCAGCCA